>Ga0265316_10002721_pt1 | contig 18144 bp, 21 predicted proteins | sample 4522metaG_FD_202092 | JGI IMG/M metagenome (GOLD analysis project Ga0265316, IMG submission 202092) | Rhizosphere microbial communities from Carex aquatilis grown in University of Washington, Seatle, WA, United States - 4-5-22 metaG | ecosystem: Host-associated > Plants > Roots > Rhizosphere >... | reverse complement strand
TGGGTGGCTGCGGGGCTGGTGGCGGCGGGGCCGGGTGGCGGCGGGGCCGGGGGCGGCGGGGCCGGGTGGCGGCGGGGCCGGGTGCTGACGGGGCTGATCGTCGGCGGGGCCGGCCGCAGCCGGATTCAAATCGCTTGGGCTGCGCCGGGGTGGGCTGTGCTGGGGTGGGCTGCGCCAATCCCGGCGGACGCCAACTCCGCTTCCGCCGCGGGGTCTTCCGAGCCGCGGAACTCGCCCAGCGAAATCGGCACCGCAACTTTCAGCATCAGGGTGAATAGCAGGAACCCCGCGGCGAAAATCCCGGCGGCCACGCGCAACTCGGTCATGGTCGGGTAATATTCGTAGATTTCGCCCAGCGCGTCGGGGGTCAGGCCGGGGATGATCAATCCCATGCCTTTCTCGATGTACACGCCGGCGTAGGTGGCGAGGCATCCGATGTTGAGCGTGATCCAGTTGCGGCGCATGGCGGGCGAGATGAAGAGGGCGAAGGCTACCAGGTTGAGCGCGACGGCGCTCCACGCGTAGGGAACCAGCGTGCGGTGCGAGCCGAGTCCCAGGTACCAGTAGCGCGTGAACAGCAGATGCTGGGTGTTGGAGTAGAACTCCTTGAACGCCTCCGCGCCGTGCAGGAAGAGATTCAGGAACATGGCGTAGGCCATCAGCTCGGCGATTTTCCAGATGGCCGCGTCGCGGATTTCGAAACGCGTGAAACGCCGCAGAAGCTGCAGCACCACGAGCAGAATGGCCGGCCCCGAGCAGAAGGCCGAGGCCAGAAACTGCGGCGCCAGGATCGACGAATTCCAGTACGGCCGCGCCGCGAGGCCGTTGTACAGAAACGCCGTCACGGTGTGGATGCCCACAGCCATGGGAACGGAGAGCAGCACCAGCGGCACCACCAGCTTCTTGATGTAGTGCTTGCCGTGAAAGGCACGGTAGAGGATGTGGGTGGCCACCACGAAGTTCACAATGAAATAGAGGTTGAGCACCATCACGTCCCACGCCAGGACGGAGCTGGGGAAATTCAGGTGGCCGAAGGGCGGAATGAGGTGCCAGAAGCGGTCCGGGCGGCCGATGTCCACCAGCACGAACATCAGGCACATGGTGATGGCGCTGATGGCCAGCAGCTCGCCGTAGATCACGATTTCGCGGATGGGCTTCCAGTCGTAAATGTAGGCCGGGATCACCAGCACCACGGCTGCCGCCGCCACGCCCACCAGGAAGGTGAAGTTGCCGATGTAAAAGCCCCAGCTCACCTGGTCGCGCATGGCCGTCAGCCCGAGCCCCACGCGCACCTGGGCGGAGTAGGCCAGCGCGCCCGAGACGATCAGCGCGCCCAGGAACGCGAGCCACAGCCAGTAGGCCCGGTTGCCGCGGAGAATCAATTTCAGGCTCCCGTGCGCGAACCCGCTGAAGAGCCGGATGCTGCCGACGGAATTCTCATGTGGCATAGAAGTAGAAAAACCTCGGGACGGTATTGAGTTCTTCCTTGAGCACCAGGATGCGCTTGTTCTCGATGATGTAGCGGATCTCGCTGGAGGCGTCCAGGATGTTGCCGAACTTGCGGGCGCCCACCGGGCAGACTTCGACGCAGGCCGGATAGCGGCCGGCGCGCGCGCGCTGGATACAGAACGTACACTTTTCCACGACGCCCTTGGTGCGCGGCCGATTACCCAGGTAATGCATGTTGGGATTCAGCTCGGCGGAGGGAATGGCGGGCTCGGTCCAATTGAAGTGGCGCGCGCCGTAGGGGCACGCGGCCATGCAGTAGCGGCAGCCGATGCACCAATCGTAGTCGATCACCACGATGCCGTCCTTCTCCGCCCAGGTGGCGCCGGTGGGGCAGACCTTGGTGCAGGGCGAGTTCTCGCAGTGCTGGCAGCCGACCGGAACATAGAAGTGGCCTTCCTCGGGCACGTGGCCGGGATGGTAGTAGGGATCGGCATGGGAGAAGTCCACGCCTTTGTCTTTCTCCATCGAGAGCACGCGGATCCACTGAATCTGCGGATCGCGCGACTGGTTATTCTCGGCCACGCAGGCGTAGACGCAGCGGCGGCAGCCAATGCATCGCGAGATGTCGAGCGCATAGGCGAACTGGACGCCGGGCAACGGGCCTGCGCCGGAAACCGTGACGTCCTTGCCGTACTGCTCGCGGTAGCGGCGTTCCTCTTCGGCGATGAGCGATCGCAAGCGGTCCTTGGGAGCTTCGTACAAGCGCTTGGGGCCGCACGCGGTCATGACCCAGCTCGCCGCCGCGCCGGCAGCGGCGATGGTGAACAGGCGGCGCGAGGGGTCTTGTGTCACTGGATTGTCGTTTGGCATGATTGCATCCTCACTGCCGATGTGGGCGAGCAATGCTGCTTGTGGGGCAGGGCAGGCGGCACCGCCTGCCCCACCTTGGTGCGCCAGGGGCGGCCAGCCTGGGTGGGGCAGGCGGTGCCGCCTGCCCGGACCAGGAGATGAGGCTGTTTCATGACGGACCCTTCGTGCCCGCCATGTCGCGGCTTGGTGGGCGGGGCGCCGGTTTGGGCGCGAGCGCGCGGAAGTGCGGCTGGTGCGGATTGTGGCAGTGGGCGCATAACAGGTAGCCTTTGGCGCCGTTCCAGTTGCCGGTGCGGCGCCCGTGCACTCCGGCCCGCCAGTCGCGGTATTTTTCGCCGTGGCACTGGCCGCACAGGCGGTAGGATTCGGTGAAGGGGACGCGCTCGCCACTGGCCAGGTGGAGCACGTCGCGATTGGTGGCGTCGTGGCAGTCCAGGCACCAGCGATGGGTTTCGTCGTGCTTCAACACGATGTCGGTGTGCATGGCGGTGAGCTCGCGCCGCGTACGGTCCACCGGCATGCCCGCGTGGCAGTTCGAGCAGGGATAGATCCCGTCGCTGAAGGGCGGAGGCGGGACCTCCAGGCGCTCTTCCGGTGCTTTGGGGGGCGCGTTGGGGACAGCCCCGGAGGGCGCCGTTGGAAGCGCCTTGGCCGCGGGGGGCGGGGGCGCGCTTTGGGGCGCGCTCCATCCCCCCGCCAGGAAGGCCACCCCTGACAGCACCGCAACCGCGATAGCAGCTTGTCTCATGCGCAGCGCAGCTCCACCATGCGCTGCACTTCGCGCACCCACATCGCCTGAATCACCTGCAGGCGCCGGCCGATGACGCCGGCCAGGTTGAGCGACACCGCCTGCCCGGTCTGGGGATGCGCCGCGAAGTACGCGGCCAGGGCCTCGCGCTCGATGGCCACGACTTCGGTTTCGAAGGGCGCGCTGGCGGTGAGGGTGAAGCGGTAGGGCGGCGTCAGTGCGCTCCAGCCCACGGTGTGGCCGCTGCCCTCCTCCTCCACCAGCACGTTTTCGGAGCGGCCGCGTACTTCGATGGGCAGCGTCAGCCGGATGCGGCCGCGCGCGACCAGGTAGAGGCTATCGGCGCGGTCGCCCAGGCGGAACAGCACGCCGCCGCTTTCCACCGTCATGCGCTTACCGAGCTCCAGCACGCGAGTGGCTTCGTCTTCGTCCAGACCCTGCAACAGATCCATGTTCACCATGGCCGTGCTCCTCTCAATTCACCAGCGGGGAAATGGTCCGGCTGTGCAGCAGGGAAGCGTTGGGGCATTCCAGGAAGGATTCCGCCGCCGCCTGCTCCAGCCGCACGTGACTTTCGATTTGCAGCAGCAACGCCTCAATGGGCACGCGCGAGCGCGCCGCCAGAGGCAGCACCACCGGCGGTTCCACGAAGAATCGCGGCATGACTGCCGGTTTCAGTGTCTCGCGCTCCACGGCGGGAGCGGCCTTGTGCCCGGACTGGTCTTCTTCGCGGCGCGTGGCCGCGCCGAACGCCAGGCAGGTAATCGCCAGACCGAACATACTCAAACATGCGCCCATCAGCAACATTTCCACGTGTCGTGCTCCTTCGGGTGGGGCTTAACCGAACGGGGGAAGTCGGTTTTCGGTGGCCGCTCCGGTGACCGCTCCCTTACGGTCGCGGCTCGGTAAAAGGAACGGGCAACCGCTCCCTTACGGCCGCGGCTCGGTAAAAGGAACGGGCAACCGCTCCCTTACGGCCGCGGCTCGGTAAAAGGAACGGGCGACCGCTCCCTTACGGCCGCGGCTCGGTAATAAGGAACGGGTGACCGCCCCTTACGGCCGCGGCTCGGTAGCCTTATGGCGGCTCGGTAACGTTATGCAAAGACGGAGCATTCGAAACGGAATCTCGAAATCCCCAAAACTGTTAAGCCCTTCGGGCGCTCTTATGGCACGCCGCGGGCCAATTGCAAAAACGGCCCAAAAACGCGGAAACTCCGAATATCCGCGCCGCTGCCGCCGGGCGGGCTGACAAAATGTCACTGACACTTCGTCAGGCGTTGACGCTTCTGGCAGGAGTGTGACATGATTCCTGCATTGTCGGGCACTAAGTGGTTACAGCCGCCATTTGCCAGCACGACCGTGGGCTTGGCAGTGGGCGTCACCGCGGCCGTTGTGCTGGCGTGTGCCGGCGGAGCTTATCTCTATTCGAAGCACCACATGGGGTCTCTGGTGGAGAACGCCCGCGCGACCGCGCTGGCGGAAGGCGAGCTGATCCGCATCGCGCTGGAACACCAGATGATCGAAAACGACCGCACCCTGGTGGCCCGCATGTTGGACAGCTTCCGGCGGCAGGCGCGGTTCGAGCGGCTGGTGGTGCTTGACCGCACGGGCGTGGACCGCTATCCCCAGCCGGGCGCCGGCCCCACCACCTTCGATATCCACTCGCCCACCTGCCAGGCTTGCCACCGGTACGCGCCGGAGGTGCGCGGCGACAGCCGCGTTATCGAGACCGGCAACGGCGACATGCTGCGCACCGTCATCCCCATCCGCAACCGGGTGGAGTGCCACGGCTGCCACGACGCCGCGCACAAGATCAACGGCATCCTGATTCTGGACTCCAACACCGCGGCGCTACGCAGCGAGATGACGCACGATCTGCGCTGGCTGGTGGGCGGCACCGCGGCGATTACGCTGCTGCTGGTGGGCGCCATCGGGGTGGTGATCCGGGTGGCCGTGCTGCGCCGCCTGCAGCGCTTCGAAACCACCGCGAGGGAGATCGCCGCCGGCGACCTGGCCAAAAGGGTTCCGTCTGGCGGCACCGACACCATTTCCTGGCTGGCGCGCGAATTCAACATCATGGCCGATTCGGTGACGGGGTTGGTGGGCGAAGTCCGCATCGAGCGGGAGCGCCTCGAGACGGTGATCAATTCCATCGACGACGGCATCGTGGTGCTGGACGCCCAGCGCCACATCATCGCCGCCAACGACGCCTTCCTGGTGCGCTTGCAGCATTCGCGCGACCAGGTGCTGGGCTGCTGCTGCCGCGACATCGCGCCCGGCGGATGCACCATGGGCGATTGCCTCACCCTGGCGTGCCTCCGCGATGGCGTCCGGCAGGTGCGCATCTGCGAGCGGCGCACGCCCGAGGGCGGGGCGGTGTGGGAAGAAGTGCACGCTTCGCCGATTCTCGACGGCGCCGGCAAACTGCGGCAGGTGGTGGAAGTGTGGCGGGATATTTCCGAGCGCCGCGCGGCTGAGGCGCACCTGGCGGAATCGCACCGACTGGCGTCGTTGGGCACGCTGGCTTCGGGTTTTTCTCATGAGCTCAACACGCCGCTCGCCACCGTGCTGACGTGCGTGGAAGGGATGCTGCGCGAGTGCGGGTCAGGCGCGCCGCCCGACGCCGGATGGATCCGCGACAGCGCGGCCATTGCGCGCGAACAGATTCTGCGCTGCCGCGGCATCACCCAGCACTTCCTGCGGATTTCGCGCGGCCAGCGCAGCGCGGGCGACCTGGTGGAGCTGGCGCCGGCGGTCCACGCCGTGGCGCGGCTGATCGAGCCCACGGCCCGCGGTCACAACGTGGGCATCGAAGTGGGCGCCATTCCGGCAGGCGTCTGCGTGCGCACCGACGAAGCCGAATTGCAGCACACTCTCATCAACCTGCTGCTGAACGCCGTGCAGGCCTCGCGGCCGGGAAGCAAAGTGCGGGTGGAGGCCGACGCCGGGGAGACGGTGCGCGTGCGCGTGATCGACAGCGGCTGCGGCATCACGCCGGAAAACCGCAAGCACATTTTCGAACCTTTCTTCAGCGCCCGCCAGGGAGGCACCGGCCTGGGCCTGTTCCTCTCGCTCAATTTCGTGCGGCGGTGGGGCGGCGACATCCGCGTGGAGAGCCGGCCGGGCGAGGGGTCCACATTCGAAGTGGTGCTGCCTGCGCCGCCGGCTGCCGCGGCGGGAGATTCGGCCGCATGAACGGCACGGCTTCCCTCCTGCTGGTGGATGACGACGCGGCCTTCCGCCAGGTGATGTCCGGCGAGCTGCGCCGCATGGGGCATGAGGTCTCGACCGCGGCTTCCGGCGAAGAGGCGCTGGAATGCGCGCGGCGCCAGGAGCCGGAGATCGTGCTGCTGGATCTGCGGCTTCCCGGGATGGACGGCCTGGAGACGCTCAAGGCCTTGCGCGCGCGCCAGCCGTCGCTAGAGGTCATCATGCTCACCGGGCACGGCTCCATCGATAGCGCCATCGAATCCATCCGCGAAGGCGCGTTCGATTATGTGACCAAGCCTTGTCCGCTGGACGAAATCGCGCTTCGCATCCAGCGCGCCATCGAGCGCCGTAACTTGCGCCAGCGCACCAGCCTGCTGGAGCGGGCGTTGAGCCCGGCCGATCCGGCGGCGTCTCTGCTGGGCGAGAGTCCCGAATTCCGCCGCATGCTGCACCTGGCGGAACTGGTGGCCGCGCGCGATTCCACCGTGCTGATCTGCGGTGAAACCGGCAGCGGCAAGGAGCGCGTGGCAGTGCTGATTCACGCGCGCAGCCCGCGGCAATCCAAACCCTTCGTGGTGGTGGATTGCGCCGCGCTGCAGGAGAGCCTGCTGCAGAGCGAGCTGTTCGGGCACGAGCGCGGCGCCTTCACCGGGGCCGACAAAGCCAAGCCCGGGTTGTTCGAAGTGGCGCACGGGGGGACGATCTTCCTGGACGAAATCGGCGAAATCAGCCCGGCCACGCAGGTGAACCTGCTGCGCGTGCTGGACACCTCGGCGTTCCGGCACGTGGGCGGCACGCGCGAAATCCGCGTGGACGTGCGCGTGCTGGCCGCCACCAACCGCGACCTGCGCGCCATGGTTTCGAAGGGCCTGTTCCGCGAAGACCTGTACTACCGGCTGAGCACCATCAGCGTGGAGATCCCGCCCCTGCGCCAGCGCACCGGCGATATCGAACTGCTGGCCCGCCACTTCGTCAACATGCTCAACCAGCGCTACGGCGCCCGCAAAGTACTGGCGGACGCGGCCGTGGAGACGCTGCGCAGCCACCCCTGGCCGGGCAACGTACGCGAGTTGCTGCACACCGTGGAAGCGGCCGTGATTGTGTGCGAAGGCGCCGAGATTCTGCCCGAGCATCTGCCGCCTTCGGTGCGCGGGCGGGCGGCGCCGGCGGGTGCGGTGGCAACTGCCGTTTCGGATGGACGCGTGGCCACGCTGGCGGAACTGGAAGTGGAGCACATCCGCAGGACGCTCGAGGCGAGCCACGGCCACAGGGGGAACGCCGCCAAGAAGCTGGGAATTAGCGAGAGGAATTTGTATCGGAAGTTGAAGGAGTATAGGTTGCCGATGTAAGGGGGGCGGCGGGTGGGCGCCGGCGGACCCGCATGTATGGTATGGTCTTTGGTATGGCAACCACCAAGGTCACCATTACGCTTCCAGACGGTCAGCTTGCGGAAATTCGTGCCCTGGTCGCGGGCGGAAAGGCGGCGGGCGTTTCTGCCTTCGTGAAACACGCTGTTGGGGTTGCTCTCCACGATGCGGCGGGGTGGAGGGAGATGCTGGAAGATGCATTGCAGCAAACGGGCGGCCCACTAACCGGGAAGGAGCGCACGTGGGCCGACGCTGTGCTCTCTCCGCAGCGCCGGAAGAAGGGCGCCGGAAAAGGAAAGGCTGCGTGAGCGGCATCACCTTCGACGCTGGGGGGCTGATCGCACTGGACCGGAACGACCGCCGGGTGCTCGCACTGGTCGCGCGCGCGGCCGAGCGTGGCATGCGTATTACTATTCCGGCTACGGCGCTGGCACAGGCGATGCGCAATCCTGCCAGGCAGACACGCCTCTCACGGCTCATCCGGCAGGCCGGCACGGATCTGGTTGCGCTGGACGGACCGGACGCAACGGCTGTCGGCCTCCTGTTGGCACGATCCGGCACAGCCGACATTGCCGATGCTCACGTGGTAGTCTGTGCGCAACGGACCGGGCAGGCCGTAGTCACCAGCGACGCCGGCGATCTGAGGCGAATCGCTCCCGTGCTGCAGTTAGTGGCCGTCTGATCTCCGGCCCGCACTTGTTAGCACACCCCGCGGATGAGTGCCAGAAAGATGGACCCATGTTAGTTCCTTATGGGGAACATCATCTCTTTCGATTTGCCAGACGTATCTTCCCGATCCTATACTGCAACCATGCCACCGCGTTCGATGCGGAGGGGGACTTGGGGCGCTGTTCGTGCGGTTGCCTGCTGTGGGTGCGGTTGACATTTTCGCTCGGAGAGAAACCTATGGATAGTATCTTTGAGGAATTAGTCGCGGTCGATTCGGAAAGGGCTTTCAGTTTTTTCCTGGGCGGTCTCAGGGAGACTGCGGTAACCGAGAGATTCAAGGATGACGAAACTCTCTATGTCGCGAGTATCCTGGCTCATTACTCGCAGACGTCGCGTTTCGACACCACGTCCATGCCTTGCATGGCTAATCTGTCGGAGGTATTCGACAACTTTGTTCTGCAGACCGGCAGGCTGACGGACTCGGAGATTCTGGAGTTCGGCGGGTCTCAGGTGCTTCTGTTCGCGGGATTTTTCCGCGACCAGATGCGCCGGAGGCACAACGTGAAGTGGTATGACCAGGTCGGCCAGTCGCTCTATGAAAAGGCCAGCCAGCATGCGACGAACCTGAAGAAGCGCGAACTGTTCGACCGTCTGTCCGAATCTTTTCCGGCGTGGACCATGGTGTGCAGGAATTTGAGCAGGACCTTGCGCGAAAACCGGCTGCTCTTGAGGATGAATTAGGAGGATGGAACGAGCGAAGAGCGAATTCCTATCCGCAAGGGTGCTGCGATCACCGCTCGTGCGCGAGCCGAGCGTGGGGCGCCGAGATGAACACCTCAGACCACGGTGTGAGGCTCGATTGCGGCGATACCCGGGTAACGGGCGAAATCGGCGTGATTGAAGGTAAGGATGTGCTGGATGCCATGGAGGCGCATGGCCGCGACAAGTCGGGCATCATGGCTCTTCTTGCCTAAGACGTTGTTAGTGAGGACAAGCCTGCGCCACTCGTCGTAGAGATCAGACGGGTCCCGCAAAAGGAAGCAGAGGCTTTCGATTCGCGACGTAATTCGGTGAGCCAGCAGCGGCCTCAAGCCCAGTCCGTTGCTTTCCAGCGGCCTGGTGGCGACCGCCCAGAACTCGTACAGGTTCTGAGGGACAATACAGATGCGGTGCCCTTGGCTGCGCAGCATCCTGAGTGCCGTCAGGGCTTCGGAGTGCTGTGCAGCCTTGCGGTGGACGCCTCGAATCAGGATGTTAGTATCCGCGAGGACGTCCATTTACCACTCGTCTTCGCGGGTATAGATGTTCTCACGGCTGAGCGCTTCATCCGGGATGGACGGCGCATTCTCGGGAATCATGTCGGCCATTTCCTCGAAGGCCCTCTCGAACTCTTCGGGGCTGATCTCCTGTCGAGGGGGTACGTCACGGGCAGCGGCAATGACCTCGACAACCGCCCGGCGCAGTAATGCGTCCAGCGATAGGCCCTGAGCTTTCGCCTGGGCCAACAGGGCGGCTCGTTCTTCATTGCTCATGGGGACCGGAACGGTGACCGTCATAGGCCTTGGGGCTCCTGATGCTTATCGTACCAAAGGCGAAAGGTCTACAGTTGCGTTATGCCGAATGGCATCTCGGGCGTTGAGATGAGGCAGCCCGGTGTTGCTTCCACCCGCGGTCAGCCGCCCGAGGAATCGATCTGGCCGGTGCCGGCCTCGTCCTCTACCTTGGTGCCTTTGTTGTCGATCCGCTGCGGGATGGTGGCGCGGATATCGATTTGGTTTTCGGTTGCGCCAATCCCGGAAAGCTTCCGGATCTGGCTCTTGCTCGTTTCGGCCAACCTCTCAGGTGACATGGCTGCCTCCACAAATGCTAGCTGGATTATGGGGCGGCGCGAGGGCGAAGTCAAGCGCAACTTCGGCGCAACTTCGGCGCGCGCGTTCGGCGGGCGCTGAACCGAACTGGGGAAGCCGGTTTCCGGCGACCGCTCCCTTACGGTCACGGCTCGGTAACCTTATGCAAAGACGGAGCATTCGAAACGGAGCCGCGACCGGCGTGACGCGTAGATGGCGCGGCATGTTACCATCGCGTTTCTCCGAGGTTATCGCGGTTGCGTAAGGTTCCCCTGGTAGATTCGCTACGGATCATCGGCAGAGGGTCGCTGAACTGGCTCGCCGAACGGCCTATCGTGGTCTCGTTTGAGGTCACCGACGCTTGCACGTGCTGGTGCAAGCATTGCGACCACGGCGGCCCGAAGGACGAATCCCGCAACCTCAAACCGGCCGATTTCCGGCGCTACATGGAGGCGCTGCGGCCTTGCGTGGTGCAGGTTTCGGGCGGCGAACCCATGATGCGCGACGACGTCGTCGAGATCGTCCGCCAGATCAAGGGCGGCACCACGCTGCCCTATACCATCCTGGTTTCCAACTGGTCGCTGATGACGGAGGAGAAATATGTCGCCCTGGCCCAGGCCGGCATCGACCAGTTTTCCGTCAGCCTGGATTTTCCCGACGAGCGCCACGACGATTTCCGCGTGTACCCGGGTCTCTACAGCCACCTCGCGGACATAGTGCCGCGGTTGGCCAAACTGGGGCGCGACGACATCGTGCTCAACAGTTGCATCACCAGCGAGAACGTGGGGGAAATCGGGGCCATCGCCGACAAGGCGCGCGAATGGGGAGTTAACCTCTGCTACAGCGCGTACTCGGCAAGGCGCACCGGCTGCCGCGACTATTTTCTCGACGCGCCCGAACAGCTTGTCGAGTTGAACCGGCAACTGGACGCGGTGGAGGCGCGCCGCGATTCCACCAACTGGATCGTCAACGCGCCCACCACGCTGGACGCCACGCGGCGTTACTTCGCCAACAAGGGAACGCCCGGCTGCAAAGCGGGGCTGCGTTTCCTGGTGGTGACCGCCGATGGCGCCCTGCAACCATGTTCCATGCAGTTCCAGCGGTATAAGCTGGAAGACCGGGCCCGCATGATTGCCGAATTCACGAGCACTAATAAGTGCGATGAATGTTATGTCTCTATCCGCTCGTATCTCGATAAGAGCTTTCCGCAGTTGCTCCGGGAGAATGTGAGCGAGTTCCTGTCGGTGAAGTAAGCCGGCCCTTCTAGTTCAGCTTGAACGACACTGTGATGACGGTGACGATCTCGATGGGCACGCTGTTCAACTGGCTGGGTTCGTAAGCCCATTGCATGACCGCGTCCACGGCGGCGCGGACCAGGAGGGGATTGCCGCTCCTGACCTTGGCTTCCAGCATGCGGCCGTCGGCGCCCACCACGCATTCCAGGACGACATCGCCGGTGATGTGCGCCGATTTGGCGAGGGGCGGATAGAGGGGCTGCACTTTTCGCAGCACCTGGCCTAACTGCACGCGGCCTCCCACAGGGAGCCGCGGGATTGCGGCTGGCGTGGCGGCCGGCGTTGGGGCTGGCGGCTTCCCCACGGGCGGCGGCGCCACGTGAACCGCGTTCTTTGCCATGTCTGCCAGCATGCCGGTCACAATTCCGACTCTCGACCCGAGCGCGTCGCCAATGGAACCGTCGACGAAGGCGGCCGGGGACGGATCTTCCTGCATCATCGTTATAGTCCGGGGGATGCCGGTAGGTTGATAGCGATCCAAGGGCACTACGTTCCATGGCTTCAATTGACGGACTGGTTGTTTCCTGGCCGTATCGCCCAAAGGTTTCGGCCCCGGGGGCACTGGCGGCGCCAGGCTTTCCCAGAACCGCGTGGTGGGTAGAACCTGCGGCCACACCATCGGCGCCAGCACGGCGAGGCTTACCATCGCCACCTGGCTAGTCATCCCTAAGACAGTGGTCAAGGCCCTCTTACCGGCCGGACCGTTACTCAGTGTTGCCTGTTCGAACATGGTGTTGCCTCCTTATCTTCTCTATAGACACACGTCGCCTCAGTGCGCCCGGTGGCGCGTACCCGCCTGTTATTTTCGGGAATCAGTGGAGGTGGCGTCCGGCTGTTGACATTGTGTCAACCTCCAACCGAATAGACTCCAACCCGGTGAAAAAGTTCCGGCTACCATGAAGTGTGCAACTGCCCATCGCAGTCAGACAGCAGATCGAGGAACAGGCCGAAGCTCTGGGCTTCGCGGCCTTGAAGCGTGCCGCGGCGGCTTTGTCCGATGCCTACCGCGAAGGCCGCGCGGCGCGGCTGGGCGATGCCGAACGGACGGCCGCCTACCTGGTGACGCGCATGCCCGCGACTTTCGCCGCGGCGGACGCGGTGCTGCGCGAGGTGGCTGCACGGGTGGGCGAGATCGGCAGCATCCTGGATGCCGGCGCGGGGACCGGTGCGGCGTCTCTGGCCGCGCGGGCGCACTTCCCGCAGGCTGCCATCACCATGGTGGAGCGCGACGGGGCGCTCGCACGAGCGGCGCGCCTGTGGCTGCCGGATGCGGCCCTCATCGCGGCCGACGTGGCGCGTGCGGACGCTCTGCCGCCGCACGACCTGGCGATCGCCGCTTACTCCCTGGGAGAGTTCGGCGCGCCACTGGCCGCGCGGCTTTGGCAGGCTGCGCGCGTGGCGCTGGTGGTGATCGAGCCTGGAACGCCGCGCGGCTTTGCGCTCATCCGAAAGGCGCGCGGCGAACTGCTGGCGGCGGGCGCCCGCATGGTGGCGCCCTGTCCGGCGGAGACGGCATGCCCGATGGCCGATCCCGATTGGTGCCACTTCGCCGCGCGCGTGGAGCGCTCTTCGTTGCACCGCCGCGTGAAGGGCGGGGAGCTGGGATACGAGGACGAAAAATACAGCTACGTAGCGCTGGCGCGGCAAGCCGTGGAGTTGCCCGCCGCCCGCGTCATCCGCCACCCGCAGCACCGGCCCAGCCTAATCGCCATCGAGACCTGCACGCCCGCCGGCCTGGGGCGGGAGCGCATCGGCCGCGCCGACCGGGAGCGCTTCCGGGCCGCGCGCAAAGCGGTGTGGGGCAGCGCCGGTATATCATAATCTCGATGGTCGATCGCGAACAGGCCTGGAGCATTCTTTGCGAGTTTACGAAATCCGAAGGGCTCCGCAAACACGCGCTGGCGGTGGAGACTTGCGTGACCGCGTACGCGCGGAAACTCGGCGGCGAGGCGGAAAGGTGGTCCGTGGCCGCGCTGCTGCACGACTTCGACTGGGAGATTCACCCCACGCTCGAAGGACATCCGCAGAAAGGGGAGCCGATCCTGGCCGAGCGCGGAGTGGACGAGGAGATCCGGCGCGCCGTTCTCTCGCACGCCGACCACACCGGCGTGGCGCGCCAATCGCCGCTCGAGAAGGCGCTCTACGCGTGCGACGAGCTGGCCGGCTTCATCACGGCGATTTCCTACGTGAAGCCCCGCCGCAGCGTGTTCGAAGTGGATGTGGCGTCGGTAAAGAAGAAGATGAAGGACAAGGCCTTCGCCCGCTCGGTAAACCGCGAGGACATTGTGAACGGCGCCCTGGAGCTGGGCGTTCCTCTGGACGATCACATCGATTTCTGCGTGCAAGCCATGCAGGCCCGCGCCGAAGAGCTGGGGTTGAAGGGCGGCCTGTAGCGGCCGGCTTCAAACGCCGGTTACCCGGCAACTGCCCGGCGGCAGGAAATCGAGGTCGCCAACGGGTCGCGCGATGTAGCCGTCGAGGCTGGCGCCGATAAAGACGGTTTGATCCCTTCGCCGCCCTGTGCCAAGATGGAGGGGCTATGCGGAATCGATTCAGTAAGACAATTGCCGGGTGCGCGCTCGCGCTCGTCTCTCTGGCGCGGGTCGCCAGTGCACAGGCTACACAGGCTGCGCCGGCTACGCCGGCCGCTCCGGTAAGCAACGTGGTGGCCAATCCTACCTACGTGTTCATTCCTCTCGAAATCACCGTGAACCGGCCGGCCGCCGAAGTGTGGAAGCGCGTCGGCAAGTACTGCGACATCGCCGAATGGATGCGGCGCCCGTGTACCATCACCGCGGGGAAGGACGGCGAATTCGGCGCGGTGCGGTCCGTCGCGAACGAAGTTCTGGTGGGGAAAACCGAACTCTCCTACACTTACACCCAGCCTGTGAGGGCGGGCCAGCCGTACAATCTCTATCACGGCACGCTGGAGGCGAGACCCGTGACCGCGACCACGTCGAAGCTGGTTTACACTCTGGTGTACGATAACTCGATGCTGCCGGACGACGCCGCTCGCGCAAGGGACCGGGCGCAAAGGACTGCACAATTCACGCAGGCGCTGGAGAACATGAAGATCCTGGCCGAAGGGGGCACGCTGCCGCCCGCACCGGGGCGGTAAGTTTACCGTGGGTCCGCACCGGCTTCCTTTAGTCACCGGTGTCGCAAATACAACTCCACCCGGTCCGTGGTCCAGGTGGCAATGCCGCTGCCGAAGAAATCCTGGTCCTCCGTCCAAATGGGGACACTCAGCATAAGGGCGGCGGCAACGACCGGCCAATCTTCGATGTCGCGCACAGCGATCCGCTCCCGCGCGAGTTGCTCGAAATCCCCGTACAATGCGCCGTCCACGGGTTTCACGAGCCCTGCGATCCGATCGAGCACCACCAAGCCAAGCTTCGGATCTTCGCCACGGCTGGTGAGCACCTGCGGTATGTACTCCCGTGGGTCATCAAAGCATACATCCGGGGCGTAGAAATCCGCCGAATCCTCGTAGGTTTCCAGCAGCGAGCGGACGCGGGTCCCGAGCGCAGCGCGGATCAGGATGTTGGCGTCCAGCACCAGCCCTTTGCGTGCGCTCATCGGTGCTGGCCTGCGCGCCAACGCTTAAAATCCGCGACAAGCTCCTCTTCGGTCGCGCCTTTCGCCGCCAGCAACGCATCAAGCCGCGCGGCGGCTTCCTTCAGCGCCGCGCGTTCCGTCTCGGAGCGTTTGCGCCGCGCCGGTATAAAGTATCCGACCGTGTCGCCGTGGCGGGTGATGGCCACCGGGGCATCGCTTTCCAGCAAGTATGTCGCGAGGTTTTCCCGAAAATCCCGAATTCCGACGCGGATGGTATCCATGGGCGTTGTACTCCTGTGTACAGGTGCGTACACATTATACCAGAGTGCCGCGCCTCCTTAATGAATCGTCCGCGTCTTGCGGTTCATGTAATCCATCAGCAGATACTGGCCCAGGGTATACGGCGTGGTGAAGTAGGCTTTGCCGCGGCACATCCCGGTCACTTTTTGGACGAAGTTTACCAGTCCGTAGTCGCTGGCCAGCATGAAGGTATTGATTAAGATACCCTGCTTCTTACAGCGATTGACTTCCTCTAGCGTCTTACTAATGACCAGCGGGTCCAGGCCGAACGCGTTCTTATACACGCGGCCGTCCTCCAGAGTGAGGCAGCTCGGCTTGCCGTCGGTGATCATGACGATCTGGCGCATATCTTTGCGCTCCTGGCTGAGCAGCTTCTGCGCCAGGATCAGGCCGTCGCGGGTGTTGGTGTAATACGGCCCCACCTGCACGCGGGCTAACTGGCTGATGGCTAACTCCTCGGCGCTGTCGTGGAACAGCACGCAGCGCAGGCTGTCGCCGGGATACTGCGTGCGGATCAGGTGCGCCAGCGCCAGCGCCACCTTCTTGGCGGGCGTGAAACGGTCTTCGCCGTAGAGAATCATGCTGTGGCTGCAATCGAGCATCAGCACGGTGGCGCAGGAGCTCTGATATTCGCACTGGTGCACGTGGAGGTCGCCGTACTCCATGTTGAGCGGCACCTTGGCTCCTTCGCGCCGGATGGCGGAAAACAGCGTCTCGCTGATGTCCAGGTTGAGAGTGTCGCCGAACTCATACGCTTTGGAGGAGCCCGAGGCTTCCACGCCCGTGGCCAGGTCGCGCGTGTCGTGCCGGCCGAAACTCGCGTGGCCGAGCGAGCCCAGCAGATCCTTGAGCGTTTTGAAACCCAGGAAGTCCAGCGACTTGCCGGTCACTTCGAAGCGCACCTTGCCGTCGCGGCCGTCGCCTGCTCCGGCGCCGGGCGTCTGCTGGCCGTCCTCGACGGTGATCTGCCCTTCGTCCACCATCTTTTCGACCAGCCGGTCCAGAAGCTGGTCGAGTTGCTCGGGACTCATGGCTGCGAGGCGCTCCATCATTTCCTGGAGCGCTTCGTTGTCGAAGAGGTCGCCCTGTTCGAGCGCCTGCCGTATGGCGTTCTTGAGATCCTCCAGGGTGTGCTCATTGAATTCGCTGAAGGGCATGTACTGGCTGTTGAAGCCGCTCCCCAGCAGAAAATCGGACAACGCTTTTAGTAACTCCTGTGCGTCGATGCCCAGATCTTCGCCGGTGTAGCGCGAGTAGAGAACGGATTTCATAGAGGCTCCAAGGAGAAGAGGGAAGACAGAAGAGGGAAGTCAGAATCCCGGGGCTTACGGCGCGAACGGGGGTGAAAGGCCGTCGATGTCCGGAATGGTGAAGAAGCCGGAAGAAGGAAGTCAGAATCGCGGCGACTGCGGCGCGAACGGGGGTGAGGGGCTGGCGATGTTCGGAATGGTGAAGAAGCCAGAAGAGGGAAGTCAGAATCGCGGGGCTTACGGCGCCCACATCGGCGACGGGCCGCCGGTGTCGATGCATTCGTTTCCGTAAGCCGCGACAGCGTAGCCATTCTGACTTCCCCCTTCTGTCTTCCCACTTCAAATCCCGCAGGGATTTCGAGGGCCGTAGGCCCTCGCTCAGTTGAACTGGCGGCGGAAGCTCGGCCTCTCCGGCTTGCCGTCTTCCCGCGGGGGTTCGCGCTTTTTCTCTTCGGCCGCGAAGCCCCGCTCTTCGTTGCGGCTGATGCGGCGGTGCGCGTACAGGCCCTCCAGCACGAATTCCGCCGCCGCCGCACGCACGGCGTCCGGTTCGTTGTGGCCGAGGCCCAGGGCGCCGGTCTTCTCCATCAGGCCCTGCATCCCGCCGAGCTGCCGCACCATGGTGGCCGAGTCCACGCGATCGTCCAATTTCAACGAGCCGCCCAGATCGAACCACTGCACTATGTGCCCCATGTTGGCGCCCTCGAAATAACGGTTGTAAATTTTGCCCACGGCCAGGCGGATCAGTTCGCGCGCCACCGCGTCGCCGCCCTTCAGCTCGCCTTCGTATTCCAGCTCCAGCTTGCCGGTCATCGAGGGCAGGGCGGAATAGAGATCCAGAATGCGCGGCACGGCGACGTCTTCGCCGGTCTCGAGCGCGCGGCGTTCGGCGTTCGAAATGGCATTCTCCAGCACTGAGATCGGCAGACGCTGGGAGACGCCCGAGCGCTTGTCCACGCGCTTGTCCTCGCGCGCCAGAAAGGCCAGTTGTTCCACCACCTCGCGGATGTAGTCCGGAATGCGCAGTTCGATGGGCGACGGCCGGCGGAGCCAGGCCTCCTGCGCGGTGATGGCCATGCCCTGTTCCAGTTCGGCCGGGTAGTGGGTGCGGATCTCGCTGCCGATGCGGTCCTTGAGCGGCGTGATGATTTTGCCGCGCGCGGTGTAGTCTTCGGGGTTGGCCGTGAAGACCAGCATCAGGTCGAGCGGCAGGCGCACCGGGTAACCCTTAATCTGCACGTCGCCTTCCTGCATGATGTTGAACAGTCCCACCTGGATTTTGCCGGCCAGGTCGGGCAGCTCGTTGATGGCGAAAATTCCGCGGTTGGCGCGCGGCAGCAGCCCGTAGTGGACTGTCAGCTCGTCGGAAATATCCTGCCCGCGGCGGGCCGCCTTGATGGGGTCGATGTCGCCGATCATGTCGGCGATGGTGACATCCGGCGTGGCCAGCTTTTCCACGTAGCGGTGGTCGCGGCTGAGCCATGCGATGGGCGCGTCATTGCCGGCTTCCGCTATCAGGTCGCGGCAGCGGCGGCAGATGGGCCGGTAAGGATTGTCGTGGATCTCGCAGCCCTCCAGGTA
>Ga0265316_10002720_pt1 | contig 18148 bp, 14 predicted proteins | sample 4522metaG_FD_202092 | JGI IMG/M metagenome (GOLD analysis project Ga0265316, IMG submission 202092) | Rhizosphere microbial communities from Carex aquatilis grown in University of Washington, Seatle, WA, United States - 4-5-22 metaG | ecosystem: Host-associated > Plants > Roots > Rhizosphere >... | reverse complement strand
GCCTGGCGAGAGTAAGCAAGCGCTCGGTAAGTTCCGGCGCAGGTCGAACCTCGGTCCTTCTGGATTGCGGCGCACCGCCGCTGCTGGGCTATGCGCTGGCGTGCAGCGTGGTCTGGCACACCAGGCGGCCTACCCTGTTGCTCGTTGTGGTGGATGGCTCTCCCGCTCCTGAACTCATCGGTCTGGCAAAAAACATTTCTGAAAAGGGCTCTTCGACCGGCTTCGGCCCGTTCGATTTGCCGGACTCTTCACAAACCGATCAAGGGCGTGCGCAGCTGCGGCTCGTCAACATCGACAGTTCCTTCTCGTATGACGTTCTTCCATCCCTAGTGGAAGATCTCTGCCACAGCTACGATCATGTGTTGGTGCAATTAAAGTCGGGAGCGCCTTCAAAATCGATCCCGGGGGCCCGTATCCGATTGCTTGGCTCGGACGCCGAACCTAAAAATGGCGCCGCCGCAAATGGCCGAGCCCATTACGTTTCGTTTCGCCCAATGCGCATGAGCGAGCATGGCACAAAGAACCACGAAGGAGCGTTGTATGTCCCGGAATTTGTTCCGGCGGATGACCAGTCTTTGCGCGACGGTATTTTGCCGGCGCACAGCGCGGCGGGGAAGGCGCTGGGATGGGCCGCGCGAGACCTGTCCGGATTGCGGGTTGGATTGGCGCTGGGGGCGGGCAGCGCCAAAGGGTATGCCCATATTGGCGTATTAAAGGTGCTGGAAAGTATCGATCTCATCCCGGACTGCGTCGTGGGCGCCAGCGTGGGCGCCGCCGTCGCTTCCCTCTATGCCGATGGAAACAATCCACACGAGGCTGCGAAGTGGGTGGACACCATTGGGGCTTCCGCATTTCGTCTCACCCTGTCCAGAGGTTCCCTTCTCTCGATCGCGGGAATCCGCAATGGGGTGCGCCGGCTCGCGCGCGAAAGAAACTTTGAAGATCTGTCGATGCCGCTGGCCGTGGTGACCGCCGATATCGTCACCGGCGAACAAGTGGTCTTCGACGAGGGGCCTATTTGGCCTGCCTTGGTAGCAAGTATGGCAATACCTGGGGTGTATCCGGCCCAGCGGATCGGTGAGCGCACCCTGGTGGATGGAGGCGTGGTCAACCCAGTGCCCACCAGCGTCGCTGCCGACTTGGGTGCGGACGTCATCGTTTCGGTAAAACTGCGCGGCCAGTCGATCGAACGCCCGAAATCCATTCTTCAAACGCTGCTGCGCTCGTTCGATGTGATGCAAAGCAGGATCGTCACGGAAAGTGACTCCAGGCAATCGATCTTGATCGAACCAGCTTTTCCGAAAGGGCCTGAGTACTCCTTGCGCCAATTTACCGAAGCGCGGGCATACATCGCCTTGGGCGAAGAAGCAGCTCGCGCCGCGCTGCCGCGGATTACGTCAGCGTTACCCTGGCTTCGCAAATAGGCACCACCAATCAGAGCACTATTCAAAAAAGCCTTTCACCCGATAGGCCGGAAGATCCCCTTCGTGCTTGGTGGGAATCACCACGGCCTGGCAATCGACGAGATGAAAAATTCGCGCGTGGAGTTCGGGGCTCAACAGGATTTCTCCGCCGCCGGCGCCCGAGCAAAAGCGTCCTGCGAAATTGGCTGGCTCGCCTAGCACGGCGAACTCCATTCGTTCCGCATTGCCAATGAACCCGTTCAGCGCTTCGCCGCAATGGATGCCGATGCCGATCTCGCAGATTTCCGCGCCGCGGGCGGCGCGGGAAGTATTGTGCCGTTCCACGAGCTGTTGCATTTTCCAGGCGGCGCGCAACGCATGTTCATGCTGGCGGTCGTCGAGTTGCGGGCTGCCAAAGACGGCAAAAATAGCGTCGCCCACAAAGCGCTCAATCGTTCCACCGAATTCGTGAATCGCGTCGATGAGCGGCGGGAAATATTCGTTGAGCAAATCGCGCATTCGCTGCGGTCCCAATCGAGCCGTGAGCTGCGTAAAGCCTCGTATATCAGAAGCCAGTACGGTCACTTGAGACTGGCGCGTCCCGATGACGAGCGTGCCGTCGCTGGCTTCGCGGATCAGGTCCGTCCGGACGTGTGGAGGGAAGCGGCTGCTGAACAGCATGTTGGTCAATTCGGTTTGTCGTCGCAGATCCTCGCGAAGCCGATGGTGTTCGACGGCCATAGCCGCGTACTGAGCCACGGTGATCAGCAAATGCAAGTCGTCCTTACTGAACTGACATCGCGGGTCGGAGCTATCCACGCAGACCACGCCGACGGACTGGCCCTCCCAAATCATCGGCGCATAGATGCTGGCACAAACCAAATGGCGGATCTGGCTTCGACTGCTGTCGATGTCCGGGACCCAGACGAAGCCTTCATTGTTTTCCATGGCGCGCCGCGCCGAGGTGAGGCTGACCGTCGGCGCGCCGTGGGGGAGATGCGCTTTCAGGATGAGCTCGCCGGTGCTGCGATCCTTCAGAAGCAATGCGGCGCGTGAGGCCCGCGGAACGATCTGGATTAATCGGGCGACGATCTTTTGCAGCAGCCCTTCCAAGCTGGCTTCCGCACCGAATTGCAACGGCAATTCATAGAGCAAGCCAAGCTGGCGCTCTCCGGGAGTGATTGTTTCCATTCCCGAAAAAGGCCGCAAAACAGCTTCGGACACTGTGGTGGTGTGGATGGAAGTACCGGGCGAGGAGGGAACAGAGTCCTTCGGCGCAATGTGATCATTGCTCGCCTCGGACATTTCGATGCGGAGAAGTGTCTCGCCCAGGCGAACAACATCGCCGATTTTCAATTGGAGCTTGGCTTTCGCGTGCAGAATCCTGTCGCCGACCACGGTCCCGGCAGCGCTGCCCAGGTCTTCAATCCAAATGTCGAAGCCGTTCAACCAGACGCGGGCATGGGGGCGCGAAACTTTTGTGTCGGGACTCAGGTCCAGGTCAACCAAAACGCCTTCTTTAGGCCTTCCAATCACAATTTCGGAGGCTTCCCGATCGAAAACTCGCTCGGTTTCCCGATAGGTATAAACAATGCGCACGTCGCCCCTTACACTTGCTGTTGGCTCCTGACTTTTATATCACGCGGTGCATCGATTGGGAATCAAGAGAGGTCCATCCAGGGAGGTCCATCGGAAACGGGCGTGTAGATTCATTCCGGCTGCTCTATGATAAACTTCAGTCGCGCGGGCGTGGCGGAATGGCATACGCAGCGGACTTAAATACCTTGAGTGCTCGCCGGGAAACCGGCGATGCAGAACTGCTCAAATTCGGGGAACCCTTAACTGGCGATCCCGAGCCAAGCCTGGAGCGAGTTTTAGAACGAAGTTTCAGGAAGGTGTAGAGACTAGACGGGCAGCGCCTAACCTCCGGTGCCTTGGAGCAAGGTGAAGGGATAGTCCAGACCGCAAATCCGCTGAAGCGCGAACAGCGCGGAGGCGCGAGCGGCGAAAGCCGTGGCCGGTAAGAAAATCCGCAGGGTCGTAAGGCCCGTGTGGGTTCAACTCCCACCGCCCGCACCAGCATTTTTCAGATTTTCCGGCCCGGCGTACCGCGCCAGGCCGGAAAACATCCAAGACGATTGCATATAACAATCATTTACATTTGAATATTGAGTTTGCCTTTTTCCCCGAGTGCAATCAGAATTACGCTTGAAGTGTAGCTGCGCAGACTCCGCTAACGTAAGACCTCTTCTTTCCACGATGAAGCGAGGTGTTTTGTCATCGCTGTTTTCGTGACCTGACTGTACCGTTTCCGGGCACATTGTTGTGTCCAAAGATTCAATCAAGCTGCGACGAAATTTAACTTGAGGGTGAAGTCTGTTTTGTTGTGTTGTGCGAAAAAAGTGAAGCGCGTTTTTCCGCAGAAGGTTTCTATGAAGCGCGCGATTCACTGAACATCGGTAGAACCATTCGGTAGAACCATATGGAGGTAGGCGAAAGATGATCAGCCAAACACAGTTTTCTCTGGGGAATCTACGGGAAATTCCAGGAACAACTTCAAGCATCGTGTTGCCGCCCGCAGGCTTAAGGCAGCAGGATGTGTTTGCCGAAGCAATGCTCGAAAAATCGTCCACGCACCAGAAGCCAAACCCTTTCAAATGGATGGCCTCGCTCGGGGCTCATATCGCGGTTCTAACCATTCTGTTACTCATGCCATTATATTTTTCACAGGGATTGAATCTGCAGAAATTGAATACCACTCTTTTGATCGCGCCTCTTCCACCGGCGGCGGCTCCTCCGCCTCCTCCCATGGCGGTTGCTCATACCGCTCCGTCCGTGCCGAAAACTGCCTTTACGCCGGGGAAGTTAACGGCGCCGGCCTTTGTTCCCAAGGCGGTGGTCGCGACTCCCGATATGGCCGCGCCGGACGTTCCGATATCCGGAATAACCGGCGGCGTAGCCGGAGGAATTCCCGGCGGGGCAATTGGCGGGACTCTCGGCGGCGTGTTGGGCGGAGTGGCAGCGCCATCCGCGCCCGTCGCGATGTCGGAAGGGCCGAAGAAACCGATTCGCGTCGGAGGCAATGTGAAGCCACCGCGACTGTTGTCCGGGCCCGCGCCGGTTTATCCGATTCTTGCCAGACAGTCGCACATTGGCGGGATGGTGGTGATCGAGGCGATCATCGACGAACACGGAAACGTCGTGCAGGAAAAAGTGATCAGCGGGCACCCGCTGCTGGTCCAGGCGGCAATGAAAGCCGTGTCGGAGCGCAAATACGAACCCACGGTTCTGGACGGCGAACCGCAATCGGTGGATTTGCGCGTCGAAGTGAATTTCCAGGTTCAGTAAGAACAGTGCACTTATAAAAGTGCGGTAAGAAAAGTGCGGTAAGAAACGTGCAACAAGAAACGCCCGTGCAAGCGTTTCGCCGCTCAGGCCAGATTGCGTTGCAGCGTCTTGCGGTCGACCTCGCGCTCCCAGCGGGAGACCACAAGCGTTGCAACGCCGTTTCCAACCATATTCACGACGGCGCGGGCCATGCTCATGAAGCGGTCGATCCCCAGCAGCAGAGCCATGCCTGCCACCGGAATCGTTGGGATCACGATCAGCGTGCCGACCAGCGCTATGAACGCCGCTCCTTGAACGCCGCTTGCCCCTTTCGATGTCAACACGGCAACCGCGAAAATTGTGAGCTGTTGGCCCAAGGTGAGATGTGTGCCTGTCGCCTGGGCGACGAACAACGCTGCAAGCGTCATGTACAAGCTGCTGCCGTCGGTATTGAACGTATACCCGGTTGGCACGACGAGCCCGACCAGCGATTTTGAGCAGCCCAATTTTTCGAGTTTCGACATCAGTGTAGGTAACGCGGGTTCGGAAGAACTGGTCGCCAGCACAAGCAAAACCTCTTCCCTGATATAGAACAGGAATTTAAAGATGTTGAATCCCACCGCCCAGGCCACGCTGCCGAGTATCGCCAGCACGAAGAAAATGCAGACAACGTAGAACGTCAGAATCAATTTCAATAACGGGCCGAGCGACGCGACTCCATACTTGCCGATGGTGAATGCCATGGCCCCAAACGCTCCGATCGGGGCGGCACGCATGATGATGTTGACCACGCCGAAAACAGCGTGTGTCATCGCGTCAAACAATTCCACGACGGGTCTGCACCGCGGTCCCACAGTGGATAATGCAAAGCCGAACAGGACGGCGACCAGCAGGACCTGGAGAATATCTCCCCGCGTGAACGCATCGACAATCGTATTCGGAATGATGTGCAGAATAAAATCGGGAACGGTCGCCGCCTTCGCCTGCCCCGCATAGTCCGAAACAGCCTTGGCGTCGAGCGTTGCGGGATTCACGTTGAAACCGGCCCCGGGATGCAGCACATTTCCAACGACGAGTCCGATCAACAGGGCAAGGGTGGAAACAATTTCAAAATAAAGCAGCGCTTTTCCGCCCACGCGGCCCACTTTTTTCATGTCTTCCATGCCCGCGATGCCCGTGACCACGGTGCAGAAAACGATGACGGCAATGATCATCGTGATCAGGCGGATGAAGCCGTCGCCCAGCGGTTTCATTTTGGCGGCGAGGTCGGGATTAACGACGCCCAGCACAATTGCAATCACAATCCCAAACAGCACTTGCCCCGACAGGCTCGTGTAGAACGGTTTCTTTGGGGTTTTCGTTCCCGACAGCGCGGCCGGAAGCGGCGTGGCTTCGATTCCTTCCATTATGAAGGCTCCATTTCAACGCTCATTTGGAAATTCCGGATATCCGTGCCAGTACCTCGAAGACCACGGCGCAATCCTGCTTTTCCAGACCCATGGCGCGCGCCGCCGTGAGATATTCATTCACCGTCGCCGTCGTCGGCAGCGGAACATTCAGATGACGCCCCAATTCCAGCGCCAGTTGCGTGTCCTTCTGCATTAAATCGACATTGAACCAGGCTTCGTCGGGCATTTTCAAAACGAACGGCCCGCGATACTGAAGCATCGGTGAAGCGATTGCACTGTGCGTTATCACATCCACCGCGGTCTCGCGCGCGATGCCGCTTTTTTCAGCCAGCAACACGCCTTCGGAAAACGCCAGCATCTGCACGCCGATGCTCAGGTTGATCGCAATCTTCATGCACAGAGCGAGACCGTTCTCTCCGACGTGAGTGACCTTCGGGCCGATGTCCTCCAGCAGGCCCTTCACGCGGTCAAATGTCTCGCGGCGGCCTCCCACCATGATCGAAAGTTTTCCCTGCTGCAACGTCAGTGCGCTGCCCGAGACGGGCGCGTCAATCATGTTCGCGCCCCTTTCCCGCACTTGCGAAGCCAGCTCCCGGCTGGCCTCCGGGCTCACGGTGCTCATATCGATCAACACTTTGCCCGCGCCCAGTCCGCTCAGCAGCCCGTCTGGCCCGGAGGCCAGCGAGTGCAACGCCTCGGAATTCGTAACCATCGTGAAAACGATATCCGCGGCGGCGCAAACCGCGCGGGGAGTGTCGCCCCACTTCATTCCGCGATCGACGAGCCACTGCGCTTTTGAGCGCGTGCGATTGTAGCCGATGACAACGTGCCCTTTGTCGAGAAGACGGCTCACCATCTGGCTGCCCATGACGCCCAGGCCCACAAATCCGAGATTGGCCATTTCATGCTCCCCCAAATCGAAATCCACTGCGCCAGGATGAGCAGCAATTCGTAGTTCAATGGAACCATTGCCGCTGGCTGCCCAGTCTGGTTCCAAGGTTGTATCACGTTTCAGGGAAATTCCGTCGTGCGTCGGTTTGTGAGTCGCACAGCCTGCGCCGCTAAAACCGCCCAATTTTAAGGCGGCTCGGCCATCATTCTGCAATTACGATACCGAGTCACCACGCCGGATTCACTTTACTGCCCCCCAGGGCGGCGGGTTGTGATAGGCTTTGGTTACCTTACTGCTTTGGGAGGCTTCCGTTATGAATAAAGTTCTTCTGGGTGTTGCGGTTTCCATGCTGCTCAGCTTGCCTGTTTTGGCCGCGCTCAAAGTTGGCGACAAGGCCCCTGATTTCTCGGCTCGCGCTTCGCTGGCCGGGAAAGAGTTCGGCTTCTCCCTAGAAAGTGCGCTGAAGAAGGGCCCGGTCGTCGTCTACTTTTTCCCGTCTGCCTACACAAAGGGCTGCGATCTTGAAGCTCACACATTTGCCGAGATGAAAGACAAATTCGACGCCGCCGGCGCCACCATCATCGGCGTATCGGGCGACAGCATCGTGCGCCTGAACAAATTCTCCGCCGACCCGGAATATTGCGCCGGGAAATTCCCGGTTGCCTCGGATGCCGCCAAGCAGATTGCCGCCTCCTACAACCTGGCAACCAGCGCCCCACGCGATGGTATGAAGGACGTGAACGGTGACGTCGTGGACCACGACATCATCGAGCGCGTCACCTACGTCATCGGGAAGGATCACAAGATACTGGCGACGTTTTCGTCCAAGGACGACGGCCTGTCACCCGACGCCCACGTGCAGAAATCGCTGGAGATCGTGCAGCATCTCTCCATGAAATAAGAGTTTCCCGCGAACCAGCCAGTAGGATAGGTTTCAGAACCTGTGTGGCAACTCAGGATTCTTTCTAGGGCACGGTTCCCCAGTAACGCAAGAAAGCTGCTGAATTCATGATTTCCGTCGCCGGTTGCGGCCGCTCAAGCGCGGAGATCGGAATGAAAGCGCCCAGAAGTACAGGAGCCATTTTTCTCGCAGGCGTCGTGGCCCTGTATCACAACCCGACCATTGGGTAGAGATTCCTTAAATAAGGGAGATCGATATGACCGTGCTGAAAAGGATCAGCGCCGTGGTTCTCGCAGGCGTCATGAGTGTGCTGTTAATCGCGAAGATCCACGCGCAGAATCCGGCGCACAGCGCAGACTCAACCGGGGCGCCTCTCCCGAAGGACATCTATCCTGACTCGAGGAATCGCCTCCCATTGCCGAGCGCCGAATACCAAAGTGGACGGTTGGCTGTCGGGATCTATCAGCCCGGTGTCAGCAATTGGGATCCCCAACTCATAAAAGCCAGTCGCGGAGCCAGTCTCAAGTATTCAATGGATGTATCGGATCCGTTGCTTGAGGTCGCGGTTTTGGTGGCGGCGCGCGAGTTGGATGTTCAGTATGAATGGACCCAATGGGAAACGCATGGGCGGGATCCGAAGGATCCTCGCTATCTCGACCCGGCGCTCATTGACATCATCAAATACGAAAAGCCAGTGGTGGGTCTCGGCGAAAAGGAAACCGCCATTATCAACTTTGGGCGCGAAATTTTTGGCCAGAGAAGGGTTTCCTCCGCGACTTTTGCCGAGGTTCAGCGTCTATTCGGTAACAAAAGCACGGTGGATTTGGTCTGGGTGATGGCTGGTTATTCGGTAGCCGGAGCCGAGATGACTGCTTTTGATAATCATTTGAGAGCAGACCAGGAACCGTTGCTTCCTCCACGGCCCCACCCGCTGGATGCGGTGCGCAAAGCAAACTTAGCCGCGTCAATAGCCGCAGCCGCGAGCCCGCTCCCCAAGGACATCTATCCCGATTCCAGGAATCGCCTCCCATTGCCAAAACGCGAAAATATGGATGATGAGGGCAAGAAGGCTTTCGACCAAGTGAGCCGACCGGAGCGGTTGCTTCGGAGCGATGCCATGACGAAGCGCTCCGTCCGTCTCTATAGTAATCCCCAATTTGCCGCAGGCATGGACGAAAAACAGCGCTATCTCACGTATGACACCGGATTGTCAGACCGGTTGCTCGAGATCTGCGTTTTGGTGGCGGCGCGCGAGATGGACTCCCAGTATGAATGGACCGAATGGGAAACGTACGGGCGGGACCCGAATGATCCACGCCATATCGAACCGACCATCATTGACATGATCAAATACGAAAAACCGGTGGTAGGTCTGGGCGAGAAGGAAACCGCCATTATTAAACTCGGACGCGAAATGCTTGGGCCGAGAAAAGTTACCTTCGGGACTGTCTCCTCCGCGACTTTCGCTGAAGTCTTGCGTTTATTCGATCGCAAAGGCACAGTGGACGTGGTCCATTTGATGGCCAATTATGCCGCGGACGCGGCAGAGTTGACTGCTTTCGATCAGCATTTGAAGGAAGGACAAAAACCGCTGCTTCCTGCTCGATAAAGTTTTTCCTGGAGAGGGTCGTTCGACCGGGAATCCATAGCGGTCCGGACTCGGGCGCGCCGAAGCCTCCGGGGCGTCATTTACAGCTCCAAAATTCCAAGTCCTTTTTTGCTGAGTTGCAATCCACCGCCTGGAACAAACCAATACAGTTCTCCCAGAGTGCGCTTCGAGCAGATTGATAACTTCGCTTGAACTCCACGGAACCAAAAGAAAAATATGGTGGGGCTGGGGAGAGTCGAACTCCCGACCTACGGTTTAGGAAACCGCCGCTCTATCCATCTGAGCTACAGCCCCGATCCTTGAGAGAGTTTATCCCGAAACACATTCCTCGGCCAAGAAATGAACAGTCAGATTTGAGGCAAATTTCGGGCAGATTCGGACCACAAACTATTGCAATTCCACTACCGTGCCCGGTTTGAGGTGGGGGTAGAGGCCTCAGTGATTAGGCGGAAGTCATTGACCAACAAAGGGAAGGCAAAAATTCCTAGACCGCACTAAGGGGCAGACGGGAGGTTTCCTAAACCTTAGGCAGGGGGTTCGACTCCCTCCAGCCCCACCACTTCAAGTGCCTGATGCCGTTTCCGATACCCTGATTTGCAGATCATTTTTTTCGCTTCTTTCCACGGCCAAACTTCTTTTTGTACGCGGCGAGGGCGCTTTCGATGATGGGATATGCTTTTGAAGGAGACAGGATTTCGTCCACATCGACTTCCTTGCCTTCCAGTTGCTTATAGTCCTGAAAAAAACGGCGGATCATGGCCAGCTGATGTTGCGGCAGCTTATTCACTTCGTAATAGGCGCTGTATTCGGGATCCGCCGTCGCTACCGCGATGATTTTGTGGTCGGCGTCGCCGGAGTCGATCATCGTCATCAGTCCGATCGCGCGCGAATGAATGACGGTGAGTGGCACAACCGGTTCCTGGCACAAAACGAGAACGTCGAGAGGATCGCGGTCTTCGGCCAGCGTCTGAGGGATAAAGCCGTAATTGGCGGGATAGAAGACGGCCGAATAAAGGACGCGGTCCATGCGAATCATTCCGCTATCCTTGTCGAGCTCGTATTTGACATTCGAGTGTAACGGAATTTCAATCACGGCGTTGAATTCCATGGGAAGATCGTCGCCGGGACTCAGGTCGTGCCAGGGATGGTTCATAAAAACCTTTCGGGCCAAATGACGCCTAAAGAATATCTTTAATCCACAAGTCTATTTTAATACAGGCAAGACGGCAGGCGCATCGGTCACATTCGTCGCGATTTCTCAACTTTTGATTGCTCGCGACTTGTCTGTCCTCCTGACGGGTTCACGCGCGAGCAACGGCTGGTCGGCAGCCGGTGTTTCGAGCGGATTCAGGGATGGCGCTCCGCCCACTTTCGGATCGCGGCGAAGATTCGATTGCAGGCTGCGTTTCAGAGATTGTAAACTCCGCTGCACCGAACGCACGGATATTCTCCGGGCGAAAACGCGAAAGGAATCCCTTCTCATGCGCCGCACCCACATATTCCTGAAGGAGTCTGAACGCAAGGCCGGAAAGGGCGAACGGCAAACGATGCGCTGGATAACGATGGTGCTCGTCGCAGCGGCCGCAATTACCGCGGCGGGATTCAATCACGCGCCGGCGGCGCTCGGCCAAGCCAAAAGCGGTGGACAAGTCTGGGTTGCCACCTGGGGCGCGAGTCCAATCGCTCCGGCGCCGACCAATTCGACGAATCCCGGCTTCAACAACCAGACCGTACGCATGATCATCCACACCAGCGGTGGCGGAAACGAAGTGCGCGTGCGGCTCTCCAATGCATTTGGAGTCGATGCTCTGAACGTGGGCGCCGCACACATCGCGCTCCATGGAATTGGCGCGGGTACGATGCCGGGGTCCGATCGTGAGTTGACGTTCGGCGGCTCCAAATCCGCCAGCGTCCCTCCTGGCGCGCTGATGGTGAGCGATGCGGTGAAGATGAGCGTCCCAAACCTCTCGGATCTTGTGGTAAGTCTTTACCTGCCCGGCTCGACGGGACAAGCCACTTGGCATCGCGACGGCCACTCTACGAATTATGTTTCGACCGCTGGCGATTACACGGGCGCGGCAGAAATGCCGATCGATCGTACCGTGACGTCGTGGTTTTACCTGACCGACGTCGAGGTGATGGCTCCCAAAGGCGCGACGGCCATCGTCGCGCTGGGTGATTCGATCACCGATGGAACCGCCTCCAAGGACGATGCCAATCATCGTTGGCCGAATTTTCTGGCCGAACGGTTGGTGGCACGGCATCTCAACTTGACAGTAGTGGATCAGGGAATCGGCGGAAACCGAATTCTCCACGACCAGGCCGGGCCAAATGCATTGGCGCGGTTTGACCGCGACGTGCTGGCTCAACCGGGCGTCGGGTACGTTACGGTGATGCTTGGCATCAATGACATCCAGCGTTCGACCGCTCTGCCGGGCGCGGCTCCAGGCGGTGGTCCGCCGGTGGAACCGGTAAGCGCCGATGAAATTATCGGCGGCCATCGGCAAATGGTTCTGCGCGCACACCAACAGGGGCTCAAAATTATAGGTTGCACGCTGACTCCGTATGAGGGCACGCGGGCCTACAATGTGGAAGGCGAGAATAAGCGACAGGCAATCAATAATTTTATCCGCACCAGCGGGGTGTACGACGGAGTGATCGATTTCGACGCGGCTCTTCGCGACCCCGCCCATGCGGGACGCTTGCAATCCAGGTATGACAGCGGTGACCACCTGCACCCGAACGACGCTGGCTACCAGGCGATGGGGGATGCCATTGATCTTTCTCTGTTCAAGCAGGGACAGTAAAAGCGCGCCGTCTGCACAGCGGGCCGACTAATAGCCGGTGGAGGTGACCGGCGAGTGGTTCGGCGCGGCGCCGGGAATATGCGATCGCTGCGCGGGCAACATTTCAGTGGCATCGGGATGGTCGAAGATTTTCCGGATTTTGTACGTCGTGCTACGCTCGACAGGGATGCGCCCGATTACCCGGATTAGGGCGCGGAACTCGCCCGGTGAAACGTATTCTCCGAAGTTTGCTCCCGCCGCTTTCGAGATGCTTTCTTCCATCAACGTGCCGCCGAAATCGTTCGCTCCCGCTTTCAAGCAGGCCAGGGATTGCTCAAAGCCAAGTTTCACCCACGATACCTGTATATTCGGGATGTAGCCGTGCAGCAGAATGCGTGCGAGCGCGTGAACAATGAGATCCTCGCGCTCCGTGCGGCCGGCGCGAGAGCCGCCCAGCTGATACAAATTGGTTTGGTAATGAATAAAACCCAGCGGCACAAATTCAGTGAAGCCGCGCGTCTCCTTCTGAATGTCGCGGATCAGAAGGATGTGGCGGACCCAATCTTCCGGCGATTCGGTATGGCCGTACATCATGGTGGAAGTGGAAGGAAGGCCGAGAGAGTGCGCGGTGCGAATCACGTCGACCCACTGTTGAACTTTTAATTTATTGGGACTGAGGGACTTGCGGACGCGGTCGTCGAGAATTTCCGCAGCGGTTCCGGGAATGCTGTTCAGGCCGGCATCCCTCAACATGAGCAGATATTCGCGCAGGGGAAGCCGCGTCTTTTCGGTGCCGTACGTAATCTCCATCGGCGAATAGGCGTGCACATGGAGTTCGGGCAGGCGGGACTTGATGGCCTTCAGAAGTTCCAAGTAATAATAGCCGCCCAGATCTTTCGGAAGGCCGCCCTGGATGCACACTTCCGTGGCGCCGAGTTCCACAGCTTCGACGGACTTCGCCACCAGCGAATCGGTGGAGTGAAAATAGGCATCCGGCGAATCCGCCCCGCGGCTGAACCCGCAAAACGCGCAGCCGACAATGCAGACGTTTGTAAAATTCAGATTTCGGTTTACGACATACGTGATGCGGTCACCCACCACACGCCGGCGAAGCTCGTCCGCGACTTTTACAAGAGCCAGAAGATCGTTTCCATTCACTCCGGACAGCGCCAAGCCCTCTTCAAATCCGAGATCGACCCCGCCTAGAACTTTTTCCAGAGCGGTGGCAACATTCGGACTCGCCGCGGAGAGCGCTCGATCCCAGGAAATGTCATCCCACTGCTGACTCATTGGATTCAACATGGTTGGTCCCCTTGAGCAAAACCGTCCCCGGCCCGGTATTTCTGCAGGTATGGATTGAGACGTTCGCTTATAAATTCCGGCCGCACGGAAAATTCCGGATAAATCGCCAGCCGTTCGCGCAGCACAAAACCAGCGGACGCGGTTCTCGCGGCCAGTGATGAAATCTGCGGCCAGGCGGCTTCCGGATTAATAAAATCTTTCGTCACCGGAGAAATTCCGCCCCAATCGTTAATGCCTGCCTCGAGCAATTCCGGATAATCCTGCGAAAGTAGATTGGGCGGGGATTGAATGTTCATCTCACCGCCGAGAATCAAACGCGAAACCGCGATCGTTCGCTTCAAATCTTCGAGAGAAGGTTCCGGCGACTGAGACATGCGAATGTCCGGCTTTGCGCGAAATGGCTGCACGATCACTTCCTGAATGTGGCCGTACTTTTCGTGAGCGTCGCGGATTGCGGACAGCGCGTCCACGCGTTCCTCGATCGTTTCGCCGATCCCGATCAAAATGCCGGTTGTGAAGGCCATCGACAATTTCCCCGCGTCCTCGATCGTCCGCAAACGAAGCGACGGTACTTTGTCCGGAGCTTTCCAGTGTGCCTCGCCGAGGCGGAGCAACCGAGGACTGGCGCTCTCCAGCATCAGCCCCACGCTGACATTGGTCTCACGCAAACGTCGAAGATCCTCCGGTCCCATCAGGCCAGGATTGGAATGAGGGAGAAGCCCGGTTTCTTCGAGCACCAACTCGCACATCGCCGCAAGGTATTCGAGCGTGTGATTGAAACCCAATGTTTTTAGAAAATCTTTCGCTTCCGGAAACACCCGCTCCGGCTGATCGCCGAGGCTGAATAACGCTTCCTTGCATCCGGCGCGGCGGCCCGCTTCCGCGACGGCCAACACTTCCTCCGGTGTCATATAAGGCTGCACTCCAGCCTGTGGGTCGGCCCGGAACGTGCAATAGCCGCAATAATCGCGGCAAAGGTGCGTGAGTGGAATAAAAACTTTCCTGGAATAGCTGACCGAACGGCCTTTGAAACGGTCGCGGACGCTGGAAGCGGTTTCAATCAATGAACCGATTGGCGCTTCCCGCATCAGGGAGAGTGCCTCCTCGCTGGATATGCCACGGCCTTCCAATCCATGTTCAAGAATGGCGCCTGCCCGGTAATGAGTCATTGGCATAAAAACGGCTTGGCAGGAATCTCCCTGCAAATCAAACTGTTTTCGAGAATATACTTGCGCGCCGTCACTGTCAACGAAACGGAAGAAGGCGTACTGTCTCAGTTTCCGTCTAACTTGAGCATTACCTGAATTTGGCCGCCAGTAGCAAAGGCTTCAGTCTGTGGGTTTCGAATTCTGAAAACGGCAAGCTCAATTGAAACTGTAATGTAAATTGTTTGGACTGGTGTCGCCTGGCTGGGGTCAGAACCCCACAGGCTGAAGCATGTGCCACTAAAAAGTTCTGGCCCATCTTGGGCATGACCGAAGAATGCAACGATTGGCGCATTCGACGTACAATATGGAACGAACTCAAACGATGTTGTCATCCAAGCGATTATTTCATCCGATGTTTGCCGCAGAATTGAATGCCGATGGCTAACGCCCTGACGGCGATCAGGCTTTTCCTCGTCGCTCCGTTCGCCTTCTTCATGGCCAGGGGTGATGTCCGGTCAGCGGCGATTGCTCTGGCCGTATGGGCGATCGCGTTGATCACTGATTTTGCGGATGGTCCGGTCGCGCGTCGCAGAGGCACAGTTACCGCGCTGAGCGGGACGTTCGATCACACCACCGATTTTATTTTTGTCACAAGCGGCATTGTTGCGGGCGCGTCCCGGGGAGCGTTCCCCTGGATTCTGCCGGTCCTGATTGTCGCGGCGTTTGCGCAATATTTCATCGATTCGTACTGGATTCACCGGCGGGCGAAGCTGCGCGGGAGCAAGCTCGGCCGCTACAACGGAATTCTCTACTTCGTTCCGCCCTGTGCGGACGCACTGGTGCGGCTGGGTTTCACCTGGTTGCGTCCGTTGCTGACGATTTTCGTGTGGATGCTGGTGGGGAGCACGCTGGTATCCATGATTCAGCGCGCGTTGTTCGGAAAACTACCCGAACATTTCCCGGCTGGCGCGTCGCAGAAATAGCAACCCGACTCCGGCGTTGAAGAAGATGAAAAAATTGTGCATGACGAATCCGAACGCCGTCATCTGTCCGGGTTTGTCGGGGAAGAGCAGGACCCAGAAAAGGATCGCGACCGAATGCATCGGGCCGGGCATGGCGGCGCCCAGAAAAATCACCGGCAGATATCCCAACACTTCACCGAAGCCGACATTTCCTCCGAACAGGCGCAGAGCCAGCGTATAGACAATCACGCCGGAAATCATCAGAGGGGCGCGCATTAAAATCACGGCCGCGTAGTTCCACACCTTGGCGAGGCGGAACGCCCGGAAGATCGGGCGATCGCGCAAAGCGATCCCCGCGCCGATTTTTCCGCTGAAAAAAAGATGGAAGACGACGAAGAAAATCGCCGCCCCCAATGCAACCCACGGAATCGTATGAAACACCGGCTGAATATCGTTCCACCGCACTGTCACGCCGATCAGCCCCCACACGATCAGGCTATAGATCTCGCAGAACATCAGGAAGAGCATGCTGGAACCGACTTCCCACCCCGGCACTCCATCGCGGCGGTTAAGATATAGCGCGATGGCGCCTTTGCTGACCTGCTCGTTGATCAAAGAAAGAATGTAGGCGCTGGCGCGAATGGGCAAAACATCGGCGTAACGGATTTTTGTGTTAAACCAGTTGATCACGCTCCACACAACCAGGGTGTCAAACAGGAGGTAGAGGAAACAGTACGGGATCATCAAGGCGAGCCAGCGAGTCCAACTCACGTTCTCAAAACTTTTCGCGAGATAGGGAAGAAGGCGGCTTCCCTCGGCGGCCGCCGCGTGGTCGAGTCGAGTATACAAATAACCGAAGCAGGCCGCTGTGACCAGAAACGGCAATAACCGCTGCCATAATTTCGACTTCTTTTTCGCTGTGCCTGGTTGGGCGCTGCCTTTCGGGGTCTCTTCGGTCATTTCATCTTCCTTAGGCCTACGCTGTCTCGAATCGTCTCATCGATTCCAGTAAGCTCGATTCCCAGTGCTTTTGCCGCCGGCAGGGGATCAAGACGGGTCTCCGCTGTGATGACTTCCAACGCGTCTCGTGAAAATCCCTTGCTCCCCGTGAATTCACGTATAGCCAGCATCATGGAGAGAAACGCTTTGGGAATCGAGCCGATCCGGACTTGCCGGCCCAGCAGACGGGCGGCGCGCTCGACAAGTTCGCGCTCCGGTAAAGAAACAGGCCCGACGAGATCCAGAGTGAGGCTTTTCGCAAGAGACGGATTTGCAGCGGCAAAGATCGCAGCATCCGCCAGATTATTCACATGGAGAGGCTGCTGAACGTTGCGGCCTCCTCCGATCAGCCTGGCCTTCGGCTCGCTGACATTGCGCGCCAGTGCCGCCGCGCCGGCAGTCCCAGGTCCAAGCAACAGGGGTGCGCGCAAGATCGTAAAATTCAAACCTGATTTCCGCACGAGAGCTTCCGCTTCTCCTTTGGTCCTGTAAAAGCGATTGGACGAGGTCTCATCGGCGCCTGTCGCGCTGACCAGCACAATCTTTTGTACGGCGTTCCTTCGCGCGGCTTCGACGACGCTTCGAGTCGAAGCGACATTGGACTTCTCGTACGATGAATCCCGGCTTTCGATGAGAACCCCGGCGAGGTGAATGACCGCGGAGGCGCCATGGAAAGCGGCGTCAAGACTGGCTGGATCGTCATACGAGATTTGAACTACGTCGTCGGCGTTCCCGGCCTGCGATCGGACCTGCTCGGCCGCGCGTTCCGAACGCACTGCGGCGGCAAATTGCACGCCCGTGGTTCTCGATCCGCTTCGCAGAATGGCTTGGCCGACAGCGCCGTTGGCTCCGGTGATGACAATTTTCATTCCGGGTCCAGGGTTATCCAACCACGTGATATATGTTCACCGTAGAATTCGGCGGAAGTTTGAGGTTATGGTATTTCTTTGCGCGGGCCTGGAGTACTCCGTCCCGCTCGGCGGGATCGGTCACCAAAGTCAGCGTGCGATCGTAAATGTTGCCGGCAATTTTCAAACGAACGTGCGGGTCGCGTTCAACGTTTGCATTCCAGCTTCGGACGATTCCCGCCGGATAAACGGAGGCAAGGTAAAGCTGCCCATTATAGGAGAGGCAATTCGTTGTCACGGAATGCGGCAATCCATACCATGACTGTGTCTGAACCTTGATCGTGGGGACCGCGTCGGTAAACGACCAGTCCGTGACGGGGGTCGTAACGACGTTCCCTTTAAGCCACAGGCCGGGAGTTCGGTTGTGGGGGTCAAGCCCTGTGATTCTGAATACGATCAGCAGGACGATCAAGCAGACGACAATAGCTTCCGCAATCCTCAGCAGAACCTTCATAGAGTCTCCTTGAAGCTTTATAACTACATACTATCATCCCCAAAGGAA
>Ga0265316_10002719_pt1 | contig 18148 bp, 15 predicted proteins | sample 4522metaG_FD_202092 | JGI IMG/M metagenome (GOLD analysis project Ga0265316, IMG submission 202092) | Rhizosphere microbial communities from Carex aquatilis grown in University of Washington, Seatle, WA, United States - 4-5-22 metaG | ecosystem: Host-associated > Plants > Roots > Rhizosphere >... | reverse complement strand
CGTCATCAGGGTGGACAATCGGGGCGAGGGAGGCATCCTCGCCCTCGTGAGCCTCGTGTCGCGCTACATACCGAAGGGCAGCAAGCGAAGGGCCGGATTCGTGGCGGCGCTCGGCATCCTCGGCACGGCCCTCCTCTACAGCGACGGCATGATCACGCCCGCCGTATCGGTGCTCTCGGCCATCGAGGGGCTCGAGGTGATCACGCCGAGGTTCATCCCCTACATCCTTCCCCTGTCGCTCATCGTGCTCGTCGCCCTCTTCCCCTACCAGTCGAGGGGGACCGCCACTGTCGGCCGCGTCTTCGGCCCGATCCTCTCGGTATGGTTCCTCGTCATCGGGATCCTCGGCGTCTCCTCGATAGTCGCCGATCCCGCGATCCTGGCCGCGCTCAATCCCCTCGAGGCCCTGCGCTTCGTCGCCAGGAACGGCCTCGTTTCCTTCGGCGTCCTCGGATCGGTCTTCCTCGCCATGACCGGCGCCGAAGTCCTCTACGCCGACCTCGGGCATTTCGGGCGCAGCCCCATCCGCCGGGCCTGGTTCAGCCTGGTATACCCCGCCCTCCTCCTCAACTACGTCGGCCAGGGAGCCTATCTCCTCTCCCATCCCGTGGACGTCGGCAACCTCTTCTTCCGCCTCGTGCCCGAGTGGGGGGTCTTCCCCATGGTCATCCTCGCGACGATCGCGACGATCATCGCCTCGCAGGCGGTCATCTCGGGTTCCTTCTCCATCGCCCGGCAGAGCGTCCAGCTCGGCCTCTGGCCGCGCATCCAGGTCAAGCATACCTCCGACGAGAAGATCGGCCAGGTCTACGTGCCCTTCGTCAGCTGGATGCTCCTCATCGGCACGGTGTGCCTCGTCATCGGCTTCAAGAGCTCGAGCAGCCTCGCCGCCGCCTACGGGATCGCCGTCTCCGGGACGATGCTCATGACCACCTGCCTCATGATCTTCCTGGGCCGCCGCGCTTTCAGGATCAAGCTTTGGATCCTGATTCCGGCCGGGGCCCTCTTCCTGATCCTGGACGTATCCTTCTTCATGTCGAACGCGGTGAAGGTGGCCTCCGGCGGCTGGATCGTCGTCGCGCTCGCGGCCGTCCTGTTCACGATCATGAAGACATGGACCGACGGCCGGAAGCTCTTCAGCAAGCGGATGCTGGCCTACCGGCTCTCGCCCGAGCTCTTCGCCTCGAGCATCGCCCTCGATCCCCCGGCCCGCGTGGCGGGCACGGCGATCTTCCTCACGGCCGATCCCAAGGGCGTGCCCAAGGCGCTCCTCCACAACCTCAAGCATAACCGTGTGCTGCATGAGCTCACGATCGTGCTCTCGGTCCAGACGACGGACGAGCCCTACGTCTCCGAGGCGAACCGCGCGTCCATCGTCGGCCACGAGGGAGGGATCTGGCACGTCGTCTTGAATTTCGGATTCAGCGAGACCCCCGACGTTCCCCGCGCGATGCAGGACATCGCCATACCCGGCTTCGTCCCCGATCCGATGAAGACGACCTACTTCCTCGGCAGGGAGGCCCTGGTCGTCTCGCGGGAACGCGGCGGAATGATGATGTGGCGCAAGCGCCTCTACGGCTTCCTCTTCAAAAACGCCATCAGCCCGACCGACTTCTTCCGCCTGCCCCCCGACCGCGTCGTCGAGATCGGCGCCAAGACCGAATTGTAGGCCCTCATGGAAGACGCGCGACATCCCGGCTTCCTCCGGGGAAGCCCGGCCTTCGGACCCTGGTCCTTCTACAAGGACGCCCTCGCCATCGTCGTGCCCGTGATGCTGCAGCTCCTCATCACGAGCCTCATCTCCCTCATCGACAATTTCATGGTCGCCGGACTTGGCGACGTCAAGATGGCCGCGGTCAACGTGGCCAACCAGATCAACTTCGTGTACATAGTCATCGTCAACGCGACCTGCATGGCGGGAGGCATCTTCCTCTCGCAGCACCGCGGCGCCAAGGACGAAGAGGGCATGAGGCAGTCGCTGCGCTTCAAGCTGATGGCCGCCCTCGCCTTCGCCGTCCTTCACTCCGCGCTCTGCCTCCTCTGCCCCGAGGCGCTCATACGCATCATGCTCGGGGGCAACAGGGAGGGCGAGGACATAGTCCGCGAGGGCGCGCGCTTCCTCAGGCTCGTGACGCCGAGCTTCGCGCCCATAGCGGTGACCTCGGCGATCAGCTCCTCGTACCGGGACGTGGGCCGGACGAGGGTTCCCCTCCTCATCTCGTCGGCCGCCGCCGCCCTCTGCACCCTCCTCAATTGGCTGCTGATCTACGGCATGCTCGGCGCCCCGCGCCTCGAGGTAGCCGGCGCTGCGGCCGCGACCGACATCGCCCGCCTGGTCGAGGCCGCGGTCTTCCTCGTCTCCCTGTCGACGGCCAGGCCGGCCTTCGCCTTCCCTCCGCGATCCTTCTTCCGCGTCGATGCGGGGCTCTTCAAGCGGATCCGGAGCCGCTCGGCGATGATGCTCTTCTCGGAGACCGCATGGGTCCTCTCGGAGACCGTCATCACGGCGATCTACAACGGCCGGGGCGGCGCCGAGACGGTCGCGGGCATGGCCGCGGGCTGGACGATCGCCAACATCTTCTTCACGGTCTTCTGGGCGGTCATCACGGCGACGAGCGTCATCATCGGATCGACGCTAGGCTCGGACCGCCTCGACGAGGCCCGCCAAAAGGGCCGCTGGATACTCTACGGCTCCTTTATCTTCGGCCTCTGCGTCGGCGCCGTCGCCGCGAGCTCGACCTTCCTCATCCCCCTGGTCTTCGGCAACTTGAGCCCCCAGGCGCGCGCGGTGACGCGGGGCCTCGTCTTCGTGATCTCCGCCTACGTCCCCCTCTGGACCCTCCTCAACGCGCAGTTCGCCCTATCCCGCGCGGGAGGAGACACCGCCATGGGCGTCTGGGTCGACGTCGGCGTCACCTACGTCGTCTTCATACCCCTCGCCTTCGCCCTGGCCGCGTGGACCGGCTTCGGCCCGGTCCTCCTCTTCGGGCTCGCCAAGCTCTCGGACTTCGGCAAGGCGGCGGTGGCCTTCTGGTGGCTCGCCAAGGAGAAGTGGGTCAAGAATCTCGCCGAGAAGCCCGAAGGCGCCGCGGACGCGGACTCAAGCCGGGCTCATGGCCCCGCATCGGACGGACAATCTAGGAGTTCTGGCGCATAACCTGTCTCATCATCAGGATCCGCGGCGCGGGGGGAAGCCCGAACCGAAGGCAGATGCGCGATTTAACCCAGTTTTAACGCGCTTTCCCCCCTTGCCCATGAAAAACGAGTCGTTCCGATAAAAGTCTTCAAAATACCGATTGCGAGCCGGCAAATCTCGTATAATATTAGAGTCCAGCCTTTCCCCCGGCGCCGATCCATGGTGCCGGGAATGGAACCCTGGCCAGACAAGGAGATACTGCATGTCCCTGCACCGCACTGAACGGGGAAATCCATGAACCAGACGAAAGGTCTCTCCGAGCGGGTGATCCTGGATTCGCAGATACGCGGCGAGCGCAGCATTGCGAAGGCTAGGTTCATTCTCCTCGCGCTCATCGCCTTCTTCACCGTATACATCTTCTTCTCGGCCGTCGCGGAGCGGAGCCTCGCATCGGAAGTGGCGAGACCCGTCTACTACGTCGAGGCCGCGTGCCTCATCCTGGGTTCCGCCGTTTCGGTCCTCGTGTTGCAAATCACCTCCCGCGGCCGCTACTCGCCCTGGATGCGCTTCCTCCCCTCCTTCATCGACATATCGGGCGTGGCGGCGGTCCATTGGGCGATAGCCTCGTCGCTCAAGCTCTGCTACTCATTTTCCGGGGCCACGGTCTGGTTCTACGTCCTTTTCGTCGCCATGTCCGCAATCCGGAATTCCGCCGCCTCCGTGCTCTTTACGGGCGCCTACTCGGCGACGATATTCATCTCCCTCAATACGATGTTCTTCGCCGCCATGGGCAATTTCGCCGAGGGCGGCAACGTCTACGTGAACGCCATAGGCCGAGTGGTCAAGCTCGACTTCGAGGACGAGATGATCAAGACGGCGGTCATCCTCACCGTCACGGGCATCCTGGCGGTGGTGAGCCGGCGCAATACGCTCATGATCCGCAAGCAGATCGAGCTCCAGGAAGTATCCGAGCGCTACGCGGATACGCTCAAGAAGATCAACGAGTCCTTGGAACGATTCATCCCGCGCGAGTTCCTGGGTTTCCTGCGGAAGGAGAATATCCTCGAAGTCGAGCTGGGCGACTGGACCGAGTGCGAAATGACCATCTTCTTCCTCGATATCCGCAACTTCACGTCGCTCTCGGAGAACATGAGCCCGCGCGACAATTTCCGCTTCCTCAATTCCTTCCTCAGCATCTTCGGCCCCATTATCCGGACCCACGGCGGCTTCGTGGACAAGTACCCCGGAGACGGCATCATGGCCCTCTTCCCCGAGGATCCGGACGATGCCCTCTCAGCGGCCCTCGAGATGCGCGCGCGGCTCATCGGCTACAACGAAGGCAGGGCCCTGGGCGGCTACGTCCCCATACGCTTCGGCATCGGCATCCATAGAGGCCCCCTCATGCTCGGCACCATCGGAGAGAACGACCGCATGGACTCCACGGTCATCTCGGACACCGTCAACTCCGCGAGCCGCCTCGAGGGGCTTACCAAGAAATACTCCACGGACATCCTCGTATCGGGCGAGACGCTCAACAGCCTCGCCAGGGCGGCGATTTTCGATACGCGCTTCATCGCGGAAGAGACGGTCAAGGGCAAGGCAAAAACCATTCAAGTATTCGAGCTCGTCGGGAATAAAGCGGCCGGGTAAGCCCGCCCGAATTTGACAAGCTAGGTCCCGCCGTCCATCATTTCCAGTATCGACGCGACTCCCGGAGGATATCTTGAACTTGTTCTCCGTAATGGATCTCGCCGTATGCGCCCTATCCGCGTACGTCGGGGTCAATAATTTCCTTTATTTCCTGCGGATGAGGACGGAAAGGCAGAGGCTGCACTTCTCGCTGCTCTGCCTCTCGATCGCTCTCTACGACGCGGACTCCGCCCTGCTCTATGCGTCCTCGGCGCCCTCGTCCGGCGCTCCCTGGAACGAGCTGCAATTCTTCTTCACGATCCCGATCGCCCTCGAGGTAGTGAATTTTTCGTACTGCATCCTCGCCAGGAAGAGCGATTGGCCTCGCAAGATCCTAATCGGCGCGTTCGCGGCCTGCTTCGCGGCCGGGCTCTTCCTGGGCCGGGACATCCTCGATCCTCGACAGGCCCTGGGAAAGACCATAAGGGCCTTCGGCGCCTGGGCGACGTACTACGAGAGGAAGCCCGGGATCATCTGGAACGCCTTGATGCTCTCGCAGCTCCTGGGAATGTGCTACCTCTACGGCCTCCTGTTCAGGGAATTCGTCAAGGGGAAGAGAAAGGACCTCCTACCGATCCTGATCGGCTTCCTGGCCTTCTTCACCTCGATCGGTCTCGATATCCTGACCGCCTCGAACCTCCTCGATATCCCATACACGGCGGAATACGCGTTCCTGATCCTGATAATCGCCATGGACGACCTCCTCCTCCGGCGCTTCATCGGCGCGCTCCGCGAGGTCGAGGCCCTGAACCGCGGCCTCGGCGAGAAAGTCCGCGAGCGCACCCTGGAAATCCAGAAGCTGGTCGACGAGCTGACGGCGTCCAATGTCGAGCTCAAGGAGAAGAACTCGATCCTCACCGAGCTCGCGGAGCGGGACGGAATGACCGCGCTGCTCAACCACGCGGCCTTCCACAGGCGCTTCTCCGAGCTGTTCAACCTGTCAAAAAGGCATGCGATTCCGATCAGCGTGATGATCATCGACATCGACCATTTCAAGAGCGTCAACGACCGTTTCGGCCACCAGGCCGGGGACGCGGTCATCAGGAGATTCGCCGACACCCTGAAAGCCGGCTCCAGGAACTACGACATCAGGAGCCGCTATCACGAGGAGGGCGACGAGTCGCCGGCCGCGCTCAGGAACTACGACGTCGCGGGCAGGTACGGGGGGGACGAGTTCGCCATCGCGCTCCCGTATTGCGGCGAGAGCGAGGCGAGGATCGTCGCCGAGAGGATATGCTCCATGATCCGGGCCCTCGTCTTCGATCAATACCCCGACCTGAAAGTCAGCGCCAGCATCGGCTGCGCAGCCCTGGCCGACGCGTCGCGCGTCGTGGACGAGATGATGGCCATCAAGCTCGCGGACCGCGCGCTCTACGCCGCCAAGGAGCGCGGCCGTAACAACTTCGTCATCAGCGCGCCCGAAGACGACATCGAGGTCCTCGAATAACGGAGTGGGGGGGAGCGAAGAAGACCGGAGGCATCGCGCAACGCGCGCGTTGCGCGATGCCGAGGACTTCGGAGCGCGGGGGAGCCGCGAATTCCATGGTGCCGTAATACGCGCGGCCGCCTAACGCGCCGCACCGATGTGAATGGGTGAATCGTCATCGCCATAGAGCAGGGGTGCCGGCGGAAAGGGATCACGCGACTCCGCAGCCCGTCTGGCCGCAAAGGCGAGGACCGGAGCGGGATCCCTTGCAGCCGGCAGGACCCCTGCATTGAGGCGATGACGATTCGAGTCTATGCGGAGAGCGCGGCGCGTTAGCCGACCGTACTAACGCTCGCTTCGCTCGCTAGACTTCGTTCCCCCTATTTCGAATCCTTCATGTACTTCCCGATGAAGCCCATCTTGAGCTCCCGCAGGGCCGCCGTGATCGACACCTTGTAGACGTGGGGATTGAGAAGGCGGAGGTAGGTCGGGTCGAAGTGCTCGAATCGCCCCCTTAGGCCCGAGCGGATGTCGGCGAGGGCGGGCAGCGGCGACTCGGCCTTCCCCCCTCCCATGACCTTGGAGAGGAGGCTCTTGATCTCGGCCGGCTTCAGGCGCAAGCGGCGATAGTCCGCGGAGGGATGGTAAAGGGTAAGCTCCTCCCGGGCGGGGAGGTTCTCGTCCTCGAGAGCCTGGAGGTCGGCGAGGGCGAAGCCCCGGTCGTCGTAGAGCCGCCAAGCCTGCTTGATCCCGGGGTTGGTCGACTTTTCGGGGTTGTCCGAGAATTTCATCGTGGGCTCGAGGGTCCCTCCGCGCTCGACGGCGGCGAGCTTGTAGACGCCGGGGAAGGAGGAGTCGCTGCCTCCCGTGACGAGCTTGGTGCCGACGCCCCAGGAATCGACCGGGGCCCCGCTCGCCGTGAGGTGCTCGATGATGTCCTCGTCGAGCTCGTTCGAGACGACGATGTAGGCGTCCTTGAGGCCCGCGGCGTCGAGCTCCCGTCGGACTTCCCTCGAGAGGTAGTCGATGTCGCCCGAGTCGAGGCGCACGCCGAAGCTCAGGCCCTTCGCCGCGAGGGCCTTGCCGGAGGCGATGGCGTTCTTGATGCCGGAGTCGATGGTGTCGTAGGTGTCTATGAGGTAGGCGGTCTTCGTGGGGTAGATGGAGGCGTAGGCGTCGAAGGCTTCGCGCTCCCCGCGGAAGGACATGATCCAGGAATGCGCCATCGTACCCATCACGGGTATGCCGTAGAGCCTGCCCGCCAGCGTATTGGAAGTGCCCGCCGCGCCGCCGATGAAGGCGGCGCGCGAGGCCGAGAGGGCGCCGTCGGGCCCCTGGGCGCGGCGGAGGCCGAACTCCATGACGTTGCCGTAGTTGCAGGCGCGCCAGATGCGGGCGGTCTTCGTGGCGACGAGGCTCCCGAAGTTGAGCCGGTTGAGGACGAGGCCCTCGATGATCTGGGCCTCGACGATGTCGGCGTGCACGCGCGCGAGGAGGCCCTGCGGGAAGACGATCTCGCCCTCGCTCACGGACCATATGTCGCCGCGGAAGCGGAAGTCGGCGAGGTAATCGAGGAAGCCCCGCTCGAACATCCCGAGCGACTCGAGGAAGGCGATGTCCTCTCCCGAGAAGCGCAGGGCCTCGAGGTCGTGAAGGAGGGGCTCGAGGCCGGAAAAGACCGAATAGCCCCCGCCGAAGGGATTACGCCGGAAGAAGACGTCGAAGACCGACTTGCCGCCGCGGCCGAGCTTCCAGTAGCCCTGGGCCATCGTGAGCTCGTAAAAATCGGTGAAGAGGCCCGAGCTCACGAGGCCGAACTCGGGAGCCGGGAAGGGGGCCTGGGGCTCGGCGCTCATTCGAGCGCCCCCGACTTCACGAATATCGCGCCGGCGCCTCGCATGGAAGAGACCGCGCGGGCGGCGGCGCCGGGCGGGAAGTCCACGCCGCGTACGGCGTCCTCGATGACGCGCGCCGAGAAGCCCAGCCTGAGGGCGTCGAGGACCGAATAGAGCACGCAGTAGTCGGTGGCGAGGCCCGCGAAATACAGCTCGGCGGCCCCGACGGAACGCAGCCAGCCCTCGAGGCCGGTCGGCGTCGTCCTGTCGTTCTCGAAGAAGCAGGAATAGGAATCGAGCCTCGCGCGGAAGCCCTTGCGGAGGATCAGGGATGCCCTGTCGGTATCGAGGCCGGAACGGAACTCCGCGCCGCGCGAGCCCTGGACGCAGTGCTCCGGCCAGAGGACCTGCGCGATTCCGTCGGCCTCCAGACTGTCGTAGGCGCTGCGCCCGGGCCAGGAGGAAGCGAAGGATACGTGGCCCTTCGGATGCCAGTCCTGGGTGAGGACGACGCGCTCGAAGCGGGGCGAAAGCGCGTTGACGACGCCCACGATGTCCTCTCCGCCGGGTACGCCGAGGGCGCCGTCCGAGCAGAAATCGTTCTGGAGATCGACGACGATGAGCGCGCAGCGCTTGATATCCGGTTTCACGATGAAGCATAGTAGCGCCATTCGCGGCGGCGAGGGAAGTCCGCCGCGGGCGGGAAGCGGAGGGTTCATGCTCGACTTGAGACTGCTCCTGGATGCGATCAGGCCTTCGGTCGCCGAGGCGGGGCGCTTCCAGCTCTCGGAATGGCGCAAGCGGCCGGCCGGCTGGGCGGAGGAAAAATCGGCCAAGGACCTCGTCAGCTTCGTCGACGTCCAGTCGGAGGCGCTGCTCTCGGCCGCGCTCAAGGCCGCCCTGCCCGGCTCCTCGTTCTACGGCGAGGAGGGAGAGAAGAGCCGGGGCGAGCTCACCTGGGTCGTCGATCCGGTCGACGGCACGACCAACTACGTCTGCGGCCTCGACTGGTTCTGTATATCGGTTGCCCTGTTCGAGCGCCGCGACGATAGCGGAAAAGGCGGCGCTGGCGCTCGCATCGACAGGCCCATCCTCGGCCTCGTGCATAGGCCGACGGCGGGTGAATGGCTCTGGGCGATCCGCGGCGGCGGCGCCTGGGAGGAGGGGGCGAGCGGCGAAGCGCGCAGGCTCGAGCCCGTACGGACGATGCGCCTCCGCGACGCCCTCGTATGCACGGGCACGCCCTACCGCTCGCCCGACACGGCGGGGGCTTTCTATGCTGCGGCCGCCGAGGTCACCGCGGCCGCCCTCGACATCCGGAGGCTCGGTTCCGCGGCCCTCGACCTCTGCCAAGTCGCCGCGGGGCGGATCCAGGCTTTCTGGGAAGTCGACCTCAAGCCCTACGACCTGGGCGCCGCCCTCCTCTTCCTCGAGGAGACGGGCTGCCCGGTCTCGACGATCGGCGGCGGACGCTACGATCCCTTCTCGAGCTCGAGCCTCGTCACGGGAGCGCCGGGAGCGGCCGAGGAGCTGCGCGCTATCCTGGCCCCCCGCTACGTGGGATTGAGGGACTGATCGATCGCCACGGTAGTGGCATCGCCACGGTAGTGGCATCGCCACTACCGTGGCGCGAAGAGAGGCCGGAGAACTATAATTCCCCCATGTTCCTCGCTTCGCCCGCCCTCGCTCGCGCCGCGCTCGAGTATCGCTGGCTCCTGGACCGAGGCTACGCCTCGAGCGCCGCGCTGAAGCTCGTGGGCGACCATCATCAGATGACCCGCGACGAGCGCATGATCCTCTTTCGCGGCGTATCCTCGAAGCGGGACTCCGAGGCGCGCTCGGCTATCCTCGCGTCTCCCCCGTCGATCGGGGCGGGCAGCGAGATCCTCGTAGACGGCTACAACCAGGCGCTCACCGTGATGCACTACCTCGCGGGCAGGCCCCTCTTCATCGGGACCGACGGGCTCACGCGGGACGCCGGGGCGGCCCACGGGCGGATCGCGGATCCGGAACGCTTCGAGCAGTCGATCGGCCTCCTCGCCGACGACCTGGCGGCGCTTTCGCCCGAGCGCGTCGCCGTCTACCTCGATGCGCCCGTGCCGGGCAGCGCCGGGCACGCTTCCGTCTTCCGCAGGATGCTGGAGGAGCGGGGGGTCGAGGCGATCGTCCTCCTAGAAAGGAGCGCCGACGCGCCCCTGAAGGCGGCCGGTTCGCTCGCGGGAGGAGGCTCCTTGATCGCCACCGGCGACTCCGCCATAGCCGACGCGCTGGCGGCCGCGGGCGCCGCGAGAATTTACGACTCGGCGCGATGGGCTATCGAGCTGGCCTTCGGAAGGATCGATTTCCTGGACCTGGGGCGCCTGGTCGAAGAGCCGAACGAGGCCTTGTAGCGGAGGCGCAGGACCGGGTCGAAGCCCTTCCGCTCAGGCGAATCGACCTGGCCGTCGAGGCGAGGCTCGAGGGGGATGCCGGACTCCGGCAGATCCGCGTCGAGATAGAGGGCCCCCCTCTCGCCGCAGGGAAAGGCGAAGCCGATTCCTCCTTTCGCCAGGACGGGCGAAGCGGCTTTGGCGCCCTCGAAGAGTTCGAGTCGGATGTCGAGACAGAGGGAGGGCAGGCCTTCCTTCGCGGCGACTTCAGTCGAGAGGGATAGGACGAGGTCCTCGAATTTGCGCTCCGAGTCAACTGTCGCGGCGACGCTCGCGGCGCCTCCATCCTCCGCCTTGCCGCTCTTCATCGTCAGCGAAGAGCTTCCGCTCCTCTCGCCCTCGGCGGAACGCTTCGCCTCGATTTCCGTCTCGAGGAACCTATAGGAGTCCATGCTGAGGGGGAGGACGAGGGTCAGGGCCTTGGACTCCCCCCATCGCGGCGCGTAGCGGAGCCCCTGCCCCTCCGCCTCGGTTCCCAAGGCGAAGGCAAGGGAGGAGGAGTGCGGCATAGCCAGTCGAAGTTCGGCGGCGGCCCCGGCGAGGCGCTTCTCGGGCTCGCCGAAGAGGGCGCGATAGCGGGGTTCGGCCGCGGCGGCGCGAAGGCGCAGGCCGACATCGCCGGCGGTTTCACGCGCCTGGAGCCTCAAGGCCCCCGCCGGTCCCGCGAGCTCGCCATAGCTGCCCGAGAGCGCGACGAGGGCGCCGCTCTCCTGGCCATTCCTCTCGGCTATGAGGGCCGCCTGCGTGATCGGCATTCCTCCGTCTCCGGAATCGAGCGCGGCTCCCGCGTAGGGATCGGGCTTCCAGCCGGATTTCGGGGCCGGCGCCTTGGCGTAGGAGGCGGCGGCCAGCGCCTCGAGGCGGTACTCGGAGCGGAGCATGCAGAGAGAGAAGCCCCCGGTGGCGGCGCGCGTGCTGCGCCCTTCCGCTTCGCCGCGCGAAGCGAAAGCCAGGGGCCCCTTCCCCTCGCCGATGCAGAAGAGCGCGAGGGGCCCGGCGCGGAGTCCGAGGACGGCGGTCCGGGCGTCGAGGCCGCGATCCAGGGCGACGGGAGGGCCGCTCGAGAAGGCCGTAGTCGACGTCGGATCGGCGAGGAAGCGCAGGCTCCCCGACGAGGAGCCGGGGCCGGCGATGAACAATGGGCCGCGCTCCCGATTCTCTCCGGCTTCCAGGCAACCCGAGAAGAAGGCCCCGTTCTCTGAGGAGTCCAAACCGAGCCCGATGTAGGCGGATTTCGAATGAAGGCCGAGCCGCATCGCGAGAGAGTCTTCGCAAAGGATCGAGGAGACTTTCCCGTCGATCCGGGCTTTCGTCTCCGCGCCTTCCGCGTAAAGGCCCGCCCCGATCGACCACGCGAAAAGACCGACGGCGCATGCCGATCCGCGGGCTCGAGTCAAGTACCGGCGGATTGTGTCCACGACCGGGTAACGCGAGCGAAGGGAGGCCGCGATTGACCTCGGGCGTCGGTCGCATCGGACCGGGCGCCGATTGTTTTTTTAGGCGTGGCGCCAGTTGTTTTTATAGGCGCCAAAGCCCTAGGATACCGGACGATGAATCAAGACCGCGTCAAGGAAATCCTTCTAGGCTTGGCCGATCCCCGGACCGAGTTCAGCCTGATCTTCTCGGGCAAGGAGAGCTCGGTCGTGAACGGCCTCTACAAGCCCCAGAGCCGCGAGATCATCATCCACAACAGGAATTTCGCCTCGGACGACCAGCTCCTGTACACGGCTATCCACGAGTACGCCCATCACCTCCACTGCGAGCGCAAGGGCGGCCTCTCCTCCGGGCGCGCGCACACGAACGAGTTCTGGGGCATCTTCCACAAGCTCCTCGTGAAGGCCGAAAGCCTGGGGTATTACCGCAACCTCTTCGACGAGGAGCCGGAGTTCGTCTCGCTCACCGGGAAGATTCGCGGCTCCTGCATCGCCGAGAACGGCCGCCTGATGCTCGAGCTCGGCGCGCTCATGATCGAGGCCCAGGCCCTCTGCAGGAAATTCAAGGTGCGCTTCGAGGACTATATCGACCGCGCCCTCGGCCTGCCCCGCTCCACCGCCAACCAGGCGGCGAGGGCTGCCGCGTTCCACGTGGACCCCGACGTCGGATGGGACGGCATGAGGATGGCGGCGGCCATACGGGACCCCGACGCGAGGGCGGAAGCCCTCGACGCGTTGCGGGGCGGGGCGAGCCCGGCCGCGGTGAAAGCCCGCTTCTCGCCGACTAAGCCGCCCGAGGAGACCGAGGAGAGGCTCGTGAAGGAAAAAGAGCGCCTCGAGCGCACTATCCGGAACCTGAAGGAGCGTCTCGGCGAGGTCGAGCGCGCTCTTACCCTGCTGGAGGCGCAGGGAGCGGACGGTCCTTAGCCCCGACTCCCTCCCCCTAGACCGACAACAGGAGGAAGGACATGTCGTCCTGCTGCGGCGTGGGGCCGCGGTGGCGATCGATAGCCTCCGGGATCGCCTCGCGGAGGGACTTGCCTCCGGCGATCGCGGAGGCGGCGGTATCGACTAGGCGATGCTCGCCGTACTCCCTTCCCTGGGAGTCCTCCTGCTCCACGAGCCCGTCGCTGTAGACGAGGAGCTCGTCCCCCGCCTCGAGCCTATACGGATAGATCACCGGATCGAGCTCCGCCTCGACGCCGATGGGCAGGTTGCCGCGCGGCCCCTTGAGCGAGCGCGGCCTGCCCGCCCTGAAGAGCACGACGTGGGAATGGCCCATGTCCGCCGAGAGGAGGCGGCGCTCGGCGGGATCGAAGACGAGGAAAATGCCGGTCAGGTACTTTTCCATGTGGAAAGTGGCCACGATCGACTCGTTTATCCGGAGGATGAGCTCGCGCAGGCCCTTTCCGAAATCGAACATGGTGAGCATGCCCCAGACCATGGATACGATGAGGGAGGCGGCGACGCCCTTTCCCGAGACGTCGCATAGGGCGAGGAAGAGCCGACCGTCGGGAAGCTCCTTCGAGAAGTAGAAGTCCCCGCCGACGCCCTTGGCGGGGCGGGACCAAGCCTCGACGCGGCGCCCGGCGATCGTGCCGAAGGCGGCTCCGGCCTCGGATCCCATGAGCCTCTCCTGCAGCCTCCCCGCGAAGGCGATGTCCTCCTGCGTCATCCGAGAGAGGTAGTTGGCCAAGTCCTGGGCAGCGAGGAGTCCGAGGAAGCGGCCATCGGCGCCGAGGAGGAGGCAGTATTCGCCCCCTCCGGGAAGCATGCGCGCGGCGACGGCGAAGAGATCCTCGTGGGCGCCGAAGGAGGGCACTTCCTCGACGAGCTCGTAGACGCGGCTCCTCGCGAGGACCTCGCGGCCGAAGGGCTTCCCGAGGAGGGCGTAGAGCCGGTCCCTGCGGACTATGCCGAGCACTCTGGCGCCCCCCGCGGCCTCGTCGCCCCCGGCGTCCACGACGGCTACGGCGGGCAGGCCCTGGTCCTCCTGGAACTCGTCGGCCAGCGCGAGCACCCGCGCGTCGCTCCGTATGAATTGGAAGTATCGGGCCGCATGCAGGGCCGAGGAGCTGTACATGCGCGCCATATCGACCCGTTCGAGCATTGGAGTACGATCGCGCGGGGCGGGGACCTCGGCCTTCGATTCGAGAGCGGCTTCGATTGGGTTCATCTTGCGGTAATACTTAGCCCGGCTCATTAAAATTAGGTTAGGCGATCGTGAGAATCCGGCTTTTCCGTACGGCGCCTATTGCCAGGCCGCCGCCCTTCCGAGTACATCGTCGCTATGGAATGGCTCATATCCCAGCCCGATACCGATGGCTTCGAGAACGTGATCGTCACCGGCGATTGCGACCTGTACGCGGCGCCTTCCTTCGCGAAGGCGATGCGCGACCGGATCGCCGGCGGATCGACACGCCTCCGCTTCGACCTCTCGAAAGTCGATTACCTCGACAGCACCGGCGTCGGCGCGATCATCCGCATCTTGCAGGAAGGGCGTCGCAGCGGGACGGAGCTTCTCTTCCGCGGCGTCAAGGGCACGCCGCGCAAGGTGCTCAGGATGTCCAACATACTCTCCCTCATGCGCGAGGAGCAGCTGCCATGAAGCGATTCATCGCCCGAAAGCTCATCGTCGACGAGCGCAACGAGCTCTTCGACGCGCAGGGCATGCGGTACGTCGAGTTCCCGAGCGACTTCTCGAGGATCAGGGAATTCACCTCCCTCGTCCTGGCCGAATGCCCGGAGTCCTTCAGGGAAGGCAATCTCCTCGAGCAGCAGCTCTCGGAGATCATCAAGAACGGCATCAAGCACGGGAACCGCAACGATCCGCTCAAGCGCCTCCGCGTCTGGTACGATCTGCGCAAGCGGGCGCGCTTCATCGTGGAGGACGAGGGCGAGGGCTTCATCGAGCTGGACCAATGGAACGAGTTCTTCCAGGAGCGGCAGAAGGCTCTCTTCGATGAGGACTTCGACGCCTTCCTCTCCCTCGCGAGCTATCGGGGACCCAAGAGCGACGAGACGGACGGAGGCAACAGCCTCATCGCCGCGCTCGAGTACTGGAACGGCGGCATGATCTTCAACGAGGCGAGGAACAAGGTCGGCGTCGTGCGTTGGTACGCCCGCGGTTCCGCCTCGAGCTAGGGAGTCCGACGGGGCTTCGGGCGCGAGCATTGCCTCGACGCTTTCCTTTCCTGTATCATGCCCGCGTGAAGCAGTTCGACGCCGAGATACTCGAGAACAGGCCGATAGCCGAGTCATGGCGCGAGCTCCTCCTCTCATGGGACGAAGGGGCCGGAGAGCCCGAGCCGGGGCAATTCCTCACGCTCCGCGCATCGAGCTTCAGCGATCCCCTCCTGCGCAGGCCCTTCGCTTTTTCCGGTTATACCGGCGCTCCGTCGCGTAACGGGCTTCCCGCGAAGTCCGCTTCGGCTCCCTGGCGCGCGACCGCCTCCCTGGTCTATCAAATTCGGGGCGGCGCCACTCGCCTCCTGTCCGAGCTGGCCCCTGGTTCTCGGGTCGACGCGATCGGCCCCCTGGGCCGGGGCTTCGGCTTCCCGGATGCCGACGAGACGCCCGTCATCGCGGGGGGCGGCATCGGCCTCGGCCCCCTCCTCTTCCTCGCCGCCGCCATCGCGGAGCGCGCCATGGCGGAGCGCGCAGCAGTCGAAGCCCGAATCGCGCCCCTCGTCGCGCTGGGCTTCCGGAGCGCCTCCCTCCTTCCTTCAATCGCACTGCCAGAGGGAGCCGTCGTCTGCACTGACGACGGCTCGGCCGGTTTCCGCGGCACCCCCGTCGATTGGATATCCCATAACGCGCCCTCGGGGAAAACGCGGCTCTACGGCTGCGGCCCCCTGCCCATGCTCGCCGCCCTCGCCGAGCTCGCGGCGGAGAGAGGCTGGCCCGCGCGACTCTCCGCGGAGCAGTGGATGGCCTGCGGCGTCGGCGCCTGCATGGGCTGCGCCCTAGCCCGAGCCGAGGGCGCGGGCTACCTCCGCGCCTGCGCCGACGGACCCGTCTTCGACTCGACCGCGATCGACTGGAGGGCCCGACCGTGAAGCCCTCCTTGAGCGTCTCGATCGGCGGCCTCGTCATGTCCAATCCGGTCGGCCTCGCCTCGGGCACATTCGGCTACGGCTCCGAGTACGACCAGCTCATCGACGTCGACTCGGTCGGGGCCCTCTACACGAAGGCGGTCACTATCGAGCCAAGGCCGGGCAACCCGGCGCCCCGCATCGTCGAGACGCCCTCGGGCATGCTCAACTCGATAGGCCTCGCCAATCCCGGCATCGAGTCGTTCCTCGCGGAGAAGCTTCCCGAGCTGCGCCTACGCCGCTGCGCCGTCGTCGTGAACGTCGCGGGCTCCACAGAGGAGGAATACCTCGAAGTCGTCCGTCGCATCGAATCCGCCGCCGGTCCAGGGATCCCCGGCGGCAGCGGAGCCGACGCCTACGAGATCAACGTGTCCTGCCCGAACGTACGGCACGGAGGCCTTTCATTCGGCACCGATCCCGAGCAGGTCGAGCGCCTTACTCGCGCGTTGCGCGACATCACGACGCGGCCCCTCATCGTCAAACTCACGCCCAACGTGGCCGACATAGCCGAGATAGCGAAAGCCGCCGAGGCCGGCGGGGCGGACGCGGTTTCCTGCATCAACACCCTCGTCGGAATGGTCATCGACGTGGGCAAGAAGCGGCCCGTCCTCGCGATGGGGAAAGGCGGGCTCTCCGGCCCGGCAGTCCGTCCCGTCGGCGTCGCCTGCTGCTACAGGGCGGCTCGGACCGTGCGGATTCCGGTCATAGGCCTTGGAGGCATCATGGGCGCCGACGACGCCCTGCAGTACTTCCTCGCCGGGGCCCGCGCCGTGCAGGTCGGTACGGGGACTTTCGTCGACCCGCGCTGCGCGCTCCGCGTCCTCGAGGGCGTAGAGGCCTGGATGTCCGCCAACTCGGTCGCCCGAGTCGAGGATATAGCCGCCCTCCTCGAGGATTAGCCCGAATGGCGCGACCGGCAGCCGAAGGCGGGCTTACCCCGCTCTTTAACCGTTTCCTAACAAAAGCCTAACGAAAGACTCATTCCCCTCCCGTAAGGTCGACCTGCGGCCCAAATTCGGCCGAAACGAAGCCAATCGGAGGACAGAAATGAAGAGAATCATGATCGTCGCGCTCGCGCTCGCGGTAGCGTCCGGCGCTTTCGCGCAGCTCTCCGGCACCTACACCTGGGGCGGTTCCACGACCGTCGCGCCCATCGCCTACGCGGGAATCGAGCAGTTCCAGAAGGACAATGCCGGCGTCAAGATCGCCTACGAGGCTACCGGCTCCGGCGCCGGCCTCACCTCCCTCCTCGCGGGCCAGTACAGCCTCGCGGGCTCCTCCGCCGAAGTCAGCGCCGACCAGCAGGGCAAGGGCGCCGTTCCCACCGCGATCGCCCTCGACGGCATCTCCGTAGTCATCAACAAGAACGTCAAGATCTCCAACATCGCCAAGAAGAACCTCGCCGCCGTCTTCTCAGGCAAGATCACCAACTGGAAGGACCTGGGCGGCGCGGACATGAAGATCGTCGTGGTCAACCGCGACGAGTCCTCCGGCACCTACGGCTCCTTCAACGACCTCGTCCTCAAGCCCGCCGGCCTCAAGTACACCAAGGACGCCATCGTCGCCAAGGAGAACGGCGAAGTCGCCGCGAAGGTCGCCTCCACCCCCGGCTCCATCGGCTACTGCGGCATCGCCTTCGCCCCCGAGGTCGTCAAGGCCGGCGGCCGCTCCATCATGGTAGACGGCGTCAAGGATACCTTCGCCAACGTCGTGGCCAAGAAGTGGCCCCTCTCCCGCTCCCTCTACCTCGTGACCAAGGGCGCTCCCGCCGAGGGCAGCGTCGAGAAGGCCTTCATCGACTTCATCCTCTCCGACAAGGGGCAGGCGATCGTCAAGTCCACCGACTTCATCCCCCTCCCGAAGAATTAAGGAATCCGCGATGCCCTCGACGCCCTTCACACTAATGCCTGCCGCGCGATCAGCGAAGCGGCGAAAGCTGTTCGAGAAGGGCGCCGAGGGCCTGATCTTCGCCTGCGCCCTCGTATCGATCCTCACGGTAGTCTTCATCACCGTCTTCCTCTTCCAGCGGGGCCTGCCGCTCTTCGCCAAGACTTCCGTCCTCGAGTTCCTCTTCTCGACGAACTGGGAGCCCACGGCGGCCGAGCC
>Ga0265316_10002717_pt1 | contig 18178 bp, 21 predicted proteins | sample 4522metaG_FD_202092 | JGI IMG/M metagenome (GOLD analysis project Ga0265316, IMG submission 202092) | Rhizosphere microbial communities from Carex aquatilis grown in University of Washington, Seatle, WA, United States - 4-5-22 metaG | ecosystem: Host-associated > Plants > Roots > Rhizosphere >... | reverse complement strand
TTCGGTCCGCTGCAGCAGCAGGTGGAGGCGGAGCCAGCAGCCGCGCACCGCAGCGGCGAAGCTAGTCATTGCCTACGCCTCGACATCGCGGCGACAAAACGAACCCAATTCGCCCCCACCTCCCGCCTCCTGCCGGCACCCCAAACCGGGTGGACGTTTTTCGGTCGCCGCACTCCCTCAACTCCATTTCCCATTCCCTCAATCACTTGCCAATCCTGCCCCTTCGCCGCCACCAGGCTCCCCGCTATCCTCGTCCCAGGTGGCCCCACGCCAACAGACCGAGATCCCCCCGGCCGAAACCCGCGCCGCGCTCAATCGCAGGCCGCGGGCCGCCGGCGAAAAACGCGAAAACAGAAAAATGCAACACGGTCCTAGTCCCAAAAACGGACAGTGTGCCCCAATCGACCCAATCGCTCCGCGGCAATCCCAGTCATCGCATTTCGTCCTTTTCGCCGGGAAGGTCGCCGGCCGCCATGCCGCCCTGAGCGAAAAAGCGAGAAACAAGAAAAGTGCAAGAGGGTCCCAATCCCAGGAGCGGACACTGCGCGGCCCGCAACTCCTTCCGCGGGCGGAACTGCCTGCCCCGCGCAACCTCGGCGACAATGGTTAGGAGGATGGGGCTGACGCAGACTCTCGCTATCGTCGAGGAAGAAGTGATCGCCTGCCGCAAGTGCGCGCGCCTCGCAGCCTGGCGCGAGTTGGTGGCGCGTACCAAGCGCCGCGCTTACCGTGAGTGCGATTACTGGGGCCGGCCCGTGCCGTCGTTCGGCGATCCGGAGGCGCATCTGCTCGTGATCGGACTGGCGCCCGCGGCCCACGGCGGCAATCGCACGGGCCGCGTCTTTACGGGCGACCGCTCGGGCGATTTCCTGTTTCGCGCGCTGTACGAGACGGGGTTCGCATCGCAGCCGGAGAGCGTTTCGCGGGATGACGGCCTGACGCTCCACGACGCCTGGGTCACGGCCGCCGTCCGCTGCGCCCCGCCCGCGAACAAGCCGCTGCCGGAGGAATTCCGGAACTGCCGTCCGTACCTGGAGCGCGAACTCGACGCGCTCCCGCATCTCGAAGCCGTGGTGGCGCTGGGCCGGGTCGCATTCGAGGTGTACCTTTCGATCCGGCGGGACCGGGGGGCCATCCGGCGGCGCTCGGAGTTTCGATTCGCGCATGGCGCCGCGCACCTCACCGCGCCCGGCCAGCCCCTGCTCCTCGCTTCCTACCATCCCAGCCAGCAGAACACGCAGACCGGCAGGCTGACCGCGGAGATGCTTCGGGACGTCTTCCTGGCCGCGCGCCGTCACATCCGGAAGGAATCATGGACGCCAGGCACGTAGGGGCGGTGGTCACATCGCGGCGGGACATCAGCTCGGACCTGTGGATCGTGAGGGTGCGCGCGGTGGAGAAGATCGACTTCACGCCCGGGCAGTATGCGACCGTGGGACTAAAGGGGCCCGAGGGGCTGACCGAGCGCCCGTACTCGATTTCGTCCTCCCCGCGCGAAGACGAGCTCGAGTTCTTTCTGGAACTGGTCCGTGGCGGGCGCCTCTCGCCCCACCTTTACGAGATTCCGGTAGGCGGCCAGGTGCAGGTGCGGCGAGTGGCGAAGGGGCGCTTCGTGTTCGACCAGTCCAGCGGCCGGCCGAACCACTTCATGATCGCGACGGTCACCGGCGCGGCGCCGTTCCTCAGCATGGTGCGGGAACTGGCCGCCCGGCACGACGAAGGACAGGCTGTGCCGTACCGCGTCGCGCTGCTGCACGGGGCCAGTCTCTCGCGCGAGTTGGGTTACTGCGAGGAGCTTGCCACGCTCGCCGGCCGCTGCCCGTGGCTCACTTACATTCCGACGCTGAGCAGGCCCTGGGAGAATCCCGCCTGGACCGGCGAGCGGGGCCGCGCCGAGGACGTCGCCCGCAAGCACTTGGACGGGCTGGGATTCACTCCCGCCGATACAACCGTCTACGCCTGCGGCAACCCGGACATGATCGAGCACGCCAAGCGAATCCTGGATCGCGCCGGCTTCCCCAAGGAAGCGGTCAGGCATGAGGGATAGGGATTCACTCCCCCACGCAGCGCAGCCCGAAATCCCAGTCGCGCATGCGCCCAGCGGGCGAGAGGCGGTCCGACGCGCGCACGGACATCGCATAGCTGCTATACGAACCGCCCCGCAGCGTTGGCGTCACGCCTCCCGCCGGACCGGTCGGATCCTGCCTTTCGCTGGTCCGATAGTAAGCGGCGTCGTACCAGTCGGCAGTCCACTGCCACACGTTGCCGAGCATGTCATACAGCCCGAATGCGTTCGGCCTCTTCTGCCCCACCGGGTGCGTCTTGCCGCCGCTGTTCCTCTGGTACCAGGCGATCTCAGGCAGGTTGCCGTAGCGCGCGCCCGTGCTGCCCGCGCGCGCCGCGTATTCCCATTCGGCCTCCGTCGGCAGCCGGCCACCCGCCCCCTGGCAATAACTCCGCGCCGTGTCCCACGTCACTTGTTCCACGGGAAGGTTGTCCGCTGTGGCGTGGCTCGGGTTCGAACCAGCCACCCGCTTGTAGGCTGCCTGCGTGACCGGCGTCTGCCCCAGCCAGAACCCCTTGGTGATGACGACCTCATGGGCCGGTCGCTCATCGGGCTTGCATTCCGTGTCGCCGGGCGAGCAGCCCATCATGAAACTGCCCGGCGGAATCCACACGTACTTCAACCCATCCTTGGGGTTCACACGCACACTGCCGGCCCGGACCGCCGAATCCTGCGCCGCCAGACTGAAGCACGCGAAAGCGATCAGCAGCAGCCTCATCGAACTCCTCCGCGACGGCTCACCCTCCCAGCGTCGCCGCCATCGCTTGGCGCGCGGGTCGGCACGCCAGCACCAATTCGACCCGCCCTCCCAGTTTCGCCGCCATCCCTTGGCGCGCGGGGCGGCAGGCCAGCGCCCATTCGACGCACTCTCCCAGCCTCGCCGCCATCGCTTGGCACGCGGGGCGGCAGGCCAGCGCCCATTAGACGCGCCCTCCCAGCCTCGCCGCCATCGCTTGGCACGCGGGGCGGCAGGCCAGCGCCCATTCGACGCACTCTCCCAGTTTCGCCGCAATCCCTTGGCGCGCAGGGCGGCACGCTAGCGCCCGTCGCCGTTGTGGAACTGTTCGTAGTTGCGATTGTTGTCCGGAGGGTTGGGCGAGTCGCTGCCATAGATCTGGCCGCTGGAACGGTCTCGGTAATAATACTCGCGCGTCGGCAATTCGTGTGTTTCGCCGTCTTCATCGGTGTAGAGGGAGGTTCCCCGAATCCCTTGCCGGGTCGCGTTCTCGACCGCCCCGATGCCACCGTCGGAAGACGAAGGCGAAGAGGAAGAGCCAGGCGAGGACGGCGTGTACGACGAGCCCCTCGGTATGCCGCTGACGTCCCAAACCGTGGCGTTCGGGTTTCCCCCTTGCAGCTTCGAAATCTCCGTCTCCAGAAGCGCCATTCGCGCCGTCACCCACTGCATGCGCTGTTGGCAGGCCGGTCCTTCGCCCGGCATCGCCCCGCTCCCGCTCATGGCCTCCGCTGCCATTCGTCGTTGGTTTTCCTGAATTTCCTGAACACACTGGTACGATTCCGCCTGCAGTTGGGCGTACTCGGACTTGAATTGAGCCAGAAGCTGGCTTGGGGCATTGGATGCGCTTGAGGTTGGCTCCTGGTAAGAGGGTGACGCCGGGGACGGGCTCGGCGTTGGCCTTGGTTCGGGGTTCAGGACGCGGTAAACGATTCCAAGAGCCAGAAAGGCGAGCAGGATCTTCAGCCAACGCGCCATGGGCTTGCGGGTGGATGGCATGCGAAACTCCTTGGGGTCTTTTCTAGCATGTGCCGGGCGGCGGCGTCAACGACGTGCCCGGGCAGGCCATCCGAACCGCGCCTACCGCAAGTTGTACTTCTTCATCTTGTACCGCAGCGTGTCCCGCGTGATGCGCAGCAGCCGCGCCGCCTGCGTCTGGTTCCCCGCTGTCTTCTCCAGGGCGCGCGTCAACAGCAGCCGCTCGTTGTCCACCAGCGACATGCCGTTCTCGGGAATCTCGATCGCCAGCGGCCCGGCCGCGTCCAGTTCCCCGTCCGAGTGGCCAATCGAAATCGGCAGGCTCGCCGCCGTGATCAGCGAGGACTCTTCCAGGATCATCGCCCGCTCGATGGCGTTGCGCAACTCGCGCACATTGCCCGGCCAGTCATGCGCTACCAGCAGCCGCTCCGCCTCCGGCGTCACGCCTTCGATCCGCCGCTTGAACTTGCGGTTGTAGTGGGCGATGAAGAACCCCACCAGCGCCGGGATGTCTTCGACGCGCTCCCTGAGCGGCGGGATCACGATCTGGATGACGTTCAGGCGGAAGTAAAGATCCTGCCGGAACGCGCCTTCTTTGACCGCCTCGCGCAGGTTCTTGTTCGTGGCCGCTACGAAGCGCACGTCCACGCAGATGTCCTTCAGCCCGCCCAACCGCCGGAAGCTCTGGTCTTCGAGCACCCTGAGCAGCTTGGTCTGCAGCGTCAGGGGGATCTCGCCGATCTCGTCCAGGAACAAGGTCCCCTTGTCCGCCAGCTCGAACAGGCCGCGCTTCTGCGCGCGCGCGTCCGTGAACGCGCCCTTCTCATAGCCGAACAGCTCGCTTTCGAGCAGCGTTTCCGGGATGGCCGCGCAGTTGATGGCGATGAATGGCTCCGCCTGCCGCGAACTCTCGTAGTGCAGCGTCTTGGCCACCAGGTCCTTGCCGGTCCCGTTCTCCCCTTCGAGCAGGATCGTGGTGGCCTCGCTGGCCGCCACCTTTTTGACGAAGCTCAACACCTGGCGCATCGCCGGAGAATCCGCGATCACTTCGCGTTTGATCGGCGTCATCTCCTCGGTGATGTCCTTGATGGTCGCCACCAGGCCCTGGACTTTCCCGTCTCCATTCGAGATTTGCGAGGTCCGAATCAGCACCAGCCGCTCGCGCCCATCTTCCGTGTGCAAGCGCACCATGCCGTGCGGAACCGCTTGACCCGCGACCAGCCCCTCCGCGAGACCGCAGCCTGGTTCACATTCGCTACAGCGAAATACCTCGCGGCAGTTGCGCCCGACCATGTCGTCGGCCGCTATGCCGAACAGCCGCTCCGCTGCCCGGTTCATCCCCGTGATCGAATGGCTGTTGTCGTACAGAACCAGCGCGTCGGAGAGCTGATCGAAAACCGTCTCCAGGACATGCGCTTGCTGCCACCGTGGCAATAGTTTAGACATCTAGGGTTTCGCCCGCTCCATGGTTCATTCTACCACCGGGTGGGTGATTTCACCCAGGGGGGAGGGCTTCAGCCCCTGGGGGGCTTTCGCCCCGCTGCTGGGGCTGCTAGCCCACCTGTCAAGCCGGTGAGTCCCTTCCGGGCCGCCAGGGCCTGCCCAATGGGCTTTGGAACGAATAACATAGAAACAGGCCCCTAACGTCCTGAACTCTGGCCCGACGATTGCTTTACTGAGTGCGCGGAGGAAAAATGAGCAAGAAGCTGAAGTTGGTCTTACCCGTCCTCGTCCTGGTGGGCGGCATGGTCGTTCCCGCGACGGTTTCGTTCGCGACGCCTGCCTACGGCAAGGCAACCGGCGCCAAGTGCGCTGTCTGCCACACCACGGGCAAGAATTTGAACAAGGTCGGCGAGTGCTACAAGACCAAGAAGGATCTGAAGGTCTGCCAGGCGAACTAGGCGGCCGTCGGCCGGCGAGCCGGGGAAGCATGGAGATCGTTCAACTCACGCTCACGGATACCCCTTACGCGAACGCCCTGCGCGAGCTGTTGGTGCGAGGCGGCGTCCGCGAGGTGCGTTCGGTCCAAGTGCCGGACCCCCGCCTCGAAGGCGTGATCGTGATCGACCCGGATGCGTTGGACCTCCTGCCATTCCCACTCCCGAACCCCGAGCGGATCGTCCTGATTACCAGTAACGATCCTCAGCACCTGTCTAGCGCCTGGAACGCAGGCGTCCGCTCGGTGGTTTTCAGCCAGGACCCGCTCGCGACCGCGGTGCTGGCCATCATGGCGGCGGAGCTCCGTGCCCCCCGGGCCGATTCGCGCTGCCCGGGCGCCCACGCCGCCGCGTCACGCGTCGCCTCGGAGCGCGGCAGGAAGGGGGGCTGAGATGAGGCCGACACTGGAACAGTTGGAAGCCGCCGTTCGCCAGCAGATATGCTCTATCTGCGACAAGCGGACCGTGGAAGGATTGTGCGGGGACCAGGAACCCGAGCGTTGCTCGCTCTTCACCTTGTTCCCGTTGGTGGCGCAGGCGATCCTGGCCACCGATTCGGACGATTTGCAGCCGTACATCGACGCCATTCATGAGCACGTCTGCTCGGTCTGCATCGATCAAAGACTAGACGGGACCTGCCCGCAGCGGGACCAGAAGCAATGCGCTCTGGATACCTGCATGGCCCAGGTCATCCAAGCTATGGAGGAGGCACTTGGCCGGCCCTTGCGCTCCGAAAGGGCGGCGCCCATCCAGGCGCAATAGCCGCTGGCCCGGTTCCTGAGGCAGACATTATGTTAACTAGCTATTTCCCGTTCATCGCGACTTGGGGTGTTTTGGCCACCGTCGTCGTGATCCTGGCTATCTACAGGCGGAAACTCGACCTGAAGGTCGACGACACGATTCACGTCCTCGACTCGGAAGCCTCTACCATTCCAGCGCAGGCCGAGGTCGCAAAGAAGCTGGCTGTCGTCGACCGGTGGGGCAAAATACTCACCGTCGTCGCCGTTCTGTATCTGTTGGGAATCGCTGCGGCGTATATTTATAGCTCCTTTACGGACACCAGCGTCAGACTAGGGTAAACTGGTTGGTTTATGCGATTCCCCATGGTCCTGACGGCTTTGGGGTTCGCCTTTTGGGGATCGGTTTCTCTTAGCCTCGCGCAGTCCGCTTCGGAAGTGTGTGCCTCGTGCCACGCAGACCAGGCCAAGAAGATCCACGGTACTGCGCACGCCGAGGTCGGGTGTCCCACCTGCCACCAGCGGCACGAGGCCTATCCGCACCCCGCTGGCGTGCCTAAACCCCAATGCTCGGAGTGTCACGCCACCATCGTGGGCGAGCACGCCGCCAGCGTTCACGGCCAGGCCCTCAAGCATGGCAACCAGGCGGCTCCCACCTGTGACGTCTGCCACGGCGATCCGCACGAAACGAAGGACACCAAGTCGGCGACGTTCCACCAGGGCGTGCCCGACACCTGCGGCATGTGCCACTCCGAGATCGCCGAGCAGTTCAAGGCCAGTGTCCACGGGCAGGCGGTCGCCCGAGGGATCTCAGAGGCCCCGGTTTGCACCAACTGCCACGGCGAGCACGAGATCCTTTCTCCCAAGAGCGCCCGCTCCAGCGTGAATGCGGCCCATATCCGCGACACCTGCGGCCAGTGCCACGGCAACGTGCAACTTTCGAAACGCTTCGGTTTTCCCTCGGACCGCATGGTGAGCTTCGACGCCTCGTTCCACGGTCTGGCCGCCCGGGCCGGCTCCCAGTCGGTCGCCAACTGCGCCAGTTGCCACGGCGTACACAATATCCTGGCATCCACCGATCCCAGCTCCACCATCAATCCGAAGAACCTGGCCACTACCTGCGGCCACTGCCATCCCGGGGCGGGCACGCGGTTTGTCATCGGCGCCGTGCACGAGCTCCCCGGCCGTGGCGAGCCACCCGCGGTCCGTTGGGCGCGGATCGGCTATTCGATCCTCATTCCGCTCACCATCGGCCTCATGTTCCTGCACAATGCCGGCGACTGGCTCCGCAAGCTGCGCGTCAGGCGCTTTCGTCCGGTGGGCCATGTGCCCCCGCCCGCCACGGCGCCCTCCCGTCCCGAGATCCGCATGTACCCCTTCGAGCGCATCCAGCACGCCCTGCTGGTGCTGTCCTTCACGACCCTGGTCTGGACCGGCTTCGCCCTCAAGTATCCAGACCACTGGTGGGCCCGCATCCTGGTGATGTGGGAGCACGACTTCCCGGTGCGTGGCGTGGTGCACCGCATCGCCGCCGTGGTGATGATGGCGGTGGCCGTGACCCACGTCGCCTCGCTCATCGCGAGCGGCCGCCTGCGCCGCCACTGGAAGCAGCTCTGGCCGCGCCGCAGCGACGTCCCCGAGGCGCTGTTCAACTTTGCTTACAACCTGGGGCTGACCAACCGGCGCCCCTATCTTTCCCCGCACGGCTACATCGAGAAAGCGGAGTATTGGGCCGTCGCCTGGGGAACCGTGATCATGGGACTGACGGGCATCATGCTCTGGGCCAACAACCTTACCTTGCACTTCCTGCCCAAGGTGGCGCTCGATTTCGTTACCACGATCCATTTTTACGAAGCCGTGCTCGCCAGCCTGGCCATCGTGGTCTGGCATTTCTACTCGGTTATTTTCGATCCCGACGTCTATCCGCTCGAGACCGCCTTCCTCACCGGAGTCTCGGTCAAGGAGCACGAGGCGGAAGCCGACCCGGAAGCCGACGAACATCAGCCACAATAGAACTTATGCGCCTGCGCTCCTGGATGTACCCGCTGGTCTACCTGAGCCAGAACTGGATCAGCCGGGCCGGCGTGGTCGTGGTGACCACCGCCGCCGTCCTGTGGCTCTTCCTGCTTCCCACCAGCATGCGCGGCGAGGTTCAGTACCCTTACATCGGGATCCTGGCCTTTCTGATCCTGCCCGGCGTGTTCTTCCTGGGACTGGCGCTCATCCCGCTCGGCATCTGGCTGCACGTCCGCGCGGAGCGCAAGGCCGGCCGGACCCCGGTGGCGTACGCTCCCCTCACCTCACGCTCGCCGGAGCTGCGCCGGCTGGCCTGGTTCGTCGGCGCCACCACGATCGTGAACATAGCCATTGGCAGCCAGGTCACCTACCGCGCCATCACTTACATGGACAGCGTCACCTTTTGCGGAAAGACCTGCCACACCGTGATGCAGCCCGAGTTCGCCGCCTACCAGAACTCGCCCCACTCGCGGGTGGAATGCGTGGCTTGCCACATCGGTCCCGGAGCGTCCTGGTTCGCGCAGAGCAAACTCTCGGGACTGAGCCAGGTCTTCGCCGTCATCCTGAACACCTACCCGCGTCCGATTCCCACGCCCGTCCACAACCTGCGTCCCGCGCGCGAGACCTGCGAGGCCTGCCACTGGCCCCAGAAATTCGTCGAGGACCGGCTCCAGATCGTCGACAAGTACGCCGACGATGAGCACAACACGCTGACCAAGACCGTCCTCTTGATGCGCATCAGCGGCGCGGGCCAGCAGCCGGGGATTCACCATGCGCATCTCGCTCCCGGCGTCACCATTTCGTACAATCCCGCGGACGAGAGCCGCCAGACGATTGCGCGGGTCGAATACCACAACAGCGTGACCGGCCGCACTACCGTCTACACAGCTTCCGACGCCAAGCCCGCCTCCCTCAAGAATCTCCCGCTCCGCCAGATGGATTGCATGGATTGCCACAACCGCCCCACTCACACTTTCCAGTTGCCCGAGCGCGCCGTGGACCTGGCCATGCAGGCAGGCGCCATCTCTCCCGCGCTGCCGTTCATCAAGAAGGTCGCCGTCGAGGCGCTGCGGAAGGAGTACAAGTCGCAGGGCGAGGCCGCAGCCGGGATCCGCGCCGCCATCGAGAGCTACTATGAGACCGGCGACCGCGCCGCCATCGACCGCGCGGCCGGCGCCGTGGTCGCCATCTACGAGCGCAACGTGTTCCCCAACATGCACATCACCTGGGGCGCGTACCCCAACAATCTCGGCCACATGGACTTCCCCGGCTGCTTCCGCTGCCACGACGGCAGCCACACCAGCGCCGACGGCCGCTCGATCCCCAACGACTGCGACACCTGCCACAAGACGCTGGCCATGGACGAGGCGAACCCGAAGGTTCTGACGGAGCTGGGGCTGGCGCAGTAACGGAGGCGGCGGGCGTTGCGCGGTATCGGCGTCCGCGAGGACGACCGTGCTCAGGGGCTGCGACCGACAAACCAGGGGCGGCTTGTCGCGTCGCCGCTCTCCTTCTCTACCTGTCGCTTTTAGCGGGAGCGAGGATCTCGGTTCTTGGAAAATAGCTGCGATAGCGCGCGGAATCGCGCGTGAGCAAGGCAAGATGTCCGATGGCGGCGTGTGCGCCGATGTAGAAATCCGGCAGGGGCGATGTCCGCGCGCCTCCGCGACGCCGGTACAGCAGGAAGCACTTCCCGGCCAGGAAGCCGGCTTCCCAGGGAAGCGGTTCGCGCCGGTAGAGCGTGGCGGGTAAGGCGGCTTCCAGCGCTTCAATCGTGCTGTAGCCGATCGACACTTCGGCATAAATGATCGGGTTGATGATGAGTGTCGTGTGCTCCGCGGACTCCGCGAGTGCTTTCCCGGACCAGTCGCTCCAGTTCGGATCGTTGGTCGCGATGTCGAGCAGGACGTTGCTGTCCACGAGCACGCCCCGGCACGCGCTCAATCGCGTCCGCAAGCCGGTTAGGGCGCGAGTCACCTGGGTCGCTTTCCAGGACGGGCTTCGCCACGCGTCAGCGCCATGATCTCGTCGGTGCTCATCCGGACGTCCGCGGTGCCGCGGAGAGCCTGGAGCGCGAGGCCTCCTCTGGCGCTTTCTCCGGCCTCGCGCGCTGCCTTGCGAATGCGGGCGTGATCTCCCGCTAACTCGAACGCAACCTTCGTATGCGGCAAAAGACCTAGCCGGTTACGGATTTCCTGAGGGATCGTGACCTGCCCCTTGCTGGTGACTTGCATGGTAAGACTCCTACTGGTAAGTGTAATGCATCTCGTCCCAAGCCAGCCGCGGGGGAGAAGAACTCTTCGGATTGGTGATCATGCCCAACGGGCCGGCGTCCAAAAGGACGATCGCGCTCATGAGAAGAGCTTGTAGCCGGCGGGTCGTTGCTCATCGAGGGAGCGGCGCAGGATTTCAAACGTCTGCCGCTGCTCGGTCTCGTCGCCCTGCATCCACTCTTCCAGCAACTTCGCCAAGGCAACCGGGTCCGCCTTGTGGGGGCAGGCCTCTCCCGCCCGCTGGGGGGCTCGGAGCGCCTGGTCATGCCTGTTTGTGCCGGGGCATCCTCTTTCCTTTCTCATTGTACTCCCCGAATAGCCCACCCCCAGCCCGCTACAATCAAAGTACGCTCGAGGAGCTCCCCATGCACAAACCGATCCATCTGCTGTTCACCGTCGTCTTCCTGACTGCAGCTTTCGCCCAGCAGCCGCCCCAACTTCGCCTCCCCTACACGGTCGAGCCCGTCCGTTACGTTGCCGAGCTCACCATCGTTCCCTCCCAGGACACGTTCTCCGGGACCATCGAGATTGCCCTCAACGTTCGTGAATCCACGCCGCTTATCTGGCTCAACGCCACGGACCTGACCATCCAGACTGCCAGCCTGAATGCGGGGGGGACAACGCTGGCGGCCCGCGTCATTCCAGGCGGCACGGATTTCGTTGGCCTCGCCTTCGATCAGCCTGCCGCACCGGGCGAGGCCGCGCTCCACATCGTCTACTCTGGCAAGATGAGCGCCAGCAGCTCCTCCGGCATCTTCAGGAACCAGGTCGCGGGCGAATGGTACGCCTTCACCCAGTTCGAGGCCATTGACGCGCGCCGCGCCTTCCCCTGTTTCGACGAGCCTTCTTTCAAGGTGCCGTGGCAGATCGCGCTGCACGTCAAGCGCGAGCACATGGCGCTCTCGAACCAGCCCGTCATCTCCGAAACCGACGAGCCCGACGGTATGAAGGCCGTCCGTTTCGCGCCCACGCGCCCTTTGCCGAGCTACCTGATCGCCCTGGCCGTGGGCCCGTTCGACGCCGTTGACGCCGGCCACGCCGGAGCCAAGAAGACGCCCCTGCGCATCATCGTGCCCCGCGGCATGGCGGGCCAGGCGAAATACGCCGCCGAAGTCACCGGGCAGCTTCTGAGCACGCTCGAGGACTACGTGGGCATCCCCTATCCCTACGACAAGCTCGACAGCATCGCGGTCCCCTTGTTCGGCGGCGCCATGGAGAACGCCGGCCTCATCACCTATGCCCAGACCCTCATTCTCGCTAAGCCCTCCGAGGATTCGCTCGAGCGCCAGCGCTCCTACGCCTCGGTCTCCGCGCATGAGATGGCGCATATGTGGTTCGGCGACCTGGTAACCACGGCCTGGTGGAACGACATCTGGCTGAACGAGGCCTTCGCCACCTGGATGTCGGACAAGACCCTCGAGAAGTGGAAGCCCGAATGGCACACCGAACTCTCGAAGGAGGCGTCCACCGAAAGAGCGATGTCCAGCGACAGCCTGGTCTCGGCCCGGCGCATCCGCCAGCCCATCGAGTCGAAAGGCGACATCGCCAACGCCTTCGACACCATCACCTACGAGAAGGGCGCTGCGGTCATCTCTATGTTCGAACACTGGCTGTCGGTAGAGAAGTTCCGCACCGGCGTCCAGCGCTACCTGAACGAACATGCCTACGGCAACGCAACTGCCGCCGACTTCCTGGCCGCGGTCAGCGCGGCTGCCGGCCGCGACATCGCGCCCGCCTTCTCCACCTTCCTCGAGCAGCCCGGAGTGCCGCTGGTTTCGGGCGAAGTGAAATGCGGCGAAAACGGCGAGCCTTCCCGGTTGACGCTCGCACAACGGCGCTTCCTGCCGCTCGGCTCCCCGGCGGCGCCGGATCAACTCTGGCAGATTCCCGTCTGCGTGCGCTACGCCAATGCCGGACAGGGCAGCCTCTGCACACTGCTCGCGCAGCCTTCCGCGAGCGTCGCGCTCCCTGCCGGCCAGCCCTGCCCTTCGTGGGCGCTGCTGAATGACGGCGGCGCCGGCTACTATCGGGCGCTCTATCGCGGCAGCGCGGCCGGCGCCGACAAGGACCTGAGCCCGGTCGAGCGGGTTGGAATGGTGGGCGACGCAGCCGCTCTGATGCGTGGCGGCCAGCTTCCAGCCAGCCACGCGCTGCGCACGGCCGCCCAGTTCGCGAACGACCCCACGCGCCAGGTGGTCTCCACCACCATTCACATTGTCTCGGGAGCCGGTTACAATCTGGTGCCGCCGGATCTCAGGCCGAACTACGAGCGCTTCGTCCGCAAGGTGTATGGCCCGCGCGCGCACGAACTCGGTTGGACGCCCAAGCCCGGCGAGAGCGACGACGCCCACCTTCTCCGGCCCGAGATCCTGCAGTTCGTGGCCAACGACGGGGCCGATCCCGAGTTGAGCGCCGAAGCCTTCCGGCTGGCGTCCCAATGGCTCGAGGATCGCAGCGGAATCGCCCCCGGCATGATCGGCGCCGTTCTCGAAACGGCGGCGGCGCATGGCGACCGCGCGCTCTACAACCGCATGAGTGTTGCGCTGGCCAAAACGACCGACCCCGCTGAGCGCCGGGCGCTACTCGGCGGCATGGGCGCGTTCCGCGACCCCGCCCTCATCAAGGCCAACTTCGAGCTTCTGCTCAAAGGCCAGGCCGATCCCCGCGAGGCCACTGGCCTGCTGTTCGGCGCGCTCCAGGCCCCCGGGACCCGAGCCATTCCTTTCGAGCTGGTGCGCGACAATTACGACCAGCTCGTCTCGAAACTACCCGACGGACTCCTGGGTGCCTTCGCCGGGTACCTGCCCATGGTCGGACGCGCCTTCTGCGACGCGACGCACCGCGAAGAGGTCGATGCGTTCTTCAAGGACCGCTCGGCCAAGACCACCGGTGGCTCCCGGATTCTCGCGCAGACGCTGGAGTCGATCGGCCAGTGCATCGCCATCCGCAACGCCCAGGAGCCAAGCGTCGCGGAGTTCTTGAAAGGATACTGACACCGTTGCCTGATCGCGACAGCCTCGAACTCGAGTTCACCGCCTCCGGGCGCACCATCCAGGCGACCGTGAGCATCCCCAGGGAAGACCTTCGGATGACTGACCTCCTCCCCATCCTGTTCGGGTTCTCGAACGCGCTGGTCACCCTCGCCGAGGACGTCGCCAGGGAGGCCGGCAAGCCGGTGAGTTGCCGCGCGGGCTGCGGCGCCTGCTGCCGCCAGTTGGTGCCCGTGAGCGAGCCGGAAGCGCTCTATCTCGCCGAGCTCGTTCAGGCGCTGCCGCCCGGCCGGGCATTCCAGGTCCGCGAGCGCTTCCGAACGGCGCTCGAAGCGCTGGGCGCCGGCTTGCTCGGCAGGCTGCGCGATGCGGGCAGCCTCAAGACCCTTGACCAGCGCCGCGAGCTCGGCCTGGAGTACTTCCGCGCCGGCGTCCCGTGCCCCTTTCTCGAAAACGAGAGCTGTTCCATTTACGAGCAGCGCCCGCTAAGCTGCCGCGAGTATTTGGTCAGTTCTCCGGCCGACAACTGCAGGCACCCGTCGGCGGAGACGATCGCAATGGTCCCCGTGCCCGCCAAGCTCTCCGAGCTTCTCTATTGCTTCGGCGACGGCGTAGGCAACGACCGCACGCGCTGGGTGCCGCTGGTGCTGGCCCTGGAGTGGGCGGAAGCGCACCAGGCCGAGCCGCCCCGCTGGCCCGCCCCCAAGCTCTTCCAGAGCTTCCTGCGGCGAGTCGGGCCGGGCACGGAGGAGTGACGCCACGTTTCTCGGTCGTTAAGCGTCTATGCCTTTGAGAAGCCGATGCGCCTGCCGGTCATTTGGCTGACATCGAAACGGCGCGGGATATTCCTGGCGAACTCCCGGTCGTTCCGGTCAGATCGCCCTGCGAACGCGAAAACCGCGCTTCGTGAGCACGGAGAACCCAAGCCTCAACTCCTCGGCATGGCGATCCACCACCGAGGCCACCAGGCGAGCCTTCGCGTCCGGCTTGAGTCCCGCCAGTCGGACGAGCAAGATGCCTGTGTGCAGTAGGTGTTGCCGGAATACCAACTCGCCGAAGTCCTTGTCAGCGGTCAGCAAAATCGCGTTCTGCTCCCGGCTGCGCGCGAGAACGACTTCATCCACAACGCCGGGTTCCAGCTCCGCGATGAACAGTACTTCGTGACCGCCTGTTCGCAGAAGTTCAACGATCTGCCTGTCGATACTCTCGTCCGCGACGATCCTCACCCGGCAAGCTTCTCCACTGGGTACACGACGTCAGCGCGCAAGGCCTCAGCGGCAAAGGCTATCGCAGCGCGGATGTCCTCCTCCGCGAGCCGAGGGTGCTCCGAGAGGATCTGTTCGAAGCTTTCACCCGCGCCCAGCTTCTCGAGAATCAGCTCGACGGTGATTCGGGTACCGGCGACGACCGGCTTGCCCATCATGATTCTCGGGTCGGACGTAATAGAGCTTCTTGGCATGGACCCCATCAACAGTCTACAGGATACTCAACGAGGCGGGCGACGAGCTTTCACCACAGATTCTCCCTCGCATGCGGGGCATCGACTCCGCGCTGGACCTAATTTCGCCGCCTTCGCGAAAATTCGTGCCTGTCCCAAGGTTGGCCTTCAGGACCAGCGATTGGCCCGCGATTTTCGCCGCACTACGTTCACGTGCGGTCCCGAGTTCAGCTTGCCAAACCGTAGGCCCACGCCCACGGCGGCACGTTGAAGCTTGCGCCGCCGCTTCACGCCTCCCTCACCACAAATACTCCTTCGCCTCCGCCCTCCGCGCATAGCTGTCCAGCACGTGCACCACGCGGATCTTCTTCAGCTTCTGTGGAGAGAGTTGCCCGATCGGAATGTAGAGAATGTTGCGGTTGAATCGCGAGGCAATCGAGCGGAACACCGACCGCGGCGGCTGCGCGGCCACGTACACCACGTTCTTCTGAATCGAGTAATCGAGCCCGGCCAGCAGCAGCCGCTCCGGTTTCGTCTCGGCAAAATCGTAATCCGGATCGCTCCACACGTCGACCATCCGCCGCGGCGGCAGGCTCATCAGAAAGCCGCCGTACTCGGCCCGCCCGATCCCCGGCCCCACCAGGTGCTCGAACGGGCTGCTCGAATAGAACGCCATATCGGACTCGTTCTGATTCTCCCCTAGCCAGGTTGTGAGGTAGGTATAGCGGTTCTCGGGATCGGCGTCGAAGATCACAACCAGCGAACCCACCTCGCCCGCCATCTTGTCGAACTGACGAACGTAGATCTTCCCCTCGTGCCAGTTGCGGATGGTCTCCCGCAGGTCCACGCCGTCCAGCAGCGAGGTGGTGAAGGGCTCGGTCCGCATGCGCTCGTCCGAGAGAATGCTCTTGGCCTTCTTCTTGACCACGCGCCCATAGTCCTCGATCACCAGGTCCTCGGGCGGGTAGGAGCAAATGGCCTCGCCCTGAAACTCGCGCGCCCACTCGCCCTGGATCTTCTCCTTCTTGCGCGGCTTGAGCCCCAGCGGCCGCAGGCGCCGTTTGGGGCGGGGAAGCCGCCGCCGCAGCCGTATGCGCTTCGTGTTCCGCCAGATCTCCTCGCCCGAAAGATTCACCGTCTCGATCTCGGCTTCCGCCTTCTGCGCCGGATAGCGGCCCGCGGTTTCCCAGACCTCCCAGGCGTAGTTGTCGTCCACCACCGCGCGCGCCGCCACCGCCAGGTCGAAGACGCCCGCGGTCAGGTCGCCGGCCGTGAGCGCCAGGTTTCGCGTGTAACGTGCCAACAAGCGCCGCTGCCAGGCCGCCACCGTCTCTCCGGCGTTCTTCGTGTACGCCTGTTCGGCCGCGCGCAGGACCGCAAGCTGCACCCGCGGGCGGTCGATGCGCTTCGGCTCCGCCATCGCCTGGCGAAATTGCTCGTAGCGATCCTGCAAGAAGGGATACTCGGCCGTGATCTCGGCCAGGCAATCCGGATGCGGGTTCACCAGCTCGACCTCGCGCCTTCGGCGGCTCCGGCGCGGCGGCTCCTGCGGAACCTCCATGGCGTCCAGCACCGCGTCCAGCAGGTTCAGCGACATGACCACCAGCACGCTCGCCAGCGGGTCCGTGCCCTGCAACTTCCATGCGATGCCGCCCGCATGCGCCGCAATCTCCTCGGAGCGCGGCTGCGGATACACCCGGTACGCTTCGACGTATTTCTCGAAGCCGATGTGTCCCAGCGCGTACGGATCGGGGTATTGATCCGGCAGGTGCGGGCGCTCTCCCAAATCGGGATCGGCGAACAGCACCTCCGCGCCGGTCTCCGCCGCCGTGCGGATCGCCTCCGTGAACGGGTCGGAGGGCTCCACTGGCACGTAGATCGCCTGCTCTTCCGCCTTCGCGTCCGGATAGACCAGCACCGTCATCTGCGGCAGCCGTGCCACGGCGCGCAGATAAGCCTCCTCCAGCGTGACCGGCAGTTCTACGGCCACCACGCGCGGCCGCTCGTCGAGAATGGCCCGCCGCACCGCGCAGGCGAACTCCATGCGTCCCGGCGCCACCGGCAGGTAGTGGAGGTTCCCGCGCCGCAGGCTGCCCGAATCGCGCAGCAGGTCGTCGATTTCCGAACCCACGTTCCTATTGTCGCGCCGCCGGGTGACGTTCGAATCGCTCGCCGGCCGATGCGGTGCAGCCATCTTTGTGGTCTATCGGGCGAGCTGGGTCGAGTCGCAGGGCGTCCGCTGCTTCCACCTTCGACTCCGGCCGCACCTCGACCCGCCCCGCCAGACCCTCGACCGAAACCCTCGACTCGCCGCTGACGATCACCAGTTCCGCCATCCGCGGCACCTTGATGCGATAGTGGACCAGCGGTTGCTCGGTGCATTCGCCGAACAGCGCCGCCAGCAGCCTGGGAACGCGGCGCTCCACGAACGCGTACTCCGGCGTGATGCGGACCGAGCGTGGCCACGCATCCACGCGCACATCGGTCTGCACCAGGCAGGCGCGCTGGCTGCCCAGAATGTTGCGCGGCTCGATGCGCGCCTCGATTTGGACCTCGTTGCGCTCCCAGGCCGTGACCTGAATCCTTCCGCGTGAATTCCGCAGGAAGACCCGGCCATCCGGCTCGAGCGCCACGCTCTTGTGGATCTCTCTTGCCGGTCCCGCCACCAGCGTCGAGAGCGCCACCATCGCCAGGACCGTTGCCGTGCTCACACCAGCAGACTATCAGCGCCCCGCCGCGCCTTCATCGGCTTTTCGGCAAATCCCGCGCTCCCACCGGCGAGTGACACACCTGGCCAGCCCGCCGCCGGTGAGCGCCGCATTGCCGTAAACTGGCTCCCATGGCCGCCCTTTCCGCACGCCGCCTCCTGCGGATCGGAGTGTTGCTCGTCGCCCTGGGCGTGGTGTGGATCGTAGGCGCGTCTCTCCTTGTCCAGAGGGCGGCGCGCGGCAGGACCTGGTCCGACCTTGCGACGATTCCCGCTCGCCGTGTCGGCCTCGTGCTCGGCT
>Ga0265316_10002715_pt1 | contig 18181 bp, 13 predicted proteins | sample 4522metaG_FD_202092 | JGI IMG/M metagenome (GOLD analysis project Ga0265316, IMG submission 202092) | Rhizosphere microbial communities from Carex aquatilis grown in University of Washington, Seatle, WA, United States - 4-5-22 metaG | ecosystem: Host-associated > Plants > Roots > Rhizosphere >... | reverse complement strand
ACTAGAATATACTTTATCGGTAGATAATATTTTTATAATACTTCTTATCTTAACAAGCTTTTCAGTTAATCCTCTTTATTACAAAACAATATTAATTTGGGGAATTTTAGGAGCAATTATTTTAAGGTTTTTATTCATTTTCGCTGGATCAGCATTAATTATTAAATTTGATTGGATTCTTTATATTTTCGGTATATTTCTTTTGTATTCCGGAACCAAAATATTTCTTGAAAGGAATAAAGCCGAAAGAATAGAAATAAAGGATCATTACCTGGTTAAATATTTATCTAATCATTTTAATGTATTAAATGATTTTGAAAGTTATCATTTTTGGATAAAAATGAATGGCAAACTTTATATTACACCTCTCTTAATTGTAGTCGTTATTATTGAATTTACCGATTTAATTTTTGCTTTTGATTCAATTCCTGCTATATTTTCAATTACAAAAGATCCCTATATTATTTTCTTTTCAAACATATTTGCGATCTTGGGATTACGATCACTATTTTTTCTTATTATTAAAATATTAGATTATTTTCATTATCTTAAAATAGGAGTTTCAGTTTTATTAATATTTATTGCACTTAAATTAATTTTTCATAATTTTCTTGAAAAAATAGAATTTAAAAATGTTTATTCATTGTTCTTTATTATATTAACTATATTAATTTGTATTGTGGCTTCAATTATTTTTCCAGAAAAGAATAAAATTTTTAGTAATATTAAAAAATGAAAAATCTAAATTTCTTCTGAAAATAATTTGGTCAAAATTTTCTTTACAGTATCAATTCTTACTGGTTTTGTTATATAATCATTCATTCCATTCGAAATCGCAATATTCTTTTCATCTTTTGTCACATTTGCTGTCATAGCAATTATTGGAATATTAATGTTATTTTTCCTTAACTCAATTGTTGCTTGAATGCCATCCATTTCAGGCATCATAACATCCATAAAAATTATATCGTAATTAATTAAATTAACTTTATTCAGGACCTCCAAACCATTAATTGCAAAATCGATATCATAACCGATATTTTTAAACAATGTTTTAGCTACTTTTTGATTTATGGAATTATCTTCAGCTACTAATATTTTTAAGTCTTGTCTAATTTTATGTTCTTTAAATTTGATTTTCTCTTCATCAAGTTTGAGATAATTGAAAGTGTCACATAAAAAATTAAATAACTCTGAAGTTTCAAAAGGAAAAGGCAAATAATAATCAATTCCATTTCTTTTACTTTTTACATAATTACCTTCTTTGTCATTGGTAGTAACAATTAAAATTGTAAATAAATCAACCAATTTTGCATCAGTCATTCGGGCAATAAATTTAAAGCCATCAAACGATTGAGAATCCTTTATTATTAAGAGTTGATATTTTTCATTTTCACTTTTACTATTATCTTTTAATAAATCAATTGTTGATTTCTGATATAAATGTTGTTCGACCGGTACATTAAAAAAGTTAAGCGTTTCTTCAATAGTTTTTTCTTCTGATTTGTTTTCTCCAATAATTAAAGTTTTGATATTGTTAAATGTCGTTATATTACTATAATTAAGCTCCTTTTTAATTCTTTCATTTGAATAAACTTCAATAGTAAATGTAAAAGAAGTGCCAGGAAATTTTTTACTTTTAGAAATTGATGAAGGACTTGACACAACAATTTCTCCATTCATCAATTCAACCAATTGTTTAGAAATAGCAGTACCAAGACCAGATCCTCCAAATTTTCGTGTTGTACTATTATCAGCTTGTGTAAATGAATTAAATATATTTTGAATTTTATCTTTTGGTATTCCAATTCCTGTGTCTTCAACAATAAATCTTAATGTCAGATTTCTATTATATTCCTCTATTTTTTCAACCTTTATATTAATTTCACCCTCCTGAGTAAATTTAATAGAATTTCCCAATAGGTTTATCATTATTTGTCTTAAACGAAAGGGATCCCCGATAATTTTTTCTGGAACATCTTCATTGATAATACCAACAAGATTAAGTTTTTTTTCTTCTGCCGTAACTTTAAATAGATCTAAAACTAGTTTTATTTCTTCACGAATTTTAAATGGTATTTCTTCAAGTACCATTTTACCAGCTTCAATTTTAGAAAGATCTAAAATATCATTTAAAATATTAAGTAGTAGGTCAGCTGATTTTCTTATTATATTGACTTGTTCGGTTTGTTCAACATTTAGTTTTTGTTGGGCAAGAGAATCTGCCATTCCAATTATTCCATTCATAGGAGTACGTATCTCATGACTCATTTTTGCCAAAAATTCAGATTTTGCCAAATTTGCTGAAATTTCGCGTTTCCTTGATTTTTCAATAGGCGTAACATCTATAAATGACTGAACAATAAGCTCTTCTCCTTTTAATTTTAACGGTATGTCTTTTTTATAAATTACTATTTCAATACCGTCTTTTTCATAATGTAAAAAATGATCTGTTTCAAATGCTTCAGAAAATTCAGAATCGATTAAAAGTGTTTTACCCAAAAAAAATCTATGACTAATGTCTTCTCCAATCAAATTTTCATTTTCATCAACTAATAGGATTTTAGCTGCAGCAATATTTAAACTTTTTATTTTTTTATTTTGATCTATTATTATTATTCCAATTGGCATCATATCAATAATCTGTTTTAATGCCTCTTCAGATTCTTTTAATTTATTTTCTTCATCTTTAATATTTCTTAACATTTTAACATAATATAAAACAATGATAACCAACAGAGATAGATTTAAAAGGACTGCCCAAATACCCTTTTTTATAAATTGAGAGCTAATGGATTGAGTATTAAAAATATTAATAATGTAAAATTTTGATTTTAAAAAATAAATTGAATCTTTAATTTTTAGTATCCCGATTTTTGAATACACATTCCCAAAATTCAAATTAGTCCTGGTTTCTTTAGAATTAATTATTTCTTTTAATTTTTTTTCAATTTCATAATAATCACCATTCATGAATAATTTTGGATAATAATATATTTTGCCTTTATTATCAAATATAAATTGCCATAATATATTTTTTATATTGACAATATCAAATTGATCTTTAAAATAACCTCCCAAATCAATGTTAACTTTAATATTCCCTTTCAATTCATTATTATCATAAAAAGGAATTATATATGATTGGTCGCTATTTGAAAGAACAACTTTTTCTTTAAAAAATAAGTCAGATTGTTTTCTGGAAATATAATTATCAGATAAAAAATTGTTTTTTTTGTCTTGATACAGGTTATAAACATTTTGTTGTTTATCGTAAATAATTATACTTGTTATTAAAGAATTATATCTTGTATAAAAAACCTGTAATTTTGAAAGAATTTCTTTATTATAATCAGGTTTAAATATGTTTCCAATATTATGGGAATATAGGATACGATTTAATTCGTTTTCAAAATTGAAACCATCTTTTTCAATTGAATTAGAAATCACTTCAACTTGTTTTGATAAAAGTTTTTTTTGAAAATTAATTTGGTTAAGAAAGGTATTAATATATAAGTACATATTTCCGAATAAAACACATATAAATGCAATAATAATTATAGTTTTAACGTTTCTCATTTTATTATTTTATATTTATAAAATTAGGTAAAAATACTAAACTATTCTATTCGATATTTTTCGTTTTTATCATGAAATAATTTACTATAACTATTATATCTAGAAAAAGCTATTCTACCTTGTTCTAATTCCCTAATTACGGCACATCCAGGTTCATGAATGTGAGAGCAATTATGAAATTTGCATTCATGCGATATTTTAAAAATTTCAGGATAATAGTGATATAATTCTTCTTTATAGAAATCTATTAAACCAAATGCCTTAATACCCGGAGTGTCTATAATATAACCACCTGATTGCAATTGATACATTTCAGTGTATGATGTAGTATGCATTCCGGATTTATGATATGCTGATATTTCACCAATTTTTATTTCAATTGATGGATCAATATATTTTATTATTTTTGATTTCCCAACTCCAGAATTTCCGTTTATAACTGTAATTTTATCTTTTAACATATCCTTTAAAATTTCTATATTCATTCCATTTATTGCAGAAGTTTCTAAACAAGTGTAGCCAATTTCAGAGTATATTTTTTTTAGACTTTTTAATTTAATTAGCAAATCATCAGTATATAAATCATATTTGTTAAATATCATAATAACTTTAATATTGAATGCTTCAGCAGATACAAGATAACGATCAATAAAGTCAATATTGGTTTCAGGTTCTTTTAACGTAATTATTAAAAATGCTTGGTCAACATTTGCTGCAATGACATGATATTGTTTTGACCAATTCGTTGACTTCCTGATAATATAGTTTTTTCTACTTTTTATTTCGTGAATAATCCCATTTTGCGATCCATCTTCAATTTCAAAAAGAACGTGATCACCAACAGTAACAGGATTTGTGCTTTTCAAGTCCTTGATTCTTTGATTGCCCTTAATGTAACAATTTATTTTTATTCCAAGTGTATCTGCAACACAAAAAAGATTGCCAGTAGCTTTTGTTACTAAACCTTCTTTCATTTTTTTTAATGCGAAGAATTTATTTTAATATTTTTTCTGATATGTAATTTGAAATCTTTTGATCATATTTTTGTGATATTGACTTAATCAATTGATTAGACGGATCAAAATTAAAATTATTTATTTTCCTCACTGGCAAAATCTTTGATGAAGTTCCCGTTAAAAAAGCAGATTGAAACAATTCTAATTCAAATAAAGAAATTCTCTTTTTTATTAATGGAATATTAAGTTCTTTTAATATTTCCAATACTTTTTTTCGCGTAATTCCTTTTAGAACATTTTTATCCTCAGCAGTATATAAAATATTTTCCTTTATAAAAAATATATTTGACCTGCTTCCTTCAGTCACCCATTTATTATTAGTAAGTAAAACTTCATAAACATTTTTATTTTTTAAAACTTTTTCAAAATGCAATTTTAATTTTTTATCAAATAATTTAATATTTGGAATTGGTCTTTCACTATTAATGGTCAATAAATTGACACCGTTTTTATAATAATAAGGTTCAGGATAATAATGTCTAATAAAATAAGAAATGCGAAGAATTGAATTATTTAAAAAGAATATATCATACCGAATGTTTCCATCAATGTTACTATTATATTCTATGAGTTTTTTAATATCATTTATAATAAAATCATTATTAAAGAAAATTACTACGCCTTTTAGTTTGCAGGATTCCCGAAGTCTTCTAAGATGGTCTTCAAGAAATAATGGAATTCCCTTAACAATTCTTATTACTTCGTAAATATTGAAGATGAAATTTTTGGGTAATGTAAAAGTTATTATATTTTTAATTTGGCTATTATAAATATAATAATTTCTAAAACAATCGGACATATTTTAGTGTTTTCTAAACAAAAATTAAAGATATTCAGAAGGTCTAAATATACTATATTTGCCAACATTAAAATTAAATTGTATTCCTTAACATGAAAAAATTTAAAAAAGAAATAATTCTTTTATCTTTCATAATATTTGGTTTTGGATTCTTTTCATTTGTTGATAATGATTTTAAAATTTCAAAAAGTTTAGATATCTATTTTAACTTATTTAAAGAATTAAATTACAATTATGTTGATGAATTTGATCCCGAAAAGCTTATAAAAACTAGTATAGATGCAATGCTAGAATCGCTAGATCCATATACAACATTTATTCCTGAGTCTGAATTGGACAATTTTAAATTTCAAACAACCGGACAATATGGAGGAATTGGTGCTTTAATTAGAAAGAATGTTGAAAGTGTAATCATATCGGAACCCTATGAAAATTATCCTGCTGCAAAAGCTGGATTAAAGGCTGGGGATATTCTCATAGAGATTGAGGGAAAAGCAGTTAAGAGTAAAGATATTACTGATGTAAGTGAAATGTTAAAAGGATTACCTGGAACTGAAGTTGAAGTAATAGTAATCAGACCTGGAATTGAGAAAAAAATTAAAAAGAAAATTATTAGAGAAAAAATAACAATTCCTAATGTGCCATTTTATGGTATTATTTCTGATTCAATCGGATATATTAGACTAACCAATTTTACTTCAGATGCAGGAAAAGATGTGAAAGAAGCATTATTAAACTTGAAAAAATTAAATGCAAGAGGAATTATTTTAGATCTTAGAAATAATCCGGGAGGGTTTCTAATTGAAGCTGTTAATGTTTCAAATTTATTTCTTTCCAAAAATCAATTAGTCGTTTTTACCAAGGGTAAAGTAAACGATTCTTTTAAAAAGTACTATACTACTGATAATCCTGTAGATACTTTACTTCCATTGGTTATTCTTACAAATCGAGGTTCAGCATCAGCTTCTGAAATAGTCACCGGGGCAATGCAGGATTTAGATCGAGCAGTCATTATTGGGCAAAGAACTTTTGGTAAAGGACTTGTACAACAGACACGTCCATTAAGTTATAATACCCAACTTAAAGTTACTATTGCCAAATATTACATACCAAGTGGAAGATGCATACAGGCATTAGATTATTCTCATAGAAATGAAGATGGAAGTGTAGGTTATATTCCAGATTCTCTAATTTCAGAATTTAAAACAAAGTCAGGAAGAAAAGTATATAATGGAGGTGGAGTTCAGCCAGACATAAAAATTAATCCTGATAATTTAAGTAACCTTGCCATTAATCTGTTCTCAAAGAATTATATTTTTGATTATGCCACAATTTATGCACAAAAACATGATACAATTAGCAAACCTTTAAAGTTTAGAATTTCAGATTCAATTTATAATGATTTCATTAATTATCTCGAAAATAAAGATTTCGAATATAAAACTAAAACGGAAGAAAGTTTAAATAAACTTATTGAAATTGCAAAAAAAGAAAAATATTATTCAATTGCAGAAGATGAAATAAAGCATCTTAAAGAAAAGCTTGCACATGATAAATATAAAGATATGCAAACATTCAGAAAAGAAATTTCCAATATGCTTATTGATGAAATTGTTACGAGATATTATTATCAAAAGGGTAAAATTCAGGCTTCATTGGTTGATGACCCAGATATAGATAAAGCTATTTCAATTTTATCTGATAAAAAGGAATATAGGGCAATCTTATCAGGGAAAGAAGGCGATTTAGCAAATACCAAATTAAACGATAAAGAATTTCAATTAGATAATTAGTGTGCTTCAAGCCAATTATCACCAATACCAATGTCAACTATAAGTGGAACAGATAATCTTATTATATTTTCCATATTAAATTTAATGATTTGCTTCACTTCATCCAGTTCTGATTTAACAACATCAAAAACCAATTCATCGTGTACTTGAAGTATCATTTTAGATAAAAGTTTTTTGCTTTGAAAATCATCTGAAATTTTAATCATTGCAAGCTTTATTAAATCTGCAGCAGATCCTTGTATAGGAGTATTAATTGCATTCCTTTCGGCCATTCCCCTAACAATAGCATTTTGAGAATTGATTTCATTTATATGTCTTTTTCTATGCATAATAGTTTCGACATATCCATGTTCTTTTGCAAAAAAAATTGTATCAATCATATATTTTTTAATACCCGGAAAAGTATTAAAATACTCATCAATCAGAGAATTTGCTTCCTTTTTGGGAATATTCAGTCGTTGCGATAAACCAAAAGCTGAAATACCATAAATAATTCCAAAATTTGCAGTCTTAGCTCTACTTCGTTGTTCCTTTGTTACTAATTCAATTGGTACCTTAAAAATTTTTGATGCTGTTGATGCGTGTATATCTGCGTTTTCATTAAACGCTTTAATCATATTTTCATCTCTACTGATATGTGCCATCAGGCGAAGTTCTATCTGAGAATAGTCTGCAGACAGAATAACATTGTTTTTTGAAGAAGGAATAAAAGCCTTTCGAATTTCCCTTCCTCGTTCTTCCCTAATAGGAATATTCTGAAGGTTTGGATTATTTGAACTTAGCCTTCCAGTTACGGTCAAAGATTGATTAAAGGAGGTATGAATTTTTCCTGTTTTAATGTTTACTAATTTGGGTAATGTTTCAACATAGGTATTTAATAATTTTGTTAGACCTCTATGTTCAATAATTTTATCTATAATCGGGTGTTTGTGTGCAAGTTTTAATAGTTCTTCCTCATTGGTCGAATATTGTTTTGTTTTGGTTAGCTTGGCGTCAGCAGATACTTTTAATTTCTCAAAAAGTATCTTTCCTAATTGTTTTGGTGATGCTATATTAAAGTTTTCTCCTGCAAGATTATAAATATCATTTTCTAAATTTATTATATCCTTTTTTAAATTAATACTATAATATTTTAGATATTCTGTATTTACATTAAATCCATTTAGTTCAATTTCAATTAATACCTTTAATAATTTAGATTCGATATTATAAAATAAATCATCAAAACCATTTTTACTTAGTTCATTTTTAAATACATCTTTTAATTGTAAAGTAATATCAGCGTCTTCACAAGCATATTCTGTAATCTTATCAATTGAAATATTTTTCATATTTAATTGAGATGGACCTTTTGGTCCAATTAATTCTTCAATTGGAATTGGATGATAATTTAAATAATTTTCAGCTAAAATATCCATTTTATGACTTAGTTCAGGTTTAATTAAATAGTGAGCTATCATTGTATCGAACAAGTCACCTGAAACATTAATATCATAACGTTTAAGAAAAAGAATATCAAATTTTAAATTATGTCCTATTTTAGATATTTGAGGGTTTTCAAAAACATGTTTTAATATTGAAAGTTTATTTTTAGATATGTCATAATCATAAAGTAAAGGAATGTAAAAAGCTTCGTTTTTATTGTAAGCTATAGATAATCCTACAAGAAAATCATTTTGAGGTTCTAATCCGGTAGTCTCAGTATCAAAACAAAATTCTTTTAAACTTTCAAGTTTAATTGCTATGTCTTTTATTTGAGAATCTTCTATTAGTGCTAAATAATTATGCTTTATTGAATTTATGTCATTGTAATTATTATATTCAATATTAGCTACTTTTGAAATATTTTGTTCAAATAAATCACCTTGTTTATAAGTTACATCTATTGATTCATCAATAGATGTTGTTTGAAAAAATCTTTTAATTAACGATTTAAAATTTAATTCATTAAATATTTCCTTTAGTTTTTGTTCATTATAATTTTTAATTTTCAGTTTATCTTCATTGAAATCTATTGGTACTGATTTGTTTATTGTTGCAAGTTTTTTAGAAAGAAGTAAAGTATTTTCATTTTCACTTAAAACATTTTGTATTTTGGGGCTTAATTTGTCTATATTTTCTAATAAATTTTCAACAGATTTATAATCTGAAATAAGTTTTTTGGCTGTTTTTTCACCAATTCCAGGAACACCAGGAATATTATCAGAACTATCACCCCATAATGCCAAAATTTCAATAACCTGTTCCGGATGATCAATACTAAATTTTTCTTTTACCTCATTAATTCCCAATATTTCAGGTCCATTGTCTGATTTTTTTGGTTTATAAATAAAAATATTCTTATCTACTAATTGACAATAATCTTTATCTGGTGTGACCATGAAAACAATAAATTTTTTTTCTACCGCCTGTTTTGCCATTGTACCAATAATATCATCTGCTTCATAACCATTAAATTCCACAATATTAATATTCATTTCTTTTAATATCTCCTTAATTATTGGTACAGATTTTCTAATTTCTTCAGGTGTAATTAATCGGTTTGACTTATAATTAGGATAAATTTCATGTCTGAATGTAGGTTTTTCGGAATCAAATGCAACGGCAATATGAGTTGGCCTTTGATTTTTTAGCAATTCATCAATAAATATAAGAAATCCAAAAATTGTAGATGTATTAAATCCTTTCGAATTATACATTGGGTTATTGATAAAAGCATAATATGATCGATATATTAATGAATAAGCATCAATAAGGAATAGCTTTTTTTCATTCATGATTAAAATTTAATTTTATTATTAAAGATAAACATAAATAATTAAGTTCCATAATAACTATAAATGAACAATAATCCTTATTATTCTTTTTCAGGAAGAATGTGGGCTTTTATAAAAATTAAGTTATGTTTGCCCTTAATATTTTGTGTGAATGTATAACCTTGATCAAATCCGAAAGCCTGTTGAAAACGAAATTAAGGAATTTGAAAGACAATTTCGAAATAATTTAAGCAGTAATGTTCCTTTACTTAATATTATAACCAATTACATTCTACGAAGAAAAGGAAAACAGATAAGACCATTATTTGTGTTTTTATCAGCTAAATTACTTGGGGAAATAAATAAATCTACGTATGTTGCTGCATCATTAATTGAATTACTTCATACTGCAAGCCTTGTACATGATGATGTCGTTGATGAATCATATGAACGTCGTAATCATTTCTCTATCAATGCAATATGGAAAACAAAAATTGCTGTATTGGTAGGTGATTATTTTCTATCACAAGGTTTGCTGCTTTCAGTGGCAAATAAGGAATTTGAATTATTGCAGACAGTTTCTGAAGCAGTTCGTGATCTAAGTGAAGGTGAATTGTTGCAAATTCAATCATCCAGTAATACTATCATTGAAATTGACAATTACATCGAAATCATTAAGAAAAAAACTGCATCGCTATTTGCATCATGTACAATGTGCGGTGCTCAGTCTGTAACTGATAATTCAAATAATCATCAAAAGATGAAAGAATTTGGAATGAATGTAGGAATCGCCTTTCAAATAAAAGATGATATTTTCGATTTTCAAAAAAAAGGCTTAATTGGAAAACCTATTGGTAACGATATTAAAGAAAAGAAATTTACATTGCCATTAATTCTTGCACTGAAAAATGCTCAATTATCAGATAAAAAGAAGATTATTAAGCTTTTCAGTAATAATGATAATTCATTAAATAAGATTAACAATATTATCAAATTTGTAATCCTTAACAATGGGTTGGCTGAAACAGAAGATTATTTAAAAAAGTACAAAATGAAAGCATTAGAAATATTAAAATACTTTCCGGATAATGAAGCAAAAGAATCTTTGATTTCGTTGGTTAATTTTGTAATCTCAAGAAATACTTAATTATTGCTTGAATAATATTCTTTTATCTTTTTTGCATTTTTCTGCCCTGCAATAGCAGCCAATTGTCCTTCTGTTGCTTTAAAAATTTTTTCAACCGAATTAAATTTTTTAAATAGTTCAAGTTTTGTCTTGATCCCAATGCCTTTAATCTGATCTAAAACAGATTTAGAAATTCTTTTGGATCTTTTTAATCTATGAAAATTAATTCCAAATCGATGAGTTTCATTTCGAATTTTCTGAATCATTTTTAGAGAGGAAGAATTCTTATTAATATACAAAGGAACAGGATCATTTGGATAGAATATTTCTTCAAGTCTTTTTGCAATACCAATTATATTTATCTTGTCAAAAATCTGAAGCTCTTTCAAACTATCAACTGCAGCGCTTAATTGCCCCTTGCCACCATCTACAATAATTAAATCAGGAAGATTCTCATTATCATCTAAGATACTTTTGTATCTACGATAAACTATTTCACGCATTGACTCATAATCATCAGGACCAATCACAGACTTAATATTAAAATGACGATAATCCTTTTTAGAAGGAATGCCATTTTTATATACAACACAGGCCGCTACAGGATTTGATCCTTGCAAATTCGAATTATCAAAACATTCAATATGAAATGGAATTTTAGATAAACGCATATCAACTTTTAAATTTTTTAACATTTTATTAACATTATTGCTAGATTTCTCAGATTTTAAAAATGATATTTTTAACCTTTCATTTAAAAATATTTTTGAATTTCTTTCAGATAATTCTAAAAGTTTAAGTTTATCACCTTGCTTAGGTATTTGATATTTAACATTTGGTAACTTGACATCCGGAATAAATGGCACAATAATTAGATTAGAATCACTTAACATCTTTTGCCTTATATCAAGAATAGCAAGTGATAATATTTCATCCAACCTTTCATCTAATCTTCTTTTCAAAAAAAGTGAATGAACTTGTACGATTGCTCCATTGATAACTTTTAGGAAATTCACGGAAATTTGCTCATCCTGTTCTATTAAACTATAAACATCTACATTACTAATTGTGGAATTAACCACAGTAGATTTACTTCTATAGTTACTGATAATATCTATTTTATTCTTGATAATTTGAGCATTCTCATAGTCCATTTTATTAGCATAAGTTTTCATTAAAACATTCAAATAATCAATTATATCAGTTATACTACCCTTTAAAATTTTTTTAATATTTTTTATGTTTGAATTATACTGATAAATGGACTGATTTCCAATACAAGGAGCAAGACAATTCCCCAAATGAAATTCCATACAAGGTTTATATTTTTTCTGTTCTATTTTTTCCTGAGATAACTCATAGTTACAATTTCGAATTGTATATAACTTTTTAATAAAGTTAAGTATTGTTTTTACCATTACAACTGAAGTATATGGTCCAAAGTATTCTGAACCATCTTTATTATTACTACGGGTGTAATAAATTCTTGGAAATCTCTCATTCTTAATACAAATCCATGGAAATGTTTTATCATCTTTTAATAAGATATTATACCTTGGTTGATATTCTTTTATTAGATTATTCTCAAGTAACAATGCATCTGATTCTGAATCAACAATTAAATATTTAATATCAATTATTTTGCTTACAAGTACTCGTACTTTTTTATTTGCAGAAGGATCATTTAAAAAATATGATGAAACCCTTTTTTTTAAATTCTTTGCTTTACCAACATATAAAATAATTCCATTTTTATCAATAAATTGATATACTCCTGGAACCGAAGGTAAGTTTGAAATAATATTATTTAATTTGATATTCAAATCTAATTGATTTGTTATGATTTATAATTTTAGTATTTTTTAATTATCACACTATTCCAAATACTTAAAAGAATAAATATGTTAGTTTTGTAGAATTCTATTAGAAAGACCTTAAATAAAGAATATAGAAATTCACTTAAAGTAATGTTCCACGTGGAACATTATCTTCCCATATGAATTAAGAGTACATTAATATCAGAAGGTGAAACTCCAGAAATCCTAGTCGCTTGACCTAAGTTTCTTGGTTTTATTGAATTTAATTTTAATTTACCTTCAGTTGAAATTGAATGAATTTTTTTATATTCAAAATTTTCTGGTATTATTATGTCTTCCAATTTTTTTATTTTTTGTGCAATTTGATGTTCCCTTAAAATATACCCAAAATATTTAATATAAATATTAATTGAATCTAAAATTTCAGAATCCAACTTAATATTTAGATTATCCTCCAAATTTAAATATTTGGCTAATTCCTTTAAATTAATTTGAGGTCTTGAAACTAAGTCATAAATTTTTATTGATTGTGAAAGTATTTTAGTTCCATTTTTTTCCAGATAATCATTAATTTCATTTGGCTTAATACTAGTATCACGTAGATATTTTATTAAGCTTTCCTTTTTACTTTTCTTATCTAAATATATATTAAGTCTTTCACTACTTGCTAATCCAACTTTAAATGATTTTTGAGTTAATCGTTCATCAGCATTATCTTGTCTTAATAAGATTCTGTATTCGGCCCTAGAAGTAAACATTCTATATGGTTCATCTACACCCTTTGTAATTAAATCGTCAATTAATACACCGATATATCCTTCATCTCTATTTAGTACAAATTCAGTATTACTTTTTATTTTTAAATGTGCATTTATTCCTGCAACTAAACCTTGAGCGGCTGCTTCTTCATATCCAGTGGTTCCATTAATTTGACCTGCAAAAAATAAGTTACTAATAATTTTTGTTTCTAATGTGTTTTTTAATTGGGTTGGATTGTAATAGTCATATTCAATAGCATATCCTGGTCTAAATAATTTTGCTTCTTCTAAACCTTTAATTTTGTTAATGGCTTTATACTGAATATCAATCGGTAATGAAGATGAAAATCCATTCAAATAATATTCAATTGTATTTTCACCTTCAGGTTCTAAAAACAATTGATGATTTTTCTTTGTATGAAAAGTAACTATTTTATCTTCTATACTTGGACAATATCGAGGACCTATTCCCTTTATTTTTCCAATATATAAAGGAGAATCCTTAAACCCTTTTTCTAAAATTCTATGTACTTCTTCATTAGTATAAGTAATATAACAACTCATTTTATTTATTAACTTGTTTTTATGCAAATAACTAAAATTTCCAAATTCCTCACTTTTTTGTTCTTCAAGACCACTAAAGTCTATTGTTCGTCCATCAATTCTTGCTGGAGTTCCAGTTTTCATTCTTCCAGTATTAAAACCAAATTCTTTTAATTGATCAGAAACACCTTTGCTAGATGGTTCAGAAATTCTGCCTCCTTCAACACCAGATCTTCCAATATGTATAAACCCATTTTGAAAAGTACCGGATGAAATTATTACAGCTTTTGAAAAAAACTTTATATTAAAATTTGTTTTTATACCTATTACCAAATTTTTTTCAATTAATAGTTCATTGACTGTATCTTGCCAAAATGAAATATTTATATTATTTTCTAATATTTTTCTCCATTCAATTGAATATCTTATTCTATCACACTGAGCTCTTGGACTCCACATTGCAGGACCTTTTGATCTATTTAACATTCTAAATTGTATCATTGTTTTATCAGTCACTATACCCGAATATCCTCCTAAAGCATCAATTTCTCTAATTATTTGGCCTTTTGCAATACCTCCCATTGCCGGATTGCAAGACATTTGAGCAATTTTTGTCATATCCATTGTAATAATTAATACTTTTGATCCCATATTTGCAGCAGCTGATGCTGCTTCACACCCTGCATGACCTGCGCCTATAACAATTATATCATATTTTACATTCATTATTCCATCAAAATTATAATTACTCTATTAATATTTATAAAACAACTTTAAGTACAAATTTTCTAATTTTTTCATTAATAATTTTTCATTTTTTTTCTTATCCCGATAATTAAATAAATGTAAAATTCCATGAATTATTATTCTATAAATTTCGATGTCAATATTATTATTAAATTTACTAGCATTATATTTAATAGAATTTAAGCTAATAAAAATATCTCCAATAATCTCTTTTGAATTTGAATAATTAAATGTGATAATATCTGTAGGGTAATTATGCTTAAAGTATTTCTTATTTATTAAAATAATTTCTCTATCTCCAACAATTATTAAATTTATAAATTTGATTTTTCTTCTCTCAAAAAAGGCGATTAATAATAATCGCCTTTTTATCTCTTTTATATTTAAATGAAAATTAAATCTGTCTGAATAAAAAATATTAAGTTTCAACTATTTTAAATTAAAATACAAAAATACCAGGCTTCCATTTTTTTGAAAATCAATTTTATCAGATAACTTTTCCATTAAAAAAATACCTCTGCCACTAACATTTTCTATATTTTCAGGAGAAGTAGGATCAGGAATGTTCTTATAATCAAATCCCTTTCCTGTATCCTCAATTGTAATTATTAAGATTTTGTCTTTAATAATTGATGAAATTTTTACATTTTCATTTTCGTTTAATTTATTTCCATGTACTATTGCGTTGTTTGCAGCTTCCAAAGTAGCAATTAATACATTTCCATATAATTCCGAATTTAATTTACATTCAGCAGATATTTCATCGACAAATTTTTCCACTGAACGCAAATTTTCAATTTTTGAAGGAACAAGTATTTGCTTTTCCATTTATGTAACTTTTTTGACAAGTATAGCTTTATACTATAGATTTTATTTTATTGTTTCCAAAATTATTATTTTTATAAATATTTCGAACTAATATTTCAAAATTATACAAATTTAATTTTTATTTCGTAACCAATCTAAAGGGTTTAATTTATTAAGTTCATGCCAAATTTCAAAATGAATAGTTGAAATATTTGAAGAATTTTCACAAAATGAACTACCTATCACTTGATTTGTCTTAATTTTATCACCTATAGTTATATTTACTATTTGTAAATTTTGATACACTGTTAAATAATCACCATGTCTAATAATTACTGCAAAATTTGCTCCCTTTATCGCAAAAACCTTTGATACAGTTCCATTAAAAATACTGACAACATTTGAATTACAATTTGTAGAAATATCTATTCCATTGTTTTTAATTAAAATTCCTTTAAAAACAGGATGCGGATGTTCTCCAAAAAAAGATATTACAATTCCTTCTTCAATAGGCCAAGGCAATTTTCCCTTATTTTCATAAAAATTTTTTGTTAAAATAATATCCCCACTTCGGTTATTTTTTGATTTTTTTGCAATTTCCTCTTCTTTTATAATTTTTTCAATTTCTTTTTCAATTATCTTAGTAATTGCTTGTAATTCTTTTAATTCATTTTTTAGTTGACTTTCTTTAATTATATAATTGTCAACTAATTTTTTTTGAACTGATTTATCTTCTTTCAATTTTTTTGCTTCATACTCTTTTTCATTGACTAAATATTCTCTTTTATTTTTTTCGTATTTTAGTTCAGTAATTCTATAACTAAGGTTATACATTCTTTCTTTTAAAAATTTAAATAAATATTTTCTAAACTCAGAATATTCTTTTATATATAATAATCTTCTATAAGCTTGATTGAAACTATTAGATGAAAAAAAGAAAATTAAATAATTGTAATTTTTAAGTCTAAAGTAACTATTATAAATTATTTTTGAATATTCTTTCTTAAGATTAATTACTTCATTTTCCCTTTGAATTATTTCATTTGTTAATAAATTTATTTTTAATTTAATTTCTTCAATATCACTACTCAAATTTTGAATTATTTCATCTCTTATATCAATTTTTCTTATCAATAAATTTACTTTATTCATTGATATTTCCTTATTTAATCTAGTTTTCTCAATTAAATTTTCAACCTTTTCTATTTCTTTTAACTTATCTTTTCTTTTTATTTCTAAGTCAATTTTTTTTTGAGTAGTTGCTAAATTGTTATAAAACAACAATAAAACTAAAATTAATGAAAATCGTAACCAAAAATATAAATATTCAATTTTCATAACTTATTAAATATTCTCTTAGGAAATAATAATTGAAAAATTTTACTTCTTATTGATTTCCAAATCAATTTTAATATCGTGTTTATCTTCTAAAAAAATAGATAAATTAGATTTTTTTAAAAACCTTTTATTCAATTTTATTGATAAAATTTTCTCGTAATCTTTCGAATATAGAAATACTGTATTATTACCAGGATTCCCTTTTAAAATATTTTTTTCAAGATTATAACATAATTTATTCTCTTTAAATTCTGCTTCAGTTGATTCTAATAAACTAATAATGAAATAATTTAAACATATTTTTGAATTCAGTTCTTTAAAATATTTTAATATAATCTTTTTGAAATCATTATTAATTATATAATTAATTAGTAATGAATCGTTAAATAAAGTAAAATCGCCTATCTTAATACCTGTAATACTATATAATTTCAATTTTAAAATGTTTAATGAATCATATTTTGCATTAAATTTAAAATAATTTTTTTCCTTATTAAAAATATTTAAATTTCCATAATAATTTCTTTCATATTTATTTATTTCTTTTAATTGTTTGCATCCAAAAAATTGAGTAGAAAGAAATAGTACAATAATTGAACTTAAAATTATTCGCATTTGAAATTACTTAACTTAAATTTTAATTTATCATTATCTTCTTTAAATTCCAAGGCTTTTCTCCAATATTTAATGGCTTTATCCTTTTTATTATTACAATACAAAATATCACCATAGTGTTCAATTATGTCACCATTATTTCTTCCACATTTTAAATACGCTGATTTAATAAATTTTAAAGCTAACTTATAGGACTTACATTTATAAAGAATCCAAGCATAGGTATCCAGAAAAGTACAATTTTCCGGTTCACTTTTAAGAGTTATTAATGATAAATGCTTTGCCTTTTCAAGACTATCGGAATTTTCTGATAAGTAATAAGCATAATTATTCATCATTATTAAATTATTCATATTTCTTATACCTAAATCAAAATAAAAATAAGCTGAATCTCTTTTTCCAAGCTTATAATAAGTTTCGGCCAAATACAAAATACATTGATTATTAATGAAATTATTATTAGACATATTGTTATATCATCTCTTTA
>Ga0265316_10002714_pt1 | contig 18183 bp, 16 predicted proteins | sample 4522metaG_FD_202092 | JGI IMG/M metagenome (GOLD analysis project Ga0265316, IMG submission 202092) | Rhizosphere microbial communities from Carex aquatilis grown in University of Washington, Seatle, WA, United States - 4-5-22 metaG | ecosystem: Host-associated > Plants > Roots > Rhizosphere >... | reverse complement strand
GCGGTACCAGAAGTTTGACCGGAAGGGTGCGATGCGGTACGATGTAAATGCGGGGTGGAGCAGTCTGGTAGCTCGTTGGGCTCATAACCCAAAGGTCGAAGGTTCAAATCCTTCCCCCGCAACCAACTCCAATCAACAAGCTACGACGTAACGCGTTTCCAACCCAAGGTTTTTGCTAACAGCCTTGCTCACAATTCCATTGTTTTCTGCGCGATGCGGGGCGAGAACTGCAAGGGGCCCAAAACGGCCCGATTTGTGCGGTTACACGTGTGCTGGCGTTGGAGGAACGGGCGGAAGCGTTTCCTGCTCGATCGAATAACCAATAGCGGCATAGCCCTTCAGCCGACGTTCGTACATTCTGGCCAGCATCTGAACGTAGTTGTCCACATAATCGTAGACCTGCACAAACCGCTGGTTGTCGTGTAGGCGATGCAACCGGCCCACATACTGTTGCAGCGTGCCCTTCCAAGAGATTGGCATGGCCAGGAATAGTGTGTCCAGTCGCGCGTCGTCAAACCCTTCACCGATGTAGCTTCCCGTCGCCAGAATCACGCGCGATTCGTTTTCCGGCACTGCCGCCAGAGCCGCCGCAAAGTGGCTTACTGGCTATTGGGGCGGTTTAGGGAATCCACGATCCCGGCAACGCTAAGATGCTTCTGCCACTCGATTCGGTCTCTGGTGTAATCTCCCTTGCCGGACCGGTTGAGACGGAGGAAGCGGGCCAATCCGTCCGGACCGAGTTCTCGTTGCAGCACTTCGAGGGCATATCGCTCGAACTGCTGATCGGTCATCTGCTCGACAGGCGTCATACTTCTTGCTCCCGCAACCATTCTACCGGGTTCAGGACCCGAACGCGCGGTGAGCCGATACCGCGCCGAGCCCTCCTGAGGAATCGATCATCGGTGGTTAGCAAGACCTCCGCGGCGCCGGCTTCGGCACTGCTCAAGTGCAGTGCGTCGAAGGCGCCGTAGCCGAAGTCTTCGAGTTCCTTTGCCCGCCGGATGATGTGGTCGTCCAGTGGGATCGTTTTCGTCGCCAGCAATAAGAGCACTTGGACGGCGTCCCTCCGCTCGGGATCTGGGCTGTTGCTCGTTTCAGCCTCTAACGCCGCGCTCGACAGCCACTCAATAGTATTCGCGCGGAGACGGCGCAGGATCTGCTCCACGGCTTCCGCCTCCTCCGCTATGCGCGACTGGCTCTGGTCATCCGTCAAGCGGTTCAGGCAACATGCATCCAAGTATATTCTCACGTATCCTCTATGCCGCCGGTCGCGGCACGCCTTGAACGATTTTACGCGCAGGTTCGCTCAACTGCGCGTTCCGAATCTGGGTAGCCAGTCCGCGGTCGGTCCGCCAGAGAACCTGACGGATGGGTTTTCCCCTCCACCGCGCCTGCTTCGATCAAATCAAGAATCGCCCGTTTGGATACGTCTTTCGCCGGTCCTCATCCTTTGCAATAGACAACCTTCGTCTTGTCTGGATGAAGTTCCAACCCACACTCCTTCGGCGAACACGTGCCGGAAGCCACCTGGGCACCGCGCGGGCGCGTTCCGCGTAGTATCCTGGACAGAGGAGAATTTCATACCCATGTCTTGTGGCAGCAGCGGCTTCAACCAGATTCAGAGCACGATTCGCCCGGGCGCGCGCAAGGTGTTTTGCGTGAAATTTCAGCGCGAAATGGAGGGGCTGGATGAAGTGCCGTTCGAAGGCCACCCGCTGGGCCAGAAGATCTACGACAACGTGTCGAAGGAAGCCTGGAAGATGTGGGTAGAGCACATGAAGATGATCATGAACGAGTACCGCCTGAACCTTGGCACGGCGCAGGCGCAGGAGTTCCTGATCGAGCAAATGGAAGCCTATTTCTTCGGCGAAGGCGCGGCCCTGCCGCCGGATTTCATGCCGCCGAAAGCCAAGGCGTAGGGCGAGCCGCGCGCGGCTAACCGAATCCACAGACGAGCGTCTACCTTCATGAAGACCATTGGGCAGCACCCCGCGGCCGTTACGAGCTGTTGGCCGAAGGCAAGTTCCCTCAGCACCCCCATCTTCAAACGCGTAAACCGTGGAGCAGGCTTCCGGGCGGCGATGGCGGCGGGGACGCCGCCGCCTGGTCCGGACGCGCGCAAGGCCAGTGCGGCAGCCAGACGCCGCCGTGGCAGGCCGGAAGCATGCTCCACGAAGGCGAAATCCTGCCCGGCATTGCAGGCGAAGATTTGTGACGCGGGAAGTTGCTGACGGGCTCCATCGCACGGAGGAGGTGCGCGAGATGTGGGGTTTCGGCGGTGTGGAGATACTCATGCAGGATTTCCGCCATGCTGTGCGAACGCTGCGGAAGAGCCCGGGATTCGCGGCCACCGCGGTTCTCACGCTGGCTCTCGGTATTGGCGCCAGCACGGCGGTTTTCACGGTGGTGGATTCGGTGGTGCTGCGGCCGCTCAGCTATCGCGATAGCGGCGAACTGGTGGTGGCCTGGGAGCGCGTTCGATTTCTGGGGCCCGGCACCGTGGGACCGAATCTCCGCCACGCGGATCTCTGGCAGAAACGGGCGACGGCATTCAGCGCAATGGCCTTCCTGCGCCAGGGAGCGGGCGGCTTAACCATCGGCACGGAGCACCCGCGCCTGGTGGGGACGGTAACCTGCTCTCCCAGTTTGTTGGACGTGCTTCAAGTGAGGCCAATCCTGGGCCGCGCCTTCCTTCCTGAAGATGGCGTGAAGGGCCACGATAATATCGCGATTCTGACTTACTCTCTATGGATAAGTTTGTTCCGCGGCGACCCGGCGGTAATCGGCAAGACTGTCCGTCTGGCCGATACGCCGCGCGAGGTGATCGGCGTCTTACCGGCTAACTTCCACTTTCCGAACGGCAACGCGCTGCGGGCGTTTCGCAGCGGGCAGAACGCCAGCAGCGTGCCGGAACCGGCGGTGTTTATCCCCGCGGTTCTCGACATGAACGACTTTGGCTGGAACTCGGATTACGGCAACTGGGTCGCGCTGGCGCGGCTCAAGCCGGGAGCCGGCATCCGGCAGGCGGAGGCGCAACTGAACGCGATCCAAGCGCAGGTGGTCCAGGCAATGCCCGCCGGCGAGAGGGACGACCAACCCGGCGCTTTGCTGGCTACGGTCCAGCCCATGCAGGAAGCCGTGGTGGGCGATTCGAAAACCGGCTTGTGGCTGCTGATGGCTGCCGTGATGGGGCTCATGCTCATCGCTTGTCTGAATCTGGCGAATGCGCAGCTTGGCCGCAACCTTTCGCGCCACCGCGAGGCCGCCCTACGCATCGCCCTGGGCGCCCGAATGTGGCGGCTGGTGTGGAGCGTGCTGGCGGAGAATCTGCTGCTGGGCGCGGTGGGCGGAACGGCAGGCGTGGCTCTGGCCGCCGCCGGAGTAAGTCTCTTTCGCCGCTACTCGCCGCTCGACTTACCCCGTTTGTCCGAGGTTCATCTCAATGGAACCGTGCTGCTCTTCTCCGTGGCTCTGACCTTCGGCTGCAGCATTCTGTTCGGTGTTTTGCCGGCTCTCAAGCTGGTGCGCATTGCTCCCCTGGCGTCGCTCCAGCAGGGCGGCAGCCGCACCTTGGGAAGCCGGCAGACGCGCCGGCTGCGTGCTGTGCTCATCGGCCTGCAGGTATTTGGCTCGACAGTGCTGCTGCTGGTGACTGGTCTCTTCGCGAAGAGTATGCTCTATCTGCTCGACCAGGACAAGGGATTCGAAATGGGCCGCGGGGCCATCGCGGAAGTCAGGCTGGCGGGCAAGAGCTACAGTGACGGTCAGAGCCGCATCGCTTTCGACGATGCCGTGCTGCGGAAGCTGCGCGAGATTTCGGGTGTCCAATGGGCCGGCCTGGTGAGCGCCATGCCGCTCGAAGGAGAATCCACGATCGAATATCTTCGCCGGGCGGACCAGCCCGACCAGCAAACGCCGCTGATCAATCTGCGCTGGGTGAGTCCGGGATATTTCGAGGCCATGCGCGAAAGGCTGGTGGCCGGGCGCTTCTTCGAAGAGCGCGACCGGAATCTCAGCAGCGCGGTCTTGTCCCAAGGCGAGGCTAAGGCTCTCTGGCAAAACGAGAACCCGATTGGAGCGCAGATAGAGACTGAAGGCAGAAAGTTCACGGTGATTGGCGTGGTGGCCGATTCCCGCAATACTTCGCTCAAAGCGCCGCCCGCCAGGATGGCGTATCTGCACTATAAAGACCGGCCGCCTTACACCACGTTCTTCATAGTTCGCGGCGAGGAGCCCGCCGATGGGCTGGTGGCGGGCATGCGACAGGCGATCTGGAAGTACGCTCCGGATATCACCATTGCGCGTGTGAAAGCCATGGACTCCCAGTTGCACGATTCGCTCGCGCCGGAGCGCTTTCAAACGACGGTGCTGATCTCTTTCGGAGTTAGTGGGCTGCTGCTCGCGATGCTGGGTATCTATGGCGTATTGAGTTACTCCACCATCACGCGGAGACAGGAAATCGGCGTGCGCATGGCTCTCGGCGCCACTCGCGCGAAGATCTACGCGCTCACTTTGGGTGAAGCGGCGGCTCCGGTTTTCGGAGGCCTGGCGGCGGGTTTACTTGCCAGCGTTCTGGCCGGCGCCACTTTGCGGAAACTTCTTTACGGAGTGCGGACTGTGGACCCATGGGTGACCCTGATTGTGGCGGCTCTGTTCCTGGCCGCCGCCGGCGCCGCCGCATCCCTGCCAGCGCGGCGGGCGGCTTCGGTGGATCCGATGGAGGCATTGCGATCCGAGTAACGGCGCGCGGGTCCGCAATGCCAATACGGCGGCGAGACGCCGCCGATGCGGGCCGGAGGCCAGGCCTCCTGGCCTGTCATGCGCGCGGAGCGCGCCTTCGGCGCGACGACAGGCCGGGAGGCCTGGCCCACTCACCGGGCGCGACCAATCGAGCCGGCGGAAGGAATCACATTGCGCCGTGTTGCTTCAGCAATTCCACGATCTCACCGTGACCGCGCCGGTTGGCCCAGGCGAGCGGGGTGGCCCACAGGAGATCGGGTGAGTCGCCGGGTAAGTTCGGTTTTGCGCCGGATTTCAGGAGGAGCCGGACCATCTCGATCTTGCCGAATTTGGCTGCCCAGCCCAGCGGAGTAGAACAGATGTCTTCGTCGCGCGCGTCGAGATCGGCTCCGTTCTCGATGAAGATCGAGGCCTTTTCCACATCGCCCGTCCGCGCAAAGTGGTGCAGGGGCGTGATGCGCAGCCAGTCCGGCTGGCTGGGATTCATCCCGTGTTGAAACAACAATGTATTCAATTCGCGTGTCTTGGCGCCGACCGACCAGGCGGGAAAGGTCATGCGTTTCGGCAAGTCGGATCGATAACGCAACAGCAATCGCACGAAGGCTTCGTGCCCTTCTCCCGCCGCATTCGTGAGAGCGTCCGGGTCGTCCGCCAGCGCGGGGTTGGCCGCAAACACGGCCGCCGCGGTCCGGACGTCGCCGTAGTAGGCGAGGAGATGTACCCCGCGGGTTGCGCCATACGAGCAAAGCAGATCGATCATTCGCTGGTCGGCGTTCGAGATCGCCCGGGACAGCGCGTCGGCCGAACTCTCGACTTCGGGATTGGGATGCGCGCCGTGTTCCAGTAAGAGCCTGACGATCTCATGATATCCGTTGGCCGCCGCCGAATAGAGCGCGTGGCCGTGCGGCGCGATACCCTCCTCGGGCAGATTCGGATCGGCGCCGCGTTCCAACAGCAGCTTTACGATTTCGAGGTGCCCCGCGGCCGCGGCGTTTCTCAGCGGCGCTCCGGAGCCCGAGTAATACGTGACATACTCCGAGACGCGGTTCGCGAGCGTTGGGTCCTCATCGAGTAAGTCTCTTACCCGTTCGAAGTCGCCGATATGGCAAGCGGTACAGATATCGACGTAAGCACCGCGCGCGCGCAGGTGCGCGAGCACCTGCGCCGGGCTCACGGGCCAATTCTGGGCAACGTCGCGCCAGCCGCGATAATGGTAATCGCCGTTTGTGAGCTGAATGGGCCGCGCGCCATCCTGCCGCCGTGCGTCAATGTCCGCGCCGCGCGCCAGCAATTCGTCGATCATGTCGAGTTGCCGTGTCATGACGGCCCAGTGGATGGGTCGGTTGCTGCGCGCGTCGCCGGCGCCGGCGAGATCGGGCGTGGCGTCGAGCAGGGCGCGCACGGTAGCAAGATCGCGTTGACGGATGGCCTCAGCGACTGCTTCTCCCATGGAAGAGGCGCCGTGGAGAGCGGCGAATTTCGCCTCCAACAGCTTCTCCAAATCGACGTAGCCACGGTCGCGAGCGATGTCGAGCAGGTCCGGACCAAGAGGGCCGGCGCCGTGTTCGAGCAGAAAGACGGTGACATCGATCCGGTTCTCCCGCACGGCGAAGTAAATCGGCGTTCGATAAGCGTAGTGGCAGCGCGCCAGCGACGGGTCTTGGCCCACCAGGAGCGCAACCGTTTCCAGATCGCCTGCGATGCAGGCGCAAAACATCGCCCACACATCGGTGCCCAGGCCCGGAGACCACAGTAGCGGGCTCTTCTGCTTCAGCGGTTCGGGCTGGATCATGCGCCGGACCTTTGCGGCGGACTCTGCAATGTCATCAGCTATCAGCTTTCAGCGCTCAGCTCGCCCGGATTGGAGGGCCAGGCGCTTTCATCTGCCCTACATGTATATCACAATCCAAACACTGCCACGCGTGGGTCTCTGGCGCCGAATGCGGGCTTCGGGGCGGTGCGCGGATGTGCGCCGCGTGCAATGGCAATGCGGCGGCTGAAAGCCGCCGTTGCGGGCCGGAGGCCCAATGCCACTAAGCGTACGATTTCCAAAATACAGCCACGTATTCTGTGGCGTTGAGTGGGACAGGCCTCCTGGCCTGTCGTCGCGCCGAAGGCGCGCTCCGCGCGCATGACAGGCCAGGAGGCCTGTCCCACTCAACCGCCGAACAAATACGTCGCCATAATTCGGAATAGGAGGGCGGCGCGAGGAGGGAGAAATGAGGTCTGGAGCCGAAAGGGCTTCCGAACCAAGACTGCAATGCAAATCAGGTCGCTTAGTGGCATTGGGGCCGGAGGCCCGCTCCACGGATCGGGGCGTTGGCCAATCCGCACGCGGGCGCGATACCATCGAAGGCATGAAGCCTGTACTGGTTCTTCTGGCTGCCGCTACCGTTATGCCTAATGTGGATCAACTCAAAGAGATGAACGCCCGCTTCGCTCCCGTCAAGCCGAAGTACGACGAGGCGTCGCTTTCCGCCGGCGACCGCAAGGCGCTCGACAAACTTCTGGACGCGGGCCGCGTCCTCAACCTGCTGTTCATGGACCAACTCTGGAGCGGAACCCGGTCGCTCTACACCAGGCTGCAGGCGGATAAGACGCCGCTCGGCGAGGAGCGCGCGCGCTATTTCTGGCTCAACAAAGGCCCCTGGGCCGACCTGGATGGCCACAAGGCGTTTATCCCCGGCGTGCCCGAACGCAAACCGCTGGGAGCCAATTTCTATCCCGAGGACATGACGCGCGCAGAGTTTGAGGCGTGGACGAAGACGCTCGCGCCGGCCGATCGCCAGCAGGCCGAGGGCTTCTTTACCGTGATCCGCCGCGATGCCGCGAGAAAGCTCAGCTTCGTTCCCTACAGCAAGGCTTACGCGGCGGACTTACAGAAGGCCGCCGGGCTGTTGCGCGAGGCCGCGGCGCTCACCGATAACGCGTCGCTGAAGAAGTTCCTGACGCTGCGGGCCGAGGCCTTCCTCTCCAACGACTATTACGCGAGCGATATCGCCTGGATGGAGCTGGACGCGCCGCTCGACATTACTATCGGCCCCTACGAAACTTACAACGACGAACTGTTCGGCTACAAGGCCGCCTTCGAAGCCTACATCACCATCCGCGACGATAAGGAAACGGGCCATCTCCAGGAGTTCGCGGGCCGCTTGCAGGAAGTGGAAAACAACCTGCCCATGGACGCGCGGCACCGCAATCCCAAGCTGGGCGCGAGCGCGCCCATCCGCGTGGTTAATGAAGTCCTGGCTACGGGCGATGGCGCCCACGGCGTGCGCACCGCGGCTTTCAACCTGCCGAACGACGAACGCGTGGTCCAGCAGAAGGGCAGCAAGCGCGTCATGCTGAAGAACATTCAGGAAGCTAAGTTCGATAGCATCCTGTTACCCATTGCCGCGCGGGTTTTGCCGAAGGGCGCGCAGGACGACCTGAGCTTCGATTACTTCTTCCTGCACATTCTGGCGCACGAACTGAGCCACGGCATAGGCCCGCACCAGATCAAGGTGGGCGGGCGCGACACCTCGCCGCGCCAGGAATTGAAGGAACTCTACAGCGCCCTGGAAGAGGCCAAAGCCGATGTCACCGGCCTCTTCATGATGCAGTACTTCTTCGACCACGGCCTGGCGCACGCTCCCGCGGCCGAGCGGCAACTCTACACCACGTTTCTGGCATCGGCATTTCGCTCGCTGCGTTTCGGGTTGACGGAAGCGCACGGCAAGGGAATGGCGCTGCAGTTCAACTATCTGGCCGACAAGGGCGCGTTCGTGGCCAACGCCGACGGCACTTTCGCGGTGGACATGGCGAAGGTGAAAGGCGCGGTGCGAGACCTGTGCCACGACCTGCTGACCATCGAAGCGCAGGGCGACTACGCCGGCGCGAAGAAGATGCTGGACACGCTGGGGGTGGTTCACCCCGCCATGCAGCGTGCTATCGACGGATTGAAAGCCATACCTACCGATATCAACCCGGTCAACGAGTGAGCGGCGGGCGGGGCGCCTGGGTTACGCTCCCGGCGAGTTCGGCGTGGAGGCCCCCGCACCGCGGTGGTGGACGCCGCCGCCATGGCTCGGTTGGCCCCGCGGGCCCGGCGGGCGGGCGACATTCAAGTTGCCGGATCCCTGCTACGAACTTCCGGCGACGCGTACTGCGCGGGGCCGAACCCCTTGTCGAGGGGCTGGCGCGGCGGGGAATTGCGGGACCCGGAGGGTGCTGTTGCGGACCGGAGGTCCGCTCCACAGTGGGGCGGAGCCCACCCCCCCCGTGCATGCGGGGCTGCACATTGATTATAATCGGGCCTGATGAAAGCTTTGATTGTTTTGCTCGCCACCGGAACCGTGATGTTGGCTCAAACTCCGGCTCCCACCAAATCGGCCGCGCCTGCCGCCAAGGCGCCCGCCGCGAATCCGTTATTGCATCCGGCAGGGCTCACCGCCAAAGCGCCGGCTGAATTCAAAGTGAAGTTCACCACCACACACGGCGATTTCGTGGTGGCGGTACATCGCGACTGGTCGCCGCTGGGCGCCGACCGTTTCTATAACCTGGTTCGAAACCGCTTCTTTACCAACGCCGCGTTCTTCCGGATCGTGCCCAATTTCATCGTGCAGTTCGGCATGTCCGCCGATCCCAAAGTCGGCGCGGTCTGGCAAGACGCCAACATCAAGGACGATCCCGGGAAGCCGGCCAACAGCAACAAGAAGGGCACGCTGGTTTTCGCCACGTCGGGCCCCAACACGCGAACCACGCAACTCTTCATCAACCTGAAGGACAACTCGCCTCTGGATGGCCAAGGCTTCACCGCTTTTGGAGAAGTTACCGAAGGCATGGACGTGGTGGCGGGACTCTACGCCGGCTATGGCGAGCAGCCGCAGCAGCAACTGATCACGCAGCAAGGGAAGGCGTATCTCGACAAGAACTTCCCCAAGCTCGATTCGGTGAAATCCGCCGTGGTGCTGCCCGCGGAAGGGGCGCCCGCCGCGGCTCCGGCTCCCGCCGCGAAGAAGTAGCCAGGTGGCCTACTTCCCCAGCTCCGCCTGGAGCTGCCGGTAGGCCGCTTCCTCGTAGTTGGTTTTCAATCTTTCACGGGCCTCGAACCTGGGATCTCCCGGCCGGGGCCCTTCCTGCTTCAGCGCGCGGCCCAGCAGCGTGGTGGCTTCGGCGTCGTTCGGGTTTCGCTCCACCACTGCGCGCAAACTCTCCACCGCCCGTTCGAACTGCCGGGCGCGCCACAACGTATAGCCCAGGTTGAAATGGTAATCCGGGTCCGCGCTATCGCCCTCCAGCGCTTTGCGGAAACTGGCCACGGCGGCATCGGTTTCGTTGCGGCGAGCTTCGGCGGCGCCCAGGTCATTGAAGACTTCGTTGAGGGGCACGGATTCGGCGACCGTTTGGAAGCACGATTCCGCGCCGCTGAAACTGGCAATATTGTAGCGGCACAATCCCAGAAAGAATTGCGCCTCCAGGTAGTGGGGGTCGGGGGCGGTCACGCGCTCCAGCCAACCCGCCGCGATCTTGTACTCTTTCTTTTCCCAGTAGATCTTGCCCAGTTGAAAACAAGGCTGCGAGTAGTGTTCGTCCAGGCGCGCGGCGCGGGTGAAGAAAAGGTGGCGTTGCTCGGGAGACACCGCCAGCAGGCCGCGCACGTAACTCTCCACGGCGTCCAGCCGCACTGCCGGACGGGCCTTGAGAAACTCTTCGAGCGAAGGCGCCGACTTCCAATGCAGTTGCTGGAGCACCTGCCAGCCCAACCGGAACTCCAGCGTCGCCAGATCCTCCAACCCGCCGGTCACGCTGAACTCGGGGCCCTGCCGCATCTGCTTCAGGTCGAGAATCCGGGCCACGATGCGCAGGGTATCCTTGGAGGGCAGTTCGTAAGTTCCGTAGATCACCAGCGACGCATCGAGCGAGTCGCCGATCTTGAGGATGGACGCGTGGGTGAGTTCCGCCCCCGGCCGCAGCGCGAGGCGCCGATACGCCTCCAGCCGGTCCTCCCGATCGAGCACCAGGACACCCTCCGGGGCCATGGCATCGCGCAGCGTCTCGGCGATGCTTTCGCCGATCCAATCCAGGTTGGCCGACGCGGCGTGGTTAAAGAACGGCAATGCCAGCACGGTTTCCGCGCGCACCACGCCGCCAGCCGCCAACAGAAGAACCAGCCATCGCCGCATCTACTGTTCAGTGTACCAGCGGTTTCCGACGGGGGCCGGTTGGGCGCTTATCCGAACCGGGGAAGCCGGTTTCCGGCGGCCGCTCCCTTCCGGCCGGGGTTCGGAAGGCCTTGTGCTACACTGTAGCTCATGAGGAAGACGTCGGTCCGGGAACTCCACATTCATACGTCGGAGTTGGTGCGCGAGGCCGCGGAAGGCGGCATTATCGTGATCGAACGCCGCGGCGAACCCGTCGCGGAGTTGCGCCCTATCACGGTTCCGGCGCGAATGCCCGACGCCAGGAAAGCGCTGATTTTCGACTCCATGCGGGAACTCTGGGCTGGCATGCCGCAAGTGGGCGACAGCACGAAAATCATCGAAGAAGATCGCGATCGATAGGGCGCCGTGTATTTTGACACCTGCTATATCGCCAAGTTCTATTTCAATGAAACGGAATCGGCGCGGGTTCGCCAACTGGTCCGAAAAGCCGGCGCCATACATTCGTCGGTGTGGGCTTTGGCCGAGTTCCACGGGGTGATTCATCGCCGCCTGCGCGAAGGCGCATTGCCGCCCGCGGACGCGCACGACCTTTCCGCCCGTTTCTACGAGCATGTGCACGAGGGCTTGTGGAAGCTCATACCGGTGCATGAAGCCCTGCTGCGGAGGACCAGCGCCCTGATGGTTGCCGCTCCGCCCGACCTCTTCCTACGCACGGCCGATGCGGTACACCTGACCGCCGCACACGAGGCCGGAGAATGCGAGGTATGGACCAGCGACCGCCATATGCTCGCATCCGCCGCCTACTTCGGCCTGACGGGCCGGTCGGTTTAGCGCCGCTGGCCGGCGGCCGCTTCCTTACGGTCGCGGCTCGGAAGTCTTGCCAAAACAAGAAAATAGTCGTATGTTTCGAAGAGAGGCTGGAAAACCCTGTGGAGAAGCGGTGCATGTCTGTGGATTGCCCCCTCGCGATGCCTGATTGCAGGCGGGTTCCGTGCTGCACAGACATCTTTGTAACAGGCCGTTTTTCCTCTTGCAGCGCGCCGCCGCCGGAGCTAGTTTAGGTTGAACCGCCCATGTCCGTAACCAACCACACAGAAAAGGGTCTGCCCACCAACGTAGACGCGGAGCGCTTCGTGCTCGGCTCCATCCTGCTCGACGACACGCTGTACGTGCAGGCGGCCGGCACGCTCGAATCCGAAGACTTCAGCCTGGAAAAACACCGCCGCATCTTCCGGCGCATGGGCGAGCTGCAAACCCGCGGCGAGAGAATCGACCGCATCACCGTCGCCAACGAGCTCATGAAGTTCAACGAGCTGGAAGCCTGCGACGGCCTCACCTACCTGGTCTCCCTGGACGACGGCCTGCCCCAGATCCCCAACCTCGACAGCTACATCCGCATCGTCAAGGACAAGGCCGTGTTGCGGCGCATCGTGTTCGCGGCGCAGCACATGACCAACCGCGCCCTGCTGGGCGAGGAACAGCCGGAGGAAATCCTGGCCGGCGCGGAAGAGACCCTCCTCAAACTCGGCGAGGCCCGCGTCAAGAGCGGCCTCCTCAACCCCGATCAGATCCTGCAGGGTTATGAGGGCGGCATCAGCGCGTTCCTCGACCCCAGCAAGCGCATCAAGGGCATCAGCACCGGCTTCGCCAAGTTCGACGAGCTGACCGGCGGCATGCATGGCGGCGATCTGTGCATCGTCGCCGCGCGCCCGTCCATGGGCAAGACCGCACTGGCCCTGAACATCGCCCAGCACGTGGCCCTGAAGAATAAGCAGACGGTGGCCATCTTCTCGCTCGAAATGTCCAAGGAGTCGCTGCTCACCCGCATGCTGTGCGCCGCGGCGCGGGTGGACAGCCAGCGGTTCCGCGCCGGCTTCCTCAGCCAGGAGGAGCGGCGCAAGCTCAACCATGCGCTACATGAGCTGGTGGAGGCGCCGCTCTATATCGACGACACCGCCGGCACACACCTTATGGACATGCACGCCAAGCTGCGCCGCCTGCAGCAGGAGCGCAAGCTGGGCCTGGTGATTGTGGACTATCTGCAGTTGATGACGGCGCACGGCCGCTTCGAAAACCGCAACCAGGAAGTGAGCGCGCTCTCCCGCGGCATGAAAATGCTGGCCAAGGAATTGAACGTGCCCATGATGGTGCTCTCGCAATTGAGCCGCGCGGTGGAAACGCGGCAGGGCGATCACCGGCCGCAGTTGAGCGACCTCCGCGAGTCCGGCTCCATCGAGCAAGACGCGGACGTGGTCGGCTTCATCTTCCGCGAAGAGGTGTACCACCGCGAGCGTGAGGACCTGCGCGGACTGGCCGAGCTGATTGTCGCCAAGCAGCGCAACGGCCCGGTGGGAACCGTGAACCTGGTCTTCCTGCACGCGCAAACCAAGTTCGAAAACCGCGCCGAGGATACCGGCGAGTTGCCGGAGGAGTGAGGCCGGCCGGGAGCGCCCAGTTTCCCCCCTGCGAATCTCGCGGGGATGCCAACGAACCGATTGCCTCTGCCCCCTCTTCTTCACCGGAGAGGCGCAGAGGCGCAGAGACACAGAGATCTAAAACAGGGCCCCATCGGCCTCACGCCTCTCCAGAGAAATTGCCCGCTGCGACCGAGGCTCGTGAGAAGAGATGGTTACCTCTGCCCCCTCTGCACTCTCCGGTTTTGACTTTGACTCTCTCGTTACCTCTTAACTCTCTGCGTCTCTGCGCCTCTGCGGTGAAAAAGAGGGAAGCAGCGCAGCCCAAACCCCGCGGCGTGCGTCGTAGCTTTCTCGCTCAGTACCGCCAGCTTCTGACGTCGGCGCCGGCGGGCGCTGTTTGCAACATGCGTTCCAACATCAGCGCCATGAAGCGCTGGTTGAGCGGGATTTTCGGATCGCCCGTGTAGCCGTGCGGCTGCCGGCGCCCGTAGTCGAAATCGCCGGCGTAGTACGGCCCTTTGGCGAGATCCCTAGTCGATTCCAGAAACTTCTCGGTCAGCCGGACGGCGCGCTCCAGGTAATAACTGTCGCTGTCGCCCACGGCGAAGTGCAGCTTGCCCACCAGCTTCGGGCCCAGCGTCTTCCAGTCGCGCTGCATAATATCGTCCAGGTCGTAGTGTTCCTTCCAGTATTCCGCCACCTGGCGGTCGATCGAGCCGGTGCGCGGATCCAGGATGAGCTTGGGGTAGCCGTCTTCGCCCACCGGGCTGTAGACCGCCTGCCAGATATCGAACTGCTCGCCGGACCGTCCCTTCGTGCCCAGCACCATTTCGTAACGGATGGCGTCGTCCATCATGGCGAGCACTTTGCCATCGGCGGTGCGCTCCATGGGGATCGGCACCTGCTTCCACACGCTGTCGGCGTAGAATGCGTTCCTGTCCTGATAGAGGTCCACCAGCGAGTAGGCGTGGAAGTCGATGGGGTCGGGGCACGCCACCCACGCGCCGTTGAAGAAATCGGGATGGAGCACCTGAAGCGCCAGCGCCCGCCAGCCGCCCGTCGATCCGCCGTACACGCCGCGCGCCCAGCCCTCGCCGATGCCGCGGAACTGCTTCTCGACGTACGGGTACAGTTCCTGAATCAGCGCGTCGCCATACGGGCCGACGTTGGCCGAGTTCACGGCGTAGGAATCGTCGTAGTAGGGGTTGGCGTCCTGGGTGCACACAATCAGCATGCGCGGCAGGCGGCCGCTGGTCCAATCCTGGTAGAAGCGGTAACCGTTTTCGGCGCGCGTGCCGTCGCCACCCGCGGCCGGAGGTTCGGTGACGAAAGCGCCGGCATTGAACGACGGCGCGAAGTGGTCCTGGTAGTAAAGCACCGGGTAATGCGCGTTGGGATGCTCGTCGAAACCGTCCGGTAGAAGCACCACCGCGCCCAGGTACATGGGCCGTCCCCAAAACGCGCTGAGCAGCTTGCTTTCGATCTTCACGTGCTTGATGTACCTGGAATCTTTCGGCGGCTCGATGGGCGGGATCGTCTTAGTCAGCTCGATCTTAACTACCTCGGCGGACGCCGGGTCGAGCTTGACTTTCACGGGGTCGCTGTAAAGGTTCCCGGGCTTGCGATTCCAGTGCTGGCCCTCGCCCTGGTCCATGGGCAACTTCACCGTGTGGCCATCGGCGCGGAGGAACGTCTGATAGACGTTGAGCACCGCCTGCACGTAGTATTCGCCTGAGGGGACCTGGTCGAGAGACGTGCGCGGATAGCCCAGCGTCGAGCCGTCGATAGTGACGCCGCGGCCGCCTTCCACATCCGCCCCGAACATCTGCTGCGTGTCCAGCTCCTCGGAGATCTCCATCCGCGGCTCGCGCCTGGTGTTGGTTGCAATCGCCAGCACCACGTGGCCGTCCATTGGCGTGGCCCATGAAATCTCAAACCGCAAAGGCGATTTGGCGTCCGCCGGAAGCGCCGCCGCAAACACAAGGAGGCTGAGTAAGACCCGCATCCTACCAGTCTATGCTGCGGCAGGGTTCGGCAAGGGTGCGGTGATCCGCTCGCTCACGCTCGTTGGATCGGTTTCGGGGAACGCTTCGGCTCGCTCAGGGAGCGATTCCAGCCGGAAATCCCCGCAGCGGCTAAGCACCCGGGGTGAAGAAGCGTGGACTCCGGGCGCCAATGGTATCCTGGATTGATTCGGTGTTTGAGCCAATCCAACTCCGCCGTGCCGGAGCCATCGTCATCGGCAGTCTCGCACTCATGACGGGCCTTTACGCCTGGCAGAAACCGTTTCGAGAGTACCCGGGGCTCGAATACGAGAAGTATCCCATCCCGCCGAATCCCGACGAGAAAACCGAGTGGGTGTTTGCACGGCTGATGTATCCGCCCGTCGCGCCGCGCAATGGCGGGGTGGAGATGTTCGACAGTTGGAAGGAAGGCGGGTCGAACTGGACCATGGACTACCCGCGGAGCGACCGGCATCTTTCGGCGGCCGTGCGGCGGCTCACGCGCATCCACGCGCGCTCGGCGGAAGAGCCGACAGATCTGGACTTGGGCGACGTCTATAACCGCCCGTGGCTGTACGGGGTGGAAGTGGGCCACTGGCAGTTGACCGATTCGCAGGCTGCGACGCTGCGCGAGTTTCTGCTGCGCGGCGGCTTCTTCATGTGCGACGATTTCCACGGCACCGTGGAGTGGTCGTTCTTCGCGGCCAGCATGCGCAAGGTGTTCCCCGACCGGCCGATTGTCGAGATCGATTCCAAGGACGCCATTTTCCACACCATGTACGATCTGGACCAGCGGTACCAGGTGCCCGGCGAGCAGTTTATACACACCGGCCATACCTGGGAGAAAGACGGCAGGGAACCGCACTGGCGCGCCATCTACGACGACCGCGGCCGCATCATGGTGGCAATGTGCTTCGACATGGACCTGGGCGATTCCTGGGAGCACGCCGACAACCCGGAGTATCCGGCCAGATTCTCGGACCTGGGGATCCGGCTGGGCGTGAACTACATTGTGTATTCGATGACGCACTGAAACGAGGAGAGCCATGAACTGGAGCGCAATCGCCGCCGTGCTGCTGGCACTGGCGGTGGGACTGGGCGCGTTCGGCGCGCACGGGTTGAAAGCCCGTCTGGACGCCACCCACCTGGACATTTACAAGACCGCGGTGCTATACCATTTCCTACACGCCCTGGGCATGCTGATCGTGGCGACACTGCCAAGGACCGGGACGTTTCCACTGGAATCGGCCGAGCCGGTCTGCTGGCTGCTGCTGGCGGGGATCCTGATTTTCTCGGGCAGCCTGTACGTGCTGGCGATTACGGGAGTGAGCGCGCTGGGCGCCATCACGCCGTTGGGCGGATTGGCATTCATTCTGGCGTGGCTCGTGCTGGCGTGGAAACTGGTGCGGAGATAACATGACCCCACACGACGAATTCCAGCTTGCCGCCGCCGCGCGGCAGGAAATGATCGAGCATGGCTTCCAGCCGGACTTCCCGGCGGAGGCAATGCAGCAGCTCGCCGGGATCCACGCGCAGCGAGACCCGAAGCTGCGCGACCTCACCGCGCTTGCGTGGTCTTCCATCGATAACGACGATTCGCGCGACCTGGACCAGATCGAGTGGGCCGAGCGCGTGGCCGGCGGAATCCGCGTGCTGGTGGGCGTGGCCGACGTGGACTCCGCCGTCGGGAAGGCCACGCCCATCGACCGCCATGCGGCGCGCGAAGCCACCACGGTATACGCCGAGGTGCGCACCTTCCCCATGCTGCCGGAGCGGCTCTCGACGGATCTGACGTCGCTCAATGAGGGCGAGGACCGCGCCGCCGTGGTGCTGGAATTCGTGGTGGGCGGCGATGGTTCGGTGATCGCGGAAAAAGTTTACCGCGCGATGGTGCGCAACCGCGCGCAATTGACCTACAGCGGCGTGGGGGCATGGCTCGAAAAGACGGCTGCGGCGCCGCCGAAAGTCGCCGCCTCCGCCGACTTGCAGCCGCAGCTCAAGCTGCAGGATGAAGCCGCCGGAGCGTTGCGCGAAGCCCGCCACAAGCTGGGCGCGCTGACGTTCGACCGCACGGAAGCGCAGCCGGTGATCTCGAACGGCAACGTGAGCGATATCACTACGCGCCAGAGCAACCGCGCCGCGCACCTGATTGAAGACTTCATGATCGCGGCCAACGAGGTGATGGCGCGGACCCTGCGCGCGGCCGGCGTTTCCTCCATTCGCCGCGTGGTGAAAGCGCCGGAGCGCTGGCCGCGCATGGTGGAGCTGGCCCGGCAGTGCGGCGACACGCTGCCGCCGGAGCCCGATTCCGGCGCGCTGAACGCTCTCCTGCAGCGCCGCAAACAGGCCGACGCGGTGCACTACGCCGACCTGTCGCTGGCCATGCTGAAACTGATGGGCCCCGGCGAGTACGTGCTGCTGCGGCCCGGCGACCCCGAGGAAGGGCACTTCGGCCTGGCGGCGCACGACTACACGCATTCCACGGCGCCCAACCGGCGCTTCGCGGACCTGCTGACCCAGCGGCTGCTCAAGGCCCTCCCCGGCAAGCCGTATACGGACGCGGAGCTGGACGCCATCGCGCGCAACTGCACGCTGCGGGAAGACGCCGCGCGCAAAGTCCGGCGCAACATGGACAAGCGGATGGCCGCCGCGGCATTGCACGACCGCGTGGGGCAGACGTTCCAGGCGGTGGTGACGGGCGTGACGCCGAAGGGCGTGTTCGTGCGGGTGCTGGGTCCGCCGGTGGAAGGCCGGCTGATGCATGGCGAGCAGGGATTGGACGTGGGCGACCGCCTGCGCGTGAAGCTTCTGTCAACCGATCCGCAGCGCGGCTTCATCGATTTTGGGAGGTGCTGATGGAGATCGACACCAAACGTCTGC
>Ga0265316_10002711_pt1 | contig 18188 bp, 19 predicted proteins | sample 4522metaG_FD_202092 | JGI IMG/M metagenome (GOLD analysis project Ga0265316, IMG submission 202092) | Rhizosphere microbial communities from Carex aquatilis grown in University of Washington, Seatle, WA, United States - 4-5-22 metaG | ecosystem: Host-associated > Plants > Roots > Rhizosphere >... | reverse complement strand
CGAGCCGCTCCAGCTTGCGGATCGCGCGATCGAGCTGCTCCGGCTCGACCGGCTTGAGCAGGTAGTCGATGGCGTTGACTTCGAACGCCCGGAGCGCGTACTGATCGAAGGCCGTGGTGAAGATGACGGCGGGCTGGTGCGGCAGGCGCGCTAGCAGTTCGAAGCCGTTCATGCCCGGCATCTCGATATCCAGGAACAGCACGTCCGCGCGCTCGCGCGAGAGGAACTCGACGGCGGCCTCGGGGTCGGTGGCGCTTCCGGCGATTTCAAAACGGCCGGTCTCCTGCAGGAGCCGGGACAGGCGTCTCAGCGCCAGCGGCTCGTCATCGGCGAGATAGGCTCTCAGCTTCATACGCGCCCCGGCAGCACCAGGCGGACCGAAGCCCAGCCGTCCGCCGCCCCCACGTCAAGCCTGGCCTGGCCGTTGTAGAGCACTTCCAGCCGGGCCAGGAGATTGTCGATCCCGTGCCCGCGCGGGATGGCTTCGAGCGAGAAGCCCTGCCCGCTGTCCGCCACCTCGATCTCGATCCCGCCGTCAACGGTCCGCGCGCTCACCCGGACCTCGCCGCCCTCCCGCCGCGGCGCGATGGCGTGCTTTACGCTGTTCTCCACCAGCGATTCGACGGCGAGCGGCGGCAGGCTGGCGTGCTGGACCTCCGGTGCGACGTCGATCGAATAGCGGAGCCGCTCACCGAAGCGCGCCTTCTCGATTTCGAGGTAGTCGCGTACGATCCTGAATTCCTGCTCGAGCGGAACCAGGCTGCATTGGTTCGTGTCGAGGGAAAAGCGCAACAGCGCCGCCAGGCGTCCCACGATCTCCTCGGCCCGCTGCGGCTCGTCGCGAATCAGGGCGGAGATCGAGTTGAGAGTGTTGAACAAGAAATGCGGGTGGATGCGCGATTCGAGCGAGGAAAGCCGGGCCTCCGTGGCCAGCTTCTGGGCGCGTTCCTGGTCGAGCTGCCGCGTGCGCAACTCGAGCGTGGTCGCGGCTAGCCGGTAGCGCATGGACTCGAAGAAGTACACGCCCAAGCCCACCAGCAGCGAGATGACGATGCAGAACCGGACGATTCCCCAGAAATTCGACCAGGCGTCGGCCGGGGCGCGCAACCCCACCTGAACCAGGATCACCGTGGCGAGCGCGCAGCCTGCGACCGTCAGGATGATGATACTGACAACGACCGTTCCGATCTTCTTGCCCGGGCTGCACAGGCCCGCCTTCTCGGAGATGAGCGGCAGCAACAGGCCGGCCATCCCTCCGATCGTGAAGGCGTAGACCAGCGAGACGAGCAGCGTGTTGAAGACAAACGCTGCGCTGACCGGATAGGCGATCCCCGCCAGCGCCAGCGTCGCGACGACGGCGGCGCCGAAGTCGATGAGCGTGAGGCGCAGCAGGTACCGCCGGAAATCCCCGGGTTTGCCGCTGCCGTAGCTCATATCTGATACCGGAACCCGATCGAGACCAGGGCGGAGTACGGGATCATACCATACTCGGAACGCCACCTCTTTCCGCTGGGGGCCTGGGTGCGTCCCACCAGCGAGAAGTGGTCCGCGACGCGGCGGGTGACGTCGAGAATCAGCATGTGGCTGCGGTCGGTGGTGTTGGCAAGCAGGGCGAGCGAGAGGTCGCACTGCTTCCATCCGGGCAGCTCGCGCAGGCGGGACTTGCCCACGCTGACGAACAGGTAGCGCCCCAGCCGCGGGACGGGCGGAGAGTAGAACTCGAAGATCGAGTTCACGCCGGAGCGCAGCATGTACTTGCCGCCCAGGAGCGCGGCGTTCGATTCGCGGTGGGCGAATTCGCCGTGGACTTCGAGCGCCTCGCCGACCACGCGGGTGAAGTTGACGCCGTAGAAGTCCGGCCGGCCGGGATCGTGGGCGAAGATCGCTGACGAATCGAAGCCCGCGAAGAGCGTGTTGTAGCGAAGAGCGCTGGTGTCGGTCATTCCCGCGGGGCGGTTGCCGAAGACGCCGGCGCTGGCCCAAACGGCGGTCAGCGCGTGCCGCCCGTTGACCCAGTCGGCCTCCACCAGTTCGCGACCCTCGTTCAGACTGAGGCGGTCGGTTGGGTCGATTGGATTGCGCGGCGGGTCGAGCACCCCGGTGGGAGTGAAGGCGTAGCCGGTGCCCCAACGCAGGAGCTTCTTCCCCAGGCTGAAATCGAAATCGCCGGCGGTGACCCCGCCCCAGGCTTCCCGAATCAGCACCCGGCCGTGGGTATCGCCGTCTGTGCTTCCAACGGCTGCGAGGCTGGCTGCAAGGCGCCAGCGCTGGGCGTGCCGCCAGGAAAACGACGGTTGCGCCAGGAGCAGGTTCCCCAGCCAGGGCCCGGGGATTCTGAGCCCGGCGGCGAAGGAGGGTTCCTCGTAGAGCGACAGGGCCAGCCGGGTCTGGTCGTCCGGCAGGCTGGCGGGTGCCGTGTCGACGGCCACATCGTCGGCCGCCGCAGGCGCGGCCAACAGCAGAAGCGCCATGCAGGCGAGCATCTCAGAACCTCTCCGAACGCCCCTGGTGGAACATGCGATCCGGAAGGCTCCGCTGAGTGAACTGCAAGTACTCGATTACGGAGTGCGAGCCTTTGCGGCCGTGATCGTAAATGGTCATGCTGCGCAGCAGGAGCTGGCCGTTCACTTCCTGGTATCGGTCGTAGGTGGCCGACTTGAGCTGCTTGCCGGACGCGACGAAGAAGTCCGCTTTCACCGGTCGCGCGTCCGAGGCGCGCAGCCAAAGCAGCACCCGCCGATACGTGGACCCCTTGCGCCGCGCCGTCAGCTCCAGCAGGTGACAATTGGTGCCGTTCACCGCCTCCGTGCGCAGGAATACGGCGGTATAGTCCGTCGCGTAGTGCGTGCGGGCGACATCCCCGTTTGAAGCGTTGCCGGTGAGCCGTTCGAGAGGCGTGATGCGAATCGGCCGGCTGGTGTCGGGCAGGTAGATCCACATATCGTCGCCGAGCATCAGCAGGTGCTGTCCCTTTTCCCGCGGGCTGAGGAACTCCACATAGCTCTTCTCGGCGCCCTTCTGGTAGACCTCGAACAGGTGCTCCTCGTCCTCTTTGCCCTCCTCGTAGTTGCGGATGCCCACGCGGACCACAAAGGAGTCCCAGCCGTTCCGCAGCGAGTCGAACTGTTTGAGCAGAGCCTCGGGATCGGGCGCGGCGGCGGAGGCGGCCGCCGCCATCACGACACTCAGGAATATCGTGCGTACCATGTATTACTCCTTAGACGTGCGACAGCGCCTCGACCACCTTGAGCCGCGATGCGCGCCAGGCCGGCGGAATCGAAGCCGCCGCCAGCGTCAGCACCACCAGGATCGAGGCCAGGACCATGTACTCGGGCACGTGGAAGATGCGCAACGGAAAGCCCGTGCTGTTGCCGGGCGGCGGGGGCAGTTGGATATGCGCCCGGTTGAGAAGCGCGGCGATCCCATTGCCCGCCAGGAGGCCGGCTGCGGCTCCGAGGACGCCCGTCAATGCGCCCTCGAGCACGAACAGCCCGACCACCCAGGCGCGCGGCGTGCCCATCGCCAGCATGGTGCCCACCTCGCGCGTTCGCTCGAACATCGCCATCATCATCGTGTTGGAGCTGGACATCACCACCATGAAAAAAATGATGACGCCCATGAAAGCCAGAATCCCGCCGAACATCAAGACGATCTGCTTATACATGGGCGAGAGCTCCTGCCAGTCCTTGAGGATCACTTTGGGCTCGGACCCTGCCAGGCGCGATGCGAGCACGGCGCGTACGGCCTGCGTGTTCTCCGTTTTGTCGAGGCCGACGACCAACTTGGTGACGCGGTCGGTCTGAAGCAGGCGCTGGGCCGCGGGCAGGGTCATCTGAAGGAGGCGGTCGTCGAGCTCCTTGAAATGCGTGGTGATGACTCCCACCACGTCCACATCGATTCCGTTGAGCGCACCGTCGGCGGTGACGGCCAGTAGGGTCAGCCCATCGCCGGGCTTAACGTTCATGGAGCGCGCCAGCCCGGCTCCGACGATGACCTCGCTCTCGCTCCCCTCCAGATTGAACCAGCGGCCCTTGAGGACGTCCGGAACGAAATGCATCTTCCGCTCCGCCGCGGGCACGACGGCCGTCCCCATATATGTGCCGGATTTCTGGCCGTTCGATACCATGCCGTAGAACTCGATGCGCGGCGCGACGCCTGTCACGTGCGGCGTGGCCTGGACGACGGTCCGGATGTTCTCGTAGCTGGTCAGCCCGTTCTCGAGCACGCGCGTTTCGTCGTGGTCGAAGCTGCGCGCGTTGAAGATCTGGAGGTGGCCCAGGCCGTTACGAATGGTGGTCTCCCGGAAGCCCCAGAAGATATACGAGAAGTAGCCGCCCGCGAGCAGCAGCGCCGAGACGCCGCCGGCCACCACCAGCAGCATCATCGCCGTACGGCGCCGGCTCCGGAAGATGTTCCTAAAGGCGAGCGAAAGAAAGGTTCTCATTGCCTGGCTCCTTGACGCTGTCGGTGACGATGCGGCCGTCGCAGAGGCGGATCACGCGGTCGGCGTGGTCCAGAAGCCGCTGGTCGTGCGTGGCGAACAGGAAAGTCACGCCGAGCTGGCGGTTGAGGGCCCGCATCAGGTCGATCAGTTGCGTGGCGTTGGTGGTGTCGAGATTGGCGGTGGGCTCGTCGGCGAGCACCAGCGCGGGTCGGTGGACGATTGCACGGGCCACAGCAACACGCTGCCGTTCGCCTCCGGAGAGCAGGTCCGGGCGGTGGCCGGCGCGAGGGCCGAGGCCGACGCTCTCGAGGGCCTCCCGCGTGCGCGTACGCCGCTCGGGCCCCGCGACGCGCTGGAGAAGCAGCGGGTACTCCACGTTCTCGAAGGCCGTGAAGACCGGGATGAGGTTGAAGGTCTGGAATACGAAACCGATCTTGCGGCGTCGCAATTCGGAGAGCTGGGCCGGGCTGAGCCGGCGGGTTTCAACTTCGTCGATGCGGATGGATCCGCTGGTGGGTTGGTCGATGCAGCCGATCAGGTTCAGCAGCGTCGACTTGCCGCTGCCACTGGGCCCGGCGGCAGCCACGAATTCGCCCGCCTGGAGGCTGAGCGAGACGCCGTCGAGAGCGCTCACAAACTGATGGTCCATCGGAAAGCGCCGACTCACATTCTCAACCGCAACCATTTGGGGCTCCCTTCAATGCGAGGGTAAAGCCTGCGGGGAGGAAGAGGGCTCGGAATCGGACCAAGGGCAGAATTCGCGGATCAAGGGCACGAAACCGCGGATCACGGCGGGTGCGGCGGGGCCGCGCAGTGAGAGAAGCGGACTAGCCCGCGTCCTTGATCACAAATATCATGTCGGCGATGGCATCCCACGGAATGCAGTGCGTGTATTCCGTCATGCCGATGCTCTTGTGGAGCACCAGGAAGTCGGGATCCGAGGCGTCCAGATCCAGCTCGTGGCCCCCGCGGGTGGCTAGATCCTGGCGGTCCATGGTGGGCGGCGGCGTCGGCGCGTCGCCGTTCCCCAGCACGACCCAGACGTAGCCGCCGCGCTTGGGCTTGTACAGAGGGGTCGCCTTTCCTGGAACCTCGAAGGCTTCCATGTTGGCGGAGATCATTTTCTGCCACGTGTTGCTCATCAGCCATCGACCTCCCGGCCTTCGGCCTGTGGATCTGCAGCACCCATTATCCACGAAAACCGTTGGGCAGGAGCACCAAAGACAGGCTCAGAAGAGCGGCCGGCCGCTCTGCCATGCCAGAAACGCAAAGGTGAGGGCCAGAACGGTGAGGACCGCAGCCACTACGCGGTTGTCCACGCGATACAACCGGCTGGAGTTCGGCGTCTCGGCCGGCCTCTTGGCGCGTAGCACCAGGAAGGCCAGGACCAGGCAACCGAGCGAAAGGACGGCCATCGGGACTCCTTGCCCCGTCAGCCCGCCAGAGGCACGGGGCAAGGATATTTTAGCGTATTCTCGACGATGCGCTGCACGAGATGCGGCTCGAAGGGCGCGGCGCAATAGTCGCACGCCCCGGCATCCATCGCGTCGAGCCAATCGCCGGTTTCGGGGAGACGGCTTACCACGACCACCGGGACGGTGTGCCCACGGCGGCGCAGGTTGTCGAGGATCGTCTCGTACTGCTGCCGGTCGGTCCCGCAAAAAACCAGGTCCGCTCCCACCCGTTCGATGGTTGTCAGGCAGTCGGACGCGCAGGTAAACGCTTCCGACAGAACGCTATGCCGCAGGTCCCGGAGAGACCGGCCGAGCTCGCTTGCCAGCGGCTCATCCAGACCGACTATCAGAATGTTTGCCCGCAAATGACCTCCCCGTACGCTTCGTTCTGAGGTGCAACTCCAGCCTACGCGGCCAGTATTGCCTCGGCATTACATATCGGCGAAGAGACGGTTTTCCTTTAGCGGAGTTAACCGGCACCGGTGGCCTGCAGGTTTCAACCGCCTCTTAATCCTCCTGTAACGTTACTGCAACAGACCTCGGATAACCTTGTGTTGGATCATACCCAACCAGGGGCGGTTGCCATGAAGAAAGTCGCGGTGATTGAGGATGACTCGGATCTCCTCACGCTGCTGAAGTACAATCTCGAGCGGGAGGCGTTTCGGGTCGTCACGGCCAGCAAAGGGGACGGCGCGGTGGAATGGTGCCTGCGCGAACGGCCCGACCTTATCCTGCTGGATATCATGTTGCCCGACTTTGACGGGCTCCAGATCTGCAAGCTCCTCCGGCAGCACCGGCAGCTCGCCGGCACCCCGATCGTCTTCCTCACCGCCAAGGCCTCGGAGGCCGACCGCGTTGTGGGGCTCGAGGTGGGGGCCAACGACTATATCGTAAAGCCCTTCTTCATGGGCGAGGTTCTGGCGCGCATCCGGGTTCAGTTGAGGCCGCGCACGGAGCTGCCGTTAGCCCTCAAGGCGGGCGGGATCGAGTTGGATCCGATAGCCTGCAAGGCGCGGCGGAACGGCGGCGAGCTCGATCTTACGGCTACGGAGTTCCGGCTGCTGGAGGTTCTCATGGGCCGCCCCGGCGTCGTTTTCGCCCGGGGCCAACTGCTGGACGCGGTATGGGGCTACGACCGGGCCGTCAACGAACGCGCGGTGGACGTTTACATTCTGCGCCTGCGTCAGAAGATCGAGGACGATCCCGCCGAGCCGCGCCTGATCCGTTCCGTGCGCGGTTTCGGCTACAGCTTTCAGGCCGAGGCCGCCGTCACCGCCTAGCCAGCGCGCCGGCGCGCTAGAATCCTTGGGTATGAAAGCCGCTCCGTTGCTGCTCCTGTTTTGGGCGGCGTCTGCCTGTGCGCAGCCGTCCCGCGCTGCCGACGAATTCCAGACCTCCGCCGGCGTCGTCAAGATCACCCCCATACACCATGCCAGCCTGATGATTCAAGGCGGCGGCGTGGTCATTCATGTGGACCCTTTCCATGAGGGCGACTACACGGGCCTGCCCCTGGCCGATCTGGTGCTGATTACGCACGATCACTTCGACCACATGGACCCCAAGGCCCTGTCCTGGGTGCGCAACTCAAAGACCGCGGTGATGGGGCCGGCCGCAGTGGCCGATTCCGTGGCCGGCGTGACCGTTCTCCGCAACGGCGAGGCGCGGGATTTCGGCGCGTGGAGAATCGAGGCCGTGCCCGCCTACAATTTGGTGCGTGGACCGGCGGCCGACCAGTTGTTCCATCCCAAGGGCCGTGGCAACGGCTACGTGCTCACCTATGGGGGCAAGCGCTTCTACTTTTCGGGGGACACCGAAGGCGTTCCCGAGATGAAGGCGCTGAAGAACATCGATGTGGCCTACGTGTGCATGAACCTGCCTTACACGATGCCTCCCGAGGAGGCGGCCGCCGCGGTTCGGGCCTTCCAGCCGCGCGTGGCGATTCCCTATCACTACCGCGGCTCCGATCTTGGCACGTTCGAGAAGGCCCTGGCGGCCTCGGGCGTCGAGGTCCGCATCCGGGACTTCTACTATCGCTGAGGGCGAAGCCGGATCGTTCCGCGGAAGCCCCTGTCGGTGAAAGGAACGTCGATAATGCCGCCCCGGTCGGTGCGGTGCTCCCCCACACCGGCTCCGAGATGGTAAAGGCATTGCGGCTTCAGACCCACCAGAAAAATCCGGGCCGTGGGGTTCTCGATCGCGAACGAGGTTGCATTGCCGGCGACGGCAACGATAGCGTGATCGAAGTCGAGCAGCTTGGGAGAGGCGAGATCGATCGGTTGCGGTTTGCCGCCCACGAAAGTCTGGAGCCTGCCTCCGAAGAAGCCCGCCCAGCGCGCGTCATCGTCCCAACTGGAGCGGATGAAGAGCCGCCCGAGTATGGTGTCATGGGCCGCCAGCGGGGCGTGGTAGTAGCTCAGGCCTGGCTGATAGGGATTCGCCCAAAGAAATTCGTAGGGAGCCCCGAAGGAGCCGTGCATCATGAAGAGGTCGTGCAGAAGCCAGCCCTGCAGGTACTGGTAGCCGAGGGAAGTGGTGTCGTAGGCGGTCATCGCCAGGTCCGCCGCGCGCGCGGATTCGGCCTCGTGTAGATCGAACTCGCCACCGGCGCTGGCTGGGATCCGGTACTCGTTCTCCGGCGCCTCGTACGGCGCGGGATAGTAACTCAACAGCTCTACCGCGGGCATCTCGCTGAAGTAAACGCGCGCAGACTCGCGCAAGTCGATGTTGAGGCTGTCGCGGACGGCGTGCAGCAGTTCGAACAGCGCATAACGGCTGGTGCGTGGGAAGGCGTCGCTGCCTGCGGCCAGCGAGGATACCGCTCTCTCGGGCCACCAGACTTCAACGATCCTCCGCAGTTCGCGCTCGGACGCTACCGGCGTGGTGCCCGCCAGAGCGATGGCTGCCAACGCGCGCGACCGGGCCTCCTCGACTCCGGCGGTAGTGGGGGGACGCGCGATGGCCTGTTCGAGTTTCGCAGCGAGCGCAGCGGATTCACCCTCGGTCAGCGCCGTCTGGCACCAGTCGAAGACCAGCGCGAGCTGTCGCAAGTCGGCGCCCTCGCCGAGCGCCCATTGGATGGCCCTCCGAGCCGCCGCTCTGTCGCCAGCCACCTGAAAATAAAGCGCATCTGCGAAGGCCCGTTCGGGCATCGCCGCCTTGCCAGCGATCAGGGATTCAAACTGACGCCAGCGCGGAGACTGGCGCTCGCGCTCGCGTTTGAGGAGCCGCAGACGCGGCTGCGCCAGCAGCAGCGAGGGGTGCTGGCCGGGCGCCCGGAAGTCGGGAGATTGAGCGGCGAGTGCGGCGGTGACGCCGGCCAGCGCCAGGCAGAGCTTCCACGGCTTGGTGTGCATTCTCAGCGTTCGACAGCGAGGCAGTTATGGTACTCCGCGACCTGCAACTCATTTTCACACGCTTATGCCTATTCCCGTAGCGCCCGCTCCTATGCTATAAATAGGGACGAATTGGTGAAAGCAGCTCTTTGAAACCTGCCCTCTGCTGCAACAGGCAAAAGGGTGTGAGCGGGCGTTGGAGTTGAGACAACGTGCTTGCGGGAGCCGGTGTTCATAATGACTAGCCCCTCTCCTTCCGACTGCAGGTTGCAACAGAGGGTCTTTTTAGAGGAGCGGGCCTAATACTTAGTGGGTTCGTTTATCGCCTGAGGCGATGTGTCCGGGCCCGTCTGGCAGTGAAGCTCGTAGCAGGTTGAGAGCTTCGGACGGTCCGGCGCCGCGGCCCAGCCCAAATGCAAGGCGAACCGCATCGGGATTCCGATGCGGTTTTTTCTTTGGACCGGCCTCGCTACCAGGAGAGCGTTCCGGTGCGCGGCTCTTCGCCCGGCGCGGGCAGGTAGAGAGTCTTGCAGCGCTCGCAGCGGTAGATCTCGGCATCCGCGCCGAACTGCTTCTTGATCTCCTCGTCGAAGAAGTACCAGCGTTTGAGGTGACCGGCGCAGAGTTTGCCCTTCGCGTCCTTCTCGCTGCAGGCGCGCATGCGCGGGAGGCGGCGCTTCACTTTGACGCCGGTGCCCAGCGTCGCGACGAGTTCGGCGACCGGCACGGGTTTGTCCGAGGCGGCGTATTTTGGATTGGCCATGGCGGCTTTCGACCACAAGTATACCAGCGAGCGATGAGGCGCTCACGAACAAACCCATAAACGGACACTTCCGCGCGGCTCAACCCGCCTTTCGGACTCCTCCTCACTCCCCGGGGCCCTGGTGGGTTTCGTGGCTCCGCCACCGGGATTCGTGACGGTGCGGGCGCACGCCACGGGGGGCCGATGTTCCCTGGTCTACACTGAAATCTGCGAGGCCAGGTTGATCGATCTGCACACGCACACCGACGAATCCGACGGCACATCGGCTCCCGCCGAACTCGTCGGCGCCGCAGTGGCGTTGGGTCTCGAGGCACTGGGCATCACGGACCACGACACACTCGCCGGCTACGACGCGGCCGCTCCGCTGGCGCGCCAGGTGGCCCTCGACCTGGTGTGCGGCATCGAGCTGAGCACGAAGCGGCGCCTCGCGGCCGGCGGCCGTGGCCGCTCGATCCACGTGTTGGGTTACTTCCTCGGCAGCCCGCCGCCGGCGGAGTTTCGCGCCTGGCTGGAAGGGATCCGGCTGTCGCGCCGCGACCGCAACCGGCGGTTGGCGGAGCGGCTCCGATCCCTGGGCGTGGGCGTCACGATCGAGGAAGTGGAACGTCTGGGCCGGTCCCAGGCCGGGCGGCCGCACTTCGCGCGCGCGATGGTCGAGAAAGGCTACGTCGCGAGCATCCAAGAGGCATTCGACCTCTACCTGGACGAATCCGCGCGGGCGTATGTCGAGCGCGAAGAGCCGGAACTGGCGGCGGGGATCCGCAAGCTCCGCGAAGCAGGAGGTCTGGCGTCGCTGGCGCATCCCATCCGGCTGAGCCGGCGAAATCCGGCGTCGTTCGAGAAGGATCTCGCCGAGATGTGCGAGATGGGCCTGGGCGCCATCGAGGCATACCACAGCGATCACCGGTGGGCTGATACGGAGTTCTTCCTCCTGCTGGCGCGGCGCTACGGCCTGGCCGTGACCGGTGGCACCGACTTTCACGGCGACAACAAGCCGGGCCTGGCCCTCGGCACGGGCTACGGGAACGTGGCGGTGCCGCGCCAGGTACTCGATGCGCTGCGGAACGGATAGGGCGCCATCGAGCCCCGCGGCGCTCCGGGGCGTGGCATGCTGGGACAGATGAAAAGAATCGTGACCCTGAGCCTGATGGCCGTAGCGAGCCTCGCCGCACAGCAATACACGCGGGGCGTGGGAGTGTATCCGGGAAACCCGAAGGACTACTTCGGGCCGGTGATGCGCGTGGAAGGAACGGCCTATCGCAACCTGGCGTTGCACCGGCCGGCGTACCACTCCAGCAGCTACGACTACAACCTGACGGCCCAGTTGGTGACCGACGGGATCAAGGACACGCGGCTGCCGCGGTGGGTGGTTTCGGCGAGCAGCCAGCAGGGCCCGTTGAAGAAGAACGAACGCGAACGGCTGCTGGATCGCAACCCCTGGACGTCCGTGGACCTGAAAGGGACGGGCGGCTGGGTGCAAGTCGAGATGGAAGGCGGCGACGGCGCGCCCGAGGTGGATCGCATAGACGTGCAGGCGGCGGTGCAAATGTCCTCGCAGCCGGGCTGGAAGTGCGTGCTCTCGGGCTCGGACGATGGCGCCGCATGGAAGGAACTGGGCCGCGCGGCGGGTAGCGAGCGACCGGCCAGACTATTCAAGACCTCGATCCCTCTCACCGCGCCGTCGCACAGCCGTTTTTACCGCGTCGAGGTGGAGGCGCCGGGCGCGCTGGCGTGGCGCGTGGGTGAGGTGGGGCTCTTCGACAAGAACCGGCAACTCGAAATCGGCGGGCCGTACGACTTCACCAGCGCGTGGATGAGCGAGGGCTCGGGCGAGGAGTGGGTCTACGTGGACCTGGGCGCGCCCTGCGAGTTCGATCGTGTGAAGCTCGATTGGATCCGCCGCGCGGCCGAGGGCGCCATCGAAGTTTCGGACGACGCCGCAAACTGGCGCGCGATTCAGGCGCTGCCGTCCTCCACCGAACTGGTCGACGATCTGAAACTGGCGCAGCCTGCCAAGGGGCGGTATGTGCGCGTGCACATGACGCGGCCCGCTTCGCCTGACGGTTACATCCTGAGCGAGATGGAGGTGTGGGGGCGCGGCGGTCCGCTGGCCGAGCCAGCCCCGGCGCCGAAGATGAGGGCCGATGGGCGCCTCGATCTGGCCGGAGGCGCGTGGCGGATCCAGCGGGATTCGCTCGTGCCGGCGGGCGGCGAGGCGCTCTCGCAGCCGGGCTTCGACGATCGGGACTGGCTCGTGGCCACGGTCCCGGGTACTGCGCTGGTGAGTTACCTCAATGCCGGCGCGATCCCCGATCCGAACTACGCCGACAACCAGAATATGATCTCCGACTCGTTCTTCTACGCCGACTTCTGGTACCGGGACGAATTCGTCGCGCCAGCCAGCGCCCCGGGCAGGCGGGCGTGGCTGAACTTCGACGGCATCAACTGGAAGGCCGACGTCTTCCTGAACGGAGAGAAGATCGGACGGATCGAGGGCGGGTTCATGCGGGGGCGCTTCGACGTCACCGGCCGCCTGAAGCCCGGGGAGCGGAACGCGCTCGCCGTACGCATCGTGAAGAACGCGACGCCCGGAAGCGTGAGAGAGAAGACCTGGGAGAGCACCGACAAGAACGGCGGTGCGCTGGGCGCGGACAACCCGACCTATCACGCCTCCATCGGCTGGGATTGGATTCCCGTCATCCGCGGGCGCGACGACGGCATCTGGAAGGACGTCTACCTGACTTCGAGCGGGCCGGTGACCATCGACAATCCGTTCGTTTCGACCGCGCTGCCGCTGCCGGATACTTCCAAGGCGGACGTCACGGTCGAAGCGACCCTCAGCAACCAGGAGGCGAAACCCGTCACCGGCACCCTGCGCGGCCGCTTCGGCGACACCACGTTCGAGTTGCCCGTGGCGCTCGACGCAGCCGGGCAGAAGACCGTGAAAACGGTGCTGCACCTGGCGAACCCCAAGCTGTGGTGGCCCAAGGGATACGGCGAGCCCGAACTTTACAAAGTGGACCTGAAGTTCGAAACCGCGGACCATGGCGTGTCGGACGCGAAGCGGTTCGAGGCCGGCGTGCGGCAGTTCACCTACAGCGAAGAAGGCGGCGCGTTGAAGATCTGGATCAACGGCCGGCGGTTTGTGGCGCGCGGCGGCAACTGGGGCTTCCCGGAATCGATGCTGCTCTATCGCGGGCGCGAGTACGACACAGCCGTGGGCTACCACGCCGACATGAACTTCACCATGATCCGCAACTGGGTGGGACAAACCGGCGATGACGAATTCTACGAGGCGTGCGACCGGCACGGCATCGTGGTGTGGCAGGACTTCTGGCTGGCGAACCCGGCCGACGGACCGGACCCCGATGACAACGCCATGTTCCTGCGTAACGTCAGGGATTACGTGCTGCGGGTGCGCAGCCATCCTTCGATGGGCCTGTATTGCGGGCGCAACGAAGGCTATCCGCCCAAGCCGATCGACGAGGGCATACGGAAGACGCTGGCTGAGTTGCACCCCGACCTGCACTACATTCCGAGCTCGGCCGATGACTCGGTGGAAGGGCACGGGCCGTACGGCGTCATGCCCACGCGGTTCTATTTCGAGAAGCGGGCGACGCCCAAGCTGCACAGCGAACTGGGCATGCCCAACATCATGTCGCTCGACAGCGTGCGGCAAACCATGCCCGAATCGGCCATCTGGCCGCAGGGCCGCCTGTGGGGAATGCACGATTTCTGCCAGGCCAGCGCGCAGAGGGGCGAAGCCTTCCGGGCCGTCATCGACAATGGCTACGGAGGCGCGGCGAACGCGGAGGAGTGGGTGACGCTGGCCCAGTTCGTCAACTACGAAGGCCATCGCGCCATGTACGAGGCGCAAAGCCGCAACCGGATGGGCCTGCTCATCTGGATGAGCCATCCGGCCTGGCCCACGTTCGTGTGGCAGACCTACGACTACTTTTTCGAGCCCACGGCGGCCTACTTCGGGGCCAAGAAGGCGTCGGAGCCGCTGCACATCCAGTGGAACATCTCCAGCGATAGCGTCGAAGTGGTGAACTACAGCGGCGGGAATGCGACCGGCCTGACCGCGCGGGCCGAGATCCGGAACCTGGACGGCTCCCTCAAGTGGGAGAAGGAAGTCAAAGTCGACAGCCCCGAGGACAGCGACGTGCAGGCGATCAAGATGGAGTACCCAGAGGGCCTGACTGCGGTGCACTTCATCCGCCTGAAGCTCACGCGCGGCGGCGAAACGGTATCGGAGAACTTCTACTGGCGCGGCCTCAAGGAAGGCGACTACCGGGCCATCCGGCAGCTCCCCAAGGTGAAGATCGAAGCCGCCACTCGCGTCGAGCGGCAGGGCAGCCGCTGGCAACTGACAACCGATCTGAACAACGTCTCGGCGCAGCCTATGCTGATGGTGAAGCTGAAGGTGGTGCGGGAGAAGAGCGGTGATCGTATCCTGCCCGCGCTCTACTCGGACAACTACGTGAGCCTGATGCCGGGGGAGCGGCGCACCATCGAGATCGAGGTGGAAGACACCGACACCCGGGGCGAGAAGCCGCGGGTGTCGGTGGACGGGTTCAACGTCGGCGAGGTCGCGGAGAAGTAACGGCGGCACGCTTCGCGGGCGGCGCCCGCGGGAGCACGGCCCCTGGCGGAACCAAGTCCCGCGCGGGCTCAAGCCCACCCTCAGGATGGTCTTGCTTTTATGTCGCGGCGGTAGTGTAATAGGCGGCTGGAGGTTTTCCCCGTCATGCGCGTGTTCGTTCTTTGTGGAGCGGTTCTGGTGGGGATTCTGGCCATGTCATTGCCGGGCCAGCAGCAGCTTGACAACCAGGCGATCATTAAGTTGCACAACGCCGGGCTGGCCGACGACACGATCCTCCACCTGATCAACACGGAGCCTGGAAAGTACGCGACGGGCGTGAACGACATCATCGCGCTGAAGCAGGCGGGCATTTCCGAGAAGATCATCAAGGCTCTGGCAAGTAAGGCCAACCCGGCTCCGGCGCCGCCGCCAAAGCTGGTGCCGGGGCCCGCATCCATTCCCGCGGAGACATCGCCTCCGGCGACCGCCCCGCAATCCGAAGCGTCGGCCGGGGCAACTCCGCAGGCGGCGGCGACCCCCGCCCCGGCAGGTCCTCAGACCGCGGGTCCTGCCGCTCAGCCCGCGCAGAGCGCCGTTTATTACGCACAGAATCACCAGTGGGTGCCGCTGGCGGTCGAAACGGTGAACTGGAAGGTCGGTGGTGGGAAGCTCAGGGCCATCGCTTCGGCGGGCGCGGTCAAACGCGACGTACTCGGCGTCCTCACGGGGGGGGGCAGCAAGACGGCCCTGCCGGCGCCGCAATTCTTGCTGTACGCCACGCAGAACGTCCGTGTCGAGCAGTACTACTTCGTGCACCTGCGGCCGCGCGGCGAAGCGCGGGAGTTCCTCGCCGTCAGGCAGGACGATTTCGAGTTCCGCGGCACGCGCGACACGGTGCCCTTCGAAAGCAAAGAGGTCGAAAGCCATTGGTACCGGATCACGCTGCCCGCGATGGAGCCGGGCGAATACGGCATCGTTCCCCCGGAGGTTGCTGCCGCCAGCCACACCGCGGACGATTCAGGGAAAATGTACACGTTCCGGCTGATCAAGTAGCTCGCTGGGCCGCTGGATAGTCAGGGCGTGTGAATCAGGCCTTGATTTCTCCTTCGGTTGCGTAGTGTAATAGAGCCCGGAGGCGAGTGGGTTCATGCGCATGCTCATTCTTCGTGCGATCGTCCTGATTGGAGTTCTGGCGGCAGGTCTGCTGGCACAGCAACAGCTCAACAATGAGGCGATCATCAAGTTGCATAACGCCGGCCTTGGTGATGACATGATCGTCAACATGGTGAACACGCAACCCGGGCAGTACGCGGTGGGAGTCGACGATGTGGTCGCGCTCAAGCATGCCGGAGTTTCCGAGAAGGTCATCGGGGCGATGATGAGCAGGAACAACGCGCCGGTCAACTCTCTCCCGGCAACGGCGCCCCCGGCTCAGCAAGGCGGAGCGCCGGCTGTCGCGTATCCGACGGAAATCGGTGTGTATTACTTGAAGAACGACAAGTGGGAGGAGGTCCTGCCGGAAGTAGTCAACTGGAAGACCGGCGGAGTCCTCAAGACCGTTGCTACGGTCGGGGTGGTCAAAGGAGACGTCAACGGCAGGCTCAACGGTCCGGGCAGCAGGAACAGCGTCCGGAGCCCGACCGAGTTCCTGGTTTACGCGCCCGAGGGCGTGGCCATCACCGAGTACCAGTTGCTGCGGCTGCGGCCGCACAGCGACGGGCGCGAGTTCCGCACCGTAACCGGAGGCGTCCTGCACGTCTCCGGGGGCGCTACGCGCGATTTGGTGCCGTTCGAAGGCAAAAAGGTCGCCAGCCGCACGTTCGTGATCACGCTGCCCAATCTTGGCGCGGGTGAGTACGGATTCCTGTCGCCTGGCTCAGCGATGAGCAGCAGCGCCTCGGCGCAGCTCGGCAAGATGTACACGTTCCACTTGCTCGAGTAGTCTGGCGGAGACCCAGGGCAGGCGGAAGCACCTGCCCTACGGCACACCGGTCTATTGCGCGGGTTTGGCGGAGCCGAACTCCACCTGGAGCTCGTTCACCACCTGCTTGACGCCCTGAACCTTCCGGGTGATGCGCTCGGCTTTCACCTTCTGGCTGTCCTCGCGCACTTTCCCGCGCAAGGTGACGACGCCATCCTGCACCTCCACGTCAAGGCCCCCGCCCTTGACGTCGCGGTCGGCGGCGAGCTTCTCGATGACCTTGTCGTGAATCTGACCGTCGGTCAGCGACTTCTGCGCGACAGCGGGAGCCGCAACGGCGAGCAGAAAACTCACCACGGTGACAACGGAGAGTAGGCGCATAAATTCTCTTCCATTCTAGTCGCTTTTGCCAACCATGGAGTGCCAGTCGAGCTGCTCCAGAAAAGCGGGGTCCTCCCGCCACCGGGGCTGGACCTTGACGTACAGCGCCAGGAAGATCTTACGGCCGAACATGACTTCCATCTCTTCGCGCGCTGTCGTGCCGATCCGTTTCAGCATCGACCCTTTGGCGCCGATGAGTATCCCCTTCTGTCCGTCCCGCTCCACGTAGATCGTGGCGGAGATCCGAGTCAGCCTTGGGGTTTCCTCCCAGGAATCCACCAGCACCGCGACCGAGTGCGGCACCTCCTGGCTGGTCACCGCCAGGATCTTCTCGCGAACCAGCTCCGCCGCGAGATACCGCTCGGGCTGGTCGGTCAAGTAGTCCGGCGGGAAGTAGGCGGGGCCTTCGGGAAGGCGCGCCAGAATGGCCGCGCGGAGTTCGTCCAGACCGGCGCCCTTCAGTGCCGAGATGGGGAAGTAGTCGATGAAGTCGTAGGCCGCCTTGTAGCTTTCGATCAGCGGCAGCAGCCGCGACTTGTCCTTGACGCGGTCGACCTTGTTCAGCAACAGGAGCACGGGCGCCCTGGTCCTGGCGATCAGCCGCACGGCATCCTCGTCGGCCTCGCTGAAAGGCCGCGAGGCGTCCGCCAGGAACAGCAGCAGGTCGCGCTCGTCCAGCGCCGCGCGGATGCTGTCCATCATGCGGCGATTCAGCAGCGTGTCGGGCGCGTGGATGCCAGGCGTATCGAGGAACACCACCTGGGCGTTGGGGAGCGTGAGCACGCCCTGCACCAGCGCGCGGGTGGTCTGCGGCTTGGCAGTCACGATGGCGAGCTTGGTTCCCACCAGCGCGTTCAGCAGGGTTGACTTTCCCGAGTTCGGGCGGCCCAGGATGGAAACGAATCCCGAGACGTGCCCCGGCGTCGCTTCAGGCATGGTTGGTCTCCACCTTCGAAACGCGGACCTGCTCGACGCGCAGGTCGTTGCTCTTGAGTACCTCGATCCGGATTCCCTGGCGCTCGACGGACTCGCCGGGCCGGGGCACGTGCCCCATCCACTCGCTCACCAGCCCGCCGGCCGTGGTCGATTCCGGCTCCTCGGCGGGACGGAAGTCGAGCAGCTCCTCGAGCCGGTCCAGGCTGTAGTTGCCCGAAACTACGTAGTGGCCGCTCGATTCCTCCACGACATCCGCCACCGGCTCGTGCTCGTCCTGAATCTCGCCGAAGACTTCCTCGACCAGGTCTTCCAGGGTCACCAGACCGGCCGTGTTCCCGTACTCGTCGACTGCGATGGCCATGTGCGCCCGGT
>Ga0265316_10002706_pt1 | contig 18227 bp, 19 predicted proteins | sample 4522metaG_FD_202092 | JGI IMG/M metagenome (GOLD analysis project Ga0265316, IMG submission 202092) | Rhizosphere microbial communities from Carex aquatilis grown in University of Washington, Seatle, WA, United States - 4-5-22 metaG | ecosystem: Host-associated > Plants > Roots > Rhizosphere >... | reverse complement strand
GAAACGGGCATGCCTCCCACTAGGGGAATTAATTTTGTCCAGCATGACAAGCCCGAGCGCTATCGGGATGCCGTAGGTTTCATCAGGGACGACCCTCCCCTCACTGGGTGCGCTCGTCACCACCCATAAGATCGACCTTCTCCGCGCAACCCGTGACATGTTCGACGAGCTGGATGACTTTGCCTCTCTTATGGGCGAGGAAAGCTCGATCTCCAAACGTGACGGAAGACTCTTCGGTGCAGCGAAAGATCCCATCGTACATGCTTCGCCGCGATCAAGACGGAAACAGACCGCGCCGGCTCTTCATTTCCAACCGCAGCCGGGGACGGCTCACGAAATGCGAAGGATCCACGCGAAGGAAGGCATCGATTTTCCCATTGAATACGTACTCTCCCCCGCGCCGGAAGGCGGAGGCGGGGAGGCTGCACGTTGAAGATCGACGGCTGTATTTCATCTACGGGTGGCTGTCGGTGATAGGCGAAGTATTCCACAGACCCATTCCATTGTCGGGACCCGGGTTCAACGAGTTATGCGGCATTGCCGGGGCTGCAAAAGCAAGGCGTTGACAAAGCGGGCGCTCCGGCGCCCAATGCCTCAACCATGGCATTACCAGTTTTCCGTCCAACCGTGAAGAGGAAGGACATGGGCAGCGTCCTTTCCTGCATTGTCTCCGACAAGATCGGCCCCGGTGAAATCTCCCGCGAGCTTGTGGCCCGCGCGTGCCATCTGCTCGGGCACGCCGGCGGGGTCACTCTTCGAAACGCCTACCTGGCCCTGTCGGTGGCGCTCGAAGCCCTTGGCCTGGGCGCCTCGGACCCTGTCATATTGCCGGCCCTTTCTCCCTCCCTCTGGCTGCGCGTGCTCCTGGACAAGGGAATGGTACCATTGGTGGCCGACGTGGACCTGGAATCAGGAACAATCGATCTTCAGCAGGCTGCGGCGCTCGCGCAGAAAGGTGCAAAGGCCATCCTCGTGCCGCACACCCTCGGCGTTATTGCGGACGTCGAAGCACTGCGCGCGCACGGGATTCCTATCCTGGAGGATGCTTCGCAGGCGCTGGGCGGGAAGGTCGGGGAGATTCCCTGCGGGGGGGCGGCGGATGTCTGCCTTGTCTCCGTGGACCCGGAGGATATCGTGACCTGCGGCGGCGGCGCGCTCGTCCTGGCCCGGCAAAAACCCGTCGCGGCGGCTCTACGGAAGACCCAGGAAGGCTCCCCGTTGCACTCTCAGCTCATGGACATGAACGCCGCTTTGGGGATATCGCAGCTCGCCGCGTTGGAAAGCTTTGTGGCGGCGCGGCGCGAAATTGCGCTCGTCTACGGCCAGGCCCTCTTGAGATCGCGCCACACATCCCTGGTTCAGAAGACGGACGCGGAGAATGTCCTTTCCTCTTTCCCCGTCGCGCTTGCGGATGGCATGAAGGAAGTGCGGCAATACGCCCTCAAGAAGAACGTCGACACGGTACCCGCCTTTGGGGACACCATCGCCTCCCTTGAGGATTCTCCGGCAGCCCACTGCGCCAATGCCCGGTCCCTTGTGCTGCGCTGTCTTCTTTTCCCGCTGTACCCGATGCTGGGAAAGCGGGACGTTGAGGCGGTGTGCAAGGTCCTGGCCAGCCTGCCGTAGCCCGCGGTGTTCCGTGGAGTTGGATGCGTAGCACGCAGAAAGCGCGCGGAGGGCGGCAGCCCTTGCCCGGCAGGCGCGCACAGCGCGCCGAGAGGGTGGCCGCGCAGCGGACAGCGAGAGCCGCGAGGTGCGGAGCACCGCGACAGCCTTGCCAACCCGCCGCCCCGCAATTATAGTAAGCGCACATGGCCGTCAAGCGGAGGGAAATCCGGAAGGTACTGACTGTCATCAACTCACGCAAAGACGACGTGCAGAGCGTCGTGCGGTCCATTGAGGAGTTTGCGCGCGCCCGGAACATCGACACGGTGGCAGTGGATTTTGCCAATCACGCGGACCCCCGGAACCTCGTGGACGTGGACCTGGCAATAACCCTGGGCGGAGACGGTACCCTGCTTTCCTGTGCCCGCATGCTCTCCGAGCGTGATGTACCTATCCTGGCGGTCAATATGGGGGATTTCGGCTTCATCACGGAGGTATCGAAGAGCGAGCTGATCGATACCTGGGAGAAGTTCCTCGACGGGCGGCTCCGCATCAGCGAGCGGCTCATGCTCTCCGTTGCGGTGCACAGGGACGGCAGGGAGGTCGCGTCGTTCGTCGGTCTCAACGAGGCGGTAATCGGCATCAAGGGAATCTCCCGCATGATACGGCTGAAGATCTACCTCTCGGACACCTACATGGGCGGGTACCGCGCGGATGGCGTCATCGTGGCCACGCCGACCGGTTCCACTGCGTACTCAATGGCCGCGGGCGGGCCAATCCTTCACCCCGAGATGGATGCCTTCATCCTTACGCCCATCTGCCCGTTCACGCTCTCCAACAGGCCGACAGTCGTTCCCGCCACGGAAATCCTCCGCATCGAGGTGGAGGAGCCGCAGAAGGTGGAAACGGTGCTGACAATAGACGGACAGGAATCCTCTGCCCTTCAGCCGCGTGACAGCATCCTGGTGCGTCGGGCGCCGCACAAGGCGCAGATCGTGCATACGGACAGGAGAACCTTCTACGAGGTCCTGCGGAGGAAGCTCAACTGGACGGGGGAGCCCAATGCTTGAAGAGCTGCACGTCCACAACTATGCCATCATCGACAAGCTGCAGGTGCGCTTTACCAGCGGTCTGAACATCCTGAGCGGGGAGACGGGCGCGGGCAAGTCGATCCTTGTCGGCGCTCTCGGTCTTCTCCTGGGGGACAAGACCGACACGTCCATTATCCGCTCGGGCGCGGAGGAAACCACGGTCTCCGGCATCGTGTCCGTGCCGGGCAATGCGGAAGCGGCTCAATGGCTTGCCGCGCACGGGATCGAGGCGGAGGAGGGCGCCGTCATCCTGCGCCGGATGTTGAAGTCCAATGGGAGGGGCTCCCTCTTCATCCAATCCACTCCGGTCACGCGCGCGGATCTCCACGAGTTCTCCACTCTTCTCTTCGACCTTCACGGCCAGCATGAGCACCAATCCCTGCTGGACCTGGAAAACCACCGCAAGCTCGTGGACCGCTGGTCGGGAACCGAACATCTTGCCGAGCGCTTCCACGCGCTGTACGCGTCTCTGGCCTCCCTGCGGGAGCGCCTTTCCAAGCTCGTGAGCGACGAGCGTGAGCGGCTCCGGCGCATCGACCTTCTCACCTATGCGGTGACCGAGATCAAGAGCCTTGACCCGAAGCCCGGTGAGGAGGAAGAGCTGGAAAAGGAGCGCGCCATCCTCGTTCACCATGAGAAGCTTTTCACCCTGCTGGAAGAGGTGCATTCCCAGACGGCGGAGAGCGCGGGAGGAGTGCTTGCCAGCCTCCGAAAAAGCCGGCATGCCATGGATGAAATCCTCGGCATCGACAGCTCGCTCTCCAAGCTCTCTCATCAGCTGGAGGACGCGTTTTACGAGATAGAGGACTTCTCGGAGAATATCCGCCAGTACAAGTCGCGGGCTGATTTCAGCCCGGGCCGGCTTGATGACGTGCAGTCGCGCCTCTCCTCCATCCGCACGCTGGAGAAAAAGTACGGAGACACGATCGAGGCGGTCCTCGAGTATTGCCGAACCGGCGAGCAGGAGCTGGCCGGCATGGAGAATTGGGAGCAGGAGAAAAAGAATCTCGAGACGGACATCGCCCGGACGGAAAAGGAAATTGCCGAGGTTGCACGCGAGCTTTCCGAAAAGCGCAAGGCGGCCAGCCAGGTGCTGCAGAAGAAGATCGAACTGGAGCTTCGCGAGCTGGGCATGCCCAAGGTCAGCTTCCGCGTGCTGATTGCGGACGCTGCCCGTCCTGACGGAACGGTAGTCCTCACCCCCTGGGGAAGGGATTCGATCGAGTTCGTCATCTCTCCCAACCTGGGGGAGCCATTCAAACGGCTGCGCTCCATCGCGTCGGGAGGAGAGCTGTCGCGCGTCATGCTCGCCATCAAGGGGGTTCTGGCGGAATCCGACCACGTGAGCACGCTGATTTTCGATGAAGTGGACGCGGGTATCGGCGGCGAGGTAGCCCTGTCCGTCGGGCAGCGTCTTTCAGCCATCTCCCGCCACAAACAGGTGCTTTCCATTACGCACCTCGCCACAATCGCCGTTCGCGCCGATAATCATCTCAAGATAGAGAAGGTGACACAGGGGGGGCGCACGGTGACGAAGGTGGAAAGGGTCACGGGCGCGGCGCGGCGGGAGGAGATCGCGCGGATGCTGGCCGGAGACAGAAAGGGGGAGCTTTCACTCCAGCACGCCGGCGAGCTGCTTTCGAAATATGGACCTGAAAAGGACAAGGGCGGATGAAGAAACCCAGCGACGAAGCGCGGCACAGATACACAGAGTACATCAAGGACTATAAGAACAATATCGAATCGATATTGGAGAAGGAGAGGAAGACAAAGGAGCAGATCGCCAAGACGCCCGCGGAAGCCAACTATGAGAAGCTCACCCTCGCGGACGACAACCTGAATATCGTGGCCAACTACCTGCTCATGAGCTCCCTCTCCATGTCCTTCCTCGGCGTGAAAAACGAGTTGTACCTCAGTGAAGCCCGCAAGTGCATCTACAAGGCGCTCGTTTACCTCGAGGAGATCGTGTCCGCGGTGATCGACGCGCCGTTTTCCGAATACGAGGCGGGGCTTGAGACCATCTCGAACTTTTCGGATGAGGAACGCTACAACCTCGTGCGAAAACTAGGCTTCACCATCGACTCCCTGGAAGAAGGCTATGGGGAAAACTCCAAGTGGAAGTGGTCATTCGTGGAGCTGGAAGGCAGGTTCGCCGCGGTCACGAAGAACCTTCTGAATCTGAAGACTTTTGTCGGCAGCATGGACCCCCGTTCGGAAGGGTACTCGGCCCGCATGTCGCATCTCAGCCTAGCCAAGGAGCTTCTCCAGCAGGCGGCCGACCGATACCGGGAGAAATACGAGCTGTCCACCCTGCGGATAGACGACATCAAGGTGGGCATCCTCTTCCTGACCGCCGTTCGCAGGCTTCACATAGTGCTCGGCGAGGGAGACCATGCGGACGTGGTGAAGAAGAAGGCCGAAATCTGGCGTACGAAGATGGAGAATGATCTCAAGAAATCAGAGGAGTCCGCAAAGCGCTGAGCGCACGGCCATAGTCTCCCTTCAGTGCGTGCTCGCCGCGCCCTTCTTCCCTGCCGTCTCCTTCAACCCGTGCAGAGAATCCTGCGGGATCAGCTCGCCGATCGTTGTCGTCACGTACTTTCCGTCTTTTCCTGCATAGTAGAGGGGCGTCTCCTGCGGGCAGAACTCGCTGAGCGCCTGCCGGCAGGCGCCGCAGGGGGAAACCGGCGCGTCAGCGGAGGGGCAGAATACGGCCACCGCGCGGAAGCGCGTATGACCCTGGGAGACGGCGGCGAAGAGCGCGCTTCGTTCCGCGCAATTGCTGAGACCGAAGGAACGGTTCTCCACGTTTGCGCCTGTCACGATGCCTCCATCATCGCACAGGAGTGCGGCGCCCACCGGGAATCGCGAGTAGGGCGAATAGGAGAAGCGCGCAGCCTCACGCGCTCTGCTCATAAGCGCATCCACATCCGGCGGATTTCTCATTGACAGACACCTCCCTGGCGACTACCATGGCGCGAGCCGAAGGAAAGACGACATTGGCATTCTCAGTCAGAAAGAAACGACCCGCGCGCGTCTTCTTCGTCGCACTCCTTGCCATCATATTGTATTTTGGCCTCTTTCCCTATCCCCTGGGACGGGAGATCGTTGCACGGCCTGTCTGGTCGGTGACCCTGCCCGATCCGGGGGCTCTGCAGCCACTGAATCCGCCCAGCACGGTGCCGGCGCCTGACAGCGCAAAGGCGATTGCAGCTCCTTTTCAGCTCGGCGACCTCTTCGGCTATGCGGCGGCAAACGGGGATATTCTGCACGCGGAGAAGACCCTTTTCCGCGTGGCGCTTTCACAGGCGGGCTTCGTAAACTACACGAGGCTGGGAACGAATTGGATCCTGCAGAACGTGCGCGGCGCGCGTGTCCTCAGCTTTTCGGGCTATGGGTATCCACTCTTGAGCAGTGACGGAGGGAGGATATTCATCGTCAAGGCTGACCTGAGCGGCCTCATCGAGCTCGACAGGGCCGGCGATGTGAGATGGAGCAGAGATTTTCCCGCGATCCTCACCGCCGTGTCGGTCCCGGGGGACTATCTCCTGGTCGGGCTTCTGAACGGGACTCTCCTCCTGCTGAACGGCCGGGGGTCCCCTGTATATGAACACGTGATGGGCGGGAGCCGGCTTCCCGTGATACTCGGAGCCGCGGTCTCCCCGGACGGCTCGCTCGCCGCTTCCGTCTCGGGCGTTGCCCCTCAGTTCCTGACCGTGCTGCGCCGGCAGGGCACGGGCCTCGCAGAGATGGCGAAGGAGGTCCTTGCATCGGATTTCCGCCGCGAAGTGCGGATGAGTTTTTCCCCTGACTCGCGCTATCTGCTCGTGGAGGGCGAGCATGCAGCGGGGATCTTCGATCCCGCGGCGCCGCGGCTCGCCTGGCTGTCCCTGCCGGGCGGCCTCGCAGATGTCTCCTTTCCCGGCGGCGGCCGGCTCACCGCGGTGGCTGCACGTGACGGCACGCGTGTGGAGCTGCGGATCCTGCGTCCATTCAGCTCTCCGATCCTGACAGAGACTTTCACCGCGCAGCAGTTGTTCCTGGGAACAGTCGAGGGAGACCTTCTCCTTGGTCTGGATGGCCGGCTGCTCAGGATAGGGCTTGAGGCGCTCTGAGGAGATTGATGAGATTGATGAGGCTTCTGCCGATACTCGTTTCGATGTCCCTGGTGCTGCCGGTCCTGCCGCTTGGCGCGCTTGACTGGCCCGTGAAGGACAGGATTCTCACCGGTACCTTCGGGGAGGACAGGAGTGACCATTTCCACCTCGGGATCGACCTCGGCGGCGGCGAGCAGGAGGTCCGCCCCGTGCTCGGCGGGGAGCTTGTTTTCCGCTATGACGAAGGGGACAGCTATTCGTCCCTTCCGCGAGGTCTGGGCAGCTTCGTGGTGCTCCACCACAGCCAGGATATCCTCTCCTTTTATTGCCATCTTCAGAAGGGAAGCCTTGGTCCGATCCAGACCGCCTATTCGCCGTCGGACCGGATCGGCATCATCGGGGACACCGGGCACTCGGATGGAAAGCACCTGCATTTCGCCCTGTATGACGAAGAGGCCGGCTCCTGGATCAACCCGCTTTCCATCCTTCCCCCGCTGCCGGATGCCCAGCCGCCGGTCATCAAGAGAGTCCTGCTTTCCGTCGGAGAGCAGGTCCAGCCGCTGGAAAGCGGCGCGACGGTGAAGGCCGGTCACGGCGAGATTCTTGCAGAGGCCTACGATCTTCGCGAAGATGTGAGATTCCATTGGCCCCTCGCGCCCTACAGCGTGAGGTTCAGCCTGGACGGCAAGGAAGTGGCCAGGATTCTCTTCGACTCCCTCCTTGCGATTGACGGAAAAATGGTTGTCGGCGGAACAGGTCTGACCAGGGAAAACGTGTACCGGGGTGAAGGCCTGCTGCGTTGCGGCGCTGTGGAGCTGCGCGCCGGAGAGTCACGTCTGCACATTGCCGTTCGCGATTTCGCCGGCAATGAAACGGTGCGGGACATACCATTCACCGTCGCCGAGTAAGGAGACCTTGCATGCCCTAAACATACTCTTCAGCGCCGGGAGTGGAGCGACAGGAGACAATTCCCTGTCCCGGCTGTGGAAGCTCGCGTGCGCGGCCGATGCTGGCCTGTGACGGATTCGCGTTCGTGCGCTGCAGCTCCTGCTCCCTGGTCTACCAGAACCCGCGGCCGGTGTTCGAAGACGTGCGCAGGCGGTATGCCGGGCAGTACTTCGCCTATGAGCTGGAGAACGAGCGCGTGTTTTTCGGCTTGATGAAACTCGGGCTTCGGGACATAGGCTTCAATGAGCTCACCCGCGCGCTGCCGGGGCCGCGCTCATTTCTGGATATCGGGTGCGCAACGGGGATGCTGATCGAATCCATGAAAGGGGACGGGTGGGATGCCAGGGGAGTGGACGTCTGCCGGGAGTCGGCGGAATATGGAATTGCGCATCGGGGCGTGTCCATCTTCGTCGGCACACTGGAAGAAGCCAGGTTCCCCGCTGAATCTTTTTCAATCATTCATTTTTCCCACCTGATCGAGCACGTGCCCGATCCTCGAGGATTCCTGGGCGAGGTCAGGCGTATCCTCGCGCCACAGGGTTATGCGATAATTACCACACCGAATGTTGACGGATTTCAGGCGCGGCTTTTCGGCAAAGCGTGGAGATCTGCCATTGCTGATCACCTCACTCTTTTTTCCAAACGCACGCTTGGAAAGCTAATCACTGAATCTGGCTTCGAAATAAGGCAAACCGTTACCTGGGGCGGTCTCGCAGCTGGCACAGCACCTGACATGATCAAGAAACCAATGGATTTGCTGGCAAAAAAGTGGGGATTTGGCGACGTTGTACTTTGTCTGGCGGCGAAACGTTGACTCAGGACCTTTTCAGGATTTCTGAACAGAAATCAGCGTGTCGAACTTGATCATCTGAAATGTTTTGAAAAGCGCCTCGCTGCACCCTCGGATCTGAAGAGTCCGTTCCCTTTCGGCGAGCTGCTTTCGGAAAAGCAGTATCTTGCCGAGGGCTGACGAGTTGATGCTCACAGTCTTGGAGAGATCCAGCGTGATCTTGCCCCAGTCTCCGGCTGAAAGCTCCTCCACCTGTCTTTGAAACTCATTTGTCGTCTCGCCGGTCAGAGAGCCATTGACCGCGAGAACAACCTCGTCTTTTGAGATACTCTTTTGTTCAAACACGCTCATTCCGTTCTCCTCGCTGCGATCACGAATGTCACGGTCTCTTACCGTGCTGCACTCTCCAACTCCGGGCGGGTGACAAGCTCCAGGTGGTAACTGACCTGCTCGGTGTGCCTTTCCGCCTGGGTTGAAACCTTCCACACACGGTACACGATCATTTTCGCACTCGGCAGAGGGAGCGCGAGCGGGTTGCCGTTCAAGTCTACGAGCTGGTTCACCCGGAGCTCGTGTTCGATCTCCCTGCTGTCACCCTCAGGATAGATGATGAAAATCGTTCGCACCGGCCGGCATTCTATCCACCTTGCCGTCTGTTTACAACCCCGATCAGCGGGCGGGCTCGCTATTCAGGATCCTCCATGACCGAGAAAGGCATCACCTTTCCCGTGGCGCTATCCGGCAACTCTTCGATCAGAACCACAGTCTGGAACGGGATCATCAGGTGGTCGGATCTCCCGAAGGTCCTTCGGGTCTCCTCCTCTCCCGGGTTGATCACCAGCCTCTGTTCAGTCGAGAAGACGAGGTTCTTGATCGAAACGAAGTAGGGATGGGTAAGGTCGAGGCTCCTCGCCATCAGCTCCACTTCCTTTTCCTTCCATTTGAAATGAACACGATAAAGGGACACGCTGCTGTTTCTCCGTCAGTCATGATATCGCAGAGCGGCATGCCTGTCAATTTTCTGCATCTACTACACATAAGTTACATAGTTCCGATAATTATTATGTATTTTTGCCCTTTTTCCGTGAGGAACTCTGTTGACAACTGATGTTTCCGCTGTATTATCTGCAACATGAGGTGGGGAAAAGTGGGAGAAATTAGGAAAAAGTGGTGAAGTGAACCATGATAACAGGGGAATTTCGATGTTCATTGGATGAGAAGGGGAGGTTGCTCATTCCTGCCAGGATGAGGACGGAAATCGCCGGGAACGTGGTCATATTGACCCGCGGCGTGGAAAACTGTCTCTGGCTGTTCCCTCCCGAAGAATGGAAGACATTTTCTGAAAACCTCATAGGCTCGACTTCGGTTTTCCAGGAGAAGGCAAGACTCATCCAACGGCGTATGATTGCTCCTGCTCAGGAGACAGAGATCGACAAGGCGGGCAGGATCGTCATTCCCCAGACATTGAGAGAATACGCTGATTTGAAGAAAGAATGTCTTGTCCTGGGACTGAAGAAATACATGGAGATCTGGTCCGAGGTCGCCTATCAGGCATACCTGTCGGAGAATGAGGCGAAGTTCAAGGAAGCGGCGGAAGAGCTCGGGGCGAGGATCACCCTTTGATCTTTCATCAGCCTGTGCTCATGCAAGCGGTCCTCACGCACCTTGTTCCGCCCTCGGATGACGGGTTGATCATTGACGCGACGCTCGGCGAGGGGGGGCACGCGGAGGCGTTCCTCTCGAAGTATCCTGCCTTGCTCCTTATCGGCGTGGATGCGGATGCCTCGATCCTGGAGGTGGCCCAGTCCCGGCTTGCTCCCTTCAACGGCCGGATCCGGCTGATCAATGCATGGTTCGCAGATTTTCTGGCAGGGTACGCCGAGGAAAAGAGCCCCGATCTCATCCTCATGGACCTCGGAATCTCCCGCTACCATTACGAGGGCAGCGCGCGCGGTTTCTCCTTCGACAGGGACGAGGACCTGGACATGCGCCTTGGTCGGGATCTTACGACGACCGCGGCGGACATAGTCAACACGGCTGACGCAGCGGAGATTACCGACATCCTGTTCCGCTATGGTGAAGAGAAGTTTGCCCGTCTCATTGCTTCCCGGATCGTGAGGGAGCGCGCGGAGGCACCGATCACACGGGCCCGGCGTCTGGCGAATCTCGTTGCAGCGGCAGTGCCGGATCGCTACCGCCACAGGAGGATCCATCCGGCTACCCGCACATTCCAGGCCTTGAGAATCGCCGTGAACCGCGAGCTGGAGCAGCTCGAATCCGGCCTCAGGGAGGCACTGAGGATCCTCAAGCCCGGTGGCAGGATCGGCGTCGTCACTTTTCACTCGCTGGAAGACCGGATCGTCAAACGGTTTTTCAGGGACAAGAGCAAGGAGTGTACGTGCCCGCCGGAATGGCCGATCTGTCAATGTGGGGGAAAAGCGGAGCTGCGCCTGGTCACCGGCAAGCCCGTCACCGCATCCGAGGAGGAGGTTTCCCGCAACCCGGCAAGCCGCAGCGCCAAGCTGAGGGTGGCGGAGAAGCCTCTGCCGCAGGAACCGGGACCGCAGGGACGCGCCCCGCGCGCGAAGGGGGACAGATGAGAAGGATCATGTGGGCTGTACTCTGCCTGGCCATTCCCGGGCTTCTCTTTCTGAACGCATGGCAGGGCTTTCGGTACAACGACCTCTCAGACAAGGTCAGTACACTGGAAAAGGAGCAGAAAGACCTCCTTGGAAAAAACAGGGACGCGATAGCCCAGATAGCCTATGAGACTTCCCCGGAACAGGTCGGACAGAAGGCCGCCCTCGTGGAGGGGCTGGTACCCCTGGACCAGTCCGCCGTCACTCGCCTCAAGGTGGATACGGCTGCTCAGGGAGAATCGGCGCGGTGATGGCAATCGGAACCAGGAGGTTGTTTTCCTTTGCCGACGTGGTGAGCGCCACCGGCGGACGGGCCGTGCTCGAATCCCGGGAACCGGAAGGCATCTCCTCCGTGGTCACCGATTCTCGCGCGAGCGTAGAGGGATCGCTCTTTGTCGCCCTGCCCGGAGAAAGGACGGACGGCCACGAGTTCCTCGGAGAGGCCGCGCGTTCCGGGGCCGCGGCGGTCCTCGTTTCAAACGAGCAGGTCGCTCGCCGACGTGAGGAACTTCTGGCCCTGCACGCCGCACATGGCACAGGGGTCGTCGCCGTCGCAGATACCCTCGCGGGTCTTCAGGACCTTGCCCGATTCCACATGCGGGGGCTCCCGTCCGTGACGCGCATAGGAGTCACTGGCTCCAACGGCAAGACGACAACAAAGGAAATCATCGGGCTCATTCTCTCCCGCTCCGCCGCGACCGCGAAGAACGAGGGGAACCTGAACTCGGAGATCGGCTTGCCGCTCTCATGTTTCGCGGTGGAGCAGAAGCACCGCTACGCCGTGTTCGAGATGGGCATGAACCACCGCGGCGAAATGGGCGTGCTTGCCGACGTCGCACGTCCCGACCTGGCGCTGGTGACCAATATCGGCATGGCGCATGTCGGGATACTGGGATCGCAGGATGAGATCGCAAAAGAGAAGAAGAAGATCTTCGCCCATTTCGACGGCCGCCAGGTCGGCCTGCTGCCAGAGGATGAACGCTATCGGGCGTTCCTTGCCGAAGGCGTAAAGGGCAGGATCGTCCTCTTCGGACCGAAGAGCACACCGGGCTACGGGGGAAGCGAAAGCTTGGGACTGGGTGGAACGCTCATCCACTGGGAGGGGTTCCGGGTCCGCTTCCCGCTTTTCGGTCCGCACAATCTCGCCAACGCGCTTGGAGCGATCTCCGTCGCGCGCGAGCTGGGTGTCCCGAACGCGGAGATACGTGACGGGCTCGAAGCCGTCACTCCGCTGTTCGGGCGGTCCCAGATCGTCACGGGACCTGTCACCGTGATCGTCGACTGTTACAACGCCAACCCCGATTCAATGGCCAGCGCTCTTTCATTCGTCGAGGCGCTTCCCTGGAAGGGGAAGAAAATCGCGGTACTGGGCGGGATGCGTGAGCTGGGGGACTCGTCCACTGCCGCGCACAGCGCGCTCGGGTGGCGGCTGCGCGCAACCTCTTCGCTGGACGCGGTCTTCCTGTTTGGGGATGAGATGGAGCACGCATGGAAGGCCATGGCAGGATCTCCCGCCGAGGCACGGGGTCGATGGACGGTGGATCTCACCTCCCTGGATGCCCAGCTGAGCAGGCTCGTGGCGCCGGGGGACCTGGTATTGTTGAAGGGTTCGCGCGGCCTCGAGCTTGAGAGGCTCCTTCCGCGGCTTACCCGCCGGCCACCGGACCGCCAGGGGGAACAGAAGTGCTGAAGTTTCTCTATCCGCTCCGGCAGTACTTTTCGGTCCTCAATATCTTTCAGTACATCACATTTCGCGCCGCGTATGCGGCCATCACGGCACTTCTCATAGCCTTCCTGTTCGGGCCCTGGGTCATTGCCCGGCTGCGCGCCATAAAGACCGGGTGGACCGCGCGGGAGGACACGCCGACGACCCACAAGGCAAAAGCGGGAACGCCCACCATGGGCGGTGTCCTGATCATCCTTTCCGTCGGCATTTCGACCATCCTCTGGCAGGACCCGGACAGCATATATACCTGGGTGCTTCTCCTCGCCGCGTTCGGCTTCGGCGCCATCGGTTTCGCTGACGACTGGCTGAAAATGTCTTCGCGAAGGAAGGGAATAAGCGCAGGGGTGAAGATCGGCGGCCAGTTCCTGGTATCCACCCTCATCGTCATGGTCCTCTACCTGCAGAAGGGAGAGACGACCACGCTGCTGTACCTCCCGTTCTTCAAACGCGCCGTTCTTGATCTGTCATGGCTCTATATCCCTTTTGCGGTCGTCCTGATGGTCGGTTACTCCAACGCGGTGAACCTCACTGACGGCCTTGACGGCCTGGCCATCGGCCTTGTCATCATGGTGGCATTGGCGCTTGCCGTGCTCGCGTACCTGACGGGCAGGGTGGACTACGCAGACTACCTGCAGATTCCCTTTGTCAAAGGCGGCGGGGAAGTGGCCATCTTCTGCCTCGCGGTGGTCGGCGCGTCCGTCGGTTTCCTCTGGTTCAACTCGCACCCGGCCGAGGTGTGGATGGGTGACACGGGGAGCCTGGCGCTCGGCGGCGTTCTGGGCGTGGTCGCGCTCATCTTGAAAAAGGAGGTCCTGATTCTCATCCTCGGAGGGGTTTTCGTCCTGGAAATCCTGTCGGTCACGATCCAGGTTGTCTCATTCAAGCTTACGGGAAAGCGCGTGTTCAAGATGGCCCCGTTGCACCACCACTTCGAGCTGAGCGGGTGGCCCGAGAGCAAGGTTGTGACGCGGCTGTGGATTCTCGGCGGGCTCTTCGCGATCCTGGGCCTGTCCACGTTGAAGATCCAGTAGGCGGAGCAAGGGGATGGAACGCGTCGAAAAAGAACGCAGCGATATGCTCTTCGTGATGCTGGTGGTCGCTGTTCTGGGAGTCGGCGTCGCACTCCTGTTCTCCAGCTCCTATCCGTTCGCGAACCGGGCCTACAACGATCCCCTCTATCTTGTGAAACGCCAGCTTCTCTGGGCAGGGCTCGGAGCAGCGGCTGCATTCGTGCTCTCGCTGACTCCGTTGGAAGTGTTTCGACGGTCCATGCCCCTTGTCCTGCTCGGCACGCTGGCGGTGGCGCTCCTGCCGTTCATACCGGTCCTGGGCACGTCGGTGCTCGGATCCCGGCGCTGGATCACCCTGTTCGGTCTTTCTTTCCAGCCCTCCGAGCTCGTGAAAATCACCCTGATTCTCTACCTGGCCTCCTATTTCGCACACCGGGAGGGCGGGGAAGCAATGTCGCTGAACTCGCTTATTCCTCCGTTCATCGTCATCTGCGTTTTCGCAGCGATCATCCTGCTGCAGAACGACTACTCCACGGCGATCTTCGTGCTTGTGATCGGGCTCGCGATGCTCTACATCACCCGCGTGCGCGCCATGCATCTTCTGGTCGTCGCGCTGTTCACGGTGCCGCTGGGCTTTCTTCTCCTTTTTACCCGCGAGCACAGGGTGCAGCGCATCCTCGCATTCCTCGATATGTCCACGTATCGTTCAGGATCCGGCTACCAGATCGTCAACGCAAAGGCCGCTCTGGTGAGCGGGGGCCTTTGGGGCAAGGGCCTGGGGCGCAGCACGGCAAAGCTCGGATCGCTTCCCATGGCGCATTCGGACTTCATCTATGCGATCATCGGCGAGGAGACTGGTCTCCTGGGAGCGCTCTTTGTTCTGGCACTCTTTGCCTTGCTGGTGTGGCGGGGTTTTCAGATTGCCTTTCGCGCCGACGATCACTTTTCCTATCTCATCGCATTCGGCGTCACTGCCTCGCTTGGCCTGCAGGCGCTGCTGAATATGGGGGTGGCTGTGGGCCTGGTTCCCACGACCGGAGTCACGCTTCCGTTCTTTTCCGCCGGGGGTTCATCTCTGTTCTCCACGCTCGTCATGTGCGGGCTGCTCGTGAATGTGTCGCGGAGGGTTTCGCATGTCTAATGTCTTCGCGCTTCGGGACAGGACCGGCAGGCGCGAGGAGAGGCCGTTTTCTCGATGGGCACGTCCGCTGTTGATCATCCTCTCCTCGCTGTGCGCTCTCGCGCTGCTCGCGCGATTCGCAGTCGTGCCGCTCATGGAGATCCGCCACGTGGTGGTGCACAGCGACATGCCCCTGACGGATGAGCAGGTTTTGGCGATCTCGGGAATCCACGGGGATGAGCACTGGTATTCGATCGCCACGGCGGACATACAAAAGCGCCTGGAGGCGAATCCCCTGATCCGTCGGGCGGACGTGCAGAGGATATTCCCCGACACGGTGCGCATGAGCGTGTGGGGACGACAGCCTGCCGCGCTCGTCCTGGCCGCATCGGCCGGGCGCAGCCTTCCCGTCCTGGTCGACGGGGACGGAGTGGTATTCAAGATCTGCACGACCAGCGAAGAGGTCGACCTCCCGGTCATCAGCGGGCTCGACATGGGAGAGACCGGCCTGGGTGCCCAGCTTCCCCACGCATATGCCTCGCTGCTCGCCGATCTGAAGGGGCTGCGCGAACGCGCGCCTTCTCTGTACCGGCTGGTGTCCGAGGTGCGGATCCTGCCCTCGACCGACTCGGCATCGTCTGACTCGGCAAGTTTCGACATGCTCCTCTATCTGACCAATTCTCCGGTTCCCGTGCGAGCCCGGGGCGCGATCGACGAGAGCCTGCTGAAATACACCCTCATGGTCCTCGACCTCTTGTCGAAGCAGGGCATTGTGAAGGATATTCAGGAACTCGACTTTCGAAGCGGAGACGTGGTCTACAGACTGAATGCGCGGAGTACCGACGCCGCGAATGCGCGGAGTACCGACGCCGCGAATGCGCGGAGTACCGACGCCGCGAGTGCGCGGAGTACCGACGCCGCGAGTGCGCGGAGTACCGACGCCGCGAGTGCGCGGGGTACCGACGCCGCGAGTGCGCGGGGTACCGACGCCGCGATGAAGGGGGGATAGCAGAGGTGGCGGCATCAGAGGAACTGATCGTCGGACTGGACATCGGCACGACGAAAGTGTGCGCCATCATCGGCGAGTTCAGCGAGACGGGTCAGCTCGAGATCATCGGCGTCGGCACGACCCCCTCACGCGGTCTGCGCCGCGGCGTAGTCATCAACATCGAGTCCACCGTGAAGTCCATTCAGAATGCCGTGGAGTCCGCCGAGCTCATGTCCGGGCGCGAAGTGCACGGCGTATTCACCGGCGTGGCAGGCGGGCATATCGAAGGAATCAACTCCCGCGGCGTCGTGGCCGTGACGGGCAAGGACAGGGAGATTACGAAGGAAGACGTCGATCGCGTGATCGACGCAGCCAAGGCCATTGTCATCCCGATGGACCGTGAAGTTCTGCATGTCATCCCGCAGGAGTTCATCGTCGATCAGCAGGGCGGAATCAAGAACCCTGTCGGCATGGTTGGTGTCCGTCTCGAGGCGGAGGCGCATATCATCACCGGCGCGGTGACCTCTGCCCAGAATATCGTGAAATGCGTCAACCGGGCGGGGTTCAAGGTCAACGATATCGTCCTGGAGCCCCTGGCATCGTCCAAGGCAGTGCTCACCGCTGATGAGAAAGAGCTGGGCGTGCTCCTCATCGACCTCGGCGGCGGCACGACCGACGTGCTGGTGCACCTCGAAGGCGCCCCGTATCACACCGAGGTTCTCTCAATCGGCGGAGAGCAGGTGACCAGCGACGTCTCGATCATGCTGAAGACGCCGCTGGAAGTGGCGGAGAAGATCAAGAAGGAGTTCGGCTGCTGCTATGTTCCCGCGGTTCTCGACGACTCCGAGGTGGTGATCCCCGGTGTGGGGGGGAGACCGCCGCGGAAGATCGGCCGGCGCAGCATGGCGGAGATCATTCAGCCGCGCATGGCGGAGATACTCGGCATGGTGAAGGAGCAGATCGAGAAAAAGGGCTACCTGCACCTGCTGGGCGGCGGCGTGGTGTTGACCGGCGGCGGCGCCCTTCTTGCGGGGGCCGGCGAGCTTGCCTCAGAGATATTCGGGCTTCCCGCCCGGGTGGGCTACCCGGTGAAGCTGGGAGGCCTCGTGGAGGAATACCACGATCCGATGTATGCCACCGGGGTGGGACTGGTCATGTACGGCGCTTCCCGTGAAGGAAGCGAGGGCTTCGACACGAGCTCCAGCGAGAGCACATTCACGAGCGTATGGGAAAGGATGAGAACCTGGTTCAAGGATTTCTTCTGAGATAGACAGTAACTGAGATTCATGGGGGAGGGGACATGAACATCGAGCTATTCAACAACGAGGGTACAAGCCCGACCGTGATAAAGGTTGTCGGCGTCGGCGGCGGCGGCAGCAACGGCGTCAACCGAATGATCGCCATGGGGCTGAAGAATGTGTCGTTTGTCGCCATCAACACCGATCAGCAGGCGCTGCACAGCTCCAATGCCCAAACCAGGTTTGCCATCGGCACAAAGCTCACCGGAGGCCTCGGCGCAGGAGGTATCCCGGAGATAGGTGAGAAGGCCGCGCTGGAGGACCAGGAGAGCGTGCAGAATCTCCTGAAGGGCGCCGACATGGTCTTCATTACTGCGGGCATGGGGGGCGGAACGGGCACGGGGGCGGCGCCCGTGGTTGCGCACGTGGCGCGGCAAATGGGAGCACTGACCGTTGCAGTGGTGACGAAGCCATTCGATTTCGAAGGAAAGCGCAAGATGCAGCTCGCGGAAGAGGGCATCGAAAGGCTGCGCCAGGAAGTCGACACGCTGATCACCATTCCCAACCAGTACCTTTTGAAGATCGCCGAGAAGCGCACTCCCATCCGGGAAGCCTTTTTCATGGCGGACGAAGTGCTGCGCCAGGGAGTGCAGGGCATCTCGGACCTCATCACGGAACCGGGCGAGATCAACATCGACTTCGCCGATGTGCGCACGATCATGAAGGGCAAGGGTGACGCGCTCATGGGCATCGGGATCGGAAGCGGGGAGAACAGGGCAACCGACGCGGCAACGAATGCCATCAACAACCCCCTGCTCGAAGACGCGCGGGTGGAGGGGGCCAAGGGCATTCTGGTCAACGTCACCAGCGGGTTCGATTTCTGTCTCTCGGAGTACGAGGAGGTCATGAAGATCATCACGGCGAACGCGGACGATGATGCGCTGGTCATCGCCGGCACTTCCATCGTGGAATCCA
>Ga0265316_10002705_pt1 | contig 18229 bp, 14 predicted proteins | sample 4522metaG_FD_202092 | JGI IMG/M metagenome (GOLD analysis project Ga0265316, IMG submission 202092) | Rhizosphere microbial communities from Carex aquatilis grown in University of Washington, Seatle, WA, United States - 4-5-22 metaG | ecosystem: Host-associated > Plants > Roots > Rhizosphere >... | reverse complement strand
TGATGTCGTGGAAGGCATTCTCCGTGTCATCGACAAGGTGCCGCCTGCCGACCCGCAGTGGGACCCGCGGTCGGCGGATCCCTCGGCCTCCCGTGCCCCTTACAAGCTGTACAATCTGGGAAACAGCGCGCCGGAGCGTCTGTCAGACTTCATTGCGGTGCTGGAAACCATCCTCGGAAAGAAGGCGATAAAGAATTATCTCCCGATTCAGCAAGGCGACGTGCAGGCCACGTGCGCGGAGATTGCGGATCTGGAAAAGGACTTTCACTGGAGGCCGCGCACCAGGATCGAAGAGGGTCTCCGGCAGTTTGCCCAGTGGTATGTCGAATATCGCGGGGAAGCGCACGCAGGGGCAGACTAGAAAAGAGTCGGATTTCTCTTCAGCGAAACAGGGCGATCTTGCGTGCGGCAAATTTCCATACGTATCCAATGACGGCGGACACGAGCCTGCCCAGCAGGTAGTTCAGCCCCAGCAGTCCTGTCCAGAGCCAGAGAATGAGGGCGTTCAGGCCCATCCCGATCACGCCAATGATGATGAAGATGAGGAACTCCGCCGTCTTGTTCTGCATCGATCGTTTCCCGAATGCCCACCGCACGGAAAGAATGTAGCTCACAATCATCCCCATTCCGTAGCTGATCGTGGCAGACAAGAGGTAGAATACGTGCGCAATATCGGTGAGGACATACAGCAGCCCAAAGTCGAAAATGAAAGACACTCCGGAAACGATGACAGAACGAAAAATCTCTATCCGGAGCTCCGACGACCTTTCCATGAAAAAGCTGCGGAAAATGCCGGTGGAGCCGGCTTTTGCCTGACCGTTCTTGCTTTCCATCGCCGGCATGATATATGGTTGGCGGCCGGGAATCAAGTTTACACACCCTTGTGCAGAGAAACGGAGACCTGAGCGAATGCCGGGAGCATCGGGCGGCCGCATCGTCATTTCTTACAATACCTGCTGGTACATCTGGAATTTCCGCATGCCGCTCATTGCAGCGCTGCGCCAGCGAGGGTACGAGGTTGTTGCTCTTGCCCCGCGGGACGAGTACACGCGCAGGATCGTCTCCGCCGGCGTCACGTACCGCTCTATTCATATCGACCCGCGCGGCACCAATCCGGTACGGGAGCTTGCCGCCCTGCTGGCATTCATACGCATTTACCGGCGGCTGAAGCCTGTCGCGGTTCTCCAGTACACGATCAAGCCCAACCTCTATGGCTCTATCGCGGCACGTGTTCTTGGAATCTCCGCGGTCAACAATGTGACGGGCCTCGGGGCCGCTTTCGAAAGCACCGGCCCGTTTCGGGGCGTCATTGAGGCGCTGTATAGATTCGCCTTTCGCCGGGTGGAGCAGATCTTTTTCCAGAATCCGGATGACCTGCGCTTGTTTGTCCAGCGCCGCCTGGTGGCTCCACGGCACGCGGCTCTCCTCCCGGGCTCGGGCGTCGACCTTGCTCATTTCTCTCCGCGGCCGCGCGGCGCAGGAGGCTTCACATTCCTCTTCATCGGCCGCCTCCTCAAGGCCAAAGGCGTCGAGGAGCTTGTTGCCGCTGCGCACATCGTGCGCGCGCGGCTGCCGGGGACCCGCATTGTTCTTCTTGGAAAGCGTGATGACGACGATCCACGCTCCGCCGATCCACGCATTCTGGACGCGGCGGCCTCCGTGGGGACCATCGAGCTGGCGGGAACGGTGGACGACGTGCGGCCCTCCATTGCGGCGGCGGACTGTGTCGTTCTGCCGTCCTACTACCGGGAAGGGATTCCACGCTCCCTGCTGGAGGCCGCTGCCATGGGGCGGCCGCTCATCGCGGCTGACTCAATCGGGACCCGGGAGCCGGTCCGCAATGGGGCCAACGGTTACCACTGCCGCCCCCGGGATCATCGAGACCTGGCGGACAAGATGGTTGCCATGGCGGAGCTCTCCGAAGGCGCCCGGATCGCGATGGGGACGGCGTCGCGGAGGATCGCGGAGGATCGCTTCGACGAACGGATCGTGATTGCGAAATACCTGCAGACCATCGACCGGCTGGTCGGAAAGGCGCGTTGATGTTGGACAAAGAATCAGGTTCCGACGTTCCCGCATTCCGGCGGGGTGACTTCGCGATCCTCTGCGCGATCGCCATATTTGCGGTGTTCTTCAGGCTTTCGACTCTCATGATGATCCACACGGGAGTCGATGAAAAAGATTACTGGATCTCGGCCAAGGCGATCGCCTTCGGCCTTTCATATCCCCCGCTGATTCACAGGACGGTCCGGTTCGGCGTGATTCTGCCGGTTGCTGCTGCCCAGCGTCTCTTTGGCGAAGAGCCGAACGTGTATTACGTGCTGCCCGTGCTCAATGCCGCCATTCAGGCCGGTCTTGCCTTCCTTCTCGGCCGCCGGGTCCGCGGCCGGGTATGCGGCGTGCTGGCTGCGCTTTTTCTCATTCTCTTTCCCTACATGATCCGTGCAGGCAGCCAGGTACGCCCCGAGATTTTCTCCGTCACGTACGTGCTCGCAGGACTGTTGTGTTTCCTTGCATATCTCGAACGTGCCGAAATCAGGGAGGAAATAGGAGAGGCAGGCCAAGGCGCCTCAGGGCTGGGCGCGCTCATGGGCGCCTGCGTCTTTTTCTTCGCCGCGTACGAATCCACCGTGACAAATCTCTTTTTTGTCCCCGGCCTCGTCATTGTCATGCTCGCCCGCAGACGTCCGCTCCGCGAGATTGCGATCTTCGTGGGCATGCTGGCAGTATTCTTCGCTGCAGAGACAGCGCTGTATGCGGCTTTCACCCCGTTCAAGCTTGGGCAATTGCAGGTAATTGCCCGCAGCCACCTTGAAGATAATGAGTCGCTGCGGGCCGTGGGACTGGCTGATCTGTTCAAAAGGTATGCGCGCCCGTACCTGCAGCTCTATTGGCAGGTGCCGTTTGCACTCTTCGCGGCAGCAACCGCCTGGTACGCCATTCGGCGCAAAGGACGCGATGTCGCGGTGCTTGCCGCTGCAGCCTTCGGCTTTTTCGTGTGCCTCACCTTCGCGGTGAAGAGTATCCGGCCTATCGTGCCCGCGGAGCCCTTCATCAACCGCTACTTTACATCTGTCCTGGCGCCGGTAGCAGTCGTCCTGGCCGCTGCCGCGGCTGAGCTCGGCCAGGGAGTCTTCAGGCGCCTTTTCCAGCGACGGGGAGTGCCGTCGCCCTCCCTCATTGTGGTCTTGCTGGGGGCCGGAGCGCTCGTGACTGCCGCATTTTTCTCGTCCTCTGTCCTGCCGCGAGGCATGAGTGACTATGCCCATTCCCTCTTCAAGCTTTCCGACCACCCCCTCGCTCTCACCGGGCTCTATCGCGCTCAAGTGGACAAGGCATGGGACGAGGGCGAACCGATTGTTTCAGTCCTGGGGGCAGCCGGAGGAGGGGCGCTGGAGGCCTGCCGGGGCTTTTTTCTTTCGCTCTCGCGCTATCCGGGTGGCAAGGCCCCGCAGATTTCCGAGGGCTCTGCAGGCGGAACGGTCTGCCTGGTTCTCCTGCGGTCGGGAAGCCCTGATTCGGCGCCAGTGGTTCTTGCAGCCATCAGGACGCCTTTTCGACTCAAGCAGATAGAAACCGCCTCCGTCGCGAGGCTCCAGGGCGAGGCATTCCCATGAAACTCATCATCCAGATCCCCTGCTACAACGAGGCCGCGAGTCTCTCTGTTGCGCTGGCCGAGCTTCCCCGCAAGGTAAAAGGCTTTGACACAGTGGAGTGGCTCATCGTCAACGACGGGAGCACGGATGATACAGTGGAGGCTGCGCGCCGCTGCGGCGTGGACCATGTGGTGAGCTTCAAGCGCAACCAGGGGCTGGCCCGCGCCTACATGGCGGGTCTCAGGGCAAGCCTGGAGCTCGGCGCAGACGTCATCGTGAACACGGATGCGGATAACCAGTACTGCGCCGCTGACATCCCTGCCCTTGTTGCCCCGATCGTCGACGGGAGCGCGGACATTGTGGTCGGCGCCCGGCCAATCGGGGCTATTCGGCATTTCTCCCTGATCAAGAAGGCTCTCCAGGGACTCGGCAGCGCCGTTGTCCGCGGAGTGAGCGGCACATCTGTGGAGGATGCCCCCTCGGGTTTCCGGGCGGTCAGCCGCGAGGCGGCAATGCGCCTGCACGTTTTCAACGACTACACGTACACGCTGGAGACGATCATCCAGGCGGGGCGCAAGAACATGGTGATCGCTTCGGTGCCCGTTCGGGTGAATGGAGATATCCGCCCGTCGCGGCTCGTAAAGAGCATTCCCAGCTATATCAAGAAATCCATCCTCACGATGCTTCGTATTTTCGTTGTCTACCGGCCATTCCGGTTCTTCATGGCCGTCGGGGGAACAGTCTTCGCAATCGGGGTCATCGTCGGTCTTCGCTTCCTTGCATTTCTTGTTTTGGGCCGCGGGGGAGGCCACGTTCAGTCCCTGATTCTCGCCTCCATCCTCCTGGGCATCGGATTCCAGACCATGCTCACCGCGTTTCTGGCGGATCTCCTTGCCGTGAACCGAACGCTCATGGAAGAGGTCGAGTACCACGTGTTGAAAAACGCCGGTCAGCGATCGAAAGAAGGGCCGCGCCGCCGGGCGGCCGTCAGCGGGCCCCCTCGTTCACGACCGAAAAATAGGAAGAGCCCCTGAGAAACTGAAACCCTCGGAAAGAGGTGCCCGCAAAGATGAGGGTGCCGCGCACGTGATTGCCCAGCCCGCGCAGCCAGACGGCCACCGTGGGATTGTCGATGCTGCAATCCTCGATCCGGATGGAGACGGGAGAGACGTCGGCTCCGAGCTTCGACAGGACGAACAGAACGCCGACTCCCGAATTGTTCTGGATCCGGCATCCCCGCACAACACAATCCTGGAAGCCGGGATCGCCGCTGTTTGGTTCGAAATCGATGCCCGACATGGGCATGACGCCCGAGCTTCCCGAAATCAGACTGTCCTCTATCAGAAGGCGCCTCGCGGAGATGACGCTCACGCCCTGCCGATGGCTGTCGAGGATCTCGAGGTCCTGCAGCGTAAGGTCTTCGCAGGGGATGTGCACGTACCCGCGACGCTCGACGCCGGCGTAAATCCCATCCCCCCCGGCGCTTTCAATGCGGAGCCCCGCGATAAGCGCCCGCGCGGCGCCGCGCAGCGATATTGCGTGCCGCCATTCGGCGGGCTCGTACGGCCTCTTCCCGTAGTCATTCTTCCTCATTCGAATCGAGGCGCCGTAGCCGAGGAGGGAGAAGTCAGTCGCCCCGTAGGCCTGGATGAGACATTCCCCGGCACCTCGAAATGCCCCCTTTGCGGCCAGAATGACGACACCGGGCTCGAGGGCAATCTCCAGCCCGCCGCAACGAAGATCAAGCGTGCGCGAAAGGATCCATGGTCCTGCCATGCGAGGAACGATGACAACCCTGGCCCCTGAGTCCACGGCGGCCTGGAGAGCGTCAGTGGCATCCGTCTGCTGGTAACCCCACCAGGCTGCGCTCACTGCGGCACCGGCCGGGGCTCCCGCGTCCCAACCAGGCGGCCGGCGTGCGCGCGATCCGCCCGCCGATTCCCATGAGGAAATAAAAGAGGCAATTCGCGCGGAATACGCGGCCGCGCTGGAGCTTGAGCGGGCCGACTTGAGCGCAGGAGAGGCCCCGACACACGCGGCGAGCAGCGCTGTGAGAGAGAGAAGAATGGCGGCTCGTGATTGTCTTGAAATATGATTCATGACAAGTTACCCTATGAGCATATCATGACCCGCACGAGCTTTTCATGATTCTTTTTCGTATTGCGCTGCGCAACCTTCTCCGTCGCGGCGGCCGGAACCTTGTCGTGGCCATCCTCATCGCGGTGGGTGTGGCCTCTTTTTTTCTCAGCAACTCCGTCCTGGAAAGCTCGATTGGCGGCATCCAGCGCGCATTTGCGGACAACTTCACCGCGGACCTGTCTGTCAGCCAGCGCAGTGAACAGTCATTCAGCCTGTTCGGTCCCGATGTTCCCGTCATCGGTGACTATGCGCCTGCCCCTCTGCTTGTCAATGCACCCGATGTCGGCGCGCGCATCGCGCACGAGCCTGGCGTGCTCCGTACGGCTTACGTTCTGACATCGCCGGTCCTTGTCGAAGCGGGTGGTGCGCGCGGCTATGGATTAGGTCTCGGCGTCATTGGCGATGAGTACTTCTCGTTGTTCGCAGGGCTGCAATTCGCCGCAGGCGCTCCTCCTGCGCCGGGAAGCTCGGGATGGGTGGTGCTCACCGAGGAGTGGGCGGCGAAAATCTCGGCTGCGCAGGGGCACACGCCGGTGCCGGGCGACAAAGTGCAGCTCACCTACTTCGGAAATGAAACATTTACAATCAGGGAAGTGACTCTGGCCGGAGTCATCCGCTACCAGCCTTCCAGCGAGTTTCTCGGACAGGTTATCATGGTCGATGGCCGCATCCTGCGGGCGCTCTGCGGCTACGCGCAAACCGATGCCAGGCCTTCAGCGGGGACCAGCCTGCCTGCCACACCGCCACCAGGGGCCGCGAGTGGTGATATCGATTCGCTGTTTTCATCCGAATCGAGCCCTTCCGCGGCGGACGGAAAAACCGCGCAGTCCTCGGCTCCGGTAAGCCTGGACGAGCTCAAGAGAATGATGTCGGAAGCGCACCGCGCCGGAGTGGCAGCGGACATCTCCCCGCTCGGCCACCAGGGCGCATGGAATTTCATACTGGTCAGGACCGCGCCCGGCGCCGACAAGGGCCGCGTCGCCAATGCACTGCGAAAAGATCTGTCCGGCGCAGGTCTCACCGTGCAAGTGAGAGACTGGCGGGGAACCGCGGGCGCCGTTGCGCTCTATGTCTTCCTCATGCAGATTGTGCTGTACACCGGTCTTTTCATGGTGGGCGGGATCGTTGTCATTCTCACCATGAACTCCCTGGTGATGTCCGTGTTCGAGCGCACCGGGGAGATCGGCACGATGCGCGCAATCGGGGCTCGGCGCGGATTCATTCGAGGGCTGTTCATCGTCGAAACGCTCGCCCTTACCCTGATCTCGGGTGTCACAGGGATTCTCCTCGGCTCCCTGGGGGTAGCTCTCCTCGACAAGGCAGGTCTGCGATTCAACAACCAGATCCTTTCGCTCGTATTCGGCGGCTCCTCACTCCATGTCGCCATCTCGAACGGCAATATCGTACTGTCGTGTGCCGCCTCGCTCATTCTCGGCACGGTCGCGTGGGTGTACCCGGTTCGTCTGGCGCTGCGGATTCCCCCCGTTCGCGCCATTCACACGGTGTGATGGCAGGCATGACGATTCAGATCGCGTTTCGGAATTTCACGCGCAACAGCCGCCGCTTCATACTGCTCGGGCTTTCCGCCTCTGCGGGCTTCTTCTTCGTCTGCACCGTTCAGAGCCTTGTTGCGGGTCTTTCAAGCCAGATCAACACGCGCGGCGCCCGCTATTATGGCGGGCACGTCATCATCAGCAGGGTGGAAGGCGCCGCACCTGTTACCCCGGCTGCCGCCGAGGACCGTTTCATAGGGGAGGCGATTTCCCGGGCCGGAATCCATCCTGCAGCGATCTCCCACCGGACTCACCTCGGGTCGCAGGGGGTCGTGTTTTCCAACGGTGAATCGGTGCAGATCCGGCGTGTAATCGGCATGGATTGGTCCACCGAGGGCCCCAAGATCAGCGGGCTCCAGTTTGTGTCCGGCAGGCCGGAAGAGATGAAGGAACCGGGCGGGGTTTTGATCTCTGAGGTGACCGCGCGGCTGCTCCGAGTCCGGGTGGGAGACCAGATCATTCTGCAGGTCAACAGAGATGCGGGCGCACTCAACACGCTGCCGCTCGTAGTGAAGGCCATATTTCGAGAGGTGAGCATATTCGGATACTACACCGTGTACATGGACCGAGGCGTTCTCAACCGCGCACTCGGAAAAGACCCTGACTCCAGCGCCTCGTTCGGCCTGTACCTGGACGACTATCGAACGGCGGGCAGGATATCGGCGGCTCTTTCCAGGGCCCTGGACGGCCGCTATACGGCAGTGCCGGTTGTGACCTTCATGCCTGAGATCGGCACGATGCTGAAGGCCCTGACCGTGGTCAGCTATGGCATCCTTGCGCTCCTGTCCCTTGTCATTGCCGTGGGCATTCTGAACATTTACCGGGTGATCATCTATGAGCGCACCAGGGAGATCGGTACGATGCGCGCTATTGGAGTGCAGAGATCGCAGGTGCGGAACATAATTCTCTGCGAGGCGATTTTCCTCGCCTTGTGCAGCGTCGCTGCGGGTCTTGCATGCAGCATTCTGGCGCTGTCGGCTGTTTCCCAGATCCAGCTGAGCGGCGCCTCCGGGTTCGACATCTTCCTGGACCGCGGACACCTGAGCTGGATCCTGTATCCTGAAAACGTGGGAGTCGACGCAATGCTGATTGCCCTGATCACCCTTTTCGGCGCCCTGGGTCCCGCCCGATCAGCACAGCGGATCGAGCCTGTGGTTGCAATTCGGGCCGAATGAAGAGGAGCATATGAGAGTTCAGTCCCGTGCAGCGCGGATTTGCCTGCTTCTCGCCCTATCTGCGGGAGCCATAGCGAGGCCTTGTCCAGGAGGAGCGCAGGCTGCCGCCAGCACCCCCGATCTTGTCCAGCTGCTCAAGAAGGCCGACTCCTTGGTGACTTTCCCTGATTCCGATTTTTCCGCTCAGTACACCTTCATACAGGAATCCCCCGGCCAGGGGACGAACTCCAAACAGGCCATGGTGTTCAGGCGGGATAAGAATAACACATACCTCATCGTCATCGTGAAGCCGGAAGAAGACAAGGGAAAAGGCTACCTCAAGTCAGGAAACAATCTCTGGTTTTATGACCCCGTGTCCCGCAGGTTCACATTCACGAGCGCGAAGGACCGGTTTCAGAATATGAACGCCCGCAATTCGGATTTCACGCGTTCCAATCTTGCAGGGGACTACAAAGTGACGGGGTCCACCCGGCAGACGCTGGGCAAATATGACTGCTGGCTCCTTGATCTCCAGGCGACGAGTGACGACATCACCTTCCCGAAAATGAAGATCTGGATCGACGAATCAGGCCTGGTTCGAAAGACGGAAGATTACAGCTATTCCGGCCAGCACGTAAGAACCGTGGCCTTTCCCAACTACCAGCAGATTGGCACGAGGTATATCCCCCAGACGGTCGTGATTTTCGATGAACTGCGGGGTGCCACGATTAATGGCACATTTGTCAATGAGCGGACCACATATACCATCGCTCGACCGTCGCTTGAACGTTTGCCCGACGCGACCTTCACAAAAACATGGCTGGAAAAGCTTGGTGAGTAGGGCATCACACCAATGGATCGGCTTTGCGTGCCTGCGGAGGGCCGCGTGCATCGCGGCACTCGTCTGCCTGCTGGCGGCCGGGCTTTCCGCGCAGTCCCAGACGAGCCCGGACAACCCGGACAGCCTCTTCAACGACGGCACCTCTGCCACTCCGCCTATTGAGGGCCAGCAGGCGCCGGAAACGCCGGCAACGGCCTCGATACGTCCCGATGATCTTCTCCGCGACGACAAGATCCACTTTTTCGGATCGGTGGACATCTACGGCCTGGCCGGACTCGGCTGGTCGCAGTTTCCCCAGCTGGCTCATCTGGGAGACAATTTCGGCCCGGAGGGCGGCGGTTCCCTTACGACGAATATCGGCTTTGAAGTTCGGCCGGCCAGTGAGCTGCGGATCCGCGGCACGCTGAGCTACTATTTCCCGACCGCAGGACCTTTGTTCTCAGAGATGATCGTAGACTACTCCATCCTGAACAGCGTCTTCTTCCGTGTCGGGTCCTTTGCCTACACCTGGGGCAATTCCCAGTTTTTTCAGTACGCCAATCTCCCTGCCCGAAGCCTCCCGGGATGGGTGGGGACAACCAATTTGCCCTTCTGGGAGCAGACGAATCTCCTCACCAGCGCAGTGACGGAGACAGTGCCTGTCACTTTGAAAATGAACATACCGTTCGGCCTCAACGGACTTACATTCCTTGCCCGGTTCGACCTGGCAAACTACTTCCCCAATCCTTCCTCACCCAATCCGAAGGACGCCGGGTATGGACTCCAGTATGACATGGTGACGGGTCCTATAGAGTGGAGCGTTGCCGGATTCTGGCAATACCTCCTTACTCCTCGGACTTTGCTGGCGATGAAGACGACCGTAAGCGGGTTTGACATCTCCGCGGAAATGATCATGGCCTACCCGGCACGGTTTACTCTTTCCGGCATTTCTACGGTCAGCACGACAGGAGGCGGTATCTTCGTGGGCGGCGAGCTGCAGCGGATCTATCCCACGGCCGTCATCGGGCTGTCCCGGGAGTGGACGGACGCGCATATCAAGTTCTATGCGGAATACGCATACAACGGGGAGCGTGATTCCGGCACCTCCTGGCTCGCTGACGCGACCGGCCCTGGAGGCCACAACTCGGCCGCAGTTGTCCGCTTCAACCAGCTTGGTCCGGCGGGCCTCGCTTTCAATCTGCTCTGGCAGCAGAACTGGACGGATGGATCGGCGCTCATCGCGCCATTCCTGGAGATTTCTCCCGTGGCTCTGACGACAATACAGATCGGGCTCCCGGTCATCTTCGGCCCCAACAACGGCGAGGTAGTGAATAATCGTCTGGTTCCCGGCGGCAAGCGCGTCGAGCTCCTGATCCTTGTGAAGCTCAGCGCCAGCTTCAGGCAGTAGCGCGATGTCCGGCAGGTTGATTGCGATTATCGGCGGAGCAGGCTTCATTGGAACTGAGCTGGTCCGGCAGTTTCTCCAGAAGGGCGAGAAGGTGCGCATCGTGGACAAGAGAACCAGCGCCACCTATCCTTCGCTCTGCCGCGCCGCCGACGTGAGAGATGCTGCCGCGCTGCGCGCGTCTCTCCAGGGTGCCGATATCGCGTACAACCTCGCTGCGGAGCACAAAGACAACGTGAGGCCGCTCACACTCTACGACGAGGTGAACGTGGAGGGCGCGCGAAATGTCTGCCGGATCGCCGCGGAACTGGCTATCCGCGCGATTGTGTTCACGAGCTCTGTCGCCGTCTATGGCTTTGCCGCCCCGGATACAGATGAAAAAGGCCCGCTCCATCCCTTCAACGACTACGGCCGGACCAAAAAGGAAGCTGAAGGCGTTTACCAGGAGTGGCTGAATGGCGGCACGGGACGCATGCTGACGATCGTGCGCCCCACGGTCGTGTTCGGACCTCGCAACAGGGGGAACGTCTACAACCTTCTCCGGCAAATGGCATCAGGACGATTTGCCATGATCGGATCGGGAAAGAATGTGAAGTCGATGGCTTTTGTCGAAAATGTGGCGGGTCTCCTTGCGGCCGCCGCAGACTTTGGACCGGGCGGGCATCTGTTCAACTACATCGACAAGCCCGACCTCTCGATGAACGAGCTGGTTGTCCTCGTGAAGCGATGCCTGGGATTGCCCGCGCGCATAGGGCTGCGAATACCCTATGCCGCCGCATACCTCGGGGGCCTTGCAGCGGATGGTGCGTCGAAAGTCTTCAGGAGAGAGCTTCCCATCAGCGCCATCAGGGTCAGGAAGTTCTGCGCAACCACCCAATTCGGGTCCTCCCGCCTGGCCGCAACCGGGTTCGCGCCGCCCGTGTCCCTCACCGAGGGACTTGCGCGCACCATCGCCTATGAGTTCCTCGGCGGCCGGGAGAAAGACCCGGAGCACACCACATTGTTCGAAAGCGAGTAGGAGTCGAAATAGATATGTAACAGATTCAGAAAGGAGAATGTGAAATGAAACGTGCGCTTCTGGTCGGAATCAATGACTATCCGGGTACGCAGAACGATCTCCATGGCTGCGTCAATGACATCACGAACCTGTATGACGTGCTGGTGAAGTACTTCGCCTTCGCCTCCACGGATATCGTGATGCTCTCGGATAAGCGCGCAACAAAGCAGGCCATCCTGGATGGGCTCAGAGGGCTCATCGCGAAAAGCGGGGAAGGGGACAGCGTTGTGTTCCATTATTCAGGCCATGGGTCGCAGGTGCGGGATACGGAAGGAGACGAGCTGGCGGACGGCCTGGACGAGATTATCTGTCCGTGGGACTTCGACTGGAACGGGACGTACATCAAGGATGATGATTTTGCCGGCATTTTCAGCGGCCTTGCCAGGGGAGTGTCACTGGAAGTCATCCTCGATTCGTGCCACTCGGGAACCGGAACACGTGAGATGATAATCGACAGGACGAGCCTGTGCGGTCAGCAGACCGGGTTCCTTGATGAAAAGGCGCTCTGGGCGAGCAGTCATTGCATTCGGCCGCGGTACCTGGCGCCTCCGGCGGACATCGCGCTCCGGGCGGATGACATTTTCGGGGACACGCTGAAAACGCGCCGCATCGGGGAGGACGCGGCCCTGAATCATGTCTTGTGGGCGGCCTGTCGTTCTGACCAGTATTCCGCTGACGCTGATGTCGGAGGAAGGCCGGGGGGTGCATTCACTTATTTCTTCTGCAGGCACATCAGGGACACGGCGGGGAAGGTGAACCGGTCGGACCTGATCAAGCTGGTGCGGGCCTCCCTGAAGCACGAAGGATTTTCCCAGGTGCCTCAGCTCGAATGTCCGGAGGATCACAGGAAGACAGAAGTGTTTGACTAGGCAGCGCCCGCCGCCGCCGAGGAATCTCCCCTGGCGTTCGAGCCAAAGAGCAGCGCCGCACCCGCATAGACCACCGCCACCCCCAGGAGGACAGCGCTGAAACCAGCGGAAGTGGAGATGATACGGGTAAGGACCGAGCCCGTGACCGAAAGCGCGCCGTTCATTCCCCATGCCCACGGCAGGATCGATTTTCTGTTCGCGGACAGGACCGCCAGGCCCGTGGGGAACGGGACGCCAAGAAACAGGCCGAAAGGTGCAATGAAGCCGGCTGCAATCAGCGCCTTGAGCGGAAGAGAAAGTCCGAGTCCGGCCTTGAGAATGGGCGACAGACCGAATTGATAGAAAAGAACAAAAGCCACGATGCCGCTCACCGCGGTCATGACAAGTGAGCGGCCGTCCGCCTTCAACTTTCCCGCAGCCAGGCTGCCGAGGCCGGAGGAAATCAGGAGAACGGTGATGACAATGGAATTGGCATACACGGGATCGGCAAGGAAGAATACGAATCGCTGAATGAGGAATATTTCCGCCATCATGTAGCCGATGCCCAGCGCGCCGTAGTAGGCAATCACTCCCAGCGTGCCCCGCTGCCCGCTGAAAAGCTCTTTCCATCGCGCGGCCAGGGGAAGCATGATGATGAGCAGCCCGAAAATCAGGGATTGAAGAAAAGTGGCAAGCAGCAGGAGGTAACCCCATTCTTCGGATATTTCCCCGGCATGTGAAACAAACTGCGGCACCGTAGCCGGCTTCAGATAGCCCGAGTAATAGGGTTTGTCGTCCGACGCTGGACGAATATCGAAAACATAGTCAGAAAACAGCTCCTCCTGCCTTCCCGCCAGCATCCATTCAAGGGAATAGTGATAAAGATCGCTGGCCCTCAACTCCGCATCCGGCGCCCTTCCTGAGTCATTGGACGAGTCGTCCGACTGATAGAACGCGCGATACCCCGCCAGAATCCGCCCAAAGTCCTTTGTTCCGGCGGGCATGCCGTCGTAGTAGTCGGGCTCGAAGGACATGCGGCGGCAATACTCCTTCAACCGGCCGATCTCCAGTGGGCTGAAATCGTCCTTTTTTATCAGCACGGTTGCCGTCGAAAGCAGAAGGTTGAAAGCAAAGATCTTTTTTTGCGGATTCTTTACGCCGCTCAACCGCATTGCATCAACCAGCGTCGAGAGAAGCCGCGGCACGTTCCGCGGCGGGCTCAACGTGTCCCATACGGTGATGGAGAGGATTCCCGATGGTGAAAGGCATTTCATGTATTCCTGGAGGGCCTCCGCGGTATAAACATAATTTTCTTCCACCGAGTATCCGCCCGCCTGCGACAGCCCGATCGAATCAATGAGCCCTATCTCGACAAGATCGAATCGTTGAACCGTCGAGCCTGCAAAAGACCTCACCTCCGCGTTGACCAGCTTCACCCGCCGATCTGCCAGAAAATCCCCCCCGTACTTTCTGAAATACGGAATGTCCCTCAGCATGTGCACAAGGTCGGGATTGGATTCGACCACCCATACCTCCCTGGCGCCGTGATGAATGGCTGTGTGCACACTGGCGCCACCGCCCAGCCTGAGCACGAGGACACGGGGGTTCCTGAGAATGATGTAGGGAGCCGACATCGGAAGGAAATCGATGTAGTTTTCCTCGTCCGGCTTCAATTTCCGCATCACGCCGACCGGCCCATTGCCGTCCACATACATTCCAAGGAATGCATTCCGAGGCATTTTCGAAAGTGAGACGCCCGCATTATCGCTGAGACCTGGGGCGAAATGGAAGTACGAGCTGGAAAACACCCGCGTTTCGCCCAGGGGGCTGAATGCGTCGTAGACAAGCGCTGAATCAGGGTACTTGCGGGCGTAACTCTCTCCCTTGAAGTCAGAGACATTGAGGCTTCCGAAACGACCCAGGAGTATGAAGCCGACCGAAGCAACAACGACGAAAAGGGCAGCCTCAAGATGCTTGATTCGGAATCTGTCCTCCTCTGCGCTCCATCTGAGGCAGCAGAGAAGTGCGGGAAGGACAGCTACGCCGACAAGGGGATAGATCAGGAAACCCGGCGGAAAGAGGAACATGAAGCCGAGTATGAGAAGTCCGCCGAGACCTGACCCGAGCATGTTCCAGAAATAGAGCTGGTGCATTCTGCCGGCGAGCGTCATGAACATGACGCCGATGAAAATCCCGCCGGCAAAGAAAGGAACCCCGTACAGAACGTAGTACAGCGCGATCCACCAGAGCTGGGATGGGTCCGTTGCAATCAGCACCGGGTTGAACGGAATCTGCTGCGCCAGGGCGTGCGCGACCGCCATCGAAGGCCCCAGGGCAAAGGCTGATGAAGCCAGCCAGGTGTCGGGGTTGGTCCGTATGCGGCTTCCCAGAAGGGTGAGGAGCGTCCCGGCAAGGCCAAAACCCAGGAGGGCGATGCTGATCACCATGGAACCGAAGTTCGACCAGCTTGCCACCGAGAACGCGCGCATCACTTCGATCTCGAAAGCCAGGACGCAGACGGATACCAGGAACAGCGCGGCCAGTCTCACGTCGGAGAGCTTTGTCCGCCTCAGCGTCATTCGGTAGCCTTGGGTTCCGCTGCCGTGTGCAGGCCTCCGCCTTTGCTCGTAAAGGGAACGAATATCTCTTTGTGTTTTCCCTGGTAAATGTCCTCTCTCTCAAGGTCCATGGAACCGTCGCCGTTCACGTGTTTTGTGATGCGAAGGATGGTCTGGCCTGAAGGAGGACCGACAGGAATGACCATGATGCCTTCCGGCGCCAGCTCCCGCAGAAGCTCCGGCGGGACGTGGTCTATCCCGCAGGTGACGATGATCCGGTCGAACGGCGCGTGCTCGGGCCACCCATTGTATCCGTCGTCGATCTTTCTCTGGATATTGCCGTACTCGGGAAACCTTGCCTTGTATTTTTCGTAGATGCCATTCGTCTCATTGGCCAGCGCGCTCACGATCTCTATGGTGTAGACGTGGTTGGTCAGCTCCGACAAGACAGAGGACTGGTACCCGGAGCCCGTGCCGATCTCCAGAACTTTCTGATCCGGCTGCGGATCGAGGTAGTCCGTCATGCGGGCCACCATGTGAGGACCGGAAATGGTCTGGCCGTATCCTATGGGAAGCGCCGCGTTTTCATAAGCGCGCCGCGCATCACGGGCAAAGTACTCGCGCGGGGCCCGGAGGAACGCCTCGAGTATGCGCTCGTGGGTGATGTTTCTTGTTCGCAGAAGCACCTGCGCTCTTTCCCACTTTGCCAGGAGGTACTTTTCTTTCTCGTCCGTGTGGCTCAGCATCCAGGAGACGTACGCGGCCTGGTCCGTCAGAGGCGGGTTTTCCTTCCGGGAGGTGATGTCAAAAATGGGTCCCGGCTCGCCGAGCATGATCGGGCCTGTTTCCGGCGAAATCTGAGGCGCGGGCTGCGGCTTGGCCTTTACCTGCGCCGCGACCGGCACTGCCTTGGCAGTGTGGACAGGGGCACGGGCAGGAGCGGGGACGGGGGCGGGAGCGGGAGCGCGAACAGGCACCGCCGCCGCAGGAGCGGGCTCGGAGGCAGGTTGAACAGGGGCTGCTGGTACGGGTTTCGGCGGCGGGGCAGGGACCGCCACCGTGATACGCGCGGCCGGCTGATCCGAATCCGCAGTTCGTCCGCCGATGTCGACAATGATGAATGCCGCGAGCACGATCAGCAGGCCCGCAGCGGATGCGATCAGAACCCCGACCGAGCCGCGGCTGCCCGCACGTACAGAAGAGATTCTGGCTCCTTGAGCGGAGACCTTGGCGCCCGGCGCGGCCGCGCGCGGCTGGTAACCGCAGACTCCGCACGCCTTGCCTGGCTCGAGGTCAAATCCGCACTCGGGACATTGCGTGCTCACGAGCTGCACTCCCCCTCATCTGAGACGTTGAGAATACATTAGAATATCGACTCGTTCCATTGCGAAATTGAGGCGCGGGCTTGATTAAAGGTCGTCATTGGGCTAAGCAGTACGATCCGCGCGAAACGACAGGAAAGGTGGATAGATGGCACAGGAAATGACCAGGCTCGCTCTGGAAGGCAGGGAAATCGTGCTTCTGGGCACGGCACACGTTTCGCGGGAAAGTGTCGACGATGTACAACGGGTCATCAGCGAAGAAAAGCCTGACCGGGTCTGCGTGGAGCTGGATGAAGGGCGGCACGCCTCGATGACCCAGGGGAACAGCTGGCAGAACCTGAATGTCGGCAAGGTGATTCGGGAGGGAAAAGGGTTCCTCCTCATGGCAAACCTCGTTCTTGCCTCCTTCCAGCGCAGGCTGGGAAAGGACCTCGGCGTGAAGCCCGGCGAAGAAATGATTGCCGCGATCCAGGTCTCCCAGGAGCTGGGGATTCCGTATTCTCTCTGTGACCGCAACATCCAGGTGACATTGCGGCGGGCGTGGGGCCGCACGGGGCTCTGGGGAAAAGTGAAGATGCTCTCCGCCATGCTCGCATCGGTTTTCGCCAATGAAAAGCTCAGCGTTGAAGACATAGAGAAACTGAAGCAGAAAGACGTCCTGCAGAGCATGATGGAAGAGCTCGCCGACTACTTACCGGCGGCCAAGGCCGTGCTCATAGACGAGCGGGACATCTATCTTGCGGCCAGGATCTACCAGGCGGAAGGAAACAAGGTGGTTGCCGTTGTCGGCGCGGGGCACATAAGCGGCATAGCGGCGCACATAACGGCGCTGGCCGAAAAGAGGGAAACGGTCGATCTCGCGCCTCTCGATCAACTGCCCGTCAGGGGATGGGCAGGCCGCGTTCTTCCCTGGCTGATCCCCGCGATCATCGTGGTGCTCTTCGGGCTCGGCTTCATCAAGGCAGGATGGCAGATGAGCCTGCAGATGTTCTGGCGCTGGCTCCTGCTCCATGGCGGGCTTGCCGCCCTGGGTTCCCTCCTGGCCTTTGCTCATCCCCTGACAATCGTGATCGCCTTTGTGGGCGCGCCGATCGGTACCCTGAATCCATTCGGCAAGATAGGGCTCTTCACGGGCGTGGCCGAGGCATTCCTGAGAAAGCCGCGGGTGCGGGACGTGGAGAACCTCTCCGAAGACCTGACTACCTTCAAGGGGTTCTACACGAACAGGGTGACGCATATCCTCATCGTGTTCTTTCTTTCCACCCTCGGCGCGGCGATCGGGAACATCATTGCCATCGGCTGGCTGGCCGCGTTGTTGAAGGGCGGGAAGTGAGTCAGCCGATCCTGTATCGGTAGATATTCCCCTGCGTCCGCTCCGGGCTCAAACCCGGGAACCGCCAATAGTGAGAGACTACCCGGGCGCCGGGTGCGAGCTCCCTGCTGAGCTTCGCTTCCAGCCGTGCCATGACAAAACCCACCTGGAAGACGGTGATGAGGGTGTAGCGGGAAAGGTCCTTTCTCCAGAAAGTCCCCCAATGGATGAAGGCGCGGCCGGCGAGCCCCGCCTTCCTGATGTTGCTGCGCGAGACGAACACCAGCACGGGATTTATCTCGTATCCGTGGGCTTCCGCGCCTTTGAGAGCAAGCGCGATAACCACCCTGCCGTCACCTGACCCGAGGTCCGCAGCTTTTTCTCCCCGCCGCACATCGGCCATATCAGCCATCATGCGGGTTTCATTCTCGCTGCTCGGGTCGTAGATGGCGCCGCGCCCGAGCG
>Ga0265316_10002703_pt1 | contig 18255 bp, 9 predicted proteins | sample 4522metaG_FD_202092 | JGI IMG/M metagenome (GOLD analysis project Ga0265316, IMG submission 202092) | Rhizosphere microbial communities from Carex aquatilis grown in University of Washington, Seatle, WA, United States - 4-5-22 metaG | ecosystem: Host-associated > Plants > Roots > Rhizosphere >... | reverse complement strand
TTCTAATTTATAAAAATAAACTCCGCTCGAATAATTTGACGCGTCCCAGTCAACCGAATAACTTCCCGGCTGCATTTGCTGGTTAACAAGCTTAGCAACTTCACGTCCAAGAACGTCATAAATTACAAGCTTCACGAAATTGTTGCTTGCAATTTGGAACCTGATAACTGTGCTAGGATTAAACGGGTTGGGATAATTCTGCAACACTGAAAATTCCTTTGGCAATGTTGAGGATATATTGTTCAAGCTTACAACTTCACCGCCACTTGTTGTTTTTATGATGAGGCCGTCATATCCGACCATCCATCCTGTTTGAGAATTAATAAACTGCATACACTCTATGTTACTGTATCCTATGCCTAAATCAACTTGTGAATGCCAGTTAAGCCCTCCATTTGTTGTTTTGTATATCGGACCAACGTCGCTTTTGGCCCACCCGTTATTCGCATCGATAAACTGGCATTTTAAATCCGGGCCATTGAGCTGTAAACTTATCCAGCTATTCCCACCGTTTGTTGTCTTAATAATTTCATCACCTGAAGCCCAACCTGTCAGACTGTTTACAAAACTAATTTTACTGCATACAACATTCGTATCTGTTGGCAGGGTAACCCAGTTTTGTCCCCCATTAGTAGTCTTGTAAATCCTGCACCAACTGCCTGAATATGTTTCACTGATCCATCCGGTGTTATCATTAATAAAATAGAAAGCGGCAACCGAAGAATAATCCATTGGAACGGGAACTTCATTCCAAGTATACCCGCCATTAACTGTTTTAGTTAATTTTGGCGTTGTAGGATAAGCGTCTCCGCACGCCCATCCGGTATTTACATCAATAAAATTAATGGAGTTAACTCTAAAATTAAAAGTAGGAAGCTCCATCCAGCTATTCCCGCTGTTTATTGATTTAAATAATCCATAAGCAATTTTAAGATAACCCGTACTGGCGTTTAAAAATTGTATATAGTCAGGATATACCGGGGACATATAGATGATATTCCAATTTAAGCCCCCATTCGTTGACTTATATATAGGTGCGGCTTCTGTTGTGTTACCGCCAATTCCAATCCACCCTGTATTTGCATCAATAAAGCTTAAAGTATAAAAATTCAGTCCTGGTGGATGAAACGACGTTGAAACTGACCAGTTTAAACCCTGATCGGTTGAACGAGCAATTTTGCCGCCTTCTCCAACTATTAACCCCAGGTTTCCTGAAAATCCAATAGCATTAAGCTCATAAGTTGTTGCAACAGAGATTTGACTCCAAGATTCTCCCTGGTCAGTTGTTCTGAAAATGTTTGCAGGTAAATTGCCATAGTAACCTCCAACTGCAAGCCCTGTTAAATCATTAATAAAATAAATTGAACTGAGTGGCGTGCTACTTTGACCGTTTAAAACCTTTGTTATCCATGTCACGCCGGAATTGGTTGTTTTCCGAATTAAGCCTCTGAAGGAAGCTCCACTGCCGCAGACAAATCCTGTTTGCGAATTAATAAAAATTAAATCCGAATAAAGGGCTGCGGAACTATCAATAACGTTCCAATTCATTCCTCCGTTAGATGTACTAAATATTTGATAATCCATAGCGGCAAAACCGGTCGTCTCATTCTGAAAAAAAATGCTTCTAATATATGAGGGTAATGATGTTATTGAGCTTTGCCAGTTTGAACCACCATTTGTTGTCCTTAAAATTTGATTTTCGGCTCCAACCCACCCCGTATTTTGATTTATAAAATACATTGTCCTTGCAATTGCATCAAATTGCGAAACAAATGTCCAGGCAATACCCATATTTGTTGTCTTAAATATTTTTGAAGTCATACCTCCATCATCGCCAATGATCAAGCCTGTATTTTCATTAAAGAAACTCATATCATAATAATAATGCAGAGGGTCTAAACCCGTTAGAGCTGAAGTTGTAAGAGGATTGCTCCAATTTATGCCGCCATTGGTTGTTCTTATTACTGTTCCATAGTATCCTATTGCTATTGCATTGTTCTGATCAAAGATCTTAACAGATTTTAATGTAACGTTTGTAGGTAACGGATTAATAAAGGACCAGCCCGACGATTGTGCATTTATTTCCATATAGAAACATGACAAAAGGGCTGCCACAAATATTATTTTTCTCATTTTATTAATACCATCTTTCTGGCCGCTAATTGTTCATTATTTATTGATAATTTATAAAAATAAACTCCACTCGGATAAGCGCTCGCATCCCAGTCAACCGAATAGCTTCCCGGCTGCATTTGCTGATTGATGAGCGTTGCAACCTCGCGACCGAGAACGTCGTATATTATGAGTCTCACCCCTACCGCGCCTGCTACCGCAGTCACGTCTCCCCCTGACAGGGGGAGATTCAGAGGGGGTGCAACAGAAAATTTAATTTTGGTAATTGGATTAAACGGATTGGGATAATTTTGAGATAATGAAAAATTATCGGGGATTTCAGAGCTGATCTTATTTATGCCGGTTAAACTCGTGTCGCCGTAAAGTATTCCGCTAATAATGCATCCTAATAATGTAACTGTTGTAGTTTGCGTATGCCCATAATCCTGCGAACCGACAAACCCAAAATCTTTAGCCAGAGTTCTACTTCCCCCGGCTTCAAAATGATCCGTCCACGATGTAGTTAATCTTTTCTTCACCGTGCTAAATATGCTGTAAGTTGTCGTATCTGTTACTTTGTAGACCATAGAGCAGTTAAACATGGATGAATCCCCTAAACGCGCCGATAAACTGTCAAGCGTATGCTCATAGTTCAACCAGGGGCATCCCGTAGATGCGTCATATACCATCACGACATTTTTCATAGAATCGATTCTTATATATTGCGGCGATGATCCAGTACTGAAAATGTAATAAAGATGATTATTTGTAACTATCGTGCCTGTAACAGTTACTTTATATCTATAGGAACCGCCATACGGATAAGAACCATGATAATAAGTCCAGCAATTGCCTACGGCAATCGGGAAATATCTGGAAGATGAAGTATCATAAGAGTAAAGCAGGTTCAATTGGCTTAGAAATAAATATAATAATGATGAAATAAATAACTTTTTCATGATTGACAACAGGTTAAAAAGTTTACTTAATATTTTTATATGCTATTGTGTAATTTATTACTCTTTTATTTTAATAAAACTCCCGCCTTTGGCGGGACTACGGATAAAACGACTATCGTCATTTTATCAGCAGCATTTTTTTAGTTTGCGTATAACCGTCAGACCGCTCCAAGCGGTCAGACGGATTTATATCTAACTTATAAAAATAAACTCCGCTCGGATAATTCGCCGCATCCCAGTCAACCGAATAACTTCCCGGCTGCATTTGCTGATCTACCAGCGTTGTGATTTCCCTGCCAAGAACGTCGTAAATGATCATCTTAACGGAACGGTCGCGACCGTTCCCTACGACTGGCACTTGAAATCTAATAACCGTTGACGGATTAAACGGGTTGGGATAATTTTGAGAAAGAGAAAAATGATCAGGAACTTCTGATGAAATTGTATTTACGCCAAGTAAGCTTGTATCGCCATATATGATACCGTTTATCTGACAACCTAATAGGTTTCTCCAAATAGTAAATTGAGCTCCATAGGTATAAAACGAAACGAGTCCAATATTTTTGGCAAATGTTCTGCTGTCTCCTCCTTCAAAATAATCTGTGAAATAAAAATATTTTTTCTTTTTTGTTAAACCGAAAATACCAACGGTTGAGGTATCTGTACACCGGTAATAAAAATTACAATCGTATTTAGAAGAGTCCCCCATTCTTGACTTTAGGCTGTCGCTGGTTCTTTCATTTGAAAGCCATGGGCATGAATTCGTACTTGCGTATATCCGAATACTGGCGGATGAAGAATCTATCCTTCTGTATTCAGTAACCGGCGACGTTAGATAACTAAAAGTAGTCCTGATAATGTAATACAAATGATTGTTCATTGTATTTGTCCCAATCACAGTTTCTTTATAATTATAGATCGGGCCCTGAGGGTAATTGAAATAACTGTAGGTCCAGCTGTTTCCGATAGCAAGCGGATAATAATTCGTAATGCTTGTATCCTGAGAATAACTATTAACCGCCAGTAACAATATCAATGATAAAAAAGAATTAATTTTTCTCATTTTATTAACACCATCTTTCTTACTGCTAATTGTTCATTATTAATTGATAATTTATAAAAATATACCCCGCTTGGATAACTTAACGCATCCCATTCAACCGAATAACTCCCCGGCTGCATTTGCTGATCTACCAGCGTTGTGATTTCCCTGCCAAGAACGTCGTAAATGATCATCTTAACGGAACGGTCGCGACCGTTCCCTACGACTGGCACTTGAAATCTAATAACCGTTGACGGATTAAATGGATTCGGATAATTTTGACTTAATGAAAATTTATCCGGAATATTTGATGAAGTTGAATTTATAAAAGTGAGTCCGCCGTTTGTAGTTTTTAGAACAACCCCTGAATCGCCGCTTACATAACCTGTTAATGCGTTAATAAATGAAAATGATTTTGGCTGGAAAGCGCCAAGCGATTGCAGCTCAACAAAATTCTGGCATCCGCTGGTCGTGTAATACAATTCACTGGCTCCGGAACTTATATTGTTTCCTAAAACCCATCCTGTATTATCATTCACAAATTGAGTATTCGGGTAACGAATGATAATATTGCTAGTCACTTGCGACCATGTAGCGCCAAAATCGGTTGTTTTCATAAAATTTGAAGAATCACCGGTTAAATAACCCGCTCCTGTTGATAATAACTGAATTCCGGTTAATGACCTGGCATTACCGGTCGGAATAAATGTCCAGTTAGCGCCTCCATTAGTCGTTCTTACAGACCCCTTTGTGGCCCCGCCGCCAATCACCATCCCGGTATTTTGATTAGCAAATGAAATACCACCGAGTCCATTTGAAGAACTATAAACGCTCGACCATCCGCTTCCGCTGTTTTTACTTATTCCAATTCCGACAAAAAGCGAAGTATAAGACACGTATGTTACACCTTCAATTTCACAGAGTCCGCTAAAATATGCGTTAGTTTGCCCAAAAGAACGGTTACCGTTCCATGTAACTCCTCCATCTGTTGAGTTGTCAATCGAATAAGACGGAGGGCTGGCGTGCCCGGGAGAATAATAAACGCGATACATGCTGCCGGACGGGAATAAAAATGCGGAAGTAATATATCCTTCAGATTCGAACCAACTATTGTTTCCCACCAAAGATACATTCCATTTTGTTCCTCCATTTGTTGTGTTCAGAAATACATTGTCGCCAACAACTATGCCCGTATTTTCATTCACAAACGAAAGATATGTAAGAGAAGACCTGCAGCCTCCCAACGCAATACTCCATTGGTTGTAATAAGCGGCCCCTGTATCAATACTTTTGAGTGTTATTCCGTGGAGGCCGCATGTGTATGCATGACCTGAATCAAGCGGGCATATATCCGTATAAGTATTTCCCCAGAAAAGCTGGTTTGAACACCATACAGACCAGGCAACTCCGCCATTTGTAGTTTTCATCAATGGACTATTAGTACCTACGGCAAATCCCGTGTTTGGATTTATGAATTTAACAGAATACACAGAGTTACTATAGTTAAAATTAGTATTAACCCATGAATTTCCTGCATCTGTTGTCTTTAGCAAAGGTGAAATATTAGCAGAAACATAACCGGTTAATGCATTTGTAAAAGACAATGACAATAAATTATTAGCGCTTATTGTTTGAACTGTCCAGTTGTTTCCACCGTCTGTAGTCTTTAAAAATTTTCCGCTATCGCCGCAGGCGAAAATTTTAAGCGAATCAACCATAAAAACTGAATGCAGGTTTGTTGTAGTTACATTGATGGGGGTGAATCCTGCAATGCCTGTTGTTGTTTTGTACAAACTGCCATTATCTCCGGCAATAAATCCTGTGCTCTGATTTATAAAGCTGACGCTCCTGAAAGAAAGGCCGTTGGGTATTGAATAACTGATCCATGAGTTACCCCCGTTCGAAGTGTACATGGCCAGTTCGCCCTGCCCGATAACATATCCATGGTTCACATCGAAGAAACATAATCCATATAAATTATTTGTTGTGCCGCTTGGTATATTTATCCAGTTACTTGAACCGGTAGTGTTTTTTAGAATTATTCCGTTAGAGCCGACTACATATCCCGTATTGAGGTCAAAGAATTTTATGCCATAAAAATCATTTTGCGGATTAGGATTTCTGAAGATCCAGTCTGAATTTTGTGAAAAACTAACCTGCGCAAGAATTACTAATAGAATTACAGTAATAGTTTTCATTGTTGAATTTTATTTGATTAAAACCATCCTTTTTGTTTGTACATTTTTTAACTGTTCACCGTTAACTGTTAACTGATAAAAATAAACTCCGCTTGCATAAGCGCTCGCATCCCATGTAACAGAATAGCTTCCCGGCCGCATTTGCTGATCAACAAGCGTTGCAACTTCGCGGCCTAGAACGTCGTATATTATGAGTCTCACCCCTACCGCGCCTGCTTCCGCAGTCACGTCTCCCCCTGACAGGGGGAGATTCAGAGGGGGTGCAACAGAAAATTTAATTTTGGTTATTGGATTAAACGGATTTGGATAATTTTGCGATAACTTGAATGCACCCGGTTCGGAGATTCCGGAAACGCTAATACCTGTTAGTTCTGAAAGCGGACGGCGCCACAGTGAAAAGCCAAATGTGCCGGCATATATATAATCGTCAAGGATCTGCAAAGATGTCACATAACGGCTGCACAATCCATCGCACCACGGCCTCCAGTTAGCCCCAAAATCATTCGAAACATATATTCCGGGAATTGAATAAGATAAATCGTAAGCTGATACTACAAGATTAGAGCCGATACCTGCAATAGCCGCAATGCTCAGATTACTCAATCCTGACTGGTACCAGTTCTGACCGTTATTGCTTGAAATAAAGATCCCATGATTCCCGGTACCTGCTATAATATTAGAGCCCTGAATTGAAATGCATTGTATAAATGGTTCCGAGAATGATGTTTGCATCCATGTCTGCCCTCCATTTGTTGATCTAAAGATTCCGCTATCATTTGTCCCCCCATATAGATCGGTTCCGTTAGACGCAAGAGTTGTAACGCCGTTATTGCGGCTATAGATTTGCGTCCAGCTTCCTCCATTGTCAGTGGAGGAAAACACGCCGTCGGAATTTGATCCCTGCGTGCCTGCGTATATAATTGAGCCCAATTTGACAAAAGAACGAACAGTTCTGCCTCCCATATAGTTATTTGTCCAGTTAGCTCCGTTATTTGAAGAAAATAATATTCCCTCTCCGAATGAAGCGGCATAAATATAAGGGCCATCCGCCAAAAGTGCATGAACATCCTGAAATGCTAAATTCTGGCTCCAGGTCTGCCCGCCGTTAGAAGTTGAATAAATTCCATAGCCATCCATGCCTGCAAATAATCTGCCTGAATCCTGCGTAAGCGTTGTGACACCCATAACATTAAACGAGGTTTGGTTCCATGAAACTCCATTATCCGTGGTTCCAAAAACACCGTACGTATATGTGCCGGCATAAACTCTTGAATTGCAAAATGCAAGTGACGTAACATAACTTGTGCGCATTGAAGTTTGGGTCCAATTTACGCCATGATTCGTTGAAACATAAACACCGCTATCAAGAGTGCCCGCGTAAGTTGTTGAATTATTATCAGCAATCGAGAATATATATCTTAAGCGCAATGATGACTGTTGCCAAGCTTGTCCTGCATTTGTTGAAAAATAAACCCCATTTGAAACCGTCCCTATCAGAAAATTAGAACCGCTTATACCTACCGATAATGCATAACTTGTATACTGCGATACGTATAATGTCCACATTTGACCGTTGTTAGTTGATATGAATACTCCGTTATTGTTAGCGGCTATAGCATTAGAACCCTGAACCGTTAACATTGATACCTGCGATTGCACTGATGTTTGGGTCCAGCTTTGCCCACCGTTCGTAGATAAATAAATTCCGTTATTTGTGCCTGCATAGAAATAAGCGCCGCTAACTGCAAGAACCGTTACATGCTGAGGGAACGAATTGGATCCTGTCCATGTCATCCCTCCGTCGTTAGACGCATATACAGTATCATTTGAAACGCCGTATGCTACATTCCCAATTAACACAATAGATATCAGTTCTTTGCTTGCTAAAGACGTAAGTTTCCACTGCTGTCCGTTATCTGTGGAAATATAAAGCCCGCTTGAATTGGCAAGTATATTATTTCCTATTGACCCAAGTGAATTTACAATGCCGCCCGGCGGTCCAACCTGGTTCCATTGAGAATATAAATTGAATGATAAGAAAATAAATACAAAGAATAACAAAAATTTATTCATTTCTTTTGTTAAGGTTTACTTTAATAATACCATTTTCTTTGTTTGAATAAAATCACTCGCTGCCAACTTATAAAAATATATTCCGCTTGCGTACGCGCTCGCATCCCATTCAACCGAATAACTCCCCGGCTGCATTTGCTGATTTACCAAGGTTGCAATTTCGCGACCAAGAACATCATATATTATAAGTTTCACCCCCACCGCGACTGCTAACGCAGTCACGTCTCCCCCTGTCAGGGGGAGATTCAGAGGGGGTGCGATAGAAAATTTAATTTTAGTATTCGGGTTAAACGGATTCGGATAATTTTGACTTAATGAAAACTTATCAGGAATGTTAGATGAAGTTGTGTTTACAAAGGTAAGCCCGCCATTTGTGGTTTTAAGAACAACCCCTGAATCACCGCAGACATAACCCGTGTTTGCGTCAATAAATGAAAAAGAATTACATTTAAAAGTGTCCAAAGAAAGCAGCTGCATAAAATTTGTGCCGCCATTCGGCGTATAATATAACCTTGTGTCATATGGCGGAGAGACCTGCTGGCATATTGCCCAGCCTGTGCTGTTATCCACAAACTGGATTTGGTTGAAATATGCTACAAAACCCTGGCTTAATGGCGTCCAGTTAAATCCAAAATCAGTAGTCCGGTAAAATAATGATGAATCGCCGGCCATAAATCCCACGCCGCTGGGCAGCATTTGGATACTCCTGACATGGTTCATATTATTCATCGGTGTAAAACTCCAGTTTCCTCCCCCGTCAGAAGTCAGTAATATCCCCTGGCTGCTGCTTCCACCGCACAAAACAAATCCGGTATTTTCATTCGCAAAGGCAACAGGACCCAATTGATAACTTGAGGTGGTATATATTGTATTCCATTGGGAGCCTCCAGTACTTTTAACAATTATATACGGACTGGTTGTAACTGAAGCATATGAAACCCCGTTTTTTTCATCTAAACCATTTATATAGCCTAAAGACGGGCCATATCCGAACTGCCATGTCAATCCCCCATCCGTTGATCTCTCAAAGAATTCATCCGGATAGCCCGCAGGTGTAAATACATGAAACATTCTGTAAGCGCTTGTTGGGGAAAAGTACTTAACCCACACAGGATAGGTGTCATTACCTTCAAACCAGGAGAACCAGCCAACCATATTTATATTCCAATTTGCTCCGCTGTTTGAAGTATTCATAAATTCATGTCCGCCTATTACAAACCCGGTATTCTCGTTAAGAAAACTAATTGATGTCAGGTTATTTCTCGACCCTCCGGAAACTTTTAAATAACCATGAATTAATCCCATCTCTGAAAGATAGCCGTTTGTTCCGCCAATAAATGCTATCGTATCTACGGCGCTAATGCAATTCGGCGTTGAAGAGACCGGCACATCAGTTCCAACTTCCAACCAGTTTAAGCCTGAATTTGTTGTTTCCATAACAAGTCCCCCTGTTGCGCATGCAAATCCTGTAGTCTGATTTGAAAAGCTCACTGAATTCCAGCGGTTATTAACCGAATAAATTGAGAGTGTATTCCAGGTAACGCCTCCGTCAGTCGTTCTATAGGAGAAAGAAGGACTGGATGGAGATGTAGTTGTAATAACTCCTGTCAGAGCATTACAAAATGATATACATGTATTGGTGATACTTCCAACGCTTTGCATTGTCCATGACGCTCCCGCGTCAATTGTTTTTAAAACCGTACCGCTATCTCCGCAGGCAAAACCTTTAAGCGAATCAATAAAGAAAACACTATGAAGATTCCTTGACGTAACATTATCCGGTATCCATCCATAAATACCTATTGTAGATTTATATAACTCGCCGTTATCTCCAACCAGGAACCCTGTGTTTTGATTCACAAAAGTCACGCTCCTGAGGGCAAAACGATTACTGGTCACAACATGCGTCCAGCTGGCGCCGCCATCAGACGTATACATTATCAACCCTCCGGCGCCGACAATATACCCGTGATTCACATCAAAGAAATACATCCCGTACAGTTCATTTACTGTTCCTCCGTCAACCGGGGTCCAGGCGCCTGAACCGTTTGTCGTTTTAAGGATTGTCCCGCCGGATCCTATTACATACCCAGTGTTATGATCAAAGAACTTGACCGCATAAAAATCATTTTGCGGATTAGGGTTTCTGTAAACCCAATCGCTGTTCTGAGAGTATGAAAAAGCGGTTATAAATAATAAAGTGAATACTATAGATGCCTTCATGTTGTTAAGATTTATTGTTTTATTTACTACCGTCATTTTATCAGCAGCATTTTCTTTGTTTGTGTAAAATCACCGCCATTGTTGGAGTTATCTCCAACAATCAATCTGTAAAAATAAACTCCGCTCGGATAATTAGTCCCGTCCCAATCAACTGAATAACTTCCCGGCTGCATTTGCTGGTTAACAAGAGTTGCGATTTCACGCCCAAGAACATCGTATATCTTCAGTTGTAGGGGTCGCATATATGCGACCCCTACGGAACCCGGAATACTAAACTTAATAATCGTATTAGGATTAAACGGATTGGGGTAATTTTGTAAAAGCGAAAAAGATCCGGGGACTTCCGAAGATAATTCCTTTATTCCGGTCAACGAAGTATCGCCGAAAAGAACTCCATTTATCACACATCCCAGTAAAGATTCCGAGTAAAAACCATATGGCCAGCCTGTAAGATTGCCGTATGTTTCTGTAACTCCTATATTCTCTGCGTACACCCTGCCTACCCCGTTGCCAAACATATTTGTCAGGAAATGTTTTGTCCTTCTGTTCAAACCGAAAACATTTCTGATATTAGTATCCAAACAATTGCCCGTATCGTTTAGGCAAAGGAGACTTAACCTGTTGTTTAGTTTTGCATTCAGACTGTCTTTAACTCTTTCATAATGCGACCAAGGACAAAATCCGGAGCTGTCGAAAATCATTACGTTTGCAGAGTTTGAATCAACTCTTATTATCTCGTTATTCCATCCGCATCGGAAATACTTGTGGTTATTGAATATATAAGAAACATTTATAGTTCTTTTTAATCTTCCTGTAAATCCTCCGTTTGTGTAATAATAGCTATAGACCCATACATTACCAACGTTTAGCGGGTAATATTTAGCAAATTCATTTTGCTGAGAATATGCGGCGCTTATTATGAAGAAGAGCAAAAAAACTAATATTTTCATAACTCACCTTTGTAATGGTTATTTTATTAATACTCCCGCCTTTTGTGGGATTACTGATAAAACGGCTATCATTATTTTATCAATACCATTTTCATAGTTCTTGTGTAATCACCTGACTCTAATCTGTAAAAATATACTCCTGACGGATAATTTGTCCCGTCCCAATCAACCGAATAACTTCCGGGCTGCATGTGCTGATTGACCAGCGTTGCAACTTCACGTCCCACAACATCATAAACAGTCAACTTTACAAACTTGTAACTTGCAACCTGAAACTTAATAACCGTATTGGGGTTAAATGGATTGGGGTAGTTTTGACTAAGCGAGAACTCATCTGCAATTTCATTATTCTGCTGAATTCCAAGCGGCAGGGTCTCTCCTCCGTTTGTTGTTTTTAATATTGTTCCATAAGCGCCGGCTGAAAACCCTGTAAGAGCGTTTACCATAAAGAGCGAATTCAAACCATATTGTGTAGGGCTTGCAACAGAATAAAAACTTGTTCCTGCATTTGTAGTCTTCATAATAGCGCCGTTATCAAAAACAAAAATGCCCGTAGTTGAATTCACAAAATAAAGCGACTTTACAGAATGGTTATAATTAATATTCAAACTCCCCCAATTGGAGCCTGAATTTGTAGATCTTAACGTTAAGCCATTATCGCCGCATAAAAAAGCTGTGTTTGCATCAATGAACTGCGCTGTATTAATATTCCCTGAAACGCCTGCGTTTATAGTTATCCAGGATACGCCTGAATTTGTGGTTTTAAGAATAGTTCCGTTTACGCCGCAGCATAAACCGATACTGGTTCCGGTGAACGTAATGCAGTTCAGTTTATTTGAAGTCACAGGATTTGATTGAACCCAGTTGGCTCCGCTGTTAGTTGTTTTCAATATCATACCCTGGCTGCCTGAAGCATACCCCGTATTTACATCTGAAAAATAAAGAGAAGTAATATCGTTATTAACCCCCGATGCTGAGATAGACCAGTTCAGACCCGAATTTATAGTTTTTAATATTACGCCTGAAGAACCCGCTGCAAATCCTGTAGCAGGAACAGGGAAATAAATATTATATAGATCGCTTGTTGTTGGAGTATTGATTTTACTCCAGTTTGCTCCGGAGTTTGATGTAGTGAGTATCAAACCTGAAGCCCCGGCAATGTATCCGTTATTAATATCAGTGAATACAACAGAATTCAGATGATTATTCGTTAAAGCAGATGGAATAAACCAGTTTTGTCCGGCATTTGTGGTTTTCAATAACCTGCTTTCATCACCCATAAATCCTGTATTTGCAGATGAGAAAAATAGCGAGTTCCCGCCATATGAAAGGACCATTGGAATAACTATATTCCAGCTATCGCCTCCGTCTGTCGTACTGAACAATGATTGGTCCGCACATGACGCTCCAACAACAAAACCTGTAAGCGCGGTTGTAAAACAAAGATCGGAAAGAACAGTGCAGCTGTATGGTATGCTTTTATTTACCCAGTTCGATCCGCCGTCTGTAGTCCTCATAACCATGCTATTACTGCCCACGGTATAGCCCGTATTATCATTTATGAATTTAATGGCGTTAAAGCTTTCAACGGTTCCTGTAGTTTGCTGAACCCAACTTTCGCCTGAGTTGGTTGTTTTGTACATTGTGCCATGGCTGCCGCTTGCATAACCGGTATTAGCATCGGGAAAGCTAACGGAAAATATATAATTTGAAATTGAAAGCTTAGTCGCCCATGTAGCGCCGCCATCGGTTGTTTTATTAATGATACCGCCGGAGCCTTGGCTATGCCATCCTACTATTATACACACATTATCGCTAAGACAATAAAGCCACTCGAGAGAATAAGAAGTTCCCGGATTCAGCGCCAACCATGATGCGCCGCCATCGGTTGTTTTTGCTACCAGTCCGTTATCGCCGCATAAATAACCGGTAGAAACGGAAGAGAACATAATACATTTCCCGGTGAAACTCGGATTTTGATCGGTCCAGGTTGAACCGCCGTCTGTTGTCTTCTTTACCGGGCCCCGGGAAATAAAACCGGTATTGTCATTTAAAAAATATGATGACCAATATCCCAGATTGTTCTGCGGAACGGGATTTTCCCAATTCCAACCCGTTTGCCCAAAAACAGAACCTGTAAGGACAAAAACTGAAATTACTAAAATATATGTTTTCATAATCAACAGAATTAATTAAATATTTTTATGAATACGATTTATTTAAAATGAATATAAACCACGGGGATTGGCCCGGGATTAAACTTTTTATTTGATCAACACCATTTTTTTTGTTTGAACAAAATCACCCGCCTCTAACTGATAAAAATAAACTCCTGACGGATAATTCGTCCCATCCCAATCAACAGAATAACTTCCCGGCTGCATTTGTTGGTTAACCAGCGTTGCAACTTCGCTTCCCAAAACATCATATATCTTTAATTGTACGTCAAAGGCATGCCTTTGACGTACTGCAGGTAAATCAAATTTAATTTTAGTAGCCGGGTTAAATGGATTGGGATAATTTTGAGAGAGAGAAAAACTTCCCGGCGCTTCATTAGAAATTTTATTTATCCCCAATATTTCAGACAAATTTCTTTTCCAAACTCCATAATATGGTATCCCAACATAGATATAGGAGCCGTTGATATCAATACAGCTTATTGTAGAAGCTGCAGGCAAACCATCGCTCACATTTGTCCAGATTGCCCCGTTATTAGTACTTAAAAAAATCCCGCTTTGATACAACCCTGCCAATATATTGTTCCCCACAACTCCAAAAGACTCTGCGTAACTTGGAAAAGGAAGTCCATTATTTACAGGATTCCAATTCGAGCCATTATTCGTGCTTATGTAAACGCCGCTTGACACAGATCCTGCAAAAATATTTGCGCCGCAAAAAGTCAAAGTGGATATAGATGACGCGGGGAAGCCGTTGTTAATTGAAGTCCAGTTTACGCCGTCGTTCGTACTTAAGTAAATGCCCTCGGTTGTTTGACATGCAAAAATATTTGTTCCATCTGTCGCAATATCAGTATACCCGTATCCATATGGAAGTCCGCTGTTAACAGGCGTCCAACTTGATCCTTTATTTGAGCTTGAATACACGCCAAAATAGTAAGTTCCGGCCAATATATTATTTCCCTTTTGCACAAAACGATATATAGAGGTTTCGCCAGGGAACCCATTGTTAATTGCAACCCAGTTTAATCCGTTATCAGAGCTTAAAAAGGCGCCGGCTCCTCCCTGAAAAACATGAGTACCCGCAAAAATATCATTCCCATTTACAAAGATGGCAGAAATATCATTTAGAACGGAAATATTATTATTCAATAAATTCCAGTTTTCACCATAATCCGATGTGGAAAAAATTCTGGCGTTTGCTGAGCCCGCAAGAAGATTTGGCCCTTTATTTTCCAAACAAAATATGGATTGATTGATGGGAATCCCATAATTTGCAGCGCTCCAGTTGCTCCCGTAGTTAGAGCTTCTGTATATACCGTATGAAATTGTACCTGTAAAGATACCGGATGCTGATACCGCGAAACACGTTATGCCGGCAGCAGGAAGTCCCGTATTTACATAGTTCCAGCTTTGTCCATTATCAGAGCTTTTGTAAATACCGCTATACTGAGTACCTGCAAATACATTATTTCCTGAGATTTCCAACGTATTAATAATGGACGAAGGGTTTATTCCGTTGTTCACTGCAATCCAACTTCCGCCGTGGTTGACGCTTAAGTAAATTCCTGAACTTCCAGTCCCTGCAAAGATGCTGTTTCCGTTTATTATCATCGAAGATATTGCATCATTTACAGGAAGCCCATTATTAACAACCGACCAGTTCTGTCCGTTATTCGTTGATATGTAAACCCCCTGATTATCGGTCGACGCTAAAATGTTTGTTCCGTCTATTGCTATGGTATGAATAGTTCCTGAAATCCCATTATTTACGCTAGCCCAGCTATTTCCATTATCAGTACTTAAAAATATCCCATTTAGAAATGTACCAGCGAAAATATTTATACCGCTAACCGCGAAACATTTTACTGTAGTTGATGCCGGTATTCCGTAGTTTGCGGCAAGCCAATTTAAACCGCTGTTCGTACTTTTGTATACGCCATAACTTGAGGTTCCGGCAAGTATAACGGAACCGTTTACTGCAAATGAACTTATGTTGCAGGAACTTGGAATTCCGTTATTACGGGGGCTCCAGGTGGAACCATTATTGGAGCTAAAATATATACATCCATACAATGACCCAGCATAAATATTTGAACCGCTAACGCCTAAACTATATATGTTTGGAACCGGTATCATTCCGTTTGAAGCAGGCGCCCATTGCGAAAAGTTTGGAACAGGGAATAATATAATAACAATAAGAACCAACGTAGTTTTCAGCATAAATCCACCATTGAGTATATTTAAATAAAATGAATTGGTTATTTTGAAATTCAATAAATGAAGTAACAACAAAAAACAACTATAGATATTCTTTGAATTGAAATGAAGCGGAAAGCGGATAGATTTTCGGGATTTCATATGTCCTCCATTCCCGATAAAAGGTTATGTAAAAATAACATATTAGATCAGTTTTTCAAATGATATTTATCATGGTTGCTTATTTTTTTAAAAATTGATATTGGTTAGGAATTGCATTATTTTTGTTAAATTTGACAATTTTCCCAAATCCCCGGAGCGTGCATGCAAACTATAGACTGGTCAATTGTTGTAGCTTACTTCATTATCAATTTCGGAATTGCCCTTTATTATTACAAAAAATCAAGCGGAAATACAGAGAATTTCTTTCTATCGGGAAGAAAACTGACTTGGTGGCTGGCCGGCCTCTCAATGGTCGCAACTACTTTTGCTGCGGATACTCCACTTGCCGTTACAGAACTTGTCGGCAAAAACGGTATCGCGGGCAACTGGCTCTGGTGGAACATGATGATCGGCGGCATGCTTACGGTGTTCTTCTTTGCGCGCTTGTGGCGCAGGGCAAATATTCTCACCGACGTTGAATTCATTGAGCTCAGATATTCAGGCAAAGCTGCATCATTCCTGCGCGGATTCAAAGCGGTTTATCTTGGCTTGTTCATGAATTGTATTATTATGGGCTGGGTTAATCTAGCGCTTGGAAAAATATTAAAAGGCATGTTCCCCGGAAGCATTAACGACACAAATGTTTTATTCTATATATTCGGCGTGATGGCTTTCACAGCATTTATATCAGCAATATCCGGTTTGTGGGGCGTGGCTGTATCGGATGCATTTCAGTTTGTTATTAAAATGACAGGTTGTATCTTGCTTGCAGTTATTGTTATCAATTCAGATAAGATCGGCGGTATCTCAGGATTAACAGCACAGTTACCTGACTGGGCTTTAAGATTCACCCCGCAAATTGGCGGCGATACGGGAACTTCAACGGGCGCCGGCGGGATTTTAATGATGACTGTATCTACATTTTTGGCTTTTATAGGAATTCAATGGTGGGCTAGCTGGTATCCAGGCGCAGAACCAGGTGGCGGCGGTTATATTGCGCAAAGAATGATGTCCGCCAAAGACGAGAAAAACTCACTACTTGCAACGTTATTCTTTCAAATAGCCCACTATTGTTTACGTCCGTGGCCATGGATACTTGTCGGATTAAGCTCAATTATCCTCTACCCGCAGCTGCCAATGGCTGATAAGGGCCTTGGATTTGTAAAAGCTATGAACGACTTCCTTCCTCCCGGTTTAAAAGGCCTTCTGCTTGCAGCATTCTTCGCAGCATCCATGTCAACCATCGCAACGCATTTAAATTGGGGTACTTCGTATTTCATCAACGATTTTTACAAACGTTTCCTCAAACCAAATAAGTCTGACGGACATTACGTTGCTGTATCCAGACTAATGACAATTATCTTAATGTTCGCCGCCGTCGGCATTACTTTATTTATGACGACAATCTCAGGTGTGTGGGCATTTGTTATCGAGTGCGGAGCAGGACTTGGCCTGGTATTAATCCTCCGCTGGTTCTGGTGGAGAATAAACGCTATTACGGAAATTGTAGCAACCATCACGCCATTTGTTGTATACGGAGTTTTGTATTTCGGAAAATTTGATATCGCTTTCCCGCAAACTCTATATGTAATAGTGCCGATCACAACCGTTGCATGGCTAATAACAATGCTTGTCACAAAACCTGTTGAGGAAGCTAAGCTTTCTTCATTCTATAAGCGCGTTCATCCGGGCGGTATTGGCTGGAAGTCATTTGCAGTTAAGCATCCCGAAGTGAAACCGGATTCAGGATACATAATTTTATTCTTTGACTGGATGTGCGGAATTATCTTGGTTTACATGTTCCTGTTCGGGATCGGAAAAATTATTTTAGGCAGTTATTTAATTGGCGGGATATATTTGGCTCTTGGCCTTTCCGCCGGCTGGATCATTATGAAACATGTGGTATATCTAGGCTGGGGCGAACTGAAGAATCAGGAAATTAAGAATTAAGAATTACGAATTAAATATTTTTCCATTTCTAAAATGAAAAAAATAATTTGTATTTCTATTGTTAACTGCTCACTGTTAACTGCTAACTGTTTAGCACAGTGGTCCGTTGTTTCTACTTCAGGCAATGAGGCTGTTTCATTCCCAAGTGAAAACACAGGCTACTCCACTGCAAACGGCATCACAAAGAAAACCACAAACGGCGGCGTGACA
>Ga0265316_10002701_pt1 | contig 18271 bp, 11 predicted proteins | sample 4522metaG_FD_202092 | JGI IMG/M metagenome (GOLD analysis project Ga0265316, IMG submission 202092) | Rhizosphere microbial communities from Carex aquatilis grown in University of Washington, Seatle, WA, United States - 4-5-22 metaG | ecosystem: Host-associated > Plants > Roots > Rhizosphere >... | reverse complement strand
CACGCGCACGCAATGCGCAGGTCGCCTTGTACCAGGCTGGCGAAGTGGACTATCTGGTGGCCACCGACGCGATCGGGATGGGCCTCAACATGGACGTGGATTGCGTGGCGTTTGCCGAGCTGTGCAAATTCGACGGCCGGCAGATGCGTTCTCTGGAAGACGCGGAGCTGGCACAGATCGCGGGGCGCGCCGGCCGGCATCACAACAACGGTCGCTTTGCCACGCTGGCGCCGTTACCACCGTTGTCGGCCGCGGTCAGTCAGGCCATAGAAGACCATCGCTTCCCCGCGCAGAAGCGCATTCTTTGGCGCAGCCGCGATCTCGATACCAGTTCGCTCGACGCATTGATGGCGTCTTTGCAGCAGCGACCGCCAGCGGCCTGCCTCGAACTTCAGGATGGGGCCGAAGACGCGCGTGCCCTTATGCGCCTGGCCCAGGACAGCGAGGTCACAGCCCGCGCCCGCGACGCCGAGAGCATCGGCCTGCTGTGGGAGGTTTGCCAGATCCCCGATTATCGCCAGTTGCAACTCGACGATCACTTCCAACTTCTGCGCGCGGTGTTTTTGCAACTGCGGGGACCACGGCAACGTTTGGCTGACGACTGGATTGGACGCCATGTCGATCCGCTGGACAACGCGCACGGTGACATCGACACCTTGCTAGCGCGCATGGCGTTCATCCGGACGTGGACGTACATTACGCACCATACGCGCTGGGTGGGCGACGCCCGGGCATGGCAGGATCGAGCGCGGGCCATCGAGGATCGATTGAGCGATGCCTTGCACGAGCGGCTGGTGGCGCGCTTCGTGGATCCAACTTCCCGACGCACTCGCTCGCGTGGCCCGCGAGGAGGATCGCTGGGGGAGCAGCTCCGCGCGGTCATCCCGGTCTCCGAAGCACGCGAAGTGGACACGGATCGAGGCGCAGCCGTCGCGCGCTGGATCGACGGGCTTGTGGAGGCCGCCCACGAACGTTTTCGCCTCGACGAAAGCGGACGTCTCTTGGACGGCGATCGGGCGCTGGCGCGCTTGACGGCCGGAGTGGATCTCCTGCGGCCGGAGATCACCCTGCTCTTGGATGACTTGGGCGCTGGCCAGCGCTTGCGTCTGCAGCGGCGACTTCTGGCGTGGACCCGCGACTGGGTGGCGCACCTGCTGGCGCCTCTGCGCGATGAACGACTGGCCAGCCTGGGACCCGCGGGCCGCGGTCTCGTGTATCAGCTGGAGCAGGGATTAGGCACGGTTCTGGTTGCGCGTGCGCACGAACAGGTGCGCGAGTTGCAAGCGCACGAGCGCGGCGTCCTGGGACGCGCGGGCGTGCGCGTCGGCCGCCATGTGGTGTTCTCGGCCAGACTGCTGCAGCCCCGGGCGTTGCGCGAACGCACGTTGCTTTGTCAGGCCGAGATCGGTTGGCGACTAGATCAACCGAGAGCCGACGCACTGTCGTTCCTGCCGAGCCCGGAAGTGAGCGACGCGAGCTACGTCGCCATGGGATTTCCCGTGATTGGGGGCCGCGCGGTCCGAGCCGACGTCGCAGAAAGCGTCGCCTTGCGCATGGCCGCGGGCGCGGGTGCGGCGGAAATCGCGGAGCGGTTGGGTTGCGATCTGAAAGAAGTCGAGCCCGTGCGGCGGGCGTTGGCACCGTCCCGCCGGCGGGCTCGAGGATGACGCAACCTCGCGGAACTTACGGGGCGCAAACCTGGAAACCAACCCTCCAATAGCCGGACTCGGGGTAGGGGGACGTCGATACGTACGCCGGCGCGGGGTTGGGCACGCCACACTTTTGCGGGGCGACACAATCGGCCTGCTGATGGCAGATCACGCGTGACGGGGCAACACATTCGGCTGGTTGCACGCAGGACGCGGCCGCAAACCCGCCCGCCGTCGATTCCTGAGAACAGCACACAGCCCCATTCGAGCAGTCCTCCGGACCATCGCAGATCATCGCGGCAGTTGGGCAACTCGACCAGCACATCCCCGTCCGGTCCATCATATCCGTGGCCGGGCAGCAGGGCCCGGTGGCGTTGGTGCAAGAGCCACCTTCGCAGGCCACGGTGGCTCCTGGCGCGATCACAGGCGGCGTGCAGCGTGCGTCGGTGGCACCATAGACACCGGGAGTGGATCCGAATCCCTGGCGGACGGTCTTGTAAACGCACGCCACCGCGCCGTTGTTCATCATGACCCAGGCAGTGGAGGGGTTCCCCTGGCAGGTCTCGTTTATGTCCTGTGCTGCCAGACAGACCGTTTTGCCGGCCAACGCCGTGATGTCGTAGCCCGCCTGTTGGCACGCGTCTGCTTTGAGACCCCAATTCGGGTCAGTCGCCAGGACTGCCGGCAACGTGGCATTTGATGTCTGCGCAGACCCCCAGGTAGTCAGACCCAAGGCGGCCATGGTTCCCGACGCCACATCGAGATCGCATCCGGGAGAAATGCCCGTGTCTCCTTGTGCGTCCGCCGGAGGCGCATCGATGGTTCCAGCATCCTGGCCGCAGGTGCAATCGACTTCCAGGGTATAGGTTCCTGCGGCACCGTTGGTGCCATCCACCACCACGAACTTCGGCTGGCCTGCTTGCGCTGTGAAGGGAACATATGGGGAAAGTTGTTCGGTGCAGGTCCATGAATCGCAGCTTGACAGCAGGTACCCATAGAGACCCGTGGTGAGGTTCTTGAACTGCACGGACACCTGGCAGTCCGTGGGGGGCTGAAAGACGTAGATCGTCTCTGGCCCTGACATCACACGCTGCGTGCAAGGGTAGCCGTCCCAGACACTCGCCCGACCTTGAATGAGCGTGCTGTGGTTCAGCCGGTCGCCGCATTTGAGCGGCAAGGGGTTGTCGCAACTGCTGGCGACTCCAGCGTCGGGGGACGAGACGGGGGCTTGGTCGGGACTGCCTGCGTCTGGCGCTACGGCCGGAGCGTAGCAGCCGTTCTTGGTGCAGATAAGGTCACCAACGCGATCACCGGTGGCACAGTCACAGCAACCACATGGTGCCCTGCAACCCTCGCTGCACAGTGGCGGCTCGCTGCAACCGACCATCGAGCAATCGGGCGCGAGCGATGTTGTGCCGCCTGTTACGCCGGTGGTGCCGCCGATTTCCGTCGATCCACCCGCTCCGGTGGTGCCGGCGCTTCCACTTGCGCCGCCTGCGACGATGACGCCCCCGGTGCTCCCAGAGCTACCTCCGTTCGCGCCTCCCGTTGCCAATCCGTCACCTCCAAGGTTGACGTCCTTGCACGACGCCAGGGCGAAACAAGACAAGGAAACAATCACTAGTGGAAGAAATCTCTGCATGACCAAACCTCCATCGAATGACAGGCTATCCGCTCTGTTAGAGCCCCAAAGATACCTGTTGTTCACGGGTGCAATTGTTCAAGTCGCTTTTTCGCCTCGGCGGTGTGCATTGCGTCCGACTGAAGCAAATAGGCCTCATAGGCTTTTCGGGCTTGCTCCATGCGGCCAAGGGCCTCCAGGCACACGGCGTGCATGAACCGGTTGTCATCGCCCGCGCGCCCGCGCGCCCCTGCCCCAAGGGCGTACTCGCGCTCGGCGTGATCCAGATCACGCAGGACCTCGCGAAAGATATTCCCACGCAGCAGGTGAATCTCGCCGCTTCGCTCGGCCTTGGGATGGGCGGCCAAGAATCGCTCGCTTTCAGCCAAAGCGTCGGCGTGGCGATGGAGACGCGGTAGTAGTTCGATTATGGAAAGATCTGCTTCGGTTCGTAGCACCCCATTTGGGAAACGAGACCGCTGCGCCTGAAGGGCGGCCAGGGCGCGATCGAGCTCGCCGAACGAGTCACGCCACAAGCGGGCCAGCTCGTACAGCGCGGTTTCACCAGACAGTCCGTTTTGTGCCGCCTGCTCTTGGTAGCAGGTCAAAGCTTCCTGCGCGCGCTTACTCGCCGCAAGCTGCCCGCAATCGCGGCGAAGCGCAACCGGCGCAGCCGGAGTTGCTGCACGCGCGGAGGATGCACTGGCCGGCGCCGGGACGAGCGAGGAGGTGGACGGGCCAGCGGTCGCGCCTGCGACGTTCGCAACTGGAGCGGACACCGGCGGCGGGACCAGCGCATGCGTCTCAGGCGAAAGCGGCGCGACCATCGCCGTGTCCGACGATGGCTCGGCCTGTGCGCGAGACGCTGGCAGTCGCGCGGAAGCTGCCGGGTTCACATCTACCGCCCACTGGGCTCCGGCGCCGACAGTTGCCAAACGCTTGCTTCCACGCCACACCGCGACCGTCCCCTCGCTGACCACGAGTTCAAGGCGCGATCGGGTTTGCGACACGGTGAACGCGGTCCCCACTACCGTGAATCGGTACAGGCCCGCGCTTACGGCAAAGTCATTTCCGGGAGCACGTGGAAGCACGTGAAGCTCGATGCTGCCCTTGTTGAGCACGATTTCCGTGCCTCCGGTTTGTGCGCGAGCACTGACCACGGCATCAGTGGACAGAACGGCCGTGGCTTGGTTGACCAAGGTGACTTTTCCTGTGGGCAACGAAACCGGCAGCGCCGCCAGACGAATCGACGCAGTCGTGGGGGCCGGTGCTGTCTGGGATGACCGGGCTGACGGCAGTGATGCTGCGATGGATGTCGGGCGCGGCGGCGCAGAGCCAGGCAGAATTGAACTCGACGCGACCGTCACCCGGGAGGAAGAACCGGCAGTCATTCGGTGACGCACGACCAGCAACACCACCGCGGTCGCCAACACTCCTGTGATCACGAAGCCAGCGGCCATCACGGAAACACGTCGGTCCCGCCCGGCCACGCGTGCGGCCACTCGCGCGTAGACAGCCGCTTCCCCGCGCGTCTCTTCCGTGCTTTGTGCGTACTCGCGCACGGCTGTGCCGAGTGCGTTGTCCCGCGTCCGCAGGGGAACCGGCCAATCGATATCCTTCCGCCTCTTCGACGTCATGACTTTCCGTCCTCCGCGGTCTCCGCGCGCAGCAGGGTTTCGAATTCCTGTCGCGCATAGTGCAGTCGTCGACGAACTGTGGCGTGAGGGCAACGCAAAATGCGCGCGATCTCCTCGCCCTCGACGCCCTCGAATTCAAACAGCACGAAGACCTCTTTGTGCGCTGGCTTCATTTGATCCAGGGCTTGCTTCACACGTTCCACCACCATTGAGTCGCTCCATTCAAGTTCGAGCGCGTCTCTCCGAATCGAGGAATCGCGCCCGGTCAGCCAATCCAACACCTCGTACACGCGCCGACGCCGTCGGATGCGGCTGGCCTGGCTCAGGCACAGTTTGTATAGCCAGGTCTGGAAGTTCGCTCGCTGCTCGAAGCGTGCCAGATAGCGGAAGACCTGCACGAACACCTCCTGGCAGGCATCGTCCAAGTCGCTCGCAGAGATACCCATGCGCCTCAAGAATCGGGACGCCACCGGATAGTAGTTCCGATGCAAATCGCGCCACGCCTGATCCTCACCGAGAACGCAGCGAGTAATTAGCGGCCGTGGGGTGCCGCGGGTGGCTGTTTGCGGAGTCACTTGCTCTGATTTGGAGCCAGCGCCCAGCCGAATGTTCACGGCCATGCGACAAATTCCAGCTTCGCGGAAGCGATTCCCTCCCAGGGCGAGGGCGCCAGAACCACAGTCCTCTTCCCCGCGAGATCCACGATGTAGTCCGCGCCGAGTACCACGCGAAATCCCTCGAGTCCCAGACTGAGGCGCCAGCGCGGTGACAGCCGCGCGGCCACGCCGATCGCTGCTCCCGCTGCCAGCACCGCGCGATCTCCACTGCCACCCTGGGCGAGACTGTCGCTGCCGCCGTGATCGAAAGCGAGCAACAGGGCTGGGCCACCTACAAGTTCCAGCGGGCCGACGGCAAGAGCCGCCAACGGGGCGGCGGTGAAATAGCGGCTGGTGTCGCGGGCCGTCCCGGCCCCCACCTTCTGGCTGTCGCTGCCGGAGAGAACCGCGCCGCCCAGGCGCACGCAGAAAGGACCAGCCACACGCCCCCGTGCCTCAAGCAGCAGGTTTGCTCCAATGCGCGGCGAGGTGCCGATGGACGGACCTGCGCCAAGGACCAGGCGTGGTGTTCGCTTTCGCTCGGCCGGTGCGCTGGACGCGTTGGCATTCGGCCGTCCGGTTGGCTCTGGCAAGGGCTCACCCAGCGTCCACCCGAGCGTGCGCAACGAGCGTTCGACCACGGCTGCCATGGCTTTGGCAGTCGCATCGCAATCACCGTGAGCGGTCGGGATTTGCCGCGCAACCACGCGTCCACCGGCCGGGTCCACAAGTACCATCACCACGCTGGCAGCGCGCTCTGCTTCTGGCGCGGAAGGATCGCGGCCGTACCAGAGCACCCACCCGCCGGCCGAACCTTGTCCGTCTCCCAGGATCTGCCGGAGTGCGGACTGAACCTGGATCGAAGACGGACACTCGGCGACATCCGATGTGAGACGCACGGAGAGTGGCGCTGGCGCCGCGGCGAGAACCGCCTGGCCGATCAAAAAGGTCGAGATGAGCGCAGCGGAAATTGGCATGAGAAGAACGCCCAAAGCCATCGTACAGCAAAAAGCCGCTGAGGTTGGCGTGGTTGGCTGACCAGCAGCCAGCGTTTGCGACCCTCGGCCGAGACGCAGCATCCCGGACAGCGTCGCTAGAAGACCTTGGCGATCGCGCCAATGTGGGGCATGACAGGGAGCATGGGGGCCGAAACCACCTTCGCAGCAAAAACGTATTCCGAGCGTGAAGCACGTCGCATTCTGCTCGAAGCCCTGAAAGGCCAGGGCGGTCAGTTGACCAAGGCCGACGCGGTCGCGAAATCTGGCCTGCCCGTGCCGGTCGCCGAGGATGCGCTGGCCGGTCTGCTCAAGGAATTCCGCAGTCACCTGGCCGCCACCGAGAGCGGCGAGCTGATCTATCAATTCGATCCGTCGTTCACGCGCCGGGATGCGGTCCCCTTGCGCGACAAGCTGGCCAAGCTGGGCGACGCGCTGTGGAGGGGGTTCACTTTCCTTTTCAAGATCTCGATCGTGACGACGCTGGTCGTGTATTTCGTGGCGTTCGTGGTCATGTTGATCGCGGTCCTGTTCGCGCGGCGCAGTTCGGATGATCGCGACAGCGGCGGAGACATCGATTTCACCTGGCCCTTGTTCTGGATGTGGGGCTGGGGTCCAAGCTACGACGGCGGGCCTTACCGTCGCCGTCGCCGCCGACTGCCGGACAAGCCGCTGTACAAGAAAGTCTTCGAGTTCGTGTTCGGGCCGCCGAAGCCGTCGGTGGATCCCTTGGCCGACGAGAAAGAGGTGCTGGCCCACATTCGCCACAAGAACGGCCGAATCGCCGCGGTGGATCTGGTCATGTTGATGGGATGGGATTTCGCGCGCGCCGAGGAGGAAGCCACGCGCCTGCTGGTCAACTACGGCGGCGAGCCCGAGGTCACCGACGATGGTGTTGTGGTCTACGTGTTCAAGGACATTCGCAAGACGGTGCAAGAGAGCGGGCAGCCCGAACCCATCGTGCACCGGGCCTGGGAGCGCATGGAGTCGCGGCCACCGCTGACCGGAAATCGCACCGGCACCAACGTGGCCATCAGCCTGTTCAATGGGTTCAACCTGCTGGCGCCGTTGTGGATCGTGCCGGCATTTGAGGCCGGCCTGCGCGTGCCCATTCCGGGCCAGGAGTTTCTGCTGCGCGATTATCCTCTAGTCTTTTCCTCGATGCTGTTCGCGGTTCCGCTGGGCCGCTGGCTGCTCGAGCAGGCGCGCGAGCCGGGCCGGCGCAAGCGCAACGCCCGTCGGCGCTTGCTGCAAGCCGTGCTGACCCAGCAAGGCCGAGCTGCATCGGCGGAGGACCTGGCGCCCGATCCCGAGACGGCACAGGCGCTGTCCCACTCTCTGGTGGCCTTGGGCGGCGATGTGGTGACCGACGACAATGGCCAGATTCGCTACGACTTCCCTCGCATTCGCGAGGAGCTTGCGGAAGTCGAAAAGATTCGCGGCCAAGCCTCGGGGCGCGAACGGGATCCCGGGGCTGTGATCTTCTCATCGAAAGACTGATCGATTCTGTGCGAGATCAGAGACGTGACTGACCACGACGAGATCATTCGCTGCCTTCTCGAAAACAGCCGCGCGCGTGTGGTGATGGCCACCGCCACGAAGACGGTGCGCGAGATCACGCGGCGACACGACGCCCGTGGTGTCGCCGCGGTGGCGTTGGGGCGCGCGGTCACCTCTGGGTTGCTGCTGGCCACGCTAACCAAGGACGAAGAACAGGTCACCCTGCAGATCCTGGGCAATGGACCTTTGGGCGGCATCACGGTGGACGCGCGTTCCTCCGGTCGTGTGCGCGGCTACCTCAAACATGTGGATGGCGTTCCCTGGATTGCATCACCTCAGCCCGCTCGCATCGCGCTGGCAGAGGCCGTGGGAAAGCACGGGGTAGTCAACGTGGTTCGCGATTTGGGCTTGGCGCAGAACTATGCCGGTCAGACCGCGCTGCAAACCGGCGAGATCGACAGCGACATAGAACACTATCTGGTGACCAGCGAGCAGATCGACAGCGTGCTCCGCTGCGACACTCTGGTCGATCGCGAGGGCGGGGTCATCGCTTCAGCGGGTCTGTTGGTACAGACCCTGCCTCAAGCAGGGGGAGAGGCATTGGTCGAGTTCATTCGTCAGACACTGGACGAGCAGCGACTTAGCCAGATCCTGCTGGAATCGTCGGATGTGGACCCCGAGTCCCTCGCGCGCCGGTTACTTGCGCCCATGTCCGAGAGCCTGCAGATGCTCGACAGGCGTCCGGTAACCTTCGCGTGCTCGTGCAGCCGTGCACGCGCGGCCGCTACGCTGGAGATGCTCCACGAAGAAGATCTGCGGGCCATGATCCTCGAGGACAACCAGGCTTGGGTTGGCTGCAATTTCTGCGGAGAACAATACACGTTCTCCGAGAGCGAACTGGAACTCATCCGCCGCAAGCGCCAACCGGCACGGCCCGCCAGTTAGTTGGCTTTTCACCACAGAGAGCACAGAGAACACGGAGGGCGGAAGAAAGGAAATGGTTCGGACCGGACACGAGCCCACCCTATCTTCCTTCTTTTTTCCGGTCGGGCTCTGTGACCTCTGTGCTCTCTGTGGTGAAAAAGCTTGCTACTCGCCCGTCGCCTTCACGAATTCCGGCGTCTGATTGTTGAGCGTGCCCCAAGTGGCCTCGTGCCAACGGCTGCGATGGGCCAGGTACAGGCCGGCGCAGTCACGTAGATAGCGCAGGGCCATGGGGCGGCGGTCCTTGACGTCAGTTTTCTCGACGGGATCGGCCACGGTGTCATAGAGCATTTCCTTGCCACCGTAGTCGACGATGTAGCGAAGATTGGCGGCGCGCAGCGAGTAGCTGCGGCCGTATTCCGAGGGAATCACCCGCGGGGTCCAAGGCCCCTGGCGCAGGGCCATGGGCAATAGGCTCTGCCCCTGCATGCGCGGCTCGGGCGGCAGGCCCATCAAATCGAGGATGGTGGGCGCGACGTCCACGTGGCTGACTGTCGTGTCGACGGTGAGCTCCTTGTCGGTCAGCCCCGGCACCCACAGCACCAGGGGCACCTGCGTGACCTCGAACCAGTGGCCATAGGCGTGGCCCAGGCTACCGTGCTCGAAAAAGCCTTCGCCGTGGTCCGCAAGCAAGATGACCGCAGTGTCGTCGCGCAGGCCGCGCGTCGCTAGGCCGTCGACCAGCGTGCCGAAGCACTGATCAAGGTATTCCACCTCGCCGTCGTACAGGCCACGCAGTTGTTGCCAGCGCGCCGGGGTCATCGGCAATGTCCCCTTGACGATGGCAGTAAGGATGACGCCGTCGGGGCTCTTGCCGATGGCCGGGTCAAACTCGCCCTTCACGTAGTGTTCGGTGATCCCTTGGTGGTAGATGTACGGGGTGTGCGGCTCAAAGGCGATGGAGGACAGGAAAAAACGGCGTCCCGCTTTGATCTGCTCGTCGGCAAAGCCCAGCATCATCTTGATCATGGTGGGGCAGCCGCCGCCCTTCCCTTCTTGCGATGGCTGGTGATAGGCGGTCCACTTGGATGCGGCTTTGAGGCGGCCCATGGCGAATGAATTGTCGCCGTAGTAGCCGGCGGCGATGTTGTCCGCGCCCAACACAGCGCTGACCATGGGCGTGCCCGGGTTGAGCTTGGCCTTGTCGCCCAGAATACCGTTCACGCGCGGCAAGGTTCCGCTTTGGATGCTGGCGTGCGATGGCGGGGATGAGGGCGAGGCAGCCTCGGTGTTGAGAAAGACCACGCCGTTCTTGCGGCCGGCTTCGGTGATGCGCGGGGTGAGGACCTTGGTCTGACTGTAGAGCGCGAGGCTGTCGGCGCGTAGAGCATCGCCAATCAGGAGAACCAGATTGCGTACCGGTTTGGGGCGCGGAAGCGAAGGCGCGGCCGCCAGCAAGATGCGCGGCGCTGCCCATAGCACATCGCCGCCGTCGACCACGGCGAATTCCAGTGTCACCAGCTTGCCGGCCAGGCCTGCCAGCGACAAAGTGTGGGGCTGCCACTGTCCCGGCTGCTGGGTCTGGTCGAGCAGGATCTGCGCCGACTGACCCTCGGGTCGCGCGGAAACACGCAGGTGCGAGGGCGCCTGTTGCGCCGAAGTTTCCAGCACCAGGAACGACTGGAGCGGAACTTCCAGCAGCATGGCGTAGCGGCGAAACCCGGCGAGCGCCGCTTTTTCCTGCCCGGCTGCGCTGGCCGCGATCACAGGCGACAGCGCAAACCAGGAGTCGGCTGGCTCGGGCGCCGCGCCGGCGATCACCTCCAGTGAGTGAAACACAGCGCCCTTCTTGGCCGTTGCGATGATGAGATCGTTCTCGCCCGACCGAAGCACGCCCGCCGGAGCGCTGATGGCCAGCGTCTGCCACCCGTCCGCCACTGGGACGGTCTTAAGCGGCTTGCCGTTGAGACGCAACGACAGGCGCTGCCCGGTGGCGCCGTTCATGCGCACGACGATGGTGGCCGCGCCGGCATCACCGTCCCACGGGAAGCGCAGGCTGCTCGCGGCGGTGCCCAGCACGCGACCGGCGCGATCCTGCAGCTTGGTTACGCCTCGCCACGGGCTCGTGTATTCCTGGGTGTATTTTCTGAATCCTTCGCTGGCAATCGGAATCACCAAGCCGCGCTGATAGAGGTGCCACAACGCTCGGTTGGCCAGAAGATCCACATGTGGCCCAGACTCCTCCAGCCGCGGTGAGTCTGCCTGGGCCGCGCCACGGGAAGCCGCGGACGACGGCGCCGCCGCGTGCGCGGCCTTGGGCAAGGATGCGCGCTGACAGCCGATGCCGAGGCTGACGACAAGAGCTGCCGCAAGACGAAGCAGGACGCGACACATGCGCCCCTTCTAGCAAACTTGCACGGGGCGCGGGGACGATCTGAAACCCGGATTTGCGAGGCTGCGGCGTGCGCTCATGCCCGAGGGACGACCGCAGGTCGCCCCTATTTGGCCGGAGTCACCGGCTTGAGCGCTGGCGTCATCGGGTTGGGGAAGTTGCCCGTCAGGAAGAGCATGGAATAGACGCCCAGCGGTTCTTGGAGATAGGCATCGTTTTCCACAGTCGTGGAGATGGACTCTTCGATGGCTTCCTGCCGAATGGCCGAAGTGGTGGCTCCACCATCGTTGAACGAACTGACATACGCGCACATCGCCATGTTGACGGTGTAGGAATTGTGGCCAAAGGCGGGATCGCAATTCTTGACGGCGCCATCCGGGCCCAGAGAATCACAAATCGACGAGAATCGATTGGCATTCGCTTCGACCGGATTGTTCTTGTAGAAACTGTTGAAGTAGTCCTGGATGTGGTCGATTTCCGACTGCATCTTGGACTTGGTCGGCTCGTACTGTGATGAGTTGGGCGCGGCTTCGGGCAAACTGGTGTTGTTGCCGAACCACGCGGCGTCGATGCTCACGCGCCACAAGAAGCGTTCCCATTCGTAGACTCCGCCACTGCTGGGGTTGGAGCAAGGAGCGGCGAGACTGCCCGAGAAGCCAACAAAGCCGTGTTGCACTCCCGCCTGGTTGTAGCATCGCTCAAGCATCACGTAGACGGTTTGGGCGGTCTTGTACCAGAAGTCGTGGTGGTAGGTTCGATCAAAGTCGGTGTATTTCGCACTGGGCAGCTTGGCAGCCAAGAAATCCCCGAACACCCGGAAGTAGCCCGGCGGGTAGTAGTCCATGTGAACCATAACGGAACCATCGTTGACGCCGTAGTCACAGGGTTTGTTTGGGTAGTTCTGACAGTTCTTGGGGCCGGTGTCGCCCGAGGTTGGATAGTTCCAGCCGTCGTAGTTGATGTCGATTTCGCATTCCATCTTCAAGAGCCAGCCGATGGCGAAGTCAGTGTATTTGTCAGGCCATTGCAAGGCCGCGAACACCAGCCCGATGGCAATGTCGACGTCGCCATCGAAAGCGCTGTCCTCGTTGCCGCTGCAGCTCTCTTTGGCCGGATCGCAGGGCGAATCGAGCGCCCGGCACGGGATGGTGCCGTCCCACATCCAGCCCATGAGGCCGCCACAGTATTTGTCAGCGGCTTGCGACAAGAAGTGCCGCACGAAATTCCATAAGGAATCGAAGGTTGCCTGGTCGCCGATGGCAGCGGCGATGGCCATGCCATAGCCTTGGCCCTCGCTGACCGTCTTGGGCGGGTTAGTCTTGATGCGCGCCGTGCCCGGACCGCACACAGTGTCCGTGGTGGTTACGTAGTTGGCGCGAAAGAGCAGGTAGCGATCGTACACGAAGACATTGAACAGGTCCTGGACCGCGGCGACGTTGGGATAGATGTACGCAAGCGAGCCACCGTTGGGATACAAGTAATTGGTGGCGGCGTAGGGGAACCAGCCCTGGAAGCTAATGTTGGTGACAGGCGTAGCCGGCGGCTTGGGTGCACAGGCGCTGTCGTTCCAATTGCCCATGGAGGACCAGTCGCCTGTGCTGGCATCCGGATAGTAGTCGTAGAACCTGAACAAGCTGGTGGACGGGATGTCGGGTTTGCCGTACTCCCAGCGCAGCCAGTACTCGCCCGGTTTCAGCGGGCCAGCCGGCAACCAGGTTGGGTCGGGGTTCTGGAAGGGGCGCGGCGCGACGGTATTCCACTCGGGGCTGTGCGTCTTGTCCACCGCTCGCCAGGTCGCGCCAGCGACGAAGAATTTGTCGGGAACGGGACAGTTGTACCAGGGGCGATCCGCCTCACGGTAGCAAATGACCTTGTTGCTGCTCACTTCCAACTCCATCCACGGTGGCATCAGCTCAGTATTGGGGAAGTAGGTGAACGTCTTCTGTCCGGCCCAGATATAGCGGAAGTGGATGGTGTGGAAGTTGGTCGGAAGCGGTGGGCTGCATGGATCCACCGGCTTTGTGGACCCGCCGCCGCAATATTCATAGCCAGGGCCGGGATTCGCCGTGTAGAAGAAGTAGCTGAGGGGATCCTGTGACCAGTCCATGCACGTGGGAATGGATGCCGCTGTGTTGTCCGGCGCGCCCGCGTAGCCAATCCAGTATTCGGTGACGCCCGCAGTGAGCGCAGGCAGCGGCAGATTCGGAGTCCACAACCCCAAGCTGTCATTGGGATAGCGGAACGTGATGTTCGCGTTCGCCGTCCAATCCTTCGTGGGAATGAGCAAGAAGTACCAGGGACACTTGCCGTCCTGGAATTCGAGCAGGGCCTGCATTTCGCACGCCAAGCCAGTGACCTTGAGGCTGGTAGGGTAGGGGGGAACGTCGTAGCCCAGCTTGCTCTTGGCGCAGGCTGAGCCCGGGAAGTCGGTCTGCTGCGGATCGGCCCAAGGATAGCGGAAATGGACCTTGATGAAGCCGGTGGGCACGGTTTGATCGGGCTGTCCTTGCGGGCATGCCTCGGAACCGATCGCGGTCTTGTCGCTGGTGAGGCGGAAATGCTGGTCGCCGACGGTGGCGGCAGTGTAGTCGCCCGCCAGTGTGCTGGACTGGCCGGTGTAGTCGAGCCAGATTTCATTGTTGGCGGGGATCAGCTTCGAGGCGTCGAACGTGCCCGAAGAATTGGATGTTCCGCCGCAGGCATCAGCACCGACGGGCTTGATCTGGAATTTGGTGAGAGTGTTCGGCGCGCAGACCGAATACCAATTGCAGCTCGCCGTGTCTTGGCGCGCACCGTAGGACGGCCAGCTCCCAGTTGGGTCGATGACGAGAACCGAAAGCGGAGCCGGAGCCGTCATGGTGCCCATGGTCGGGTTGACCGCGTTCGACCAGATGTCTCGTACGTGAATGCGCACGGTTCCGGGTGGGCAGGAGAAGGTTTCGTTCGGTTCCGGTGGCGGGGCATCGGGAATTTGAGGGACCGCGGCGTCGTAGCTTGGTTGTCCGCCGGTCGGATTCGACGAGGAGGTGTTGCTTGTACCGCCCACGCCGCCCGTGGCAACGATGCCGCCCGTGGCGGCGATGCCTCCGGCCGCTGCGGAGGTGCCAGCGAATGGGTTCCCCTGGGTGGTCGCGGCGGCACTGGTGGCTGCGGGAGTTCCGCCCTGCGGGGTCGGGATGAACGTGACACTGGGATCCAGCCCAGCGAGTGGATGTGAATTGCAGCTCCACAGCACAAGCAGCATGCCTGCGGTCATCGAGGGCCAGCGCGTTACGTTCCACGTCGCGAGCACGATCTTGCGCACATTCCCTGCTCGTCGATGATTATTCGAGAATTGAAACATGATTATTTGCCTGCAGCCGAGGAGGCGGCATCAAAGAATACCACCCTAAAGGGCTAACGGTAAACGCGACCCGAATGAGAATCGTGCGCTAGGAGCCTCTCATCGAATGGCGGTTTTGGGCCTTGATGTGGTGCGGCCATTCTGGAACGCCGTTCATCGGCGGATCATTGGTAGGGCCGCTTTCTGACGCTTTGCCTCATGCCACTCATTTAGGACTGAGCTTCATCACATTGCCGTTGACATAGTTGGTCCAGTAGACGCTGGTGGCGTCCATGGCGATGCGACGGGGCCCGGCCGCCCTGAGGCGAGCGTGGTGGGAGCGCCACCGCCCATAGACACCTTCATCACCGCATCGTCGGTGGTCCAGTAGACGCTGGTGGCATCCACGGCGATGCCATCGGAGCTGGACGAGCGCGGGGCGCGTGGCAGGGTAGTCTTGGGGTGAAGATGCTCTCCCGAGTTGCTCGATGACTGAACCCAATTGGGCGAACCAGGTGCGACTGGCGGCCCGCCACATCAGGCGCCGCGTGCTGGCACACACGCTCAAGCACAACGGCGGCTACATGAGCCAGGCTTGTTCCTCGGCCGAGATCCTCTCCACTCTGTATCTCAAGGTGATGAACCTGGCGCCGGTGGACAGGCCGCTTCGGCCCAAACCCTTCCCTGGCGTCCCCTCGCGCAGCAACCGCGGTTATTTCACCGGCGCGGAATTCAACGGACGCCCGCTGGCGCACCAGGATCGGTTTTTTCTTTCCCCGGCCCACTATGCGCTCGTGCTTTATGCGGTCCTCATTGAAACCGGCCGCATGGACCCTTGCGGCCTGGACGATTTCAACCGCGACGGATCTTCCGTGGAAATGATCGGCGCCGAGCACTCCCCCGGTATGGAAGTGACCGCCGGATCGCTCGGCCAGTGCCTGTCGCAAGCCGCTGGCATCGCGCTGGGCCGCCGCCTCAAGGGCGACAGCGGCCGCACCTGGGTGTTCATGAGCGACGGCGAATTTCAAATCGGCCAGACCTGGGAAGCCCTGCAGGCCGCCTCGTTCCACCGGCTGGACCGTCTGGCCATCTATGTGGACGTCAATTGCCAGCAATGCGACGGGCTGGTGACCAACGTGATGGCCGTGGAGCCCCTGCAAGATCGCTTGCAGGCCTTCGGTTGGCGCGTGGAGCGCGTGGCCGGGCACAATCCCAAGGCATTGGCGGCGCCCGCCGCTCGGCAAGGCGACGGCCGGCCCCTCGCGGTTCTATGCGACACAGATCCCTGCCGCGGGCTTCCCCTGCTCAGCCAGAACGCTCCGAAACTGCACTACCTGCGTTTCAAGACGCCTGACGAGCGCAGGACCTATCGCCGCGCCCTGGAGCGTCTGTGATGGAGATGCTCTCGCGCGTCCACGCCAACAATCTGGTCACCTGGGCCAAGGACAAGCCGAAGGTGCTGGTGTTGTCAGCGGACCTTACCAGTTCCTGCGAGGCCGACGCTTTCAGCCTTGCGTACCCCGAAAGATTCTTTTCGATGGGCATTGCCGAACAGAACATGCTGTCCTTTGCCGCGGGCCTGGCGCGGGAAGGCTTCATGCCCCTGGTACACACATTCGCGGTGTTCATCTACCGCCGCGCCTACGACCAGGTGGCCATGAGCGTGGCCTACGCCAACGCCAACGTGAAGATGTTCGGCTTTCTCCCCGGCATCACCACGCCGGGCGGCGCCACTCACCAGGCCATTGATGATGTGGCGCTCATGCGCACCCTGCCCAATATGATAGTGCTGGAAACCGGCGACGCAACCGAGGTGGAGAGCGTGCTGGAAGTGATGGCCGCCGTCGAAGGCCCGGTGTACATCCGCATGCTCCGCGGCGAGATACCCCGGCTGTTCCCCGCCTCGGAGCCCATGCAGCTGGACCAGCCGCGCGTGCTCTCGCGCGGGAATGACTTGACCGTGCTTTCCAGCGGACTGTGCACCGAGGAAGCATTGAAGGCGGTTTCGCTGCTGAAATCGCGGGGCGTTTCCGTCGAGCACCTGCACATCTCCACTCTGAAGCCCTGCAACCATCCCGTGCTGTTGGATGCCCTGGCCCAACCGAAGCACGGCGTTCTGACCCTGGAGAATCACCTGACCACGGGCGGCCTTGGATCGATCGCGGCCGAGAAGATCGCCGAGCACGGGCTGGGAAAGAAACTGATCCGTCTCGGGCTGCAGGACACCTTTTCGCACGGGGCTTCCAAGGCCTACCTGATGCGCGAGCATGGGATCGACGCCATGGGGCTCATCCAGGCGGCCGAGCAGGCGCTCAAGACTCAGCTCAATATCCGGCCCGAGGACATCGCCCACGTGCGGGTCGAGGCAGTACATAGCGCTGCCAAGGCCGAGGGTCTTTGAGAAGAGTCCCATGACGCCAACGTCGAAACAGACTTCCGACCGCTTTTTCGTTCGCTACCGGCTGACGGGAGATGAGATTGAGGCTCGTGCCAAAGCCGCAGACCTTTGCTTGGAGCAAACTGTCGAATGCCCCGCCGACATCCTCCCCAAGGGATTCATCCCCGACCAGGTAGTGGGCCGCCTGGAATCCTTGTGGAAATCCTCCGTGCCCGGCGCACCGGCTAGTGAAGCGCTGGTTTCCTTCCTCAACGACACCACGGGCGGCGAACTCACCCAGCTCTGCAACGTGCTTTTCGGCAACATCAGCCTCAAGAAAGGATTCCGGCTCTCGCGCCTGGAGGACGGCGGTTCCCTCTGGGGAAAGTTCAAGGGGCCACGCTTCGGGCGTGAAGGTTTGCGCGCTCTCTTGGGCGAGCCGCATAGACCATTGCTCTCTACTGCGGTGAAACCCATGGGCCTGCCGGCCGAGGAGCTGGCGCGCCTGGCAGGGCGCTTCGCCGCGGGCGGCATCGACGTGATCAAGGACGACCACGGCCTGGCCAATCAGCCCTTCGCGCGCTTTGCCGAACGTGCTGAACGTTGTGCAGAGGCCGTGCGCAAGGCCGCCTCTCCGACGGGCCGCAAGATTCTCTATGCACCCAACGTGACGGCGCCCGCAGGAGAAGTTCACGAGCGGGCGTACTTCGCCAAGAAAGCCGGCGCGGGTGCTTTGCTGATTTGTCCCGGACTGACAGGCCTCGATGCGATGCGCGCCTTGGCCGGCGACGATTCCCTCGGGCTGCCCATCCTGGCGCACCCTGCATTTCTGGGAAGTTTCGTAACCAGCCCGGACAACGGCATTTCCCACTATGCCTTGTTCGGCCAGCTCATGCGGCTGGCGGGCGCCGACGCCAGCATCTTTCCGCATTCCGGCGGTAGATTTGGATTTTCGCTGGATGAGTGTCGTGAGGTCGCGGATGGCTGCCAGGATCCTCTGGGCAACTTGAAAAGCATCTTCCCCGCCCCGGGCGGCGGCATGAGTTTGCAGCGCCTGCCGGAAATGCTGGAGTTTTACGGGAACGAGGTCATGTTCCTGGTGGGCGGCGACCTGGTCCGCAGGGGTCCGGACATCGAAAAGAACTGCGAGCTTTTTCGAAGACTGGTCGAAAACTCTCTGTGAGAAACAGCTAACTTCGCTACTGTGGCTGCGTCATGGGCACGCCGTTCTGATCGCAGGAATAGAACGAGTTGTACA
>Ga0265316_10002697_pt1 | contig 18288 bp, 23 predicted proteins | sample 4522metaG_FD_202092 | JGI IMG/M metagenome (GOLD analysis project Ga0265316, IMG submission 202092) | Rhizosphere microbial communities from Carex aquatilis grown in University of Washington, Seatle, WA, United States - 4-5-22 metaG | ecosystem: Host-associated > Plants > Roots > Rhizosphere >... | reverse complement strand
CCGTCTCAGATCGGACTTGGAGCTCGCGTCACGCCACAACGTGCGTGGTGTGCGCCGTTTCCGTCGGCTTCGCTTCCGCCTTGGCAGCGGCCTCCTTGGCGAGCAGCCTTCTGGCTTGAGCGTCACCGGTGCCGGCTTCTTTGGCGGTCTGGGCGGGAGTTTCCAGCGCCTCCTGCAAGGCCGCCTGGGCAGCGCTGCTCAGCTGAACCGTATCCGTGGGAACGGACTGCGGTGGGGTTGCGGGCGCCCTTGGGCGCACGTCTGCGGGTTGAGTCGCAGGCTGGGTTTGGGATACGGCGGCCACTGGATCACTCATCTTGGAGGTCTCCTTGGTGCCTCTTTCGGCACGGGAGCCGCTGCCGATAAGCTCGGATCTTGGTTGCCGTCGCGGGGCAGTGGTCGCGATGTTGGCGGATGGGTGCGTCCACAATTGTAGGCAAGGTCTCTCCGCGCTCAGGCGCGCCGAGCCGGACTGTTGTCAGACGTGAAAAGGATCCCGTGCCTCGACCGGCGGCTCTTCTACGGAGCGGAGGCGGACTCCCGAGCGGGCGAGGGAAACGTCCAGCACCGAAAGCGCCGGCTGGCACGCGCGGACGAAGAGTGCCGCTGCCTCGGGCGTGGCGAACAGAGCCACCCCGATGTTGCCACCTCCGGCTCCAGACGGTTTGACCTCGCCGCCCAACACACGGGCCAGAGCAGCCGCCGCCTCGAAGACCGGGGCGACGATTCCAACGCGTGCGGCCTTGTTCAACTCGGCCAGCTGCCGACCATAGAGGCCGGCGGCCACCACGGCACCGGTGGCGCGACCCGCGCCCAGTTCGTTCACGAAACGTTCGGCCGTAGCGCGGAGCGAACCCATTAGCATACGGTAGGACGACGGTGCCTGCCGCGCGTAGGACCGCACGGATTCCACCGCCTCGCGTGTGTCAGCGGACTCTCCGGCGCAAAACACGACCAGGTGCAAGCTGGCCGGCACAACAATCGGCTCGATGACCGGGGATCCTTCGATGGGCTGGACGAACTTGATGAAACCGCCGTAGACCGAGGATGCTATGGCCGCGTCCGATCCCAGTCCGTCCTGAGCCACCCGCTGGACTGCCTCCGCGATCACGAAGACTTCACGCCGCCTGCCTTCGATGGACAGACCCGCGGTCTCGAACATGGCGCCCACGGTTGCCACAGCGGTGGCAGCACTGGACCCTAGCCCCATCTTGAACTTGCCTTGGCAGAACGCGTCCCTGTCCACCAGTACGGACCCTGGCGGCAAAGCGGCCGATGCTTCGCCAATTGCCGCCAGCGAACGCTTCACAGCTTCGTCGACCACTGCCGACTGCGGCTTGCTCCCGGGCACGTACTGCGCGATCGCGTAGCGCGAGACCGCTGCGAGAACGGCCACGCCTTCGTCGAGCACAGCATGCTCGCCCACCAAGAAAATACTGCCCGGGGCTGCGACGGCCGGCGTGCCCGCCAACGTGATCCGCTTCCCCTTCATCGACGCCCCTCGCGCGAGACATCAAACATCCTGGCTCTCGCTACGGCCAAGACATGCGCGGCGATCCTACGCAGCATCGACCTTCGCGAAAGATTTCCGCTTCCTCATGGGGTCGTTGAGTCCGGATGTAGATCACCGCGAACCTGAGAAGGAGGCAGGTCTGCGAGCATCCGCTCGATCTGCTCAATGCTCGACGGCTTCGCGATGTGCGTCGCGAAACCGGCCTCCTCTGCGCGTTGCAGGTCTTCGAGAAGAGTGTAGCCGCTCAATGCCACGAGGAACGCGGCGTTGAGCATCTCGTCGGCACGGAATGCGCGCGCGACGGCGAAGCCGTCCATTCCCGGCAGTCCGATATCGCACAGCACGACGTCGGGAAGAAATTCCCTCGCCTTGGCAATTCCCTGCGGGCCGTCGTACGCGACCTCGACCTCGTGCTCGCCGAACAGGAGCACTTCGCGCAAACTGTCCGCCGCGTCGACATTGTCATCGATGACCAGTACCCGCCGACGTACCCTGGTGGCGCTTACATCAGATTGCGATTCGGATGCGCCGTCGGGATGTTGTTTGGGTGGTGAAGAGCACATTTGCGATGGCACCAGATTCTTGTCCCCGTTCCGGCAAGAAACCGAAGAGAAGTGGCCACCCCGCCGCGTTTTGGATAACGCGCCCGCCACGGCAGAAGCTAGAAAGAACAGTTTCCTAGCACGACGCCGCCTCGCCCGCCGCACACTGTTCGCCGCATTAGCATCCGCGCAGCATCAATTCCCACCACCAGCTTCTGCGGATTGGCTTGTGCGGCCACCGCCGCTCCGGCACTATGCTCCTTTGTGAAAACGGCTCCGGGCCCCACCATGCCGGAGCCGTCCCTTGACGCGTACGCGACGAGGCGACGGCTGCTGGCGATTCGATGGATCTTCCCCCTCCGGGACAAGGTGCCAACTGTTCTTCCCGCCCACGAGCTTGTCCTAGGTAGGTCGGCCGATTCGGACGTGTTGCTGGAAGGGGATAAGGTATCCCGCAAACACGCTGCCATTCGCCGGGAGGGCACGGGCTACTTGATTCGGGATCTCGATAGCCGCAACGGGCTATTCGTCGACGGAACCCGCGTCGCAGAAATCGCGCTGGACCTCGGAAGCTTGATTCGAATCGGCGAGTGGCTTGGTCACGTGGTCGAGATCGACAGCGAGCAGGCGGGGGTCCGCGAGGACTTCCATGAGGTTGTTCCCGGTCATTGGGCGGGGCCGATCCTGTGGCCCGCGCTGCTTCCAATTCGCCAGGCGGCCCCGACGAAGGTTCCAATCCTAGTCGAAGGGCAGACGGGTACCGGCAAGGAGGGCGTGGCCAAGGCTGTCCACGCCTGGAGTGGCCGTTCCGGAGAATTCGTTGCTGTGAACTGTGCTGCAATTCCCGAGAACCTTGCCGAAGCTGAGCTCTTTGGCTATCGCAAGGGCGCGTTCACCGGGGCGGACAAAGCCCACGACGGCTACTTTCGAGCGGCCCACAAGGGGACGCTGTTCCTGGACGAAGTCGCGGATCTCCCGGCTACTTTGCAGCCCAAGTTGCTTCGCGCGCTGGAGCAGGGGGAGGTTACGCCCATCGGCCAATCTGTACCGGAGCCCGTCGACGTTCGACTGGTTGCTGCCGTGCAAAGCCCCCTTGGAGATGCCGTACAGGAGCAGCGGTTTCGCCCGGACCTATACGCTCGTCTGGACGGCGTTTCGGTACGGCTGCCGCCGCTTTGTGAGCGCGTTGATGAGATCCCCTTTCTCGTTACCCGCCTCATGGAGCGTCACCTGGACAGCCGCCTCACACCGGGACTCGAGACAACGCTCGTCGAAGCGCTATGCCTCTACGCTTGGCCCTACAATGTTCGCGAGCTCGACCGAGTCGTGCAACAGATGGTGGCTCTGCACGCCCACAAGGAGGTCCTATCGCGCGGCGACCTTCCCGAGAAGATCCGCGTGAACCTCTCGGCCGCAGATTCGGCAGACAACTCCACGTACAGGCCCTCTCCCGAGACCCTTCTCGCGACGTTGAAGAAGGAGGGCTGCAATGTTCGCCGAGCAGCCCAGCGACTCGGCCTCAGCCGACAGCGGATGTATCGGCTGCTCGAATCGATTCCCGACTTTGACCTGGAGGACTTTCGGAAGAGCCCTAAGAACCAGCGACAGGAGGAATGACGAATAGGGCACTTGCCTCCGCAGGGTGATGACCGCAGGAGCCCCTGTCATCTGCGCGTGTCTGTCCGCCCGCGAACCTCAGGCCACTCGACGAGGGAGGTGTGCTGCCGGAACTTCGCAGACAGACACAAGAGACAGACACAAGAGAATGGATCGATCGCCCGTCGCGTGGTCGGCTCGAAGGCATTGCCACGGTTGAGGCACTCGCACGTCTGTACGGAGCGCGCGCCCCTTTGTGAACTGTCGCGGCCCGGGCCCCGTACATCCCACATGCCGGGCCCTTTCCGGCCGCATCGCGGATAGGGGCCGCACCCGCTATTGTCTGGTGTAGCTGTGATCGTTGAAATACAGCGATGATGGCGTGTAATCGGTGATGGTGACGGTTGTGCCGCCGGCGGTGTCTTTCAGTCCGTAATTGGTCAGAGTTATTGTCGAACTCGAACTGGCAGAATAGTTAAAGGAGAAGAAGAGATCCTTCACATTTGAAGCGTTTGGTTGCCAAGCGTCGGTAATCACGTTGTACACATAGTACTGGTTCGAATAGGCATCCTCCCATGTGCCTGTGCCGTCGGCGTTAAACGTCAAGGTGAAGTTGTCATCCTCATATTTCTTATCGTGTGCGTCTGAATATGTCCAACCGCTGTTGGAGTAGTTCCAAGTGGTTCCAGCCAACGCTCTGTCAATGGTGTTGGTGGCGCTTCCCGATGATGAAGATGAGCGAGAACCGCCGGAACCGGAGCTACTGCTGGAAGCGGAGCTGCCGCCAGAACTTGAGCTGCCGCTTCGAGTTGCGGGTTCTGGATCGGAGCCGCAGGCGGCGAAGGGCGCGAGGACCAGTAGGGTGTAGAGCACAAACACAAAGCGGGGCAGCAAAGCTAGCGTAACGCGAGGGCGCGTTTGCCTGAGGCGGACAGGTGGGTCAAGCGAAAAGAGGGACCTAGCATGGTGGGGGAAGACGGGAAGGGATGTCATCGTGAAATTCTCCTGAATGAGGGTGTTCGGGACTGTTGCTGGCTGAAAGCAATGGGCCCATTTTCCGGGGATGTCGGTGTGCGACCGGAGCCCGTCGGTGCAGGGCCTGATTGGGGTCAACGGACAGAAGTGGGCGGCGTCGAGCGAAGCACCTCAAGGTCGTCTCGGGCCTGCTCGGGGCGACGAGCAAGTCGCCATGCGCTATCTATTGCTTCGTGAGGCTAAAATAACAAGGGTTCGTTGAGCCACTCATGGTGTAGGAAACGGTGACTTCGTGATTCGCAACCTGGCCAAAGGCTCCCGTACAGGCCAAGTTCAGCGGAATGTTCTCAAACTCATATGCAAACTTCGTAGCGCTGCCATGTACCGTCCCCGTGATTGTGCCGGGCCCAAACAGGTTGCGATTGGTGGATGAGGCAAATGCCATCTGGCCGGAAAAGCTCCCTTCGCCTGTAACAGCGAACGAGATAGAGCCGTGGTTGACTGAATCCCCCTGAGTCCAGGTTCCCATCCACGAACCAACGAGTTCTGGGCTGGGTGGAGAGGTGTCGGTCGAGGGGCTAGTCGGATTGGACGTAACGGTCCCCGGAGCCGATGACCCGCCAGAGCCTCCGTTGCTACCTGTGTTGTCAGTGTCTCCACCATTCGAATTGCAGCCAAGAGTGAATCCGAGAAGTACGCTGATTACGAACTTGCACATTGGTAGATTCTCCTTCGACACGGTCTTGCCTGGTTGGGAACCACGTCAACGTCGACGAGGCTGTGAACTTTAGCTTGGTGACCATCGAACCTGCAACGGCCGTGCCGACAGACGAGTAGACAAGCCACGTCTGGCTTGCCATCGGGGATAGGCGCGGCGCAAAACGACGGTAATAGTTGTGCTGTCCGGGGAAACTCCGGACATGTCCGGGCACTGAACGCGGACACTCTCAGAGCAACTCTCAGAGCCGCCAAGATGAGGTGCTGTGCTCTTCCCGCGCAGATTGAGCGTCCTCAACGCTGAAGAAGCAAGGCGGCGGCAACGTTCGCCGAAGAGCGCAGCGACTCAGTCTCAGACTGAGGCGGCGCAAGGATGGGGCCGGGAAGGCTCCTGGCTTCTCGCGGTCCAATATGGGGCCACGCCGCTCGCTCGTCAGCCCACACCGAACCCGGCCGACAAGTGATCACTGCCGACACCGGTTGAGGATCTCTCCCTCGCCCTGTCATCGGATGGAGTTTTTTGGGCGGACAGCCATCGAGGTGTATGATCTTCGTCGACAGCACCAAATAGCGCTTCTCGTCCTTCCCCGGCGTGACGATTCGCCGCTGCATTCCGGGCAGCATCCAGTCGCGACCGATTCGCGGGTTGAGATGGATGTCTACCTCATCCACCTAGAACACAGGTTCGCGGGCTGATGCCCGTGTGGCCAGCCGCTCGGGCGCAGCAGCAGAGCAGATGCCGCACTACTTCTGTACCGGATCGAACACATCGACAGGCACGTAGGACGATGGCATCTGATCGTTCCCAAGTTGAAAGCGCCCGTTGTCCCCCCAGCACCGAGCCGAGCCATCGCGAAGGAGTACACACGCGTGTTGGTAACCGGTCGCAACACTAACCGCGGTCGTGAGACCAGTCACCTCGACGGGCAGGCTAGGCTGGTTGGCTTCCTTGTTTCCGACCTGGCCGGTGCCATTGTTACCCCAACAGTTGACCTGCCCCGCGGTTAGCACGGCACAGGCGAACTCCCCTCCAACGGCGACGGTTGAGGCCGTCAGCAGACCTGCAGGCGACAACGGCCGCATGCTCGTGCTGCCTGCGCTTCCAGCACCCAGGTCCCACAGGTAGTTGGCGCCCCAGCACTTGACCGCTCCGCTCCCCAACAACGCACAGAACGATCCGTCGACACTACCAGAGGGGATGGTCGGATTTTGGTCGTCGGATGCGGCGATTCCGACCACGTTTGTCAGGCCTGGCACAGCCACCGGCACACCGGGACTCGCCGACTTGCTGGTACCGAGTTGGTTGTCCGAATTGTCGCCCCAACATAGAATCGTTTGGTCGGTTTGGTCGCTCACAATCGCGCAGGTCGACGCATATCCCGCCGCTAGTTTCTCGGCGGAATCGATCCCCAAAACGTCGACTGGGACAAGTGAGGTCTCTGTCGTTCCATCGCCCAGTTGGCCAGCAGAGTTATTGCCCCAACATTTCACGCGCCCACCCGCTACAGCACAGGCATAATCGTAGCCAGCCGCAATCGCTGTGACTCCACTCAGATTGGAGACGGGCACGGGACTGCTCGACTGGAGAGTATTTCCCGTTCCAAGCTGCCCCGAGCTATTGCTGCCCCAACAGCTCACCGTCTTGTCTCCCATCAGCCCGCAGGTAAACGTCCCTCCTGCCGCAATTGCCTTGGCACCGTTGAGCCCGGAAACGCGCACCGGTGCGGCGTTCCCCGGGTTCTTGGAAAAACCTCCGCCGAGCTCGCCAAACTGATTTCCTCCCCAGCATTCGGCAGTACCTTCCTGGAGCAGAACGCAGGTGTGGTTGCCGCCGGCGGTGATAGCAATCGGCGTGATACAGAGATTCCGGTCACAAACCGAGCCGCCAGCGCAGCCACAATCCCGACAGCAAGATTCTGACGTCTCACCGGACTCACACGTTCCGTTTCCGCAGGTTCCGCCGTCTGCGCCCGCACTAGAGACGGCATCGGCAGGTGTGAGCGGCGACGGAGCCCCCGAGTCGAGAGTATCGGGCCTGCTGGCCGACAAGGTTGCGTCGACGTCCGGAAGTGCACCGATAGACACGTCAGCGCCTGCCGACGCATCTGCCATTCGGACGACGGCGTCGCTCACGGTACACCCTGCCAGACAGAGCAAACCGGCTAGGAGCCTCCTGACCAGAGCCCCGACATTGTCGACACTTGCGGTTCTATTGGTCATCGGGAGACTGACCTCCTAGCGAACTGCAACTGGCTGTGCAACAGCGTCCTCGGTACCGCCGCTACCAAGCTGGCCCCGGACGTTGCGGCCCCAGCACTGAATGGCCCCATTCGCAAGAAGCGCACAGGCGTGAGTGTCGCCTGCAGCGACAGCTATCGCGGAAGCTGTCAGGCCGAACACCTTGCTTGCAGTTGGTGTGCCGTCGTCCCGCGTGCCCTGACCAAGCTGCCCGTAGTAGTTCCAGCCCCAGCAGTCCACATCCTTCTGTTTGGTAAGGGCACATGCGAACTCGTTGCCGACTGCGACGGAGCTGATCTGGTAGTCCGCGCTGAGCACCAGCGCAGGTCCGTTCGCCGGCAAGACGGTGGCAGTCGGGCCGAGCAGCCCCAAGGTCCCGTCTCCCCCCCAGCAGTAGACGTTGTCGTCACGCGACAGGGCACAGAAGGTGCCACTGTCTTGTCCGCCGGATTCGGATTGGCAACCTCCCCAGATCCCCGCAGCATCGGGCAAGGTCACGGGGACAGGGATGGAACTGGAGGTCGAACTCTTGGGATCGCCGAGTTGCTGGTTGAAATTACCTCCCCAGCAGACCACTCGGCCAGAATCGAGCAAGGCACAAGCCGCGTCTGTCGTGGCGGCAATTGCCTGCGCGGATGAGACGCTCTGCACGACGGCAGGTCCGCCGACTCCCCCGCTCTGCCCATTTCCGAGTTGCCCAACCGTGTTTGATCCCCAGCAGTTGACTGCACCATTGGCGACCAGGGCACAGACGAAGTCTCGTCCTGCGGCAAGAGAGTTGGCGTCGTGTACATCTGCGACCGCTGTCAGCGCCAGCGCCGGATCAGTCTGCCCCCGCTGACCGTCGTAGCTGCCCCAGCAGGTCACCGTCGCGTCCTTCAAGACGGCGCAACTGAAAGTCGAACCGGCTGCGACGACGGTGGCCCCCTCTATGCCCGGCACGAGGACCGGCGCTCTGGAGAAGTCCAGTGTTGTTCCGCCTCCTAACTCGCCAGAATAGTTCTCTCCCCAACAACTGACTCGCCCTCCGCTCAGGAGGACACAGGTGTGGTCGCCTCCCGCCGTGATGGCCAGCGGCTCGCCGACGCACACGTTTCCGAGGCAAACGTGACTGCTGTCGGGACATCCGCAGTCGCGACAACAAGTGGAAGCGTCCTCTCCGAGAGCGCATTTGCCATCGCCACAGGTCAACTGTGCGGACGGAGGCACGGTCGAGTTGCCGTCAGCCGCACGTGTGTTCGAGTCAGTGCCCTGTGCCCCAGCCTCTACGGCGTCAAACGGGAGAGTATCGCCAGCATCGGGGCGCATACGCACAACAGCGTCGTTCACCGTGCAGGAAAGACTCAGGACAGCCGCCCCGCATAGGGCGGAGCTGACGTAGGCGCGCCCGGCTGCAACTAACATTGACACTTTGACCACCTGGGGAGTCTCACAGGAAGTCTCAGAGGGGTACTTGGAATGAGAGCGCGAACCACGCAACCTGCACATTTTGCGGGGGAACGCTAGGGGGAGTAGCACTTGGCAGGCCGGACACGAGGTCAAGCTCGCACCAGTTCTGCGTTTCATCAATGGACAGGTAGGCCAACTCGTCGCTCGTGAAGTCCCTTCGATAGACCGCCCACGCCTCCTCGGGCACAAGGGATGGCGCAACCTCCCCCGGGGTAATGTAGCTTGCGGTTCCATCGAGTAGATCAAAGACCGGTATCGGTATCTTCGCGTTGGGGTCCGGAGTTCGGAGCATCTTCACGTACAAGCTGATGCCTGCCGGGGGCTTTCCGTACCTACCCACAAACCGATCGAGCGCAAAGAAGCTGCGCAGAAAAATCCGTCCGTACCAATTTTTCGGAGCAGGAGTCCTCCACACTGGCCCTAGATTCGGGTCGATGGCGACCGACGCACAGGTCGCCTGGGTCATGTCATCCTGGTCTCGCATGTCGAACGCCTCCCCTTCGACCCTGTCGGGAGACAACACATCCGGATCTGATCCAAGGACAGCCGCGGTTATCGGTTGGTCGTTGTAGTTGGGAATTGGGTCAGAGAACCCACCGTTGGGGTCGTAGGGAGTGAAGCAAGAAATGAGACTGCCACTGCTCGGGGCTAGGTCCGCACAGGCCGTGCGGCAGAGAGCCGGAGTTCCGGGTACGCAAACCTCCAAGGCGCCACACGGAGTGTCGACCCAGTGACCGCCGGTGCAGGTTCGAAGAACATATGGCGACCTACATTCCGAGAGTCCGACCGTAGAGCAAGTCCCGCTGGTGCCGTTGCCGGATTCGATCGATCCCGCGTCGGGGCCTTCAGCCCCTGCATCGCCAGCGTCACGACCGTCGTCTGAGACAGGCTGGGTGTCATGAAGCAAGTCTGCTGCGGCGACATCAACAGGGGCGTCTGCCACGGTTCTATCCGGAACAAGATCGAACGACGTCATGTCACCTCGAAACACGTCCCGCGCATCGCCATCGATGGCGCGGTCTTGGACATCCGGGCCGACTGAACGATCCGCCTGTCGACCGTCCAACAACTCACTTCCACCGCCGTCGCGGGAGCTCAGGACGGTGGCATTTGGGACGGTGCATGCCGCAAAAGCTGACAACGCTATGAAAGCCGCCACCGCAAAAGCTGTTTGTGTTTCACCATTGCCCACCAAAGAGAGGCAGACTCTACCAACGAGTACCCGAAGCCATGCATGAAGCGGGGGCATTGACCGGAGACGCCCAACATTCTCGCCAAGGCTATCCCTCTCGCAACCTGGCGATCCAGCCGCGGCCGAGGAGCATCCGGGGCGGCTCACCAGACTCCTCCTACAACGAAGCCGGCCGACCTGTCGCCAATCCATGGCTGCACTTGAGCGCTGGCGCTTGGCGTGCTCTTCGGCCATCCGGTCACTACCAAGACAGCTCCGGCCGCTAACGCAACCCCACCCGCGATGAATCCTACATTGGCGACTGTGGCTCGTGTCTGGGCCTCGTTGGTCAGTTGGTCGATCTTGCTCTTATCCAAGGCTGTGCAGCTGGACGTCTTTGAGCAAGCGTTCGCGGAATCGCGATCCGATTGCTTGGATTCCTTCGCAAGCGCGAATCCTATACCGACCCCGATGCCGACAACGCCAACCGCTCCCAGGGCGTAGCCCATCATTCGGCGGTGTAGTCCGGGGTCGCTCGGCTCCAGCGACTGCGCCAGTTGCGGTTGCTGCACCGTAACCGCTGGCGGGGGCATCACTGGCGCCGGCGGCGAAGCTTGTTGGCTGGATGTTACCGCCGGCGCCGGCCGGCGGACGAGCGCGGGGACCGCGATTCGCGTGTCTGGCGTTCCGGGCGCGATGACCACTTTCTTCGCCCAATCTTCAAAGCCATCGGCTTTCGCCATCAAGAGGTAGTCCCCCGGATCGATCGGCATGGGCGAGCCGAGCAAAGCGTTGCCGATCGAACTGCCATTGCTGGAGACTTCGAGGTCCGGCGGGGCACCGGCGTCCACTATGATCGTGAGCTTGCAGAGGCGAGGCTCAAGCTTTTCCACCTCTGCTCGGGCGTCGCCTTCGCGGGGATCGTGTCGCTGTGAAGCGATCACGACGGCGTCTTTGAACGAGGCCCAAGCGCTGGCGGTCTTGCCTATCTTCTCGTAGCAATCGGCAACGTGGAGCAGCGTTCCCAACTGGGGCTCAAGGCGTTGGCTTTCGGCGAACTTGGCACAGGCGGACGCCAAGTCGCCCTTCGCAAGGAGCTCCTGAGCATCGTCGAATAGCTGCGTCGCGACAGCCTTGGAGGCGGTGCTCGACTCTGCCGCCCAAGAGGTCGCATCGGCGCAAAAGATGAGAGTTGCCAGTGCCAGTGGTGGTACAAGGAATGGAGTTCTTTTCATAGGCGGGGGCCCCACTTATCCGTGGGGATGGTGTTTGCGGATGGTCTTGCGGGCACGGGACTGCGTGGCGCGATTGGGTTGGAGCTGACTGCTGCTCGTTCAGCGGGTGATTCCTTTGTCGCACGTTTTGCGCGCGGCGCTGGCGGGGAAAGCGGTGCCTTTGCACGCGAAGCCGTCGCTTTCGGTTTCGGATCTCTTGCTTCCTCGTCTTTTGCGACTGCGGTAGGTCCGGCCTTCTCGGGTGGGATCTTAGCTTCGACTTGAGGCGAAACTGTGGGAGCCGCCGCAGGAGGCATCGGCTTCGCCACGGGAGGCACCTGTACCTGCAGCGACGGCGGCTGGACGACGGGAAATGCGGATTTTTCTGCAGATGGTGACTTCTGCCTAGTAGCCCCCAGGATGGCAATCGTGATGGCTCCGATCAGCACGGCCGCGGCGATCGGGATGAACACCCTGCGCAGCCGGCTGGCATTTCGCTCGGGCCTGTCGCCGTCGATCTCGCCGAGTGTGGACGACAGGGTTGTCTTCGTCGCGCGGATGCTTGGGGAGGGCCGCATGGTCTCCGCTGTGGCAAGCGTTTGCGCCTCAGCCGGAAGCGATGATTCCCGGGCTCGCGCTGGCGAACGCAATCGAGCCTGGCATTTGCGCAGGGCATGTTCGAAGGCAGACATCGATTCATACCGGTCTGCTGGATTCTTGGCCAAGGCTCGCAGGACCGTGCGCTCCAGATTCGGAGAAATCGCCGGATTGAGCTTGCTAAGTCGTTGCGGCGGCTCGGTGATATGGCGAACCAAGAGGTCGCCCACTCCATCGCTGACAAAGGGCACTTGGCCGCAAACCATCTCGTAGACGATGACGCCGAGCGAGTAGATATCCGAGCGTGCATCCACGCCGGAGGCAAAACCTCGGCATTGCTCCGGCGACATATAGAACGGCGTCCCCATGAGGACGCCAGACTTGGTCTGTGCCGAACGCGCGCGCAGGTCTCCGATGAGCTTGGCGATGCCAAAATCAAGCACCTTCACCCGGATCTCGCACGGAAGCATCCGGTCCGGGACAAGGAACAGATTGTCCGGCTTTAGATCGCGGTGAATGATTTGACAGGCGTGAGCGGCTGCCAATGCCGAGGCCGTCTGGCACGCAATCTCGATGGCCTCTTCGGCCGGAAGCTGCCGGTTTCCCTGCAGACGCTTGGCGAGCGATTCCCCTTCGAGAAGCTCCATCATCAAGAAGGGAGTCTGGGTTTCCGGAAGCATGCCGACGTCAATGATGTCTATGATGCTGGGGTGCTTGATAGCGTTGGTAGCGCGCGCCTCTTCCATGAATCGGTCGACCAGCGACTTGTCGTGCAAGAGCTCTGGCCGAAGGATTTTGACCGCCGCCCGCCTGCCCATGTACGAATGGCGCGCCAAGTAGACCATTCCCATCCCCCCCTCGCCCAGCAAGGACACCAACTCATAGTTGTTCAGGCGTAAGCCAATCACAGCGCCGTGCCTTGGAGAGAGGTCCACATCCGCCAAGGCGCGTAGATTTACGCAGACCGGAGAGTCGGAGTCAACTCCGACGCGCACCGGTAGTGGGTCAGTTTGGTGACAAGGTTGGACACGTCGCTACTGCCCACGGTGCAAACTGGCCCACTACCGCGCACCACCTCGCAATGCCCTGCGCCTTGCACCAGATACTATCTGCGGCTGGATCCTATTCGACTGACAGCCGCCCTCCGCCGCCTTGTCCGGGGCATGGCCGCGGCCCAGTGACGTGCCTGCTCACCGTCAGCGAGACGTCGGCGCTGTTCTCGCCGACCTTTCGCGTCAGTGCGGCCTGATCAAGACGTAAACCGCCGTGCAGGTGTCGCAGGCGAGGCCGGCGGCCGAGGTCGGCGCGACAAAGATACTCAGGACGTCCCCTTGGACGCAGTAGCCGAACACGTCCGCCGCGAACGCATCGGGAGGGGAAGCAAACGTGAGTCCGTTGCCGCTCACCGAGTACGTACAGGCGGTGCCGGAGGTACGGAAGTCATCCTCGCAGCGGCACACGTCGTTGGAGGCCAGGACGCACGAAGCGGCCACCACATCTTTGGTCCCGATCGCGTTTTTGAACCTCTGGTCCTTGGCGGCGCAGGTGTCGCCGCTTTTCGCCAGGCAGCTCACTGGATAGTCGGTCTTGTAGACGGTCGTCGGGTCGAGCACGCAGGTGCCGTCGTCGTTGAAGACCGCCGGCCCGGTTTCCGTCCAGTCGGCTTGCGTGTTGCACGAGGCGTTGACCTGGCTAACCAGCTCCGTTTCGCTAAGCCACGGATCGCAGGTTCCGGCGATAGTCCAGCTACCGGTGATGTCGCCGCCGCAGGGAGCAGCGGCAGCCAACTGGCAAGCCGCTGCGTTGGAAGGCGCCAGGGCGTCGAGCGGCAGCGGCGTCGCGTCGATCGGATGGGTGTCGACCGTCGTCGCGTCAATGCCGTTTGCGGAATCGATTCGCAGAGCATCGATCGCGGCATCCGTCTTCGGCAAATCCGCCCCGCCGTCGCAGGCGGCGAAACAGAGAAGCGAACAGATTGCAATTGGCTTTGTCATTGTATTGCCCCCAAGCATGCCTAAGAACCCGTCAGGGTGAATGGCGAGTCTGAGAGGACGTTGTCTGTGTCGGATGTCTTGTTGCTTTCGTAATTGACGAAGGTGTACGACTGACTGCCATTGGCCGTGCCGTAGTTCGCGCTGGCAAAATCCAGCGTCAAATCGAAGTCACCGGTGGTCTTGCTGTTCAACTTGGGCGTAACAGATTTTTCCGTATAGCTATAGGACAGCTTGAACCGCGCACTGTCGGGCCCCGTGACGCTGTAGGAATAGGTTGGCGTGCCATTTTCCGCACAGGTCCCGATGCAGCTTCCGAAACTCAGCCTAGCTTCGTTCGATGTCGAAAAGGTCACGCTCGCGAGCCACTTGTTGATTTGCATCGTCCTTCCGACGAGCGAGCTTGGCGCATATCCACCGTCGCTGCCACCGCCTCCGCCGCAACCATTCAGTACGATAGGAACACCAATCAGGATTGTAGAAAGATAGAATCCACCGATCAGCCTAGATAGTCCAAGGAACTGTGTCATCGTGCGCGCCTCCTTCAATTGCGGATACTCTTAATGGGTGTCTGGTTTCGAGACTGCTATGCCCAATCAGTCGCCATCGTGAGCTGATTGACTGAGAATCCGCGCCACGATGCAGCCTTGGTCGGCCAAGGCGAAAATGGCCATTCGAATCGGACGAGCCGACCATAGACCACGGTCACAGCAAGGTTCGTGCCGGATGGAAACCTAGCGATGACGGCGCGCCGTCTCGTGCGCATGAAAGCGTAAGTGTCCAACAGCCGGGCGCGGACAGGTTCGGGACACCACCGGACAGGTAGATGGCGGCCAGTGAGACGGCGACCTATCGAGGGCCTTCACCAAGTCGGCCGTTATGGCCTGGATGGCCCGACTTTCTCCACCAGCAAGCAAGCCGGGGCTTGCGAGACATCGCTGTGTTTGTGTTCGAGTTGACTTTCGAAACTTCCGCAAAGTGCGAGGGAGCATTTGTCCAGTGGTGTCCGGAGCATGTTCGCGGCCGGGGGACGGACATCCTCGGTACGACCAGACGCAGACGTCGTGCGAGAATTCTTTGCACGAGGGCCTGGCACGAACGTTGCTATCTCCATCGCCGACCACTCGCTGATGTCGCTGAGGCCTCGCAACCATCGGCCGTTGGCGATGCCATCAACACCAGCACCACCTTCCTCCTGGCGAGGTCGAACTGGCAGGCGCGAGCGGGCGAGCAACCATCCACCGAAAGGAACTCTCGATGTACCATGTAGCCCAAGCCGTTCTTTCCTTCGCCTTCCTGTGTGCGCCTTTGGTCGCCTATGCCCATGAGCCGACCTCGGCGACGCCGCCTGACCAGGTCTCGCAGCCAGCCTCAGCGCCTGCCGCCGAAGCCGTTGCACCAGTGCCGGGTTCCGTAGAGTCGCCGGGGGGCGTTTCATCTACACCCGTCCTGCCTCCCATCCCAGCGCCGGCAGCCACAGCCGAAGTCGCGCCGGAGAGAGTTCCGGCTCCGCCGCCGCCGAGCCATTCCGATGACTCGCCAAGGTCCGGACTGTTACTGCAGGCAAGGATGCAGACCCAGTTGAGTTTGGTTTCCTTCGTCACCAGCACATCGGGTTTTCTCGTGGGCTACCAATTTAGCCGAGTCGCTCTCGGCGCAGGTCTCGGCCTCACTCGGGCTGGCTACTCGCAAGACCACACGGATACGCAGTCTTCGTCTTCCATCGATGGCACAATCTTCCAGATCACGCCAACGGCAATCGTCGACGTGTGGCGCTCAGCCGACAGACAGACTCGTGCAAATCTGGTCGCGAGCGTTGGCTTCGGCATGGGCTCGTACACGGTGAATTCCGAGAGCTGCAGCACCGGCGCCGCGAACGTGCGAGTCTGCACGGCCAACAAGAAACAAAGTGCGAGTGCTATCTTGGTTCCACTTCAGCTGGGCTTCGGTGGCGACCACTTCTTGAGTCGGCACTTTGCCCTGGGAGTCGAAGCCGGATTGCAGTACACGCTGGCCACGAGTATCAAGATATCGGGTCAAGACCTATCCGGGAACGTGAGCATGCAGGCGTTCTATGGATTGGCCAGAGTCACGATGCTAATCGGCGAATGATGGCCGGCCCTGTCCGGAGGTGTCCGGAGCATGTCGGCGGACTGTCCACGGACAGGCTCGGTCGGGCAAGACAGGGGCGGGGCACGGAAATTCCGAGCGCGGTGGACTGGCACGAGCGTTGCTAAGTCCAACGTCGACATCAACGCCGAACCCACCGCTCTCTTGGCGAGGTCAAACAGACAGGAGCGGTAGGCCGATGCCCGAGTAACCACCCAACGAAAGGATTCCCCAAATGTCCCATGTAGCCAAGATCATTCCTTTTCTAGTTCTCCTGTGTGCGCCCCTGGTCGCCTCTGCCCATGAACCGGCCCCGGTGACACCGGCCAACCAGACGACACCCATGCCGATGTATGACAGCGGTTGCCCCAGCCGTTGCTACATGCGGGTCCAGGGATGCAACGGCGCCTGCAGCTACTCGAAGACCCCCGGCTGCTATTCGCAGTGCCAAGAAGAGTACAGCGCCTGCCTCAAGTCCTGCTCGTAGGCGCAATCCATTCCCACTCCGGTGATTCCGTCCGTGACAACCATCCAATTGATGTAGCGTCAAAGGAGATTCCATGAAGAAGCGAATGTTTAGTTTGGCTGTTTGGGTGACCCTGGCTTTGGCTGGCGCAGCGTACGCGTACAGCGGCGCTTGCAGGATCTGTAATTGTCCTGGGTATGCAGGTGGGCCCTACAATCAGTGCCTTCGCTGCGGCCACAGCCTTGCGGCCCATTAGGGCGCTCAGGAGTACCTACGGGCCGTTCAACTACACTGCGAGAGTCAACATCACCAAATGGTAATCGGAGGAGAACATGACAGTACGCAATAATACAACGACGATATTGGCGATTCTTGCCTTCACAGCGTTCACGCTTGCCGGTTGTGGGGATGGCGGCGATGATTCCAACAGTAGTTCTGCCGATATTGAAGGCACCTGGAGTGGCGTCAGTTGCACCCAAAGCGATGGTTCGTTCGGAACGACAACATACGGCACGGGATCCTACGCCAGTGTTTCACTTCGGTTCACCCTCAATTCGGATGGATCCTACAAGTGGGTAACGGCCAACACAACCTCGACTGCCGCACAAACAGTGCTTTGCTCTGGGACCTACGCTTTCACTTCAAGCACCTCGAAGCTGAAGGTTCAGGGTTCTTGTTCGGTCGGCTCACTTTCCTATGACGACGATCATCTCTACAACGTGGAGCAGTTGACATCGTCGCGACTGACCATCTCGGAGGTAACTGGCATCAAGGGCATCGGGACAGAGACCTTCATTCTTTCGAGGTAGCCAGCATTCTGGCTTCAAATCTGACGAGGTTGTCTCGAACACGCCGGGCAGTCTACTTGCAGTCCACTCCATCTCGCCCGGTCGACGTGTCGTCAGTTGAGCCAGTCTCTGCCCTCAACGGCAGACCTGCATGCCGCCAAAGTGGGGAACGCAGTAAACTGGTGACGCGCATGCGGGTATGGATGGCTGGTGACCTTGAACAAGCCCCACGCTACCCCAACCTTCGTGCGCACCCTTTCAATTACCCGTCGAGACCGTCCATGGTCCGGAGGCATCAGCCGACAGACGCCGCAGTGTTGAGCCGGCGGAAAGGCTCGGTCGCCAGGCGTCTTTTCGCCTGGAGGTTGACCAGGTCTACGCCGGGACGCCGGAGGCCAACGGGGCATCCCCCCATAAAAAGAGGGCAGGAACCATCTTGGTTCCTGCCCGTGTTGAGGATGCGTTTCATTTGTCCCTGCCTAGCGCCTTTCTGAGCGCTTCGCGCTCAGGCACGCCGAGCTGGGCTTTGATGAGCGGCACGGCCCTGTCTTCGTCATAGACGACGAGCCGGGTCGTGCGCTTGTTGCGGTAGATCCGCAGCTCCCGCACGTCGCCACACAGGCGCTCGACGGTCCGACCCCGATGCTTAGTTTATGCCGCATGCTTGCACATGATTGGCCAAGTCCATTCCGGTCGAGCTACTCGGCGTACAAGACAGCTTGTATGCCGAGTATTGGTCGCGCTTCACTAAGGCCCACGGGTTCCTGGCGACGAATGTGGCGCGGAATGGCCGTTCCACGCAAGATTCTGTGTCACGGTTCCCATAGCGTCCTCCGCGTGTTTGTGCAGCGAATGATGGGCGCAGCTTGAGCATCCTTCAAGGCACGCCGTGATGTGCGCAGCATAGCGTGTCGCCCGCAGA
>Ga0265316_10002696_pt1 | contig 18292 bp, 16 predicted proteins | sample 4522metaG_FD_202092 | JGI IMG/M metagenome (GOLD analysis project Ga0265316, IMG submission 202092) | Rhizosphere microbial communities from Carex aquatilis grown in University of Washington, Seatle, WA, United States - 4-5-22 metaG | ecosystem: Host-associated > Plants > Roots > Rhizosphere >... | reverse complement strand
TAAGGGCGAAAGCCAGAGATGCCCATTTGAGGAAGATCTTCTTGGAATCAAAGCATGCCGCGGAAGAACCAGACCTGCGGACTCCATACGCCAGGGGCAAAACTTCAATCCTGTCGAATAAGCTGCGGCCTGGATACTGGCCCAATGACCCGAGCGCGATGCAGTTTTCCATACAGCAAAGCCCCATTTCAGTCCTGCCAATACGAAATCACCGAATTAAGCTACCTTTTTCACGAGTAGTGATCCCCGTCCTTGCCAGTCGTATTTATACAGGACTACTATTCCGGTTAGTTCGTCAGCGTATACCACAATCTAAACCGGCTGTACGCCAGCATGCAGTTTGCCCCGGGTTTCGGGAGTTCCACACAAAGCTGCGCTTACCGGCGCCGCAGGGAGTGTTCCAAGATGGCATGGTATGCCTACTGCATTGGTGAAAAACAAGCATTTCCAGAGTTGGCCAGGCATCGCAAACCAGTACCTTTAGAAACCGTCCTTGGCGTAAGCGGAAATCAGGTTTTCCTCTATCCCGCCAGCGACCTCGCAGTTATCGTTTCCGAACATAATCCCACTGAAAATATGAACCAGAAGGCGGGCATGGATCATGCCAGGGTCATCGCCGACTGCTTTCAGCACTCCACCGTGCTGCCCTTCCGGTTCGGGACTGTATTTAATGACGACGAATCGCTGCGCAAGTCGATTCGCTCCAACCAGCGCCAGTTTCTTTCCAACATCGATAAGCTCCGCGGCAAGACAGAGATGCACCTGAAGATCTTCGTCGACGACGCCTGCGGCAAGGAGTTCATCAAGCACCTTCCCGCCGAGGGAGTTGGCCGACAGTACCTCACCAACCTCCGCGAAAACGCCGTGCGGCAGCGAGAGCGCCAGACACGCGCAAGGGCAGTAAGCTTCCAGATGCACCGGCTCTTCATCCCTCTCGATGAAGAAGTCAGTTGCCGGCTTACTGAAAATGGCAAGATGGTGCTCGATGTTGCCCACCTCATCGATCGCAAATGCGTGGAGCGCTATCTCAACAAGTTCGCCACCACCAGCGCCGCGCTCAGGGACTGCCAGATGCAGCTTTCAGGCCCCTGGCCGCCGTATCACTTTGTCCACCGCCTTACCCGCGGCACACCGATTCCGCAAGTGCATGCTCCAGTGGCGCCGGGCGCGCCTGTCGTGCGCATCCCGGAGCCGGTACACGCCATGATGTAGAACTCGCAGACGCCGTCCAAACTATCTGGGTTGCACTGAATCACAGGCTCCGGAGTGTTTAACCGGAGCCTGTGGTGTTTCTGCGCGACTTATCCGGCTAACTTCTCAGGCACCCGGCAGTCGCGAACTCAGGTCAGTTTGACGCCCTGCGTTTCCTTGCGGCGGCTCAACACGTAAGAGCGGCGCCGATCCTTCGACGCGCGGTCGATCTGCTTCCAGAAAGCCACAAAATAGTCGACGGCCGAGATAATCGACACTCCCACGGTGAAATAAATCGCCGTGATCGCCACCCACCTCATGGGAAAGATGAGCCAGCCGAACTGCCATTGGAACCAATGGTGCGCCAGGATGGCAGAAACCACCGAGACAATCTGCAGCACGGTCTTCAGCTTGCCCAGGTCGCTGGCCTGGATGGTGAACCCCTCTGACGCGGCGATCGAGCGCAGTCCGGAGATCAGGAATTCGCGCCCGATTATCACCACGGCGATCCACACCTTCACCACCTGCGGCTCATAGGCCACCAGCGCGATGAAGGCCGCCGTGACCATGATCTTGTCGGCCAGGGGGTCCAGCAACATGCCCATTGTGGTGATCTGCCCGCGCTTGCGCGCCAGGTAGCCATCCACTCCGTCAGTTATGGAGGCCAGCACAAAGAGGATCGACGCCAGCACCTCCTGCTCGGCGCCTGCCTGCCACGGAAAGTGCGCCGACAGAATCCACAGCAGCAGCGGGATCATGACGATCCGGCTCATCGTGATGGAGTTGGGCAGATTCACTGGGCAGCGCTTCACCGGAAGCTCACGGAATCTCCGGTTTCGTTCATTATCTCACTGGAACAGCCGCGCCGCTCGCTGATTTGCCGGAGCCGGCCGTTCTTTCGGGTATGTTGTACGATGCACTTGCATGCTCATTTTCCAGGCGCCACTTACCGCTCAGGAAGTGCTGCACATCTTTCATCGCGATGAGCCGTCGCTGTTTCTCGGTGCGGCATTCAATACCGTTGCGCTGATCTGCCTTGGCTTCTGCCTGGTCCGCTGCCGGTTCAATGCACTGCTGGTGTGGCTTGCGGTCTTTGCTCATTTTTACGGCACACGGCTCTGGCTGCAAACGGATATTCTCAGCATCACCCTCGAACACAATGTGTTGTTTCATCGAATTCGCCAGGCCATCAACTACGTGGTGCCGGTGCCGGCATTCTTCTTCTTCCAGGCCGCGGGTCTTCTGCCGCGGCGCGGCAAGCTCATTACCGGCATCCTGGCGGTTTCCTTCACCAGCCTGGCCATCGTCACCTTATACAGGGGCCAGATTGATCTGGTTCACAAAATCAATAACATCGTAATCATCCTCGCGCTGTTCAGCATCTTGATCCGCGCGTACGTGCAAGGCTCGCACGATCCTGACTTCGTAGCCCTGCGTCGCGGACTGGTCTGCTTCGCCGCCGTTGCCTTCTGGGACAACCTGGGCGGCGCCGCCTGGCTGCAGTTCGACCTGGAGCCCTATGGCTTCGCCGTGCTGCTGGGTTCGCTGGGATATGTCGCGGCGCGGCGCACCATGCGGCGGGAAGAAAGTCTGAATGAGATCCAGAAGGAACTGGCGCTGGCGCGGAGCATCCAGTTATCTCTGTTGCCCGGCTCCTTTCCTGACTCGCCTGCGTTTCGCGTCGCGGCCCTTTATGTACCCATGACCGCGGTTGCCGGTGATTTTTACGACTTTGTTGCAGCGGACGGAAACTCCGCCGGACTGTTGATTGCGGATGTCTCCGGGCATGGTGTCCCCGCTGCTTTGATCGCATCCATGGTCAAGATGACGGCCATCTCCCAGCGCGGAAATGCAACCCGACCCGGACTGCTGCTCACTGGAATGAACCGGGCGCTATTCGGCAACACACAAGGTCAATACGTTACCGCGGCCTATGCGCATCTGGATGCACACAAACGGGAACTTCGCTACGCCTCTGCCGGCCATCCCGCGATGTTGCTGCTGCGCGAAAGCGAAGTAATCGAGGTGACCGAAAATGGCCTTCTGCTGGCCGCCGTGGATGGCGTCGAATACTCCGAACGCTCCATGGAAATGATGCCCGGCGATCGGATCGTCCTCTACACGGATGGCCTCGTCGAGGCGCGCAACGCAGCGGCGGAGATGTTCGGCGACAACGCATTCGCCGCAGCAATCAAGGCAACTGCTGCCATGCCGCCCAGGGAAGCCGCCGGCGAGGTCATTCGCATCGTCCAGTCATGGTCCCGCGCGCAGGAAGACGATCTCACCATCCTCGTCTGCGACTACGCGCCCGCATAGGCCAGGCCGCCATCGGAGCAACTTATCAAGGGAGCACCGGCATTGTCGGCATATCGTGCTTGTGGACCTCGTATTCGTGGTGCAGGATGAGCCCTCCAACAACCGCTGCGGCTACAAAAGCACCGGTCATGATGAGCGCGCCTTTGGCAGTGAGTCCGACGCCTCGAACTCTCCCCACATCGGCATACCGGACGTCGGTAATCTCAGGGTAATTGTGCAATTGCATGCCGAAGGACTCGTCGCCGACTCCAGTGATCCTGCCCACCAGCGTGAGGCCGTTCGTTTCATCCACGCAGACCCAGCGTCCCACTCCAAGCTTTACAACCTGGTCGTGTACCGTAATCGGCGTTTTGTTCTTCGGTCCGGCGTAACTTGCAGCCGGCAACATCAGTGCGGAGATAACAAGACATGCAATGACGCGCTGCAGACACTTGAAGCCATCCATACAAGGCGCTCCTTCTTTCATGCCTGCACAAAAGACAGGAACGGAGTGCTCCCGGTTAGGCCATATTGCAACGCAATAAAAACGGGCGAGCCCGAAGGCCCGCCCGTTCTCACAAACAAGTGAAAACTGACAACTCGCTTACGCGTAGATTCCCCTCTGCTTGATGGTGAACGCCACCCGATCGATGGCCAGCATGTACGCCGCGATGCGGTTGTTTACGTTGTGCGCCTCGGCATAGCGGATCACATCCTCGAAGCTGTCGCGAAGGATCGTCTCCAACTGCTCGTTGACAATCGCTTCCTTCCAGAAGTAGCCCTGACGATCCTGCACCCACTCAAAGTAGCTGGCGGTAACACCCCCGGCATTGGCCAGGATGTCCGGCACAATAAAGATGCGCTTGTCGGCCAGGATCTCGTCGGCTACCGCGGTGGTTGGGCCGTTGGCGCCTTCCACAACAATGCGCGCCTTCAGCTTTTCCGCATTGCGGCTGGTGATCACGTTCTCCGTCGCCGCTGGAATCAGGATGTCGCAATCGGTAATCAGCAGCTCATCGCTGGGCATCGCTTCCGCGCCACGGTAGCCCAGCAGAGTGTTATTGCGGAAGCGAAATTCCAGCAGTGCGTGAATGTCAATGCCGTTGGGGTTGTAAAGACCGCCATCCTTCTCCGCGATGCCGACGATCTTGTAACCGTGTTCCATCATCAACCGCGCCGCATTCGATCCCACGTTGCCGAATCCCTGAATAATCACCCGGCAGCCATCGACGGGGATCTTCAGATAGTTAAGGCTCTCGTTACAGACCACCATCACGCCGCGCCCGGTGGCTTCAAGGCGGCCGCGAGAGCCGCCCAGGGTGAGCGGCTTGCCCGTCACCACGCTGGTCACCGTCTGGCGCATGTGCATGGAGTAGGTATCCATGATCCACGCCATGGTCTGCTCATTGGTGTTCACATCCGGCGCCGGCACGTCCTTCTCCGGCCCGATGAACTCAATGATCTCCGACGTGTACCGGCGCGTCATCCGCTCCAGCTCGCCCTGGCTCATCTTCTTGGGGTCGCAGATCACACCACCCTTGGCGCCGCCAAAGGGGATGTTGACGACCGCGCATTTCCAGGTCATCCAACTGGCCAGCGCGCGCACTTCGTCCAGGGTAACGTCTGGCGAGTAGCGGAGACCGCCCTTGGCTGGCCCGCGCGCCTGCGAGTGCTGTACGCGGTAGCCGGTGAACATTTCAATGTGCCCATCGTCCATGGCGACGGGAAAGTGCACAATCACTTCGCGAGCGGGAGAGCTCAATACCTTCCACAGCCCTGGATCAAGATTCAGCTTGCGTGCCGCGAATTCGAACCGGGCGCTTTGCGCTTCCCACGGATTAATCTCCTGGTCCAAAGTCACGGGCGGGGTTAAAACAGCCATACGATTCTCCGACTCCTTTTTTCCTCTGCCGCGCCGCCTACCGGATGTTTCCGGCGGCATGTTGAACACACGACAGGATTTCTCCGCTTTCGGCGGAGGCACAGCACAGGTTTGCCGGCTCTTTGCCTCGGGCCGGGGTATTCCTGACCCTATTTTGCCCTGAAGAGCACAAACCCCAGTGAGTCTAGGCCTATGAAATCAGAGCAGTCAAGCTGAGATGAACCCGACTTGCCACGTTTCGTCGCGTTTCGGCCCAAGGTTGGCCCTGCTTCCCGCGGAGGGAATCCGGCTTCGTTGCTGCTAAATCCGCGTCCCCGTCTTAGTAGATGCGTCGAAAGCCGGTTTGGGAATCCTTGTTTGCTCCCCTTGCGTCGCCGCCCCTTGCCAACATCGCCTTGCGGACGAGACACTTTAGGTCAATCCTTACTTGTGGTTCGATCTTTCTCGCCTGGAGAGGCCTTCATGCGACATTCACCCTGCGCCTTCCTTCTCGCGGTCCTTGCGGCCGCCGCGTTCAGCTCGCCTGCTCAAGCTCCGGTGGCGCCAAAAGTCCCGGTGGCTGCTCCGCCCGCCCAGCCCCAGGCCGCTGCACCGGTTCCCGCCACCCCGAACCAGGCCCATCCGCTCACCGCCGACGATCTCCAGGCTTTCTTCGACGGCGTCTTTCCTCTCCAGCTCGAGCGCAGCGACGTGGCCGGGGCCACCGTACTGGTGATGAAGGATGGCAACGTTCTCTTCGAAAAAGGCTACGGTTATACCGACATCAAATCCAAAAAGCCCGTTGACCCGGCCGCCACCATCTTCCGGCTGGCCTCCATCTCCAAGCTCTTTACCTGGGTCTCCGTCATGCAGCTTGTGGAGCAGGGCAAGCTCAACCTCGACACCGACGTCAACCAGTACCTCGACTTCCAGATTCATCCCGCGTTCGGCAAACCCGTCACCCTGCGCAACCTGATGACCCACACCGGCGGCTTTGAAGAAGTCCTCGACAATATCATCGTCGTCAATCCTAAACAGCAGCCCACCCTTCGTGACGACCTCATCGCCAACCAGCCGCATCGCCTGTTTCCCCCCGGGCAGGTTCCGGCCTACTCCAATTACGGCGTCGGCCTCGGCAGTTACATTGTGCAGCGCGCCAGTGGCCAGCCCTTCGAGCAATACGTCCAGGATCACATCTTCATCCCGCTGAAGATGACCCACTCGTCCTTCTACCAGCCCATCCAGAAGCCGCTCGCGCCCTTCGTCTCCGAGGGCTATCGCGGAGACACCACCAAGCCGCCTGTCGGCTTTGAGATGCTGAACCCGGTCGGCGCCGGCGGCCTTTCATCCTCCGCATCCGACATGGGCCGTTTCGGCCAGATGCTGCTCAACGGCGGCACGCTCGACGGCGCACAGATTCTCAAGCCCGAAACCCTTGCCCAGATGTGGACGCCGCAGTTCCAGGCCAATCCCGGACTTCCTCCCATCTGCATGGGCTTCTACCAGGATTGGCGCAACAGCGTCCGCTGGATCGGCCATGAAGGCGACCTGATCGCCTTCCACTCGCTTTTCTTCGTCGAGCCAACGCAGAAGATCGTTCTCTTCGTCTCTTACAACTCCGCCGGCGGCGGCGCCCGGCCGCGTCCCGAGATCATCGATTTCTTCTCTGATCGGTACTTCCCCGGTGCGCCCGCGGTTACGTTCATCGCCAAGCCCACCGGCAACTTCCGCGACATCGCCGGCCAGTACCAGACCACCCGCCGCGCCGACTCCACCAAGCTTCGCCTCGCGGGCGTTGGCAATCAGGTCACCGCCAAAGTCGACAAGGACAATGTCCTCACCATCGACGGCTTCCACGACCTGCGCAATCATCCCGAAAAGTTCAAGCTCATCGGCACCGATCTCTGGCAGGCGCAGGACCAGCAGGACCGTGTCTTCGCCATCCGCGACGGCTTCGGCCATGTTGTCCGCCTCGCCGTCATGTTCCCCGGCGTCCAGTTTCAGCGCGTCCCCTGGTACGCCAATGACAACTGGATCCTCCCCACTCTCTCCGCCAGCCTCGGCATCTTCTGCCTCATCGTCCTCACCACGCTCATCCGGCTCGGCCGGCGCATCTTCTTCCGCAAGCGCCCGCGTCTCCAGCCGCAGCCCGGCACCATCTGGCTCACCTTTGCTCCTCAATCCGCGGCCTGGGTCTGGGTCGTTCTCATTGGCAGCATCGTCGCCTTTGCCGCAATCAAGGGCGATGACCTGCTGCCTCCTACGCCTGCCTGGTTCCCGTGGTTCGTTGCCATGAACTGGGTCACGGGCCTGGCCATTCTGTTCAGCATCTTCGCCGTGATCGGCGCCATTCGCATCTGGTTCCGCGACCTGCGCTGGATCACCAAAGTCAAATTCACCTTCACCGGCCTGGCCTGCGCCTTCCTTATCTGGGCCGCAGTCTTTTACCACCTCATCGGACCCGCTCACCGCATTTAGTTCTGAGTTCACAGCCCCAGCCAGGCGGTGATCAACTCCGGCCGCCATCAGGGCGTCGCCACACATGAGGAGGCGGCTTCCTCTCCGACGTTCTCCGCGTCGAACCCCGCCCGCCGCCATGGTAACCAAGGTCCGGCTTCAAGGAATATTCAGCAAACCTCAAAGATTGTTCTTGCGCACCGTAACAACTCTCTGCCACCATACCCTATCTTCAGACTGCTTCCCCACCGTAAACCCCAAAGAGGTCTCTATGTCTTCTCGCAAGAGTTTGGCTGTCTTGGCATTATGGCTGCTGGCGGCAACAATGGCTCTCTCCACGCCTGCGCCCACAGTGATCAACGCCTGCTACAACCGGAACAATGGCGACGTCCGCATCGTTCCATCAAGCTCCGACTGCCGCCACCCTGAAATAGCGATTTTCTGGAATGCCCAGGGCCCAGCGGGCCCGCAGGGTCCATCCGGACCCCCGGGGGCAACCGGCGCAACCGGAGCCTCTGGCCCTGCCGGACCCCAGGGCGCACCCGGCGCGACCGGCGCACCCGGCCCTGTCGGTCCCGCCGGCACGACTGGCGCAGCCGGACCCCAGGGCACACCCGGCTCGACCGGCGCAGCCGGCCCTGCCGGTCCTCCCGGAGCGACTGGCGCAACCGGTCCTATGGGCGCTCCCGGCACACCCGGACTTCCCGGACCGATTGGCGCAACCGGTCCTATGGGCGCACCCGGCACACCCGGACTTCCCGGACCGATTGGCGCAACCGGTCCTATGGGCGCACCCGGCACACCCGGACTTCCCGGACCCCCCGGCGAAACCGGTCCTATGGGCGCACCCGGCACACCCGGACCCCCCGGAACATCCGGCGAACCCGGTCCTGCCGGTCCTGCCGGACCTACTGGACCTGCCGGTCCCGCAGGTGTCATGGACTTCGCGGACTTCTACGCATTGATGCCCCCCGATAACATCGCGCCCGTTGCGGCAGGTTCGGATGTTTCCTTCCCGCACGTTGGAGTGGCGGCGGTAGGTACAGGCATCATCGGCATGCCTAACAATCAGTTCCTTCTGTCGGATATTGGTACGTATCAGGTCATGTTTCAAGTGAGCGTGACCGAACCAGGACAACTCGAGTTGACCCTCAATGGGCTTGAACTCCCCTATACCGTCGTTGGGCGAGCGACCGGCACCAGCCAGATAGTCGGAATGGCCCTGGTGCAGACCACAAGTGTCAATTCAACACTCACGGTTCGTAATCCCTTCTTCAATTCCCCTGCATTGACCATTACGCCCGGCGCGGGCGGAACCCGCATCGTGTCAGCGAATCTGATCATCACTCGAATCCAATAACAGGTAGCCACGGTCACGGCATCCGTGACCGTGGCTTTCACAATCCCGCAGCTTCGCGTGGACAGCTCAGGCAGACTGCCCACCAGCGTTGCATCAAATCCCCTTTTCATCTTCCATACCAAGCTGATCGTTGACTCTGCGTGCGTCAGCAGCCGCGTCTCCGGCTTGCGAGTCGCACTGTCGCTGACTCCGAACACCGTCCACGAACTGACAACTGACAACTGAAAACTGACAACGTAGAATCAATCTAACCCCGCCTCATGCCGGCTCTGGAGGCCACTTGCTTTACTGGCTGCTCTATCAAAAGCTCTACCCGTTCTTTCATCCGTTCCGCATATTTCGCTATTTGACCTTCCGCACCGCATTTGCCTCCGGCACCGCGCTCCTCATCGCTCTGCTCATCGGCCCTTACGTCATTCAAAAACTGCGCGAGTTCCAGATCGGCCAGTACATCCGCGAGGACGGCCCCAAGTCCCACCAGAAAAAATCCGGCACCCCCACCATGGGCGGCGTCCTCATCGTCATCGCCATTCTGCTGCCCACCGTGCTCTGGTCTGATCCTTCCAACCCCTTCGTCTGGATCTGCGTCTTCTCCACCCTGGCCTTCGGCGCCGTGGGATTCGCCGACGATTACATTAAAGTGGTCAAGCGCCGCAACCTCGGCCTAACCGCCCGCGCCAAGCTGTTTTGGCAGGGCGTCGCCGCCGCCGTCGTCGCCGCCGTGCTTGCAGTCCTCCAGCAGTTCAAAATGTTCTCCACCCAGCTCTCCGTCCCTTTCTTGAAAAGCCTGCGCCCCGATCTGCTCTGGCACTGGCCCATGCACTTCCCGTACCTCGCGTTTCTGGCCTTCCTGCCGTTCACCGCCTTCGTCATCTTCGTCCTCATGGGCTCATCCAACGCCGTCAACCTCACTGACGGCCTTGACGGCCTCGCCATCGGCTGCACCATCATCGCCGCCGGCGCGCTCACCGTGCTCACTTACGTCAGCGGTCACGTGGTCTTCGCCGATTACCTCGAGCTCCAGCGCATGCCCAACGTCAGTGAGGTCACCGTCTTCTGCGGCTCCATGGTCGGCGCGTCCATCGGCTTCCTCTGGTACAACGCCCACCCCGCGGAAATCTTCATGGGCGACGTCGGCTCGCTCGCCCTCGGCGGCGCCATCGGCACCGTGTGCGTCATCATCCGCCAGGAATTCCTGCTTCCTTTCATCGGCGGCATTTTTGTCCTTGAAGCCCTCTCCGTCATGCTCCAGGTGGGCAGCTACAAGCTGCGCAATGGAAAACGCATCTTCAAGATGGCCCCCCTCCACCACCATTTCGAACAGCTAGGCTGGAGCGAGTCGAAAATCATCACGCGCTTCTGGATCCTGGCCCTGGTGTTTGCACTGTTTGCACTCACTACATTGAAATTGCGCTGAGACACGGCTCCCGAACCCCACCGGTGCACAATAGAATGGGACAGGGAACAGCGGCAGGAGCTAGGAGCTAGAAACGAGAAGCTGCAGTCCGAGGGTTGAAAATGATGGACCTGAAAGGCAAAAAGGTGCTGGTCGTAGGCCTCGGTAAATCCGGCCTGGCTGCCGCGCTCTTTCTCCGCCGCCACGGCGCACAGGTCACCGTCTCTGACGCGCGCAGCGCCGAGTCCCTCGCCAAAGATATTCCCGGCCTGCTTGAAGCCGGCATCAACGTTGAAGCCGGTGGCCACGGCCTGCTTACCTTCCGCCGCCAGGACCTCATCGTCGTCAGCCCCGGTGTCCCGCTCGATACTCCCGAGCTGGCCCAGGTGCGCAGCTTCGGCCTGCCCATTATTGGAGAATTGGAGCTGGCCGCCCGCTTCATCAAAGGCAAAATTCTCGCCATCACCGGCTCCAATGGCAAAACCACCACCACCACGCTGGTGGGCGATATCCTCAAGGAAGCCGGACTCACCACCCTCGTCGGCGGAAACATCGGCGTCCCCGTTATCGCCCTCATCGATGAAAGCAAGGACGACACCTGGTCGGTTCTTGAAGTCTCCAGCTTCCAGCTTGAAAGCACCCTTGAGTTCCATCCCGCCATCGCCGTCATCCTCAACATCACCCCCGACCACCTTGACCGGCACGGCACATTTGAAAACTACGCTCTGGCCAAGGAGCGAATTTCAGAAGCCCAGACCGAGCATGACTTCCTGGTTCTGAACGCTGACAACCCCCGCACCGCTGCTGCCGCCTCGCGTTCCGGTGCGCGCGTTTACTGGTTCTCCATGGAGCACACCGTCCTCCAGGGCGCATGGGTTGAGAACGGCGAAATCTTCTTCCGCCACTCAAAATCCGCGCCGCCGGAGCCCATCATCCCCGTCAACGGCATTCCCCTCAAGGGCGCGCATAACGTTGAGAACGTGCTGGCCGCGGTCTGCTCCGCGCGCCTCGCCGGCTGCCCCGGCCCCGCTGTCCGCCGCGCCATTGAAAACTTCCGCGCCGTCGAGCATCGCCTGGAATACGTCACCACCATCAATGGCGTCGAGTTCTACAACGACTCCAAGGCCACCAACGTTGACGCCACCGCCAAGGCCATAGCCGCATTTCCCTCCGGCATTCATCTCATCCTCGGCGGCAAAGACAAAAACTCCGATTACACGCTCCTCGCTCCGCTCCTCCGCCAGCGCGTGCGCGCCATTTACACCATCGGTTCGGCGGCGCAGAAAATCGAGTCGCACCTGCGCGGCGTGGTGCCCATCCGCTCCTGTGAAACGCTGGAGAAGGCCGTTGCCGACGCTGCCGGAGCCGCCCATCCCGGCGACGTGGTGCTCCTCGCGCCCGCCTGCTCCAGCTTTGACCAGTTTGAAAACTACGAGCAGCGCGGCCGCGTCTTCAAGGAACTCGTCTCCGATGCTCCCCGCTTCCGCGGTCTTCCCAAAGTCGCCGAAGACGCCCACCGCTCCTGACCAATCGGCAAGAATTGTCATCGTACCGGGTTGAAATCCTGAGCGCAGCGAAGGATCTGCGCTTGCGCTAGCTTTTGCTACTGCCAATTCTTTAGTCCCTGGTCCCCGGTCCTAAGTCCCTAAGTCCCTAAGTCCCTAAGTCCCTAAGTCCCTGATCCCTGACACCTGATCCCTGACCCCTGCCCCCGTCACCACCTTGATTCGCCACCGCTCACGCACGCCCTTTTCCACACCCCGCTCGTGAAATCATCACCGCAGGCGTGTCCCTGTGGCGAAACTCGTAGGCGTAGACAAGTGGATATTCTTCACCACCCTGGTGCTGGTCGCCGTGGGCCTGGTCATGGTCTTCTCCGCTTCCGCCGTCGTCTCTGAGGCGCGCTACCACTCGCCGTACATTGACGTCCTCCGCCAGGCCGGCTGGGCTCTCCTCGGCGTCTTCTTCATGTGCGTGCTCATGCACATTGAATATGAGCACTACAACTCGCCCCGGTTCATCTATTCCGCCATCTCCGTCACCGCCGTCCTCCTGGTCTTGGTCTTCTTCTTCCGCAACTCGCATGCCACGCACCGCTGGATCCGTTTCGGCGGCTTCTTCACCTTTCAGCCGTCTGAAATTGCCAAGCCCGTCCTCATCCTCTTCCTCGCCTGGTTCCTGCACACGCGGCTTGACAAGATGCACGAATTTCGCGAGACCCTTCTGCGTGCCATCGTTATACCGCTGCTCTTCATCCTCCTCATCGTCAAGGAGCCCGACCTCGGTACCGCCATGGTGCTCTTCGGTGTCACTGCCATGATCCTGGTGCTGGCCGGCATGGAGTGGAAATGGCTCCTCGCCGGCGTCGCCGCCGCGCTTCCGCCGCTCGCTGCCCTCCTTCTGCTTGTTCCCTGGCGCCTCGCCCGCGTCCTCGCTTTCCTCCATCCTGACCGCGACCTGCAGGGCGCCGGCTTCCACGTCAACCAGTCCCTCATCGCCGTTGGCTCCGGCGGCCTCACCGGCCGCGGTTACATGGAGGGCATGCAGAAGCTCTTTTACCTGCCCGAAGCTCAAACCGACTTCATCTACGCCAACATCGGCGAGGAGCTCGGTTTCATCGGCGCCATGATCATCGTCATCCTCTTCGTGGTCTTCGCCGTGCGCGGCATGCGCGTGGCCTTCCGAGCCCAGGACCCCTTCGCCCGCATCCTCGCCTTCGGCATCACCACCGCAATCCTTCTTCAGGCTTTCTTCAACATCAGCGTGGTCCTCAGCTTGGTGCCCACCAAAGGCATCCCGCTCCCGCTAATCTCCTCCGGAGGCACCTCGCTCTTCATCACCCTCTGCAGCATCGGCATCCTCCTCAACATCTCCCGCAAGGTGGACTGATGGAGCGCTGCTTTGAAAGGGCACCAACCGACACCCGGCTCAGAACGCGTAGGGACAGGACTTCAGTCCTGCCGTTTGCGCAAATAAAGGGTTTGGGCTTTAGCCCCTGCGCTACTTCCTTAACACAGGCCGTTCCCAATGCCTGACCCCCGCATCCTAATCGCCGGCGGCGGCACCGGCGGCCACATCATCCCCGCCCTCGCCGTCGCCCGCGCCCTCGTCCAGCGCCACCACGCCGAAGTCCTCTTCGTCGGCACCCCCCGCGGCCTTGAAAGCAAGCTCGTCCCCGCTGCCGGCTTCCGCCTCGAGCTCATCCAGGTAGGCCAGCTCAAAAACGTCTCGCTCCTCACCAAACTCTCCACGCTCTTCAGCCTTCCCCGCGCCATCTTCGCCTGCCGCCGCATCCTCCGCAATTTCCATCCCGGCGCGGTCCTCAGCGTGGGCGGCTACGCCTCCGGTCCGGCCAGCGCCGCCGCGCTCCTCGCCGGCATCCCCCTCATGGCCTTCGAGCCCAACGCCATGCCCGGCCTCGCCAATCGCCTCATCGGCAAGCGCGTCGCCGCCGCCGCCGTCAATTTCCCCGCCGCCGAGCGCTACTTCTTGAACGCGGAGGTCACCGGCATTCCCGTTCGCAGCGAGTTCTTCTCGCTCGCCCCACCGCCGCCAGACGCCGCGCCGCATCTGCTAGTCTTCGGCGGCTCGCAGGGCGCGCGCCTCTTCAATCAGACCCTGCCCAAAATCCTCCCCGCGCTTCTTGACGCCGTCCCCGGACTCACCATCCTCCATCAATGCGGCGCACGCCACCTTGAGCCAACTGAATCCGCTTACCGCGCCACCGGCGTCGATCCCGCGCGCTGGCAGGTCCAGCCGTTCCTCGATGACATGCCCGCACGCTTCGCCCAGGCGCATCTCGTTATGGCCCGCTCCGGCGCATCCACCGTGGCCGAGCTGGCCGCCGCCGGCAAGCCCTCGCTCCTCGTTCCCTTTGCCGCTGCCGCGGACAATCATCAGAAGCGCAACGCTGAAGAGCTGGTCAAAGCCGGCGCCGCCGTCATGCTGGAGGAGCCCGAGCTAGCCAATCCCTCCGCACTCCGCGACGCCCTCATCGTCCTGCTTCGCGAGCCCGCCACGCTAGCCCGCATGTCCGCCGCCGCGCGCACCCAGGCCCACCCCGACGCCGCCCAGCGCATCGCCGACCGCCTCGCCGCGCTCGCCTCACGCTAAACAATGCTCCGTGCCCCATCCATCCGGCGGCTTCATGCCGGATGGGTGGGTTGACCAGTCTCCGCCAGCCCCGCCAGCCGCCCGCTACCACGCGCTGTTCGTCAATCCGGTGACCGCGAACAGCCACCCGGTCTCTGCATGGCGCCGCACGATATGCACGCCCTTGCCGTTGGTCTGCATCGGCGTGCCGCCTGGTCCCTTGGTGAAAAGCGTCCAGTGATCGTAAATCACCGCCAGGTCCTCCCCCGCGCGCACAACCTTCTTCACGCGAACGTGGATCTCCGGCTCCGCCGCCGCAAATTGGTTAAGTATCTGCCGCAACGCATAGTGACCGTGCGCCGCGGTGCCGTCCTGCCGTACATGGCTTCCTTCCGCCTCATACAGAGCCAGAATGGAACCGATCTGCCTTGTATTCAGGTAGCGTGCGTAAAGCTCATCGCACTGTTCAGGACTTTCGGCTGGCATTCTCAGCCTCCTTTTCGCCACCGCTTCGGATTGTAGCTCCCTCGCAGCTCCAATTTCCCGGGAATTCTTGGGTTCCGAACCACAACAAAAAAGGCCCACCTGCCTTTGCAGATGAGCCCTTTCGTACCGGGCATCAGACGCCCGGTTCAACCTCTATCTTTACCGGTGGCCGCCGCCCCCACCATGGGAGCCTCCGCCACCGCCGCCATGGAATCCACCACCACCGCCGCCGCCATGGAAGCCTCCTCCACCGCCGCCGCCGCGGAATCCACCGCCACCACCTGCGCCGCCGCGGTAGCCACCGCCTGCGCCGCCGCGATATCCTCCACCACCGCCCACGCGTCCACCGCCATATCCGCCAGGCCGTGCGTATCCGCCACGGTACCCGCCGCCATTGGCGCCGCGGAACCCATTAGCGCCGCGGTAGCCATATCCGCCACGACCGCCGTACCCGCCGCGGTATCCATATCCGCCGCGATAGCCGTACCCGCGACCCCATCCCCGGCCATAGCCGTACCACGGCCCCGCGCCGATAAACAGGCCGCCCGCAAACCAGCTAGGCCCGTAGTACCCATAAGGCGCGCAAGCGTATGGATAATAAGCGTAATAGCCCCAGTCGCACGCCGGCGGACCATAATCCGCGTACGGTGCCCCCTCTACCGGACCGATCCCCACGCCTACTGCCACCTGGGCGTTGGCCTTCATTGAGAACGGCAACGCCACCAGCGCCGCCAGCAAAACCCATCGCAGACTCTTCATAAAAACCTCCATGTGCTGTCCGGTCTTTTCTTTCTGTCGCCCAGCCCGCGGATATCCGCGTTTTCAGCACCCCGGCCAACGTTCTTTTCAGGTCCATTGCCGGCGTTCATCCATTAGAACAGCGTTCAAACCCAAAAGTTGCGGTCCCGTTCAAATCATCTCATTTCTTCGTTTCTGTGTCCCATAAACAATTATCCCCCCGCTTCAACCCCCACAGCCGCGGCGTCCTGCTGGGGTTTTGAAGTCAGGGGGATCATTGCACTCCGGAGCGCCGTACGGGGCCCGGCGTTCCACACGTAGTGATGGACCGGCCGCTCAGCGCTTCAAGCGCCGGCAACCGACCCGACGTGCAGGTTGTTGGTCACTGAAAAGATCCCGGGGACACTGTTGGCGCGAATGCCCGCCGTATCTTTGTCAGCTTGCGTGTCGACCACACCCTCCAGGGTCACGTGTCCACCCTTCACGATGATGCGGATCGGCTTTTGAACGCCCATGTCATACTTCTGCAGTGTGCTGGAGCCGTAGATGGCGCGGAACAGCCTCATGCGCAGGTCCTGGTCCATCGGGGCGGGGGGCAACACCTCAATCTGATTGTCGACGCGCTGAACTCCCTCGATGTTCTTCACTGTTTTTTCCGCGTCGGACTTGTTGACCGGATCGGTCACCTGGCCCAGAAGCGTAACCGTACCGCCGTCCACGCGGTATTCCAGGTTGTCGAACACACTCAACCACGGCAACATCCATAGCTCGTGCCTCACCTCGCGTTGAATGCGCACCTGGTCAGGGTTCTGAGCCTCCTGCGACGCGCCGAGCGAACCAAACACGAGTGCCAGCACCAAAACAGCCAGCACTTTCCTTATGCGTTCCATTGCTTCTCCTTTCGAACTGTGAAAATCGTTTCGCCGAGCCGGCCGCTGCGTCCGCATCTGCCTGCGGCGTCACCGGCCGGTCTTCGGGTAACGACTTGATACTCCGGCGGTCGCGCATTTATCCGCCGTAAAAGTAAAGATGCACGGGAACGGGGATTTGTACCCTTGGAGATCGCGTTGCCGTGCCTGGATCTGTTTGGCCCTGCCGTTGTGCCCGGCCGGCGCCATCCATTTGACCGCGAATTTCACCAAAAGTTGGGAACGGCCCTGGCAGTTTCGCCAGGGCCGTCTCTCGCCGCCGCCCCACTTCAGGGCTTACCGGCGGTCGCGGAAGTTATCCCGGTCGCGGCCCCGATCACCGTCACGGTCTCGATCCCGGTTGCGGTCGAAGTCGCGGTAACCGCCCCGGTCGCGGTCCCTGTCAGAGTCCCGGCTATACCGGTAGTGGTTGTCGCGATCCCATCCGCGCTCCCCCACATAATTCCAGCGCCCGGGCATCCAGTAGCCGTCGGCATAGTAGCCGGCCACCCACGCATACCCCGGTCCCGGGCAGGGAGGAACATAAGCCGCCGGACCCCTCATGTAGATCCCAAACTCTGCAGCTTTCGCCGGCGTTGCCGCCAGCCCCAGGGCGCCCACCGCTACCGCCGCACCCAGCATCCATTTCCCTGCGTTTTTCATAACTCCTCCTTCCACTCGCCCCAGCTCTTCAGGCTCAGGGTTTCCACCGGCCCGGCTTCCTGAGATCTGCTTTCTAACCTCCTCAGGGCCCACCGCTTATGTCCCCTCAAACCACACTTATGAAAGAAGGTTGCGGCCTCCCAACGAAAATAAATACCCGCAACTTTTCCAGGTTCCGGTGTTTCACCCGTCCACTCTTTCACTAACTTGTTCACTCCTTCACTAACAACTAACACCTAACAACTGACCCCTGATCCCTGACCGCTGCCTCCTGCCGTACAATCCATCCAGCAGAGGACCCGCCCATGCCCGTCGCTCACGGCGCCTTCACCGTTGACATCCGTCCGCTCACGCCCGCACCGGCCCACGGCCTCGCGCGTTTCTCCATCAGCAAGCAGATTCACGGCGACCTTGAAGCCACCACGCAGGGCGAGATGTTCTCCGGCGGCGATCCCCGTACCGGCGCAGCGGGCTACGTCGCCATTGAAATCGTCAGCGGCGTGCTCGCCGGCCGCACCGGCAGCTTTGCGCTCCAGCATTTCGCCACACTCGATTCAAGCGGCCCCAACATGCAGGTCATCGTCGTCCCCGGCTCCGGCACCGGCCAGCTAGCCGGCATCTCCGGCGCCTTCATCATCAGCATCGAAAACGGCCAGCACTCTTACCAGTTCGACTACAACCTCCCCTCCGCCTGACAAGCTCACCCATCTCGCTCAAACCATCATCGTCGGCCGTTCGCTCACACACCGCCCCCTGACCCCCGACCCCTGACCCCCGACCCCTGACCCCCGACCCCTGACCACTGACCTGCTACCCTGATCCTTCGCTATGTTCGCTACCTCGCA
>Ga0265316_10002692_pt1 | contig 18298 bp, 14 predicted proteins | sample 4522metaG_FD_202092 | JGI IMG/M metagenome (GOLD analysis project Ga0265316, IMG submission 202092) | Rhizosphere microbial communities from Carex aquatilis grown in University of Washington, Seatle, WA, United States - 4-5-22 metaG | ecosystem: Host-associated > Plants > Roots > Rhizosphere >... | reverse complement strand
ACCTTCATCCCTCACGCGGCGTCACATAGTCAGACTTTCGTCCATTGCTAAATATCCTCGACTGCAGCCTCCCGTAGGAGTTGGGGCAGTGTCTCAGTCCCCATGTGGCTGACCACCCTCTCAGGCCAGCTACCCGTCAAAAGCCTTGGTAGGCCGTTACCCTGCCAACTAGCTGATAGGACGCGAGCTCATCTTTAAGCGCCACCTCTTGCGAAGCAGCTTTAATTATGGAAGCCTGCGCCCCCATAATCACATCGAGTATTATCTCCACTTTCGCGGAGCTATCCCCAACTTGAAGGTAAATTACTCACGTGTTACTCACCAGTCTGCCGCTATATCCCAGGCCGAATTGTCATCCACCTTGCGGCTTCAAACTCTCCAACCCGGGTATCGCTCGACTTGCATGCCTAATCTACGCCGCCAGCGTTCACTCTGAGCCAGGATCAAACTCTCCGAAAAAATTCGAAAAATTATGTATAATGGCTCTAATGATTTATTTATTATTTGTTACCTCTTGTGAATTGACCTCGTAAATCTCGCTAAAGATCTACGTAGGCCTAAAGTTGTATTACCCACCAATCTCTTGATGTGCAACGCAACTCGCTTGGCTTATTTCAATTATCAAAAGAACGATAAAAAACAAAAAACGTCCCGACAGCTGCCGGGACGTTTCGAAATTTACGAAACAATCGTCCTTGGTGCCGTTCTTATTTACTACAGGAATCTGTCAATAACGCTCTTATGGATTTTCACTATAAGTGGCCCCTACAATTAAGGGGGAGATATAAATATAACAGATAACTTTTATTTGTCAAGTATTTTTTTTAATAAAACTAAACTACTTAAAAACACTCAACTTAGTGCGCAATCAGCTGGCTGATCTTGAATATGGGAAGAAAGAGCGAAATGACTATGCCGCCTATGACAATACCCAGAAAAGCAATGACCAAAGGCTCTATTAAACTTGTTAACGCCGCTGCCGAAGCATCCACCTGCTCATCATAAAAGTCGGCTATCTTTGTAAGCATCTTTTCAAGCTGGCCGGTCTGCTCCCCTACCCCGATCATGCGGCAAACCATCAACGGGAATACCCCGCTTTTAGAAAGAGGCTTTGAGATCGGCTCACCTTCACGCACGCTTTTCTGGCAATCCAGAATAGCTTTTTCGATCACTTTATTCCCCGAAGTTTTGGAAACGATCTCAAGGGCGTTTAAAATAGATACGCCGCTTTTAACCAGTGTTGAGAATGTCCGGGCGAATTTTGCCACCGCGACCTTCCTGAACAAAACCCCCATAACAGGAATATCAAGTTTCTTGCGGTCAAATTGAAAACGCCCCTTTTCAGTAGCAACGTATCTTCTGAAAAGAAAACTGATGACTATTATCGCGATAACTAAATACAAGAAATAGTGCCTTAAAAGGTCGCTGGTAAAAATAAGTATCTGCGTCGGTAGAGGAAGTGTCCCTCCTAAGCTTTCAAAGATACCTTTAAAAGTAGGAACGACTTTTAAAAGTAGAACGCCGGTGATCAATATCGCCATTGTGATTACGACTGCCGGATACACCAAACTTGAGCCGATCTTCCTGTTTAAAGCTGCCGATTTTTCCAAATATGACGCCAGCCTGTCCAACACTTCATCAAGCATACCGGAAGATTCTCCGGCGCGCGCCATATTGATAAAAAGCTCGGAGAAAACTTTGTCATGTTTTGATAAAGCATCCGAAAAACTCATTCCCGCTTCTATATCGCGCCGGATAACAGCCACGATATCTTTCAGCCCCTTGGCTTCGGTCTGTTCCGCTAAAATACCCAAAGCATGGACCAAAGGTATGCCGGAATCGATCATGGTGGCAAGTTGGCGGGAGAAAATTACCAAGTCATCCGTTTTTACTTTTTGGTCTTTTTTAGAACTGGCTTTTTCCGGTTTTGCCTTGACCGGCTCTATGGAAATAACGATTAGCTCTTTTTTATGCAGGATATCAGCTGCTTCCGCTTCTGAACCCGCATCCACCGTTCCATTTACGGATTGCCCTGTCCTGTCTTTTGCTGCGTATTGATAGGAATTCACCCAGCCCTTCCTCCATTATTAATGACCCCCGCCTTCCTTAAAGTTACGTTTTGCTTATTAGGAAGGGCTGGGTTCATAATTTATCTACGACATTTAAAAATGATTTAACTACTTCAGGATCGAACTGCGTACCCGAATTATTTTTGATCTCCTTAATCGCTTCCTCTTTAGAAAGAGGCTGCTTTCTGTAAGGCCGCACCGCGCACATGGCTTCATACGCGTCAGCAACGTGGATTATACGCGCGCCCAGGAGAATATTGTCCCCTTTTAATCCGTCCGGATAACCTGAGCCGTTGTAATGCTCATGATGTTGTTTTACAAATTCTACCACATCACCTAAGAAAGTCAACGGTTCAAGGATCTTCGCTCCGATCACCGGATGCTGCTTAATTTGCTGGAACTCTTCAGGGGTCAAGGCAGCGGGTTTGCTCAAAATACTGTCCTCTACTCCGATCTTTCCTAAATCATGCAACTCACATGCCTCCCTTAAATTTTCTATGTCTTTAGCGGACAAACCCATATCTTCGGCTATTGCTACGGCGTATTTTGCCACATTCTCGGAGTGGCTGTGCGTGTAATGATCGCGCGCGTCTATTGTCTGGGCGAGGACTTTTATGGTACGCAGGTAAGTTGAACGAAGCGCTTCATAAAGCCGGCTCAAACTCTTGGCTGAGTCTTCGATCCTCCCGGCCAAAAGCAGATTTTGCCGCTCCAAAGCGTCATTTTGTTCTTTTAAACTTTGCACATGCTTACCAGATGAGATCAAAGCGCGGTGTAACTGTCCGCCCTTCCTGATCAGGAAAAACAGGTTTTCAAGATTTACCGGTTTACTTACACAATCATAAGCCCCAAAATTAATTAAACTCTCCGCCTTCGAGGCATCATTTCCACTCAATAAAGCAATAACCACAATTTCAGGGCCCGCTTTCTTAAGCTCTTTTACAAAATCCGTGTAAGGAACCGAAGAAACATCAGGATTGGCTATTACCACGTCGAAAACAGCGCGCTTTAGGGCTGATACGGCCCCTTCGATAGAGCTTTCGAAATCAAGAAAAAATTCATTCTTAAGTTCTATCTCGTCTTTGACATACTGTGAGAAATCATCATTCGGAGCAACCAGCAAGACCCTTATTTGTTCGATCATAATTACTCCTCGGTTGTAATTCTTAAAGCTTCTTCAAGGGTAGTCTGCTCTTCTTTTACCTTCAGGAAAGCATCATCTCTTAAAGTCATCATGGAACATTTTTCAATGGCGTATTTCTTAACATCATCAATAGAGCTTCTTTTAATGATCATTTCCCGGATCACGTCATCTATCAACACCGCTTCCAATATCGCCACCCGCCCATGGAATCCGGTATTGCTGCAATATTTGCACCCTGCAGCGGTGTAAAATTTACTCTCCCCTTTAAACCCTATTTTTTCCAGGAAATCTTTGGGAACACTGGTTTCTTTTTTGCAGCGCGGGCAAATTTTGCGGCATAACCTCTGCGCGCAAAGCATTACCAAACTTGAAGCAACTAAAAACGGCTCAAGCCCCATATCAATAAGGCGGGTAATACTGGTTATGGCATCATTGGTATGTAAAGTTGAAAGCATGAGCTGCCCGGTAAGGGCGGCTTTAATGGCGATATCCGCGGTTTCGGGATCGCGTATCTCTCCGATCATGATGATATCCGGGCTCTGCCTTAAAAGCGAACGCAGACCAGACGCAAAATCAAGGCCTATATCCGGTTTAACCTGTATCTGCGTGATACCTTCAACCTGATACTCTACCGGATCCTCTATTGTAATTATATTCTTTTCCGGAGTATTTAACTGGGTAAGTACCGAATAAAGTGTCGTAGATTTACCCGAACCTGTGGGCCCGGTAACTAAGATCATGCCAAACGGCTTGGTGATCGCTTCCTGAAAGATCCTGTACGGCTGTGCAGAAAACCCAAGTTTATCCAGCCCCAAAGAAAGATTGGATTTATCAAGGGCGCGTAAAACGAATTTCTGGCCAAACGTCGTCGGGAGGCTGGATACGCGGAAATCCACTTCTCTCTTTTCAAAACGGACCTTAAAACGGCCATCCTGAGGAATACGGCTCTCGGTAATATCGAGGTTTGATACTATTTTTAAACGCGCGATAACCGCATTCTGGTTTTTCTTTGGTATCCTAAGCATATCATGCAAAGCCCCATCGATACGATACCTGACGCGAACGCAATCGAACTCAGGTTCGATATGGATATCCGAAGCGCGTTTTTTGAGCGCTTGCGAAAGCATCAGGTCCACAAGCTTGACGATGGGGGCCTTCTCGCTTTCTTCCAAAACGCTGCTTAATTCTATTTCATCCGGCCTCATCAGTTCGACTTTTTTTTCGTCCCCGTCCTTGGCCTCTAAAACATTTTCCTCCAATATCTCCTGCATATCCTTTTCTTCCAAACGGTACTGATTATCTATGGCACGGGAAATTTCATCCTCATAACTTAAAACCGTATCGATCTCGCAACCGGTAATGGTCTTAAGGTCATCCAACGCGAACACGTTAAGCGGGTCGGACATGGCCACGGTAAGAGTATCTCCGATCCTTGAGAGAGGTATCAGGTTATAAAGCCGCGCCATGCGTTCGGGCACTAGGGCAACTACTCCGGAATCAAACCTGTATTTGCTTAAATGCAGCGTCGGTACATATAACTGGCTCGAAAATAAAGAAAGCAACATATCCTCGGAAATGAGTTTCTTGCTGATAAGGATCTTCCTTAAGGGTATCCCTTTATCCTTATGGATGAACAATGCCTCATCAAGCTGCTCTTTACTAATGAGGTTATTTTTAATTAATATCTCGATTACATTATCTCTGACAGAAGACATTATTCATCCGGTGCTGTAACGCGCAATATCTCTTCCAATGAAGTCAGGCCCTTAAAAACAGAAGCCAGGCCGTCTTCCCGCAAAGTGATCAACCCTTCTTTGCGCGCTTGCTCCTTGATAATATGCTCCTGCGCGCGCGCTAATATCAACTCTCTTATCTTCGGGCTTAATAAGAGGACCTCGGCAATACCGGTCCTGCCGCTATAACCTAAATTAAAACAATGAGCGCATCCTTTCCCGCGGAAAAATTCCTTCTTTACGTATTTACGCGGATCTAATTTCAAATTCACTAATACATCTTCCTTGATCGTATATGATTCCTTGCAATGAGTGCAAATCTTACGTACTAAACGCTGTGCCATAACGCAAACGATGGAAGAGTTGATCAAATACGGCTCAACCCCCATATTAATAAGGCGCACTATGGAACCCGGGGCCGTAGTAGTGTGCAGAGTAGAAAGGACGAGGTGTCCGGTCAAAGCGCTCTTTATAGCTATATCCACTGTTTCGTAATCGCGGATCTCACCGACCATGATTATATTCGGGTCCTGCCTTAAAATTGAACGTAGCGATGCGGCAAAGGTAAGCCCGATCTCCGGACGGGCGGTTACCTGATTGATACCGTCCAATTGGTACTCTACGGGATCCTCAACCGTAACGATATTTTTCTCAGAGCTATCCAGCAATTTTATCAATGAATACAAAGTGGTGGTTTTTCCGCTGCCCGTAGGGCCGCAAACAAGCATCATACCATGCGGAAGTTTTGATATTTTTTTCAATACCGAAACGGTGTTTTCACTAAAACCCAATTTCTCAATATCCAACATCGCCTGATTTTTATCCAGGATACGTATTGCTACCTTTTCTCCGAAGCTGGAAGGAAGAATGGATACACGGAAATCAACCTCCCTGCCGGAAAGTTTTACTTTGAAACGGCCGTCCTGAGGCAGGCGGTGTTCGGAAATATTCAAGTCGGACATAACCTTGATACGGGACACAATAGAAGCGTACATTGACTTAGGGGGAGATTTCTGCTCGGAAAGCAAACCGTCGACGCGAAAACGTATGCGCAATTTCTTATCAAACGGCTCGAGCAATATATCAGAAGACTTTTTCATTACCGCTTCTTCCAGGATCATATTGGTTATCTTGATCACCGGCGCTTCCCGGCTTACCCGGTCCAGTTCCTGATCACTGGGCAAAACTTCGTTCTCCTCCTTGATCAACTCGATCGAGGAAGCGGATATTTCTTTGACCAGATCGTCAATTATGCTTTTTGTCGCGTCCGGATAAGAAACTTCAATGGCCTGGACTATATCTTTACTTCCGGATATCACGGGATTGATCTTATATCCGGTCAGCGATTTAACATGATCAATAGCAAAAATATTCAAAGGGTCGGCCATTGCCAACGTTACCGTATCGGCTATCTTGGAGATCGGCATTATTAAATAGTGGCGGGCGATATCCGCGGGAATGATCTTAAGCAGTTCAGGATCTATTTTAAAACGCTTCAGGTCAATTAAAGGAAGGCCTAAACTTCTGCTGATCAGGGAAACCAGTTCCGTTTCCTGAATAAATTTAAGTTCGACTACAATATCGCTTAAGCGCCCGCCCTTCTCTTCCTGAACGCTTAAAGCCTTTTTAAGCTGTTCTTCAGAAATAAGGTTGTGGTCAATCAGGATCTCTGTCAGGCGCTCTTTCAGTGAAAGCATTATTCTTTATAATATCTTTCTATGGCCTTTTTAACATCGGATGAAGTCGAAACAAATATCTGCACGCTGCACCCGGAAAGCAGCTCCACATCTTCAACTGCCTGCACATTAAGAGGATTAGACATGGCAATGGTAAGGTTATTACCGATCTTATCAACGGGTATAAGCAGGTATTGTTTGGCAACGCGTACGGGGATAATACTCAGTATATCTGCATTGATATCATAATTGCCTAATGGCAGGAAGGGAAAACCATATTGCGTGGTCAAAGCCTGGGCGATATCTTCTTCTTTTACAAAACCCAGCTCAACGATGATCTCGCCGATCAAGCCGCCCTTATCGCGCTGATAAACCAATGCCTTCTCCAGCTTTTCCGGCGTAAGCAGCCCCCTATCGATCAAAAGTTCCCCTAATTGTTTGTTAATGATCCTTCTTAAGGGCATTATTTGTTAGCTCCCCTGAATATTACAACCCTGTTCCTGCCCTCTTCTTTGGAAACTTTCAACGCCTCGCAGGCAACAGTCATTAATTCTTCGGAAGTTACTCCATCCAAAGGATTCTCACTGATACCCGCGCTTACGGTAAGCCGCTTCACCGGTTCATCTTCTTCCCTAAAAGCAAACTCGATCTTCTTTCTGATGTTCTCGGCTATATCGTGGGCCTGCCGTTTATTTCTTTCGGGAAGAATCACGGCAAATTCATCATCAGAGGTGCGTCCTACCCGGTCAACTTCAGTAATAGAAGAACTGATCAAGGTAGCGATCTTTTTCAGGATCGCTTCTGAATTAAGCGAGCCGAAATTATCATAGAACTTTTTAAAATGATCCACATCAAAAATTATAAACGCGCATGGCCTCTGATAAGCTACCGCTCTTTTTATCTCTTCCTGCAGCCTGCTTTTTATATAACTTAAATTAAAAAGCCCGGTAAGGGCGTCGCGTATCTCCAATTTTTCCACTTTAGACATCAATAGGTCATTCTCGATGGCAATGGCGACCTGCTTGGAGAAAACATCCAAAAGTTCAACATCTTCTTTCCTGTAAATAAAATCATCTTTCATATTGCCTATGGTTAAGATCGCCCTGACTCCCCCCCTTAGATAAACAGGGAGAGCGAGGATATTCTTAAGGTGGAATTTTTCAAAAAGAGTGTTCTTCGCCACTTCCGGCAACTTGCTTTGCTTGTCAATTAAAAGAGGATTATTGTGTTTGATCATTTTGCTAAATATCTCGTCTTGAAGAAAAACCTCTACGCCGAGGAGAAAATTGGGATTTGGCCCGTCCACTATCTTTATCCGGAAACATTTCTTTTCTTCTTCCTCGCGATAAAGCAGGAATGCTATCTCTGAATTAGCCAAAAGGCGGGATTTTTCTACGGTCAGCTTTAAAATATCGTCGAGTTTCGCCCCTTGGGAGATCAGTGAGCTGACCTGTAAAAGGCTGGAAAGCACGATCACCCGCCTCTGGATCTCAAGGTTGATCTCGGAAGTCTTTTCGCCGTAGCCCTTAAGTTCATCCATATTGCTGCGGATGCGCGTAGTCAACTGATTAAGCGCTTCGCTTAAATCGCCCACTTCATCAAGCTCATCAGTTTCAACTTTCCGGTTCAGGTCTCCGGCGGCAATTAATTTCGCTTCAGTTGTAACCGAGAGTATCCGGTCAATGACTTGCTTGATCAGGAAAAAACCTATCAAAGCGATAAATATACTTACTGACATTGCTAATGCTATGTCAATTTTTAAACCGAATTTAGGCAGAATATAAGAAGAGATAAGGTAAATACTGACCAGTAAAGGCAGGACCGACATGAGGTAAAAAGATATCCTTAACTTATATTTTATGCCACGCGAAGCTAAGGATAAATTATTCAGGTTTTTTGTCATTTTAAACCTCCGTGTTTAAAGATTATACTCTTTATCCTCTTTGTTTTCAATAAGTTTGTTAAATTCGCGCTCAAGGCTATCTTTATCTATGCCTATATCCAGCAGGTCCCATGGCAAGGGCATATTTCTCTGTTTCTCATTCAAATACGCGTAAGGATCAACCCCTGCATCCCGAAACGCATCCATCCATTTTTGAAAGTCAAAATGATCACTCCAGGCATCGAATTTAGCACCCTTCCTAAAGGCTCTTAATACAACATTACTCAACCTTCTGTCTCCGCGGGAAAGTATCCCCTCCAATATGCTGGTTTTGCTATCATGAAAATTGAGTTTCAGCCGGCGGTTCTTGATCTTGCTTCTTAAATAACTGCGCTTACGCTCCATCTCCTCTAAACTTAGCATGCCGAACCATTGGAAAGCAGTATGAGGTTTGGGTATCAAAGTATTAATGCTGATATTTACTTCCGCCGGGCCTTTAGCTGTTTTTCTGCGCAGATCGGATACCTTCTGAGAGAAATCAACAATGGCATCCAGGTCCGCGTCTGTTTCAAAAGGAAGCCCGATCATAAAATAAAGCTTTACCCGCTGGTAACCTGCGGTATAAGCCTCTTCAAGGGCGCGGAAGAAACCTTGCTCATTAAAATCTTTTAACAATAAATTGCGCAGTTTATCCGTCCCTGCTTCCGGAGCAAAAGTAAGCCCGGTCTTCTTTACTTTAGCAATAATGGAAGAGAGATTGCCGACGTAAGAACGCGCCTTGATCGAAGGAAGCGAGAGGCTTATTGCTTCATCTTTAAACTCATCGAGTAGGCAGCGCGAAACTTCCTCTATCTCAGGATAGTCGCTTACCGAAAGCCCGCCCAAGGATATTTCCTCATAACCCGTATTCTTATAAGCCTGCCTTGCCAACTCAATAACCTTCTGCGCTTTTCTGATCCTTAAAGGATAATAAAGCGACCTTGCCTGGCAGAAGCGGCAACGGTTAGGGCATCCCCGCATGATCTCAAGGGTTATACGGTCATGAATGATCTGTATATAAGGCAATATCCATTCAACAGGGAAAAATGACGCATTCAGGTCTTTAACGATGCGCTTGGAAACCTTTAAAGGCGCGCCTTCTATTTTAAGCTTTAACTCTTCAAGCAAACCTTCAGCTGTTTCCTTGGTTTCATAAAAAGATGGAATATATATACCTTCCAACTGTGAAAATAATAAGAGAAGCGCATTCTTTGAGATCTTACCGGATTTAAAATCGGATCTATGTTTACGATAAATGTCCACCAGCTCAACTACAGCTTCCTCTGCTTCGCCTATCATGAATATATCGAAAAACTCATGCATGGGCTCAGGATTCAGCGTACACGGCCCTCCGGCGATAACAAGAGGGTACTCACTGCCCCGTTCGCTGCTTTTAAGGGGAATGCCTCCCAACTCTAAAATATTCAAAACATTCGTATAACATAACTCCGAACCTAAAGAAAATCCGGCAAGGTCAAATTCAACCAGCTTCTTTTGGGACTCAAGGGAAAGAATGCTTTGATTATTGCTCCTTAATATTGCTTCCATGTCGATGCCGGGAGAAAAAATCCTTTCACAGGCAACATCAGGAATACTATTTAATATTCCGTAAATAATCCTTAAACCTAAGTTACTCATTCCTACTTCATACAGATCGGGGAATGACAAAACGAAAGTGACACCCGCTTTATCAAAATCTTTTTTTGAAGCGTTCCATTCCCTGCCTATATATTGGGCGGGGCGCTTGACTTGCAATAAGAAATCGGTAAGTTCCATAAATTAAAACACTCCCCTTGTCTTATCGATATTGGCTAAAATCCCCAAAGCAACAAATGTTACCAGAACAGATGAGCCGCCGTAACTCATTAACGGTAAAGGAACGCCCACTACCGGTGCCAGCCCCATATTCATAGCTATATTAATAAAAACCTGGATAGAAAGCATGAGCGAGATCCCGAAGGCAAGCAGTTTTCCGAAGGGGTCATTTGTTCTCTGGGCGATAAGAAAACCCCGGTGTATCAACAAATAATACAAAAATAGTAAAACAGCGCTTCCTAAAAATCCCCACTCTTCGGCAAAAGTAGCGAAAACAAAATCCGTGTGCGACTCAGGCAGGAAATGCAGTTGGCTTTGGGTCCCGGAAAGCCATCCTTTACCCCAGAGCCAACCGGAACCAACCGCGATTTTCGATTGTATAACGGTGTATCCCGCGCCAAGAGGATCGATATTAGGATTCAAAAATACAAGGAGCCGCTGTTGCTGGTAATCCCTTAATATATGCCACATAAAAGGCAAAGGCAGGATTACAATAAGAAGGAATATAAAAATGTAGCGTAACTTTAGGCCCGTTAAATACAATAGGGTCATGAATAATAAGAATATGATCATCCCGCTTCCCAGGTCCGGCTGCTCGATTATCAATAACATGGGGATAGAAACAAAGATAAACGGCAGGATTATCCCGCGGAATATCCCGAAATTTTTGGTTAACACAGACACATCATCAACTGATTTTTTGCTGAAATAACGCGCCAGAAAAATAGCAAGTATAAGTTTAGCGAATTCCGATGGCTGGAAGTTAAACCAGGCTATCTTTAACCAACGCTGGGCCCCAAGGCGCACTATGCCCAACGCAAAAACCAAAAATAGAAAAAATAATGCTGCCACATATAGCGGATATGTCCAATCCCAGAGCCGGCGATAATGCAAGTTTGACATGAACATAAAAATTGCCACCCCCAAAATAACCCAGAGTATCTGGCGTTTGTATATATCCTGCCAGAGCCTGCCTTCTTTCTGGTAAGTGCTGCTGTAAATGGACAAGATGCCGATAGAAACGATAATAAGCGCTATAAGTAAAATGTATAAAGCAGATTTACGCATAGTAATTACAATAAATTTTCCTTTTGCATACCTTCGATTATATTTTTTGCTACCGTCGCGGAAGCATGGCCCGAACCGCCATGTTCAAGGAACACGCAAATAACATATTTAGGTTCATTGTAAGGGAAAAACCCCACAAACCATGCATGGGATGATTTTGAACCTGCTTGGGCGGTTCCGGTTTTTCCTGCAACTTCAATTGGCAAAGTTGACAATATGCTGGCGGTTCCATCCGGGTCCCCTGCGACTGCCCTCAAACCGTTCCTGACATTATCAATGGTCGAATCCCTTAAAGAAAGCTGAGCGATCCTCTTCTGGTATTTTGAAATATCCCTGCCGTCTATCGTCTTAACGATATACGGAGTGACTAAGTAACCTTTATTGGCAAAGACGCACATCAACCGCGCCATCTGTAAAGGAGTAACCAGGCAGTCTCCTTGCCCGATAGATAAATTCGCGGTGTCACCATCAAACCAATTCTTGAATTTATTGATCTTCCTCCATAAAGGAGAGGGAATAAAACCTGCTCCCTCATAAGGAAGTTCAAATCCTGTCGGCTTTCCTAAACCGAATTTTAACGCGTAATCATGGATAGCCTGCGCGCCGGTAAGCAACCCTGTCCGGTAAAAGAAGACGTCGCAGGAGTGGGCTATTGCCTGATTCAGGTTTTGCGGCCCATGGGTGCTCCAGCAGTTGAACTTCCTGGCCCCGATAAGCGTACTTCCGGAACAGACAAAGGTAGTGGAAGGATTTATTTTTCTGGTCTCAAGTGCCGCGGTGGCAACAATGGTTTTGAAAACTGAGGCTGGAGGGTAACTTGAGCTTATCGCCCTGTTGATCAAAGGTGAAGCCGGATTAGTAAAATAACCCGATATCGATCTTTCCGATTCAATAAAATCTGCCGGATTGAAACTCGGGGAACTGGCCATCGCGATCACCTCCCCGGAATTCGGGTCTAAAATGACCACACATCCTGTTTTCCCCGCAATGGCATCACCGGAAATTTTTTGGATCCTGAAATCAATGGTCAACTGGATATCCAAACCGCTTTTAGGAGGTTGATATCCTAAAACGCGGGTAAATCTTCCCCGGTGGTCAACCTCAAGCGAGACCCCACCCTCCTCCTGGCGTAAATAATAATCGTATTTTTCTTCGACCCCGCCGAAACCGACGATATCCCTGGTTTTATAACCGTAATCTCCCAGCTTCGTAAGGCGCCACCTGTCGATCTCTCCCAAATATCCCAATATATGCGCGGCCAAATTGCCAAAAGGATAATTCCTTACCGGCCGGGGCATAATAATGATACCGGGTTGGTCGACTTTTATCTCCTCAAGAGCAATTGCATTCTTTAACCCGATGTTTTTAGCTACAACAGTAGGCACAGAAACAGAAACAAAATTATTTCTGTAAGCCTTTCTCAAGTCTTCGGTATTCACCTTCAATGCGCGGCTGGCGAATTGCAGTATCTTTTCCTGCTGCACCTTATCCTCAGGCGAGATCAGAAGATCATAAGAGATCCTGCTATCCACGATGGCCTCTCCGTTACGGTCAAGGATCTTCCCACGTGAACCCATTTTAGGGATAAGCCTGATGCAATTTTTGTTGCTTAGCTCACGGAATTTCTTCCCTTGGATTACTTCTATATTAAAAAGGCCCAGGCCTAACAACAAAAACATTAATACTACAATTATGTTTACGGCCTTAGTTTTATTCATAGGGATTACGGCAAGTATTTTTAGTAAGCTTGAAAAGCGGGGTAAAGAAAATTGACGTTAATAAAGGCGCAAATATAAGCACGCGCAATAGAACCCCAAACGGAATAGCCACTCCGCAATATACAAAAATCAAACCCATCAATAGATTATGGAGCAGGGTTATAACGCCAACCAACAATAACCTCATCAGATTATTATCAATGGCGATCTTACGCATAAGTTTGGCGATGAGAAAACCCCACAGGCAAAATAAAACGGCATTCACTCCAAAATCATTTGCGCTGAATACATCTTTGAAAACTCCTGAGAATAAACAGAAAAATAACGACCATTTCAAAGGAAAACTGAGCGCGGCAATTACCGCGCAGATCAAAAGCAGGTCAACTTTAACCGTAAAAAGCCTGAAATAATTCAATATCGTGATCTGTATTATTCCGGAGGCGATTATAATTAAGCAGAATGCCAGTTTTTTCATCGCACGATCACAAAAACCTCTTCTACGAAAGATAGATTTACTGCCGGCCTGACTATCGCATAGCGGCCGAGGCTGGAGAACTCATGAGCCACTTCCACAACACTGCCGATTAAGATCCCTTTAGGATAATTCTGGTTCATCCCCGAAGTAATGATCTTATCCTGTACTTTTATATCCGCTTCTTCCGGCAGGTATTTCATGATCAGCTGAGTGCCGAGTGTGCCGGTAATGAGCCCTTCCTGGCGGCTTCGCTGCACGATCGCGGATACGCTCAAATTAGGGTCGCTGATCAACATGACTTTGCTGGCGAAAGCAGTAGTTTCCATCACCCTGCCGATTAAGCCCAAATTATTTATAACCGCCTGGCCCCGGATTATGCCGCTTGAAGAACCTTTATCAATAATAACCACAGATGACCAGTTATCCGGAGAACGGGTTATGACTTTAGCGGAGATCACCTTAAAAGGAGATTCCTGCTTGTATGAAAGGAGTTTTTTAAAGCGAAGGTTCTCTAAATATATTTCATTAAGAGAATTTATTTTCTGTCTAAGATATGCACTTTCATTTTGCAGGCGCTCATTTTGGACGTAATTGCGGTGATAAAATATTATTCCGGATAATTCTCTGCGCGCTGAGTTCAAAACTATCGAAGGGATCTTTGAGATATCGAGGAAGGGGATCTTTAATAAAGAAACCGAACCTGCAATAAATAAGACCAGCAAGCCGGTTAGGAAATAAGAAATTATATTTTTATTTTTAAGATTAAGCACATCTGCCTGATAAAACTAACTACGACTGAATTTCGCTCTTGATGGGAACGGTAAGCTTCCTTAGATAATGTATTTCATCTAAGACCTTGCCTGTACCTTTGGCAACCGCGGTCAGGGGATCATCAGCAACATGCACCGGTAAACCCGTCTCTTCGGAAATAAGTTTATCAAGGCCCCTTAAAAGAGAACCGCCTCCGGCCATAACAATGCCGTGTTCGATAAGGTCCGAGGATAATTCCGGGGGTGTCCTTTCCAGCGAGATCTTTGTTGCTTCAACTATCGCGCGCACCGGCACCTGCAATGCTTCGCGGACTTCTTCGGAAGTAATGGTAACGGTTTTAGGAAGCCCGGCAACCAGGTCTCTGCCCTTGACCTCCAAGCTCATCTCTTCTTCCAACGGATAAGCCGAACCGATCTTCATCTTTATATCTTCTGCCGTACGTTCACCGACCATCAGATTATAGGTTTTCTTCAAATATTCTATTATTGCATCATCCATCTCATCGCCGCCTATCCTGATGGATTTGGAAAATACGGTCCCGGCCAAAGAGATTACGGCAATTTCGGTAGTACCTCCGCCGATATCAATGATCATATTGCCTAAAGGCTCATCTATCGGAAGCCCCACTCCAATTGCCGCGGCAATAGGTTCTTCGATCAAAAATACTTCCCTTCCGCCCGCGCGTTCCGCTGATTCTTTTACCGCACGCCTTTCAACTTCGGTAATGCCGGAAGGTATGGCAATAACTATTCTGGGATTTAACTGGAAACGGCCGCGGCGGACTTTCCTGATAAAATACCGAAGCATGGCCTCGGTTATCTCAAAATCCGTGATCACTCCGTCTTTCATCGGCCTGATGGCTACGATATTACCGGGGGTACGCCCAAGCATACGCTTAGCTTCACTTCCAACTGCTAAAACATGGCTTGTGCCTCTTTCAATAGCTACCACCGAAGGTTCGCAAATAACAATGCCTTCGCCTTTTACATAAACCAAGGTAGAAGCCGTACCCAGATCAATGCCAATATCATTAGAAAGCAGGCCATGAATGTAATCAACGATATCTTTAGTGATTTTCTTGAAATTAATCATTTGAATCCCCCTTTAGTGAAGCTGTTTAGGGATTTTAACAGAGATTTAACTCTATGTCAAATAAAAAGTTAATGCGCCCGCGGCTTAATGGCCCTACTTAAGGGGACAGACCCTTTGGGGTCTGTCCCCTGTTTTAGATTTTGGATTTTAAAGCATTCAAACTCTTGATAAAACCCGGGAAAGATTTGGATATACAGGAAATATCATCTATCTTTGAGTTGCCTTTTGCCGCTATACCCGCCACGATCATGCTCATTGCAGTGCGATGGTCGCCATAACTCTTTAAATTTGCCCCTTGCAAACAACCTACCCCTTCAATGGCTATATTTTCCTGAACATCCTTCCGGCTTGAGGTAATTTTAGCCCCCATCTTCACCAGGTTCTCGATCATTGAATTTATGCGGTCAGTTTCTTTGACCCTTAGCTCCTGTGCCCCTTCGATCACGGTCCTTCCCTTTGCAAGGCTAGAAGCTACCATTAATACCGGCAGTTCATCGATTAAAGAAGGGATCTCATTTTTGGCGATCCGAGTAGCATAAAGCCTGCTTCCTTTAACTTCAATGTCCGCCACAGGTTCACCGTTTGACCTGTAATTCCTGATCTTTATATTTGCTTTCATTCTTTTTAGAACTTTAATGATCCCTACACGCGAAGGATTCAAGCCGACATTCTTAAGTATAATCCTGGAATTTGGCAAAAACGAAGCAGCCACTAAAAAGAATGCCGCCGAAGAAATATCTCCGGGCACATAGATCGATCCCGGAGACGAAAGTTTGCGCGATCCATTAATAGTTATAGTATTACCTTTGACTTTTATCGCCGCTTTAAAAACTGCGAGCATACGCTCGGTGTGGTCGCGGGTCTTTACAGGCTCGATAACCTTAGTTTCTTCTTTCGCAAAAAGACCGGCTAACAAGAGCGCGCTTTTAACCTGAGCAGAAGCAACGGGAAGTTCATAAGTTATTCCCTTTAAAACTCCTCCTTTGACCATAATAGGCGGATACTCTTCCATTTGCCCGCTTTCCCATTTTCCCGCTTTCCCGCGGATCAAAGCGCCCATTGATCTTAACGGCCTTGTTACGCGTGCCATCGGCCTCCGAGATAAAACTTTACCCGCCTTAATTTGCGTCTTAAAATTCTGTCCGGATAAAACACCCAGGAGAAGGCGCAATGTCGTTCCTGATTCATTTATAAAAATAGGGCCTTTAGGTTTGTTAAAACCTGTGAGCCCTTTTCCAAAAACAAAAATATTATTTCCTTTGGTGATTTTTATGCCTAATTTTCTAAAGACAGAGATGGTTTCCAGGCAATCGTCATTCGGAGGGAAATTATCTATTCGGGTTTTTCCGTAAACAAGCGCGCTCAAAATAATAGCACGGTGGGCAATTGATTTATCGCCCGGAAGATGGATCTGCCCATGCAATTCTTTAACCGGCTTGACTACAAAAGGTTTCACCCCGCTCTTGCTTAAAGCAACATTGGGGTTTTTAGCAAGGGCGGGGTTCATTTACCCTTTTGCACAACCTTATCGCCTTCGGCGATCTTATCTTTTATATCAGGAGTTGCGAAATTCGCCGCGGACATGGAATCATGAAGCTTTTCAACTCTCAAATCACCGATATAACTATTATCATGGTAAACCGAGAAGAGGTCCCCTACATTAATGCCGTCGTGGCTGCCAAGGCTTAACACCGCAAAATTGTACTCCTTATTTATGACCAAAACTTTACCTTCGAAGATATTAACGGAAACAGGGGCAGGTTTTGTTTCTTCAATAACCGGCTTCGGCTCAGGGCCTTTTTCTTTGAGAGCCTTTTTTCCTGCCTTAGCTTTTTCTTTACCAGCCTTCTTGGCATCAGGATTAACCACAATCTTACCCAGCTCAACACCCTGGGCTTGCGTTTCAAGTTGGCTGATCTTCCCCTCAAGCTGAACTCTCTGAGCTTCCAAAACTCTCAACTGAGCTTGAGTTTTCTTTGTATCTTCCTGCGCGGTAGTGAGTTTACTCTCTAAATCAGCACGCAAATTCCTTTGCTGTTCAAGGTCGCTATTAAGCTGGCTTATTTTATTCAACGCTGCTTCTTTATCCGTTTTTGTTTGCTTCAACTCATCCCCTACGGAATCAAGCTGAGCCTGCACATCCTTAAGTTTAGCGCTTAAGTCCGAAACATTCTTTTTAGAGCCCTGAAGGTCGTTTTCGGTTATACGCTGGCGCTCTTTCAGATCATTAAGCTGGGCCTGAAGAGTCATATTCTTGCCGTGTTCTTGTTGAAAAAGATAGAATGCCCCGCCTGCTAAAGCCAGGGAAGCTATGAATAATATAATTAATATGAGTACGGCCACCTTGGCTTTATTGCCCATCTTTTCCCTCCCCCTTTAATTTAATATTTTTACGTAACTTATTAATACTAACTACTTTAATATAACAACCACATAGGCAAAAATCAAGACATTTTTTTTAACAGAGCGGACAACTACATTAAAACATTGACAGGAATTCTTTGGGGATATCCGTAGAAAATTTGACGAATTTATTGGTACGCGGATGGATAAAACCTATTTCTTTGGCATGGAGGAACATGCGTTTGACCTCATGCGTCTTGCCGTATTTATCATCCCCCAGGATAGGATGCCCCACAAATGCAAGATGCACTCTTAATTGATGCGTCCTACCGGTAAAAGGCTTTAATTCCAATAGGCTGAATTTATCGGAACGCTTTAAAGTCTTGTAATGGGTCCTTGCGTATTTGGAATTTTCATTGAAGCTGACCGACATATTCGTTCTTTTGAAAGGGTGCCTTCCGATGGAAGCCTCT
>Ga0265316_10002691_pt1 | contig 18299 bp, 13 predicted proteins | sample 4522metaG_FD_202092 | JGI IMG/M metagenome (GOLD analysis project Ga0265316, IMG submission 202092) | Rhizosphere microbial communities from Carex aquatilis grown in University of Washington, Seatle, WA, United States - 4-5-22 metaG | ecosystem: Host-associated > Plants > Roots > Rhizosphere >... | reverse complement strand
CTCAGAAATCCAGGTCAATGTCGTGGGTATGCCGTCGTTCAGCCAACCGATCACCGTGGATCGCGCCACACGGCGCAAGCCCTTCCAGCCCATACTGGCCGGGCTGCTGACGGAGTCGGGGGAGTCCCTGTTCACCGTCACCGCGATCTCCCTCGCGAACGAGACAGGAATGGCCGACGACGAGATCTTCGTTCCTCCCGCGGAGCTGAAGAAGGCGAAGAACGCGCTCTATACGTTTCTCGATGAAGCTTTCATGGACAGCCTGGCTCGCCTCAGGGCGGGCGGGAGCCCTCCCACCCTGCAGGGGCCGTCCGATCTCATCGGAGGCGACGCGTGGCGGTCGCTTTCTCATCGCGAACGTTTGAGTCCACCGGGTAATGAGCCGCTTCCCTTCGTCGGCCCCGGTCCTTCTGACGTCGGGCTCGGCGGTTTTGCGGACTATCTCGGATTTCGCTGGATTCCTCTTCCGCCGGTCATGATGGAAGAGGAGGGATGGGAACAGGCTTTGGCCGGCCTCGTGGACGCGCACCCCGAGATCCGATTCGCGGTGGGCCTGAACAATATCGGCCATCTGGAAATCGCGGCTGGTTTCGCGGATCGTGAGAACGTCTTCTTCTTTGCCGATTATCTGCTGTATGTGGCCAATGGTGAGGCCTGCGCGACGCTGGAGCGAGGTTTCAAGAGATTCCTGTTCGCGTATCGTTGGATCGAGGATGAGGAGATTCCCAGTGACGAGCTTCCCCTCGTCACAATAGCAGAAGGTTTTCGTCCTCCGCTTTTTTATAGTCTCGGGTGCTTTGCGCGTCACGATTTGAACAACGGCGTATGTTTCGAGGAGTGCCCGAAGGAGTTCAGTCGTGAGATCGTGCAGGGTCCCAACCGTTTCCGTGTGCTCACGCGCGATTGCGTGAGCTATCTCATCGCTACCGAGGGACGGAAGGGCGCCGAATGACGGCCAGAGAGGCCGACGATTGCAGGATCGGCGTCTATCACATACTGGTCGGCATGCGCACCCATGAGTGAGGTCCGGTAGCACAGCCACCGGACCTCTTTTTTCATTCGATGTCGGGGGCTAGAGATTGAATGTCATATCCGTCCCGTTCCGCACGATATGGAATGTTGCGTGACCTGTGGCGTCATTCAGCGCGCGGTAGAAGTCCATCATGTTCTGGACGGTCTTGCCGTTCACGGCCGTGATCACATCGCCGGGCTGGAAGCCCGCGACTGACGCCGGCGAGCTCTGATCACTCAGCTCGGCGACCACGACGCCGCGGAGATTCTGCGCCACGCCTGCCTGCTGCCGGATCTGGTCAGTGAGACTCACGATATTCATGCCCGGCCACAAGTTGCCGCCCTGGGCCACCTGATCCTTCGCGTCTCGCTCCCCGATGGTGGCGCTCAACGTCTTCGAGGCGCCGAGGCGAATGACGGTAAGGTTTGTCGACGCGCCCGCCGGGAGGGAACCGATCACCTGCGTGAGTTGGCTCGCCTCCGCAATGGGAGTGGTGCCGACCATGGTGACATAGTCCCCCGGCTTGAGCCCGGCCTTGTCGGCAGGGGAGCCCTTATAGAGGCCGAAGACGAATGCGCCCTTGACGCCACTGAGCTTCATGTCCTGGGCGAGTTGGGTGTCCCCGCCGGCGCCTTGAATGTTTCCGATCATCGCCCCGAGCCACCCGTAGGTGACGCTTCCCTTGGCAATGAACTGGTCGATGGCGGTCTTCGCGTTGTTGATCGGTATGGCGAATCCCAGCCCGACGTTGCCGCCCGAAGGGGCCGCGATCCACGTGTTGATGCCGATGACCTGTCCGTCGATATTCACCAACGCTCCGCCGGAATTGCCCTGATTGATTGCGGCATCGGTCTGGATATAGTCCGTATACGCGGCCCCGCCTCCGGGGGGCGCCTGCCTGTCCAGAGCGCTCACCATGCCCATGGTGACCGTGGATTGGAATCCCAGCGGGTTACCCACGGCCAGCACGATGTCACCGACCTGCAAGGTGCTCGAGTCGCCCAGCTCCGCGATGGTCACGGGGTCATTCGTGGTGAATGAAACGAGGGCGATGTCCTTGCGCGTATCCGTACCGACCACGGAACCCTTGTAGTCCTGGCCGTTGGAAAGCTGCACCGTGATTGTATTGGCGTTCTCGACGACATGGTTGTTCGTGAGGACGTACACCATGTTGCCCGTTTTTTTCACGATGATGCCCGATCCGAGTCCGGCTTGCTGCATGCCCGGGGGGCCGCCGCTCTGGCCGTCGAGACGGGGGAATCGCGCCTGGACCGTCTCCGTCACGTCGATCTCCACCACGGCCGGCCGTATCTTCTGGGATATGTCGCGCAGGGATGATTGTATGCTGCTCAAAGCGGACGTCGCCGCCGATGCGAGAACGGAAGCGCCAACGAAGAACGCAATGGCCGCGGTCCTCGCGATAAGCCTCTTATGATCTTTCATGTCTCACTGCCTCCACGTCCAAGCATACCGCGTCAGCATTTAGCTCGCGTTGTGGACGTGTTAAACTACGTTAATCGGCGGCAAGGGTCCGGGAAAGCCTTTTTCGCCGCCGCATCGTGCCGCGGGGTCTTGGCATACGTCGTGTGGTCCCGTATCTTCGAATGCATGAAGATAGCTGTCATAGGCGCGATGGGTCATATCGGAACCTACCTGGTCCCCCGACTCGTCCAGGAAGGTCATGAGGTGATCGCGGTCAGCCGCGGAAATCGCAAGCCCTACCACGACACCGGCATCTGGCGTTTCGTGACTCCGGTGATGCTCGACCGTGCCCACGAAGAGGCGGACAGGGCTTTCGGCGCGCGAATCGCTGCTTTGGGTGCCGACGCGGTGATCGACCTGATTTGCTTCAATCAAGAAAGCGCCGAGCAAATGGTCGGTTCTCTCGAAGGACGGATCGGACACTATCTCGTGTGCGGCACCATCTGGGTCCACGGCCATAGCACCGTCGTACCCGCTACGGAATCATTGCCGCGAATGCCGTTCGGCGAGTACGGAATTCGCAAGGCCGAAATGGAATTCTGGCTCTTGAGACGGGCACATCAAAGCGGGTTTCCCGCAACCATCCTTCATCCCGGCCATATCGTCGGTCCCGGGTGGGTGCCGCTGAATCCCGCGGGCAACTTCAATCCCGATGTTTTCCGCGACCTTGCGGCGGGGCGGAAGCTGACCCTTCCCAACCTCGGCATGGAAACGGTTCATCACGTCCATGCCGACGATGTCGCCCAGGCTTTCTGCCGGGCCTTGGCCTGCCGGAGCTCTTCGCTCGGAGAGGCCTTCCACGTCGTGTCTCCGGCGGCTCTCACCCTCCGCGGATATGCCGAAGCGGTGGCGCGGCACTTCGGCAAAGAGGCTTCGCTCTCGTTTCTTCCGTGGGAGGACTGGAAGAGGGCAGCGAACCCCGCGGACGCCGGTGCCACGGAGGACCATATCATGCACAGCCCGAACAGCAGCATCGAAAAGGCGCGCGCGCGGCTCGGGTACGATCCTCGCTATTCGTCACTGGAGGCGGTGTTCGAATCGATCGATTGGCTCGCCGATCACGGCTGGCACATCTAGGAACACGGGGAGGACACAATGGAAGCTCTTGCCGAACGGATTCGGATGATCATTGTTCGTGAGGAGCCGCGCCTGCGCGCCATAACTCCCGCGGCGGCCGTGGCGCCGCGCGCGTCGGGAAAATGGTGTATCGCGCAGATTCTCGGCCATCTGGTGGACTCGGCGGCAAACAATCACCAGAGGTTCGTGCGGGGGCAGCTCGTGGACCGTCTCACGTTTCCTGGGTACGCGCAGAATGAATGGGTCAGCGTTCAGGATTACGCGCGCGAGCCCTGGGGGGATCTGATCGGACTCTGGGTCGCGCTCAATCAGCATCTGGCGCACGTGGTCGAAGGCATCCCGGCGGCCGCGCGTACCCATGGTTGCATCATACTCGCCGCCGACGGCACGCCGGGACCTTCCATGAGCCTCGAGGCCCTCGTGGCCGACTACCTGCGGCACATGGAGCACCACCTGACCCAGATATAGCACGCGCGCCAGCTCTCACTCGTCCTCGGTGGAATCCGTGTAGGCCGAGAGGAAGTACATTGCCAGCATGGCATCGGTTTCCAGGAGATCGGTGCCGCGCAGCGGCTCCAAGCGCGATTGGACTTCCGAGGCAAACCACAATCCCAAGCCGAGCTTCGCGTTGTGCATGAAGGCGAATCCAAGAGCTTCGTCCTCGGAGAAGTCACGACCTGCCAGGAGGCGATTGACGTTCAGGAGGGTGGCGTGCAGCTCCCGGATGAGCGCTCCATAATCCGCGGCGACGATGGCCTCGCGCAATTTCCTGCACGAGACGTGCAAGGCGTCACGCGCATCGGCGGGTCCCCTGTGTTTAGCGGCCAGGGCCACGAGAGATTGCAGCTTGCGCTGAGCTTCCTGCTGCAATCTCTCCAGGGCGACGCTGCGCGCATTCGCGTCGCCGGTCAAAAGAGCGTAGAACTCTCCGGGCCGGCCGAGGAGATTGCCCAACGCGATTGCGAATTGTCTCTGGAGCACCGGATTTTCCGTCTTGTGCATGCGGGGGAGGATCTCGAGGGCAGCCTCGAACTCCCCCAAACGGGACATGGCATCGCTTGCAGCTACGATGACGCGCGGGGTACGCTCCGAGCCGAGCAGACGCAAGAGCGGCCGCAGGGCGTCCGGAGTGCCAATGCGTCCCAGCGCCTGACAGCAGGCCTCGACCAGCTCCTCGGAAGAGCCATCGAGGCATTCTATCAGCCAGGGTACCGCGCGCGGATCGGCGATCCGCCCGAGCGCGCGTGCCGCGTAAATGCGGATCGTGGAGTGCGCGTCGCGTAAGTGGCGGACGAGGGGCTCGACAGCCTCCCGCGCGCCGATCCTGCCCAGCGCGCGAGCCGCTTCTTCGCGGACCTCGTCGTCCGGATCGTCCAAGCGCTTTATGATATCGGTCACCGCGATCGCCCCGGAGCCTTTCTCCACCGACCTCAGCACGCGCGCCACCTTCGTCGAAGTCTCGCCTCTGCCCAGAACGCTGATCGTGAAAAAGGTGCGAAAGATCTGCGGCGTCATGAGCACCGAGAGGAGAAAACCGACGGGCTTTTCCTTTCCCTCGCGGATCCGCGACAGGATGAAGGAGCTGAGAATGGACAGTGCAAAACAGAGGAGAATGACCACCTGAAAGCCGCCGACGGGGAAACGACCGGCAATGATCACGTGGAAACCGGAAAGGGCATCATCGAGACTGCCGCCGAGCAGGGCGCCGACAGAGGGGACTACCCCGGCGATGAGCGCGTACCAGGCGACATAGCCGGTTCTGCTTTTCTCCGGTGTCAGCGTGAGCATGAGCTGGCCCGAGCCGTCGAGGATAGCGGGGCTGAGAACCCCCTGGATGAAGGCGGTGATGGGGAGTATCCAGAAATAGTTACCGGACGTGATGAAATAGTAGATGACCCAGCTCAACGGATAGAGACTGCCCAGGAGAACAACGGGCTTTCGCCCGATGCGGTCCATGATCATTCCCCACGAGGTCGACGTGGCGACGTAGCACACCTGGGTGATGATCATCATGATACCGAGCCAGATGATGGGCGCGCCGACCCCGTCGGATGCCGTGATATAGGGCGCGATGAAGGGGCTCAGGATGTTCGTGGAAAAAAGCCAGATGGCGACGGAAAATGAGAACCGAAGGAAGTTCGTGTCCTTCAGGGGCTCGATGAGATGGGACCACCTGAACCTCTCGCGCGGGGTTTTGGGAAGCGGCTCGGGTATGAAGAGGTAAAAGACCGATTCGACCACCCCCCCAATTCCCCCAATGAAGAAGAGGACGCAGTATGCCCAGAAAATGTTTCCGTTCTTGAAGAAATCAAGGGCGACCGTTGCGATCAGGAACCAGATCATCGTGACGGCATTCAAGACAGCCGAGCGTCGGCCGAAAAACGTGGCACGGATGTCCTCCGGAATCACGTCGGCCATCCAGCGCCACCACCCGGATGTACCCAGGTTTGCAAAAAGCCAGCTCACCGCGAGGGCCAGCAGGATGGCCTGTGCACCGATGATCCGATTCCCCCCCCGTGCGACGGCGAGAGCCACCGCCGCCGGGACGAATCCCAAGATGCGGTGGATCGTCGTTACCGCAACCCAGAATGGCTTCACCTGCCGCAGACGGCCGAACACGATGATCGAGAGAAGATTCAGCACAGAGGCAAGCTGCGTGACCGCAACGAGGAGCCCGAGCATCGCCGAGGAGGCGCCCAGCTGGTTCTTGAAGAATACGTTCATGATCGTGCCGGGGGCCACGACAGTTGCGAAGAGCGTGCCGCCGCATCCCAGCAAGATATTGAGGTTCATCGCGCGTCTGGCCTGCGCGGGACTCAAGGACTTGGGCTGTTCCACGTTGTTTCGTTACTTCCCTGAAGCCGTCATCTGTTCGAGCTCGCTCACCCGACGGGCGAGATCGGCATCCCGCGGCGAAAGCGCCGCGGCGTGTCGCGCGTATTCGAGCGCCTTGCGGTAGTCCTGACTTGCCGTCAGCGCCTCCACCAGGGCCAAAAGCGCCGGAAGGGAATCGGGATCCTCGCGCACGGCGGAACGCAGATCGCGAACAGGATCCGTGGAACCGGCGATAGAACGGATGTAGTACAGCTCCGCACGCTGCGAGGCGCTGTTCGCGTCCGCGAGGGCAGCATCGACCACCGGGATGGCGGTGGATCCCTGGCCTTGCGACACGAGCGAACGCGCTTCCAGGATCATCGCCGCCGCCCCTGGCGCGGCTGCTTCCAGCGCCCGGGCAAGCGTGAGGGCGCGCGCGTGGTCGGCTGTCGCCGTTGCGGCTTGCCAGGCATCCCCGAGCTCCTGAGGACCTTTCGCCGAATCGGGAAGTGTGTCGAACCATCGCAGGGCGTCGCTCCATTGCTCCCGCGTCACCGCGAGGTGCTCGAGGAGGGCGAGGGTCGAAGGTCGCCCGGGCGCGAGGGCGATCGCCTGTTCCAGTGCGGATTCGGCATCCGCCTCAGCGCCGGTTTCCATGAGTATCCGTCCCGCAAGCTCAGGGAAGCCGGCATCCTTGGGAAATCGCTTCTGGGCATCGGCGAGCAGCGCGAGTGCTTGTTTCTGATCCTCTTGCCTCTCGTACGCCAACCGCGCACGCGCCAGCAGCGCCTCGGCCATGTCGGGTTGAAGCTTTGTGAGGACGTCGAGGATACGCACGGCCTGGTACCAGTCCCCTTGCGCTTCCAGCGCGCGCGCGCGCAAGAGAGCGAAGGTCGGATCATCCGGAGTGGCAAGGAGACCCTGCGCCGCCGCATCGGCGGCAAGCTCGGGCTTGCCACCGGCAAGTGAGGCGCGCGCCGTGGCCTCCAACCGATCAGGCTCGGCCGGCAGGAGACTTGCCAGATAGAGGAGACGCGACAGCTCCCCAGGAGCCGCGCCCGTTTCAATGCTGAGCGCCACCAGTGCCCGCGCGGCCGGATAGAATGTCGAGCCGCGGCGCAATGCTTCATTGTACTGGGCGCGTGCGGCGGCCAGATCTCCGTTCCTTTCCGACAGAATACCTTCCAAATAGGGCGGCAAAACCGAGGTGTCGTTCAGGGCGTCCGCCGCCCCAAGCGCTGTGGCCAATGACGCCGGATCATCGATGGGAGAATCGCCATGAAGAAGTGCGAGACCCGGGATCACCTTCGCAAGGAAATCGCTGGGCGCCGTGGTGCTCTGTGGGCCGAAGGGAGCGGTATCAGCAGGGAAAGGGCTGTCCAGGCTGGGGTAGAGTTGAATGAACAGCGCGTTGCCGAGGACGATGAGCGGACCGCAATCGGGAATGCCGGCCGCATCGGGGGTCGCCAGCAGCTGCGCGGCGGCCTGCAATGATTCCCGCGTGCCTTGCTCGATAGAGGCAAGTGCCTTGGCGCGCAACGGGACGGCCCGCAACGCACGCACGTCGACGACTTGATCGGTGGCGGTGAGTGGCTTATGCGGTGCTGGTGTCGTTGCGCATCCCGTCAGCGTGAGCGCAGCGAGAAGCGCCGATACAGCACCCCGTTTCACCGGCCCCCCTCCGGACTTTTCACCTTCTCGATCATCGGACCCAATGGGACGGTGACCATATAATAGTCATTCGATGCGTTCCACAGCGTGAACCCCGATCCCGCCCCTTCCAGCGAGCCCTGGACCTGGTTGAGGAGGTACGTCGAGTATGTTGCCGGGGGGAAGTTCAGCTCACCGCCGATTCGGAATGCCTGAACGTAAGGTCGAATGATGCTGCGGCCTTCAACAATGTACGCGGAGCGCTTCGTTCCCTCGTCGTAGATGTACTTGGCCCGGGGCAGATACTCCATGGTGCCGAGGAAATCCCGCGGGAAGTGCGAGGGATAGAACATGGGCTGGATGACATCGACGTAGCGCGAATACATCTCGATGTTCTGAGCAACCCAATTGGAGATGCGCGCCCAGCCGCAATACCCATACACGTCGGTGGAAATGGGCATTGTGAGATTCTCGCGCGCCTTTGCCAGAAACGATTCGAGGGCTTCCATCTTGCCCATGCCGGGTTTGCGGAAGCGCCACGTGATGCCACCGATGTCCCCGTCGGAGGGAAAGCGAATGTAGTCGAACTGCACCTCGTCCACGCCGTGGTCCTGGAGCTCCTTGGCAATGGCGATGTTGTAGTCCCAGACATGCTCGGAATAAGGATCGACCCAGTATTCGCCCTGCGTGTACGTTTCCTCGCCGGTCTGGTCATCCACGTTTTTCTTCAGATAACGCCAGGGCCCCTTGATGGACTTGTCCCAGGCCGCATAGGCGTAGGATTCCGAATTGTACAGCTGCTTGTCACGGAACACGACGATACGGCCGATGAGGTACAACCCGTTGTCGTGTGCGGTCTTTACGAGTTCGTCGATCTTGAAGCGCTTCTGCACGGCCCCGATTCGAATCGGATCCGGCAGACTCGTGTCATAGGTGAGATAGCCGTTGTCGTCCTTGAAATCTACGACGATGCTGTTGAGGCCTTGCGTCTTCAGAAAATCCAGATGGTTCTGAAGCCTCTTCCCACTCGCCCAGAACGAAGACACGTAGATGCCGTATTTGTCGGAGGCGCGGGCCAGCCGTTCCGCCTTTTCTGGAGACAGGGCGACCTGATCCTGGATTCGCTCGATCATCTTCCAGGTACCGACACCCACGGAATAAGACCACCGGGCGTCATCCGTGCGGGCCTCTAAGAACCACCCCTCTTCCGGTGCGTGGCGATTGAAGCCGATGGCACGGATGGGGGACGAGGCCGTGTCGGGCGGCAGCTCGATGTGATCCACGGTCGTGGCGCCCCTGCGGTAAGCGAAAAGTCCTTTGCCGAACCCGAGACTGAACCAGATCCTGTCCACTGCCACCGGGTCATAGGCCAGGGAGGATATCTCCTCGTAGTTGCCGCCGCCCAATTTCAGAGGTGTGAGGGGTTCCGAGAGGGAAACCCACGTTTTGCCTCCGTCCTTGGATTCGAAGAAACCGTGGAACGAAGTTCCAACGGCCATGGTCTGGGGATTGTTCGGCGCAAGGGCGACGCACGTCAGCTGATCGTTGGCACGGATGGGATCCTTCAGATCGATCTTCTGCCAGGTCAGGCCCGCGTCATTGGAAAGGTAGACGGTATCGAGGGTCGAGATCGCGACGTGATCCGGATTGGCGATGTCCACGGAGAGACCGGTAACGATGGATGGCATCTCCTGCGTGAAGGGATACACGCTACGGGTCGGCAGCCCCTGATTCCGTTCCGTCCACGTGGCACCGCCATCGCTGGAAACGAGAATCCCTTCATCCCGCGAGACTCGCCAAATGGCGGTGGAAGTCGTTCGAAAGATCCGGTCCGGCGCGTAACGGGATTCAAGCGGAGCCACTACCGCCGGCTTCGGCGTCGTTGTCGGGGCCGCGCCCTCTTCCGCGCTCAAAATGGTGACGATGCCCGCAGATGACAGAAATATCACGGACACGGCGATGATGAGAAGGCGCCGCTTGTTCATACCTTACTACTCGGTCGGCGCATGGTGAAAAATGAAGCAATCAAGAGGAGCCCCAGGATCACGAAGATCATTGGCCACCACTGCCGTACGAATGCGGCGAATCCGCCTTCAGTGTGGTGCAGGCTGAAGGGGAAGAACACCAAAGAAAGGCAGGAGATGAACAGCGCCGGGATGACAATGGCCGTCCGCGCCGCTCCGCGGCGGCGAAAACCATACGGCACCAGGGAGATGCCCGTTACGAGCATGAATGCCGGCCAGATGCGGGCGATATTCTGGCTGGCAAGCACGGTGTTCATGAGGAGCATCGTGATTCCGCCCAGCGTGCAGATCATGCCGGGTATGAGCCAACGATCGGAGCGTCCGCGCGGCCAGGCCAGATAGAGAAACACGAGTCCCAGGACGATGAAGCCGACGGGCCAGAGCCGCCCCGGCTGGGGCAGATAATTGAAGTTCCACAACAAGAGGAGGCCCCCGGCTATGGCGACAAAGACCCCTGCCACGAGGAGCTTGTTCGGATACCGGGGCGCCGCGCGCTTCTTCATACACTCATGCCGGCGATGATGCGCGTGGCGAATTCCGAAGTTGAAACTTTCGTGGCGCCCTCCATGAGCCGTGCAAAATCGTACGTAACGGTTTTGGCGGCGATTGCTTTTGTAAGGGCCTTCTCGATCAGGGCCGCCGCTTCGCTCCATCCCATATAGTCGAGCATCATTCCGCCTGAGAGGATCACGGATGAGGGGTTTGCCATATCCTTGTCGGCGTACTTCGGTGCCGTTCCGTGCGTGGCCTCGAAAAGGGCGTGACCGGTGACATAGTTGATGTTCGCCCCCGGCGCAATCCCGATGCCGCCCACCTGCGCTGCCAGCGCGTCGGATATGTAGTCGCCGTTGAGGTTCGTCGTGGCGATCACGTCGAACTCGGAAGGGCGGCTCAAGATTTGCTGAAGGAAATTGTCGGCGATGGCGTCCTTCACCAGTATCTTGCCCGGCGGGACCGGAACGGGATCGCCCGATTCGGGCTGCGTGAAGATGACATCGGCGAACTCGCTGCGCGCAAGGGCATAGCCCCACTCGCGAAACGCCCCTTCGGTGAATTTCTGGATATTCCCCTTGTGTACCAGCGTGACGCTCTTGCGTTTATGATCCACGGCATATTTCAGAGCGGCCCGCACGAGCCGCTCGGAGCCCATGCGGCTCACCGGCTTCAATCCCAAACCGGCATCGGCACGGATTTTCCAGCCGAATCGCTCGTTGAGGAATGCGGCGAGCTCGCGCGCTTGAGGCGTGCCTTCCTTGAGCTCGTAGCCGGCGTACACGTCTTCGGTGTTTTCGCGGAATACCACCATGTCCACCTGCTCGGGGTGCAGGACGGGCGAGGGAACCCCCGGGTACCAGCGAACGGGGCGCAGACACACGTAGAGGTCGAGATTCTGCCGCAGGGTGACATTGAGGCTGCGAATCCCGCCGCCCACTGGTGTTGTGAGCGGACCCTTGATGCCCACCAGATGGGTGCGGAACGCTTCCTCCGTTTCCGGGGGAAGCCAGTTCCCTGTCTCCTTGAACGCCTTTTCTCCGGCAAGCACGGGGACCCATTCGATCTTCCGTGCCCCGTGATACGCCTTGCGCACCGCCTCGTCGAAAACGCGCTGGGAAGCGCGCCAAATGTCCGGTCCCGTACCGTCGCCCTCGATATAGGGAAGGAGCGGATTGTCGGGAACGGACAGCCCTGCCTGTGTTTTGGTGATTTTTGCAGCCATATCTGTGTCTCAATAATACTAACAGAAGCGCTCTGCCTTGCCAACTATTGCCGTTCCTGCTACTATCCCCCGACAGAAATGGCAGGACGACTTCTCGCACGCATCGCTTTTGGCGCGGCACTCGCCGCCATTCTTGTCGGGTGCGGGGCATCCGATCAACGCTACTATCTGGGCGCCTTCGAGCAGAATCAGGAATTGCGCGAGCTTTTCCGCCTGTACGACAAGGAAAAGGTTCAAGAAAACCGCTTTGTCCTCATAACACAGATCGCCTCGGGCTTGGCAACGGCGGGTCGCGTGGATCGCGAGATCCTTTTCCTCACCGGTCACGTCGAACAGAGCCCCGCCGACATCTACAACGGATACTATCTGCTCCTTGTCGCCGACGCATACCGCGACATGAACGCAGCGCCGCTTGCGATTCACTACTACCGCCGCATCCTGAACAACTACGGGGATCTCCTCGTGCGCGGAATCTCCATCCATCTCCAGTGTCTGCAGGAGCTTATCGCCATCGAGACCGATCCCGAGGAGCGCATCGACGAATACAAACAGCTCTTCTCGCGCTTCCCCGAACAGAGCCCGGGCATCAACTGGTACAACATGGCCAAGAGTTACGAGCAGGTCGGCGAGTGGGAACAGGCCATGCAGGCCTATCAGAAGTATATCGGCTCGGCGGACTCGAACATCACCGGGGATACCACGACGCTCCGCGATGCCACGGAGAAAGTGAACTTCTACAACTCGACCGACCGCTCCTGGCTCGTGCCGGATCTAGACACCCTTGTGGCCGCCGTCAAGGACGCTCTTGCCACGAAAAACGTGGCGAAACTGCGTAAGTACGAGGCAAAGGTGAATTTTTTCCAGGAGCCGTGGGATCAGTCCCAGATCGGGCAAGACGAGACGGTGAACTACGACATCACGAACTATCTGTCCTCCTCGAACGTTTCACTGGACGATCACTACGACTTGGAGGCAAGCGGTCAGGCAGCCACCCTGCGCACCACGGGATGGAATTTCAGACCTGCAACCTGGTACCTGTACTTCCGTCAGGTGGAGTTCCCAGAAAATCCTGACATCAACATGCAGTGGGAATGGGCTGGCGTCTACTTCGGCGAAAAGCTCTAGCGGCGTTGGTCGTGATGACCGCCGTCTCCCCGACGCTCCACGCCGGGGAGATCGTCGTGCCGGCCGCTGCCGAAACCACGGAAGCGCCTTCCGCTGACGGCCCATTGCCCGCCCTCCAGGGCATCGAGGCGGCCGAGATGTATTCGCTGCCGATTCCTGACGAAGATATCATTGGGCGCTACGTGGCAGGGCTCGTGGGCGGGCGACTCGATTGGCTGCAGGCAGTGCTGGATAGAAGCCGCGCGTATCGTGCTTTGATAGAAGGAGAGCTTCAAGACCGCAACATGCCGCCCGAGCTCGCCTTTCTGCCGGCGGTCGAGTCGGGCTTTCAGCCCCGTGCGGTTTCCCCGCGCGGCGCAACCGGGCTCTGGCAGCTCATGCGCAACACCGCCGAACCGTACGGACTGCGCATGGACCTCTGGCTCGATGAACGGCGCGATCCCTGGCGCGCCACCGAGGCATCCATTGCAAAGCTGGCCGAGAATGAGCGGATATTCGGGGATTGGTATCTCGCCCTTGCGGCGTACAATTGCGGCGTCGGGAAGCTGTCGGGAATTCTCCGACGCTCTCCCGGTAATGATTTCTGGGCTTTGAGGAGGAAGGGAGTGCTCCCCGCGGAAACGGCGGCTTTCGTGCCCCAGTTTCTCGCCCTGACCAGGATACTCAGCCACCCCGGCCGTTACGGACTTTCCCTCAATTGGGACGCCCCGCCGACCTGGGAGCTCGTGCCGTTGGATCGTTGCGTGGACCTGCGCATCCTGTCCCGTGTCGCGAATGTCCCCCTCGATGCCCTCACGGTCGGGAACCCGGGCCTGAACTTTCTGGTCACCCCCCCCGGCTCGTACGGGTACCAGCTGAAGGTTCCCGCGGAAGACGTCGGAGCGGTGACGGAGGCACTCCAAGACCCTACTCTTCCCCTTCTGGAGTTCCGCGTCCATGTCGTTGTCGCGGGAGATACGCTTTCGGAAATGGCGAAGAGCTACGGAGTAACCGTGGCCATGATTCAGGAGTTCAATCCAACCGTTCGGGAACGGGCGTTGCGGATCGGGGCAAAAATCCTTGTGCCCAAGGTCACAGTCGGGAGCAAGTCATGAAAAAACTCCGTCGGATGAGCGTGATTTTCCTTCTAGCCGCCGCGCCGGCTCTCATGGCCGTGGGTCCGACACCGATCGTGACGGAACCCGGCTACACGGTGACCGGCACCGTGGATTGGAAATCGGCGACCCTCTCCGTTCAAGTGGCGCATCAATTGGACGCTTCCACCCCGTCTTTGGTCCGCGCCAAAAGCGACGCGGAGACGGACATCGACGCACGCGTGCCCGATTTTCTTTCCCGTGCTCTTTCTGTGGTCACCGTGGATTCATCGCATACGTTTGCCGATGTCCTGGGCTCGAATGCGTCTCTCTATGCGAAGGTGAACGACCTCGCCGCGGCGGCCCCGCGTGCGGAAGTCTCCCTGTCCGCCGATTTCTCCACCCTGAACGTGCGGTATGCAATTCCGTTGTTCGGCGACCAGGGGATCGCCACCCCATTGCTTCCCGCCGTTGCTGCCCCGCCGCGCCGCCGCCTCGGGGACGTCGTTACACGGGCCTATACCGGTCTGCTCATTTTCGCCCAAGGTCCGCTGCCGGAGATCGGGACCACGCGGATGGTCGCGGCGCAGCCGGCCCTCTTCCCGCGGATTTGGGACGAGCAGATGAATCTCGTACTGGACAAGGGCATGTGCAATCCCGCGTCCCTGGCGCGTTGGGGGATGGTGGGGTATGCGCAAGACATCGATGACCCGGCCGCGGCCCTGCGCGTCGGCGCCGCGCCCCTGCGTCTGGTCGCGCGGGCCGTTTTCGGTGAGAAGGGGACGGACCTCGTCATCTCGACCGACGGGGCGCGCCAGCTTCTCACACGGGAGCAGAATATCGACATTCTGCGCGAAGGCAGGATCTGCGTCGTCTACGATTCGGTGGGCGCTTCCGCGGAAACCGCCAGCGGCACGCCCACGGCGCAAAGCCCGTAGGGGCTATTCGCCCACCATCATGCGAGCCATGACCAGCGCGTCACCGAGGAGATTGTCCAAGAGACAGTACTCGTTGGGCTGATGCGCCGACTCGTCCACGCGGCTCCAGACCGCGGTGGGGATGCCCTTCTTGCGCAGAAAAGCGCCCACTGTCCCGCCGCCTATTCCCACGGTCACCCCATCCACGCCATAGACCAGTTTTACTGCTTTTTTCAGGGTTGCAATGAACGGCGCGTTTGCGGGGGTAGGAGGCGAGGAGGCCCGCTGGACTTCTTCGACGTCAACGGTCACGCCGAATCTCTTCTCGATGGCATCGCACATACCCCGAATGACCCCCATGACCTCGTCCAGATTCTCGCGCGGGAGCACCCGACAGTCGAGATAGAAAACATCGTCGCCGGGAAGCGTGTTCACGTTCGGAACGTTCGCCTCTTTTTTGGTGGGGGTGAATGTGGAAACGGGAGGATCGAAGAGGGGATCGGAGGCGGGGTAGCGCGGTCGGAGTCCGACGAGCTCCGTAACGAGATGGGAGCCCGCCTCGAAAGCGTTGATACCCTTCTGAGGCGTGGAAGCGTGGCACTGTTTTCCGTGAACCCGGAACTTGAGCCAGAGGATGCTCTTTTCGGCAACTTCGATCTGGGAGCCGTCGGCGTTCCCGCCGTCCGGAACGAGGGCGACATCCTCGGCCTTGAATAGATCGGTATGCTCGGCCAGGTAGGCGACGCCCAGGTCGGACCCGGTCTCTTCGTCGGAAACAAAGAGGAGCTTCACCGTGCGCGCGGGGGACAGTCCCGCTTCCTTCATGGCCAGCGCTGCGACAATCGAGGAGACCATACCCTGTTGGTTGTCCTCCACACCGCGTCCGATGATGCGGTCACCATTCACCACGAGGGTGTAGGGATCCGAGCTCCACAGCGAGCCCTCGCCGGGCGGCACGATATCCATATGAGACATGATCCAGAAAGCGCCGTCACGCGATTTGCCGGGAATGGTCACCAGAAGATTCGGCCGCTCACCTCCGGGTACGCGCGGATCTGGGGCGGGATGACGCTCGACAGGGGACAGCCCGTGATCCGCCAGCCATGCGGCGAGCACACGCGCCTTTTCCGCTTCGCCCGTGCCGCCGTTCTGCGGGCCCAAAGCGGGCACGGCGGTGAGCGCCCTCTGCAGGTCGATGGCCAAACCCCTTTTTTCCGCAATGATTTTTCGAAGCGTCTCCAGAGTGTCCATTCCCTGCCTCCTCGCTGCTGTATACGGTTTTTTCGGGGCGAGGACAAGAGCGTCGGTCGGGCAAGGCTGCCTGCAATCGCGCGCCCACTTGCAAAAATCGTTCCACCGCAACAGTATGAGGGCTATGGCGCGCAGTAACTCCCTTGTTGGCACCCCTCCGAACGGCCGCAAACAGCGAAGAACGCTTCTCGGCCTCCTCGCGCTCCTTTCCGGTTTTGCACTCGCCTCGTGCGGGCCCCATGCCTTCGAGTACGGCGTGGTCCTCTGGGGAGAAACGACGGGATCGCCACGATCCGGCGCTGTCGTCTCCGTGATGCAGGATCCATCGATTAATGACACTGCTCTCATCACGGTGGAAGGCGATCGCACGCCGCGGGAGTATGCGCCGGGCCGTATCCGCATGTTCAGGACGAGAGCCGAGGCACGATCTTTCGCCGCCGCTTATACACCGAGTGTCACGTTGTGGGCGGTCGTTGTGAAAGAAGACAACCCGCCGCTTCCCATTCGCGCCACCCCGACACCAGATGGAAAAGTCGTCTACAAGCTCCAGTACAAACAGCTAGTGAAAGTCGTGAGCAGGACGGCCGACCAGACGACGGTGAAGCCGTACACCGACTATTGGTACGAGCTGGCCACCGCGGACGGCTCCACGGGCTGGTGCTTCGGGCATTTCCTGCGTACGTTCACCGCCGATGCGGATCCCACGGTGGAGCAGAAACGCATCTTGAGCCAGGATGAGACGCTCGCCGCGATCATGGGAACCACGTGGCGCCCGGGGTGGTTCCTGGACCAGGTTTCAAAAGGCGCCATTGACTTGAGCATGTTCCGCGAGGACGTGGGCCTGTTTTCCAGTCCCGCCGAGCACCTCATGAAGCTCGTTCTGCCGCTGTCCACGTTCGAATTCCACTATACCGGGGAGCCCAAGAAGGTGGGAGCCACCTCGTACACCTTTCCCGGAACGGATTTGCGGATCGATGTTCTCGATCCCGACGCGCAGAAGATCAATGTGACCTACCTGTACAAGAACCAGCCAAAAACGGATCTCTACGTCGCCATGACCGACGATGTGGCACAGATCATCGCGGATGAACAAAAGCGGCGCGATGATATTTATGCCGGACTGGAGAAGAATGGGACCACCCTCACGAGCACGGCGTACGGCACCATCCGTCTTCAGGATGGCATGCGATTCACCTGGGCGGGGTTCGATAAGCTCGTGCCCTCCCTGATCGGCGCCGATGCCAAAGGCGGAGGCACGGTGGATTTCACCCTTCATGTCATCAAAGGGCTCACGGCGGATTACGACGGAGTCATCACCTTCCTCTTCGACGAATACCCCGCCGCGGGAGTGAGCTTTCTCTACAAGATCGTGGACAACGGTATCCGTCTCACCTCTCTCGCGCGTGACAGCATCCAGGATTTGTTCGTCACGCATCCGAGCTATTCGCCCGTGGTGATCTTTTTCACCCAGTCACTGTAGACCCCGATGCCGCTCGTCAGTCTTTCCGGTGTCTCCGTCTCCTTCGGGGACCGCACAATCCTTGACTCGGTAAACCTCACCGTCGCCACCGGTAATCGGATAGCATTGGTCGGGCCCAATGGGAGCGGCAAATCGACCCTCATGCGCATCATTGCAGGGTGGACGCCACCGGATACCGGAGCGGTCGTCCCCGAGCGCGACACGCGCATCGCTTACGTCCCGCAGTCGGGGGCGGTGCACGCCTCGGCGAGCCTTCGCGAGGAAGCGGAAAAGGCCTTCGGTCGCGGTGCGGCGTTGGTGACGGAGATCACGGCCCTCGAGGAGCGTTTGGCGGCCTTGTCTCCCGAATCACCCGAGGCCGATTCTCTGCTCTGGAAGCATCACGCGCTCCAGGAGAAGCTTGAAGCCAGCGGCTATCATGCCCGCAACGAGGCCATGGACAGGGTGCTCACGGGCCTGGGCTTTTCGCGGCGGGATTTCGACGCGCCCTGCTCATCCTTCTCAGCGGGCTGGCAGATGCGCATCGCCCTGGCGCGCGCAATCCTGGAGGTTCCCGACATCCTTCTGCTGGACGAGCCGACCAACTACCTGGACATCGAAGCCCGCACGTGGCTCGAGGAACTGCTCAGCGATTTCCCGGGCGGGCTCCTGCTCGTATCCCACGACCGCTATTTTCT
>Ga0265316_10002689_pt1 | contig 18302 bp, 16 predicted proteins | sample 4522metaG_FD_202092 | JGI IMG/M metagenome (GOLD analysis project Ga0265316, IMG submission 202092) | Rhizosphere microbial communities from Carex aquatilis grown in University of Washington, Seatle, WA, United States - 4-5-22 metaG | ecosystem: Host-associated > Plants > Roots > Rhizosphere >... | reverse complement strand
CAGCGAAGCGCCGGAGGCCTTCACGTAGAGCCGAGATTGATTCTTGAACGAAGTATTGCCGCCGCCCGCGAGGACCCACTCGGGGTCGCTCCCGTAGCGCCGCGACAGGGCGACGAGGGCGGAGAGGTCGGCCATCGCTAGATCCTCTTCGCGAGCGTATCGCGCTCGTAATCGTGAACCGAGGATATGAAGCCGGAGTCGATGGCGGCGCCCGAGCGGCGGCAGTACTCGTCCCATACCGCCGCCCAGGGCAGGCACTTCGCCTCCTCGAGGAGGGCCAGCCTGGCGAAGCCGTCGCCCAATGCGTCGGCACCGAGCAATGCCGCGCGCGGTTCGAGGAATGCCGCGAGCAGGGCCTTGCGCGTCGAGCGCGCGCCGATGGACCAGGCGCCCACCCGGTTGATGGAGCCGTCGAAGTAGTCGAGGCCGACGCGCACGCGGCCGCGTCCGTCAGGACGCGCGAGCTCCCCTGAGCGCACGAGCTCGCGACAGAGATCGCCGAGATCGTCGGTCAGCGCGACGACGTGGTCCGAGTCCCAGCGCACGCCGCGGCTCACGTGGAGGAGGACGCCCGGCACGAAGGGCAGGACCGAGGAGAGCTTGTCCGCCACGCTCTCGGTCGGGTGGTAGTGCCCCATGTCGAGGGTCACGAAGATGCGCCGCGTAGCCGCGTAGCCGAGGTAGAGCTCGTGCGAGCCCACGACGAAGGACTCGGAGCCGATGCCGAAGAGCTTGCCTTCGACCGAATCCTCGAGCCGGGAAGCGGGGAATTTCTCCTCGAACGAGGCGTCGAGCGACTCTATGAGCCTCTGCCGGTAGCCGGCGCGGTCCACCGGGCTGTCCTTAGCCCCGTCGGGCACCCAGAGGTTGACCGTGCAGGCCCCGCCCTGGGCGGCGCCCATCTCGGCGCCGATGCGGCGGCAGCGCTTCGCGTGCTCGATCCAGAAGGCGCGAACCTTCGGATCCCTATGCGCGAGCGTGTAGCCCTCGGCCGCCAGGGGATGGGAGAAGAAAGTCCCGTTGAAGTCGAGCCTGACGCCCTTAGCCTTGGCCCAATCGATCCAAGCCTTGAAGTGCGAGGCCTCGATGGCGTCCCGGTCCACTCGTCTGCCGCCGAACTCGCCGTAGATCGCGTGGAGATTGACCCGCTTCGCGCCGGGCACGAGGGAGAAGACCTGCTCGAGGTCGGCGCGAAGCTCGCCTATCGTCCGCGCCTTTCCCGGATAATTACCCGTAACCTGTATGCCGCCGCCCTCGAGCGAAGCTCCCGCCTTCTCGAAGCCGCCGACGTCGTCGCCCTGCCAGCAGTGGATCGAAAGGGGCACGGCGTCGGCCGCCTTCATCGCGGCCTCTGCGTCGACCCCGAGCTCCCCGTAGCGCTCGGCCGCCAGCGCGAATGCTTCCCCTATTCGTTTATCGGACATGATTTTCTCCTCTTCCTACCGAGCCGTCGACCAGGCGCTATCGAGACAACCTTCGCCGCCGCGCTGATTCTACCGTCCTGGGCAGGAGTATGGCGACGATGAGCAGGGCGCCGGTGATGATGTTCATGACCTTGCCCGGCACGTTGAGCACGCCCATGCCGAATTTCATGAAGCCGAGGAGGAAGATGGCGACGATGACGCCCAGGACGTTGCCCTTGCCTCCCGTAATGGCGACGCCGCCCAGCACGCAGGTCGTGATGATATCGAGCTCCCATCCCGAGGCGATGTTGGGCCGCGTCGATCCGATACGGGAGGTGAGGAGTATAGCCGCGATGCCCGAGCAGAGCCCGGTCGCGGCGAACACGGCGAGGCGCACGCGCTCGACCGGGACGCAGGAAAAACGGGCCGCGGTCTTGCTGTTGCCTATGGCGACCGTGTAGCGGCCGACTACCGTGGAGTTGCGCAGGACCGCGGCTATGATCGCGATGGCCGCGAAGACCAGCAGCTGCCAGGGCACGAGACCGGCGATCGCGTAGCCCTGGCCCAGGGAACCGAAATCCTCCGGATACTTCGTGAAGGCCTTGTCCCCGAGGACCGCGTTCGAGATGCCGCGGTAGAGGGACATAGTGCCGAGCGTCACGGCTATCGCGGGGATGTCGAAGCGCGTGATGATGAGGCCGTTGACCAGTCCGGCCAGGAGGCCGACCCCGAGCCCTATGAGGATGAGGACCGGAGTGGGGGCCCCGCCCGCCCCCGCCATTCCCATGAACAGGGAGGAGAGGGCTATGATCGAGGCCACCGAGATGTCGATGTCCCCGAGGATGATCACGAAGATCATCGGCATGGCGATGATCGCCTTCTCCGTGAAGTTCAGGGTCGCGTCGAAGAGGTTGGCGGGATCGAGGAATACCTTCGACAGGAGCGAATTCACGACCATGACGGCCGCGAGGAATATGAAGAGAAGGGACTCCCAGGTGAGGAGGAATCCGGTCACCGCCCTGCCGATGCTCTTCTCCCGCTTGATGATCCGCGATCCCTCGGCGCCGCTCATATTTTCCTCCGAGCAATCAGCTTCATCTGGGTCTTCCGGTCTATGAGGGTGTTGGACACGATCGCGACGAGTATGACCACTCCCTGTATGGCCATTTGGAAAAACGGCGATATGTGGACCACGGTCAAGGCGTTGTTGATCACGCCGAAGAAGAGGGCGCCGATCACGACGCCGACCACGGTGCCCGAGCCTCCCACGAAGCTTACGCCGCCCAGGACGCAGGCGGCCACCGTCTGCATGTGGAATTCCGCGGCGGTCTCGCTGTGCGCGTTGCCGTAGCGAGCCACCCACAACACGCCGACGATGCCGGCGAGGATGCCCGAGAGGGTCATGACGATCATCTCCACCTTGCGCTCCCGCACCCCGGCGAAGAGGGCCGCGGTCTTGTTGCCGCCGAAGGCGTAGACTTCGCGCCCGGACGAAGTGTAGCGCATGAAGACCCAGGCCAGGAGTATAACCCCTATCGTGATCCATACCATGCTCGTGAGGCCGAGCATGGGCGTGCTCGGCAGGGCCAGGTAGCCCGGGGTCATGTCGCGCGAGAGCACCCATGCGCCCTTGCTGAAGACGTAGACGAAGCCGCGGTAGATGCTCATGGTCGCGATGGTCGCGATCATCGGGGGCAGGGCGCCGAAGGCCACGAGGAAGCCGTTGATGGAGCCGAGGCCCGCTCCTATCGCGGCGCCTATGGGCAGCATGAGCCAGGCGGGAATGCCGGGATTGTATTGATTGATCAAGGCGGTGACCATGCCCGTAAAGGCCATCGTCGCGGCCACGGAAAGGTCTATGCCGCCGATCAGGATCACGAGGAACTGGCCGAGCGAGACGATGAGGAGGGCGCAGGTGTCGTTGAGTATGCTGTTGAGGTTTCCGGGCCTGAGGAAGGTCGAGGAACGGAGCGTCACGAGGAGCATGAGGGCGACGAGCGACAGGAAAAGCGTCGTCTCCCTGCGCTTGAGGATGCGCTTCATTTTCTGGCCCTCCCGTCTGCGCCGGTGGCGGCGCCGGTAGCGGCGCGCATGATCGTCGCCTCGTCGGCCGCCTTGCGGTCGATCACCGCCGCGACCCGGCCCTCGTACATGACCAGGATCCTGTCGCTCATGCCGAGGATCTCGGGGAGTTCAGAGGAGATCATTATTATCGAGATCCCCTCGGCCGCGAGCTTGGCCATGAAGGCGTGCACGGCGGCCTTCGTGCCCACGTCGATGCCCTTCGTGGGCTCGTCGAGGATGAGGATCGAGGGCTTCGTGGCCAGCCATTTCGCGAGCACGACTTTCTGCTGGTTGCCGCCGGAGAGGGTCTTGGCTTCGTCGCCCCATCCTCCGGCCTTGATCTCCATGCGCGTCCCGTAGGTGCGCGTGATCTCCCGCTCCGCCGCCCGGTCGAGGAAGGAAGCCTTGGACAGGGAACTCACTTGCGGCAGGGTGATGTTGTCCCCGATGCCCATGTCGAGGATGACGCCCTGGCTCTGGCGGTCCTCCGGAACGTGGGCGAAGCCGAGCTCGAGGGCGTCGCGGGGACCGGATATCCTGACCTCTTTTCCCCTGAGGACGACGCGCCCCGAATCCTTGGGCTCGAGGCCGAGCATGGAGAGGATCACGTCGGTCCTGCCGGAGCCGACGAGGCCGAACATGCCCAGTATCTCGCCTTGCCGCAGGTTGAAGGAGATGTCCCTGTAGAAGCCGGCGCGGGAGAAACCCTCTACCGAGAGGATCTCCTTCCCGGGCTTGGAGTCGCGCGCGGGGAAGAGCTGCGAGAGATCGCGGCCCACCATCATGTGGACGATGGAGTCGACGGTCTCGCCCCGTATCTTCCCCTCGCCGACGTAGGCGCCGTCGCGGAGGACCGTATAGTAATCGGCGATCTCGAAGATCTCGTCGAATTTATGCGAGATGAAGAGGATGGCCTTTCCCTCGGCCCGGAGCGCTCGGATGATCTTGAAGAGATCCTCCGTCTCGCGCAGGGAGAGGGCGCTCGTCGGCTCATCCATGATGACGATGGACGCGTCCTCCGAGAGGGCCCGGGCTATGCCGACGAGGTGGCGCTGGGCCACCGAGAGCTCGCGGACGAGGCTGTCGGGCGAGACGTCGAGCTCCACGCGCTCGAGGAGGGCGCTGGCGCGCTCGCGCATCGAGCGCCAGTCGAGTAAGGCGGCGCGCCCCCGCCGGAAGTGCCCCGAGAAGATGTTCTCGGTGACGGTGAGATCGGGAAACATGGACGCTTCCTGGTGGATGGCGGCGATGCCGGCCTTCCTCGCGTCCACGGGGTTGTGGAATTCCATCTTCTCGCCGCCGAGGCTGATCGTGCCCGAGTTCGGCCTGTGCACTCCGGTCAGGATCTTGACGAGAGTCGACTTGCCCGCGCCGTTCTCGCCTATGAGCGCGTGGACCTCGCCGGTCCGCATCGTGAAATCGATGCCTTCTAGCGCCTTGATGCCGGGGAAGTTCTTGCCTATCCCCCGCATCTCGAGAATGGTCTGTCCCACTGCCCCCTCCTGAATACCGCGGGACAGGTCCGCGCGGAAAGCTCCGCGCGTCCCGTCCCGCATCGTCCGAGATTACGCTACGCTTAGAAGATCTTGGAGAATTTCTCGACGTTGTCCTTGTTGAACACGAAGGGCAGGCCCATGACCGCGGAGCCGTTGGCGCCGATCTTGATGTCGCCCATGCGGCCGGCCTTGGCGACGTCGCCCTGCTTGCCGGTGATCTGCTTCTTGATGAGGTCGAAGGTGATGTAGGTGGCTGTGTAGCCGAGATCGACGGGGTTCCACAGCGCGAACTGCTTGCAGGCGCCGTTGTCGACGTAGGCCTTCATCTCCGAGGGCAGGCCGAGGCCGACGAGCTGGACCTTGCCGATGAGGCCCTTGTCGGTGATGGCCTTGCCGGCGGCCGCGACGCCGACCGTGGTCGGGGCGATGATGCCCTTGAGGTTGGGATAGGACTCGAAGAGGCCCATCGCCTCGCGGTAGGACTTGTCGGAGAGGTCGTCGCCGTAGACTACGGCGTCGAGCTTCATCTTGGAGTACTTGGCGTTGGAGGAGAGCTCCTTCTTCATGACGTCGATCCAGGCGTTCTGGTTGGTGGCCTGGCTCGTCGCGGAGAGGATGGCGATCTCGCCCTGGTAGCCGATGAGCGCCCCGATGAGCTCGACCTGCTGCTTGCCGATGAGCGGGGTCTCGGAGGGCACGAGGTCCACGAGGCGTCCGCCGGGGCTGATGCCGGAGTCGAAGGAGATGACCTTGATGCCCTTGCTCAACGCCTTCTTGGTGATCGGGATGAGAGCGTCCTTGTCATTGGCGGAGATGACGATCCCGTCGACCTTCTGGGCGATGAGGGAATCGATGATCTCGATCTGGCCCTCCGCCGTGGGAGTCGCGGGGCCCTGATAGATGATGCTGACGTCGCCCATCGCCTTGGCGGCCTCTTCGGCTCCGTCGCGGCAGGCATCGAAGAAGGGATTGCCCATGCCCTTCACCACCATCGCGATCTTGAGGGGCGCGGCCATCGCGGCTCCCGTCAAGGCGACGGCGAGAACGAGCAATAGGACCAGAACCTTCAAAGTCTTCTTCATCACATACCTCCTGGAAAATAAGACGCGATGGGAAAAGAGTAAGCCCGCTTGGCCGAAAGCGGTACGGGGCCGATCTACGATGGGGGTGGGGCGAATCTACGATCGGGCGCCGCCGCGCGCCACCGCGCGCCACCGCGCGCCCTCAGCGCCCGAGCAGGTCGGAGGGCAGGTAGCCCATGATCTCCTTGAATTTCCTCGCGAAATGGCGGGCGTCGGCGTAGCCTACGGCTTGCCCGGCCTCCGCCACCGTGCTCCCCTCGCGGAGGAGCTTGGCCGCGGTTTCAGCCCTGAGCCGCATGAGGTAGTCGCTGATCGTGCAGCCCGTCTTGCGATGGAAGAGGGCGGAGAGGTAGTTGGGGGAGAGGCCCGCGAGCTCGGCCGCCTCGGCGACCGACACGTCCGCGTTGAAGTTGCGCCTCAGGTACTCGATCACGGGCCCGATGACCGCGTCGTCCTCGGGGGCCCCCGGCCTGACGCCCAGGCGATCGAGGCAGGCGGAGAGCTCCTCGAGCCGGACGGGCTTGAGGAGGTATTCGGTGACGCCCAGGCGGATGGCGCTCCGCGCGTACTCGAATTCGGCGTAGCTCGACACGATGACCCAACGCGTCGCCGGGCAGGAGGGAGCCGCCTCGCCTATCGCCGCAAGGCCGTCCGTGCCGGGCATGCGGACGTCCACGAAGGCGCAATCGACCTTGCGGGCGAGCGCGGTCTCGACGAGATCGCGGCCGTCCGCCGCCTCCTCGATGGAGTCCGGAGGGAAGCCGAGCTCCTCGAGGAAGGAGCGCAGGACGAACCGAGCCGGCCTCTCGTCATCGGCGACGAGGAGTCTCATCCTATGGCTCCTGGTCGCCCTTGCTCGGCGCTGGGCGAGCGCTGGGATCCCAGCCTGCCCTCCAGCTCGGCGAGAGGAATCGCTATCCTCGCCCTGAAGCCCACGCCGACGCCTCCGTCGAGGCGGAGGATCGCCGAGGAGTACAGGAGGGAGAGCCGCTCCCGCGCGTTGCCTATCCCTATGCGTTCCCGCTCCCTGATCGTCCCGGGATCGCAGCCCACGCCGTCGTCCTCCACCACTATGACCAGCTCGCCCTCGAGCACGCGGGCGGAAACCCATGCGGTGCAGGGGCGGGTCGAGGGCTCGATGCCGTGGATGAACGCGTTCTCGAGGAAGGGCTGGACGAGGAGCTTGGGAATGGGCAGCTCGGCCGCCTCCTCCTCCAGCTCGAAGGCGAAGGAGAAGCGTTCCTCGAAGCGCAGCTTCTGCAGGCGGCAATACTGCTCGAGGAAGGCGAACTCCTCGCGCACCGAAGCGCGCTGCGCGTGCTCCAGTGTGTAGCGCATCATGTCGCGGAGGGCATGGAGCGAGCTCTCGAGGATGCCTCGGTCCCCCATCCGATTGAGGGCCACGAAGCCGTTGAGCACGTTGTACATGAAATGGGGCTGTATCTGCGACTGGAGGGCGCGGTACTCGGCGTCGCTACGCGCGCGCAGGGCGGCGTTGGCGATCGCGTTGTCGATAACTTGGGCGGTATAGTCGGCGAAGGACTCCATCTGGGTCAGCTCGAGGTCGTTGAAGGGGCGGCCTCTGCTCCCGAACACGCACAGGCCCTCGACTCGGTGGCGCGCGACGAGGGGCGCGACGAGGGCGGAGCGCAGGGAGAGCTCGAGCCCGCTGGCCCCGGGCCGGCCGACCTCGAGCGAGGCGTCGCGGAGCGTGAAGGCGCGGGCGTCGGCGCCCTCGCCGACTATCCCGCAGGCGTCGGCGCCCTCGCCGACTATCCCGCAGGCGTCGGCGAGGAGCTCCCAGGAGGTCACGGGGGGAAAGCCCGCCCAGGCGCTGCTCGCCACGCGGCCGTCCTCGAGGAGGCAGATGGCAGAGCACTCGACGCCCTCGTAGCGGAGCAGGGAGTCGGTGACGATCTCGAGTATGCGGTCCAGGTCGGGGTCCTCGGGGATCGCGCTGTTGATCGAGCCGAGTATGGAAGTGAGCGAGTCGACGTTCGACTTGAGCCTCGCCGAGAAGAGGTTGACCCTCTCGGCGAGGAGGCCCAGCTCGTCGTGGCCCGAGGGCGCGAGGCGCGAGGAGAAGTCCCCCTCGGACATCCTCTCGAGGGCCCCGTCCACGAGGCGCACGTTGGCGAGCATCGAGCGCGTCACGAGGAGGCCGACCGCGACGGCCACGGTCGTGACCAGGGCGCTCAAGGCGACGTAGAGGAAGAGGGTCCGCCGCTGCGCCTCGGCCGCGCTCTGCTCGAGGATGGCCACGAAGCGCTCGAGGTAGCTCTCGAAAATGTTGCTGATGTAGTTGGAAGCCGAGCGCATGTGGTTGAAAACCGCGATGAGGGACTCTCTCTTCGAGAGCTGGAGCCAGCTGTACAGCTCGTCCCCTCCCTTGTACTCGTCGCGGATCATGTTGAAGTCCGCGTCGAGCTCCTCGAATTCCTTGTTGGCCCTGTCGCTCAGGGTATCGGCCACCTTGAAGGAAGTCCGCAGCTCCTCGTCGGCCGGCAGGAGGCGGAGGATGGGATCGTCGATGAAGGCCGTGTAGGAAGCGCGGAACTCCGCCACCGATTTGGACCACTGCCGCTGCGTCGTGAGCCCGCCCGGGGCGAGGATGAGGCCCTGGAGGGAGGAGTAGAGGCGGGGGCTGAAGAGGTCGAAGACCATGTCCGTCATGAGGCCGTGGGCCTTGCGCGCCTGGGCGATGAGCCGCACGCCCCGGTCTATCGCCTCGCGCAGGGACACGATTTCCCTATAGGTATAGATCGACAGCCCCGTTTCGACGAGGAAGCCTCCGGCGACTATGAGCGCCAGGGCGAAGAGCTTGGTCCTGATCCGCACGGGCTTCGATTATATCACGAACGGCCGGAGCGGAGCGCGAGTTCGTAGTCCCCGGGGCTGTCGATGTCGCGCAGCGCCTCCTGTCCGATCTCGACGAGGACCGCCGGCTTCTCCCGCAGGAAAGGCCAGAGGCGATCGCCCGGCGGCAGGGCGGCGATCGCGGGCGCCCATGCGGAAGGGAGGAGTACGGGATGTCCCCGCTTGCCGCCGCAGGAGGCGATGAAAGCTGCCTCCTCGAGGCCCTCCCCCGCGGCCCCCGGCCGAGCCGGGGCCTTGCCCGCCCGCGCGAAGGCCAGGGCGGCGTAACCCTCGGACCGCAGGAAGGGCATGTCGGCGTGCGCGATGAAGAAGGCCTCTCCCCGCACGAAGGGGAGCGCCGCCTGGATCGAGCCGAGCAGCCCTTCCTCCCACCGCGGATTGCGGACGACGAGGAGGCTTCCCGCCTCGCGGAATGCGCGATACGGAGCCGCATCGAAGGCCGCCGCGACCTCGTCGCCGCGGTAGCCGACGACCAGGAGGAGTCGGCAACCCGCGCCCAGCGCGGCCGCGGCCGCCGTCTCGGCCAGCGTCGCGCCGGCGAAGGGCAGGAGGGGCTTAAAGGCGGCGCTTCCGTCGGGCGATCGCATCCGAGAGGAGCGCATCCGGGAGGACGCGCCGGCGGCCGGCATGACGCAATCGAACATGGGGAATTGTAGCACATCTTTCCGGGAATCCCGGATGCTAAGCCTTGCCGAGCACCCGCAGCGCGTGATCGACGCGTCCGAAAGGCGCCGAGAGCTGCGCGCCCTGTATCTTGCCGATCATCCGCTCGAACATCTCCCGCGCTATATCCACGCCGGCGCTCGCCGCGGCTTGGGGCGAATCGGCCCCGGCCATTCGCTCCATTATCGAATCGGGGATCCTGATACCGGGCACCTCGCTGTTCATGAACTGGGCGTTCCGCAGGCTCGTCAGGGGCCAGATGCCCATGATGACGGGAATGCTCAGGGAATGCTTGTACGCATATTCCAGGAAGGCCTCCATGGCCTCGACGTCGAACACCGGCTGGGTGATCGCCCACTCGGCCCCCGCGTCGACCTTGCGCCTGAAGCGGTCCATCTCGAAATCGAAATCCGGATGGACGGGGTTCACGCCGACGCCTATCGAGAGCGCCGTCGGCTCGCCGATCTGCTTGTTTCCGATGTCGATGCCGCCGTTGAGGCGGTGCACCATCCTCACGAGGCCTATGGCGTCGATATCGAAGACGCCCGTGGCGTTCGGGTAATCGCCCAGCTTGGGCGGGTCCCCCGTGATGCAGAGGAGGTTCCGCAGGCCGATGGCATGGGCTCCAAGCAGGTCGGCCTGCATGCCCACGAGATTGCGGTCCCGGCAAGTATAATGAAGGATCGTCTCTATGCCGACGCGTTGCTCGATCATGATCGCCGTGACGATGGCGCTCATCCTGGAGCTCGCGCGAGGGCCGTCGGGTATGTTGATCGCGTCTATCCCCGCTTCCTTGATGCTCTCGGCGTTGGCCAGCATCCTCTCCGCCGTGATGCCCGAAGGGGGCACGAGCTCTATCGTGCAGACCTTCTCGCCCCTCGCGATCTTGGCCGTCCACTTCGATTTCTCCGCGAAGGGAAGGCGCGGCGACTCGGGAAGCCCTTCCGCGACGGCGGGAGCCGGATCGCCGCGAGCGACGGAGACGAGCCGGCCTTCGCCTCCGCTCATCGCCCTGTACTGCCGCATGGCCTGCGCCATCGCCCGGATATGCTCGGGGCCGGTTCCGCAGCAGCCGCCCACGAACTGCACTCCCTCCTGGAGAAAGTACCTCGCGAACTCCGCGAAGTATTCCGGGGTAGCCTTATAGATTCTCCGGCCGTCGACCTCCCTCGGCAAGCCTGAGTTCGGCTGCGCGATCAAGGGCGCGGCGGTCAGGGCCTTGATCCGCTTCATCGCCGATAGCATGGGCTGCGGGCCCGTCGAGCAATTCAAGCCGACGATATCGGCGCCCCACTCGACCAGCTTGGGGATCGAGGATTCCAGCGGGGATCCCAGGGCCGAATCCGCCGGTAGGTCGATGCTGAGGCAAGCGCAGATGGGCAGGCTCCGGTCGACCGACTGGACCGCGAGGATCGCCTGATGCATTTCGGCGATATCCGCGAAAGTCTCGAGGATGATGAGATCGACCCCGCCTTCCGCGAGGCCCCGGATCTGCTCTCGAAAGGCGGCGAAGGCTTCCCCGACGGATACGGGGCCCGCGGGCTCCATCCCAAGGCCCAAGGGCCCGACCGAACCCGCGACGTAGAGCTCCTCCGCCGCCGCTTCCCGAGCGATGCGGGCGGCTTCGAAATTTATCGCGTGCGCCTTCTCCTGCAGGTTATGCCCTTTGAGTTTATAGCGATTAGCCCCCCAGCTGTTGGCGGTGAGGACGTCGGCCCCGCTCTTCCTGTAGTCATCGTGCAGTGTGCGGACCATGGCCTTGTTCACCAGATTCGCTTCCTCGAACGAGCGGTTGATGAAGATGCCCCGCTTGTAGAGCTCGGTGCCGATCGCACCGTCGAAAAGCAGGGGATATCGATCATCGATCATCGAGCGGAATGGTTTCATCGTTCCTGGCACCTTGCCCCATGGAGAAGCCATTGTCAATAGTTCATCGTCGCCTCTTTCCTCCTGTACCAATACCGATACAGTTCGCGGAAGCCCAGCTTCGCGTACAAGCTCTCGGCGGCCGCGTTGCCCGACACCACCTGCAGATAGGCGCTGCCGGCGCCCGAGCCGGCCGCGCCCTCGAGGATAGCCCGCACGACGCCCTCGCCCACGCCCTTCCCCCGCTCGTCGGCGCGCACGACTATGTCGAAGAGGCCTACCCAGCCCCGGTCCACCGCGCCGTAGCCGCAGCCGACGATTTCTCCGCCTACGGCCGCGCTCGCTACGACCGCGCCGGGGACGAGGTTCGCGAGTATCCTCCCGATCGTTCCGCGACGCGCCTCGCTCTTGCTGCAGGCGCAGAAGGCGTCGATCCAAGGCCGCTCGAAGCGCTCCGAGATCCGGAGTTCGCACACGCCGGTCGGCGTTCCGCCGCCGCGGAGCGCCCCGCGTGAGCCGGCCTTGCCGGGCTCGCCCGCCGCGGAGGCCGTAAGATTCAAGGTCATGACGGCGGTCTCGTCTATCCTCGCGTAGCCGCGCTCGGCTAGGGCGGCGTCCAGCTCCTCCTGCTCGGGGCATCCGAGGATCTTGAAGATCGTCGGCAGGCCCCTGCGCGAGTACAGGCGCTCGCAGGCCCCGATCTTCTCGCCCCCGTCGATAGTCGACGCATAGAGCGGATTCACGGAATTGGAGCGCTTCGTATAGCCCTCGGCGAAACGGAGGATCCATCCGTCGTAGACTGCCGTCTGCAGCGCCGGCCACCCGGAAAGGCTCATCTCCTCGATCGACAGGTCCATCATGCTTCTCCCTTCCCGAGCCACAGCAGGGTCTCGCCCGCGCCGGGCGAGATAAAAATTCGTCCTTCCTCCGTCCGCATGGCCGCGTAGCCCGACTCGTACTCCGCTTCGCTCAGGAGCTTGAACATCGAGTAATTCTTCTCGCCGACCATGCGCAGGAAGGCGCCGTCCACGACGTGAGGACCGGGATTCGCCTTGATTTCCGTCCCTGCGCATCGGAAGCCCGCCATGGCCGCTCGCCGCTCGATCTCCGGGATGTCGGGAACGTGATGCACGACGTCGGTCATGAAAACGAAGTCGAAGAAGCCCCTCTCGAAGGGAAGGCTCGAGTGATCGCCCTTCTCGATGCGGCTAAGCGGGCACTTCGAGCTCGCTATCTCCCTCATGGCGTCGGATGACTCGAGGCCGAAGAGCTCGCAATCGAAGCGGCGCGAAAGCTCCGCGAGGTAGTTGCCCGTGCCACAGCCGAAGTCCAGGACGCGCGCCCTCCGCGCTCCTTCGCCCGAGGCGCGCGCCGCGAAGGCGCCCCGCCTCGCCATGAGCTCTATCAATGCGCCATCGCAATGCCTCGTGTCGTCGTAGGTCCCCGATGCCTCCGAATAATCGATCATGATAGCGGTCCTCCTCGCGTTTCCGGATAAAAAAAAGGCGCCGTCCATTCGGAAGGCGCCCTTCGCGGCTCCAGGAAGCGGCCCATGCCGCGCCCGCCGCTACTTCAGCGTCGTCCTTTTTCCCGCGACGAAGCCGCGGATGCGCTCTATCTCCGTACGGGCGCGCGAGGGTGCGGGGCCTCCGACGAGGTCGCGGCGCGCTACGCAGGCGTCGAGGGAGAGGTAGCGGGCGAGCTCGCCGGGGTCGACGCCCTTCCAGGCCTCGTGGAGGGCTTCGAGTCCCGCCGCGCCCAAGTCCGCGATGACCGCTCCGACGGCGGGCGAGCGGCCGAGCTTGGCCGGGCCCGCGGCCGCGGCCCGCGCCTCGACGAGCTTGCGGCCCGCGACGTAGGCGGTGCGGAAGGGCAAGCCCTTGAGGACGAGGAACTCCGCGGCGTCCGCGGCCCAGAGGCAGCCGTCCTCGGCGGCCTCCCGCATCCGCTCAGGCCTGGGCTCCAGGGCCCTCACCAGGCGCGCGAAGGCGCGGGCGCAGGCGATGGCCGTATCGGCCGAGTCGAAGACGAGCTCCTTGTCCTCCTGGAGGTCGCTCCCGTAGGCGAGGGGCAGGCCCTTCTGGATCACGAGGAGGCCGACGAGGTCCCCGTAGGCCCTGCCCGCCTTGCCCCGGATGAGCTCGGCCGGGTCGGGGTTGCGCTTCTGCGGCATCACCGAGGAGCCGGTGGAACAGGACTGATCCACCCCGACGAAGCCGAACTCGGCCGATGCCCAGAGGACGATCTCCTCGCAGAAGCGCGAGAGGTGCATCTGCATGGTGGCGGCGGCGGCGGCGAATTCGACGAGGGCGTCGCGGTCGGCCACTGCGTCCATGGAGTTGCGCGAGGGCCGCGCGAAGCCCATGGAGCCGGCGGTGGCCTCGCGATCCACGGGCAGGCCCGTCCCCGCGAGGGCGCAGGCGCCCAAGGGACTCTCGTCGGCCCGCCTGTCCGCGTCCTCGAAGCGGCCGTAGTCCCGCTCGAGGGCCGCGCACCAGGCCATGAGGTGGTGGGCGAAGGTGACCGGCTGGGCCCGCTGCAGGTGCGTGTAGCCCGGCATGAGGGTCGAGGCATGGGCCGAGGCGAGATCGCATATCGCGTCGAAGGCGCCGAGCATCGCCGCCCTGAGCTCCGATGAGCGCTTCCTGAGCCAGAGGCGGATGTCCAGGGCGATCTGGTCGTTGCGGCTACGGCCCGCGTGGAGGCTGCGGCCGACGTCGCCGAGGCGCGCGGTCAGCTCGTTCTCGACGAAGCTGTGGACGTCCTCCGCCTTCGGGTCCACGGTGACGCTCCCGTCCCTCGCGCCCGCGGCCAGGGCCTCGAGGCCCCGCACGAGCTCGCGAGCCGTAGCCTCGGGAAGGATGCCCTTCTCGCCGAGCATGGCCGCGTGGGCTATGGAGCCCTCGAGGTCCTCGGGCAGGAGACGGTTATCGAAGCCGATCGAGGAGAGGAAGGCCTCGATCATGGGATCGAGAGCCGCCCCGGAACCGGCCCCGACCTTCGACGTTTCCCAGAGCTTGGCCATAGCCCTAGTCCCCGGCCGTGGCTTCGAAGCCGTTTTGGCCGGGCTTGGCGCCCTTGGGAAGCGCGGCGCCGTCGGCCGCGATCCGCGCCTGGAGCCGGGCCCTCACCTTGGTGGGCAAGCCGAAGAGGTTGATGAAGCCCTCGGAGTCCTTGTGCGAGAACAGGGGCCCCGTCGTAAAGCTCGCGAGGCTCGCGTCGTAGAGCGAGTAGGGCGAGCGGGCGCCGGCGCTCGTGATGGAGCCCTTCCAGAGCTTGAGCCTGACCGCGCCGCAGACGTTCCTCTGGGTCGAGTCGATGAAGGCGCAGATGGCCTCGCGGAGGGGGCAGTACCATTCGCCCTCGTAGAGGGTGTCGGCGAACTTCTGGCCCACTTGCATCTTGAAGGCCAGGGTCTTGCGGTCGAGGCAGAGCTGCTCGAGCTTGGCGTGCGCCTCCATGATGACCGTGCCGCCCGGAGTCTCGTAGACGCCTCGGGACTTCATGCCGACGACGCGGTTCTCGACCATGTCGAGGAGGCCGCAGCCGTGCTTGCCGGCGATCTTGTTGAGGGCGTTGATGAGCTCCACGCCGTCCATCTTCTTCCCATTGAGCGCCACGGGCACGCCCAGCTCGAAGTCGAGGGTCACGTACTCAGGTTGGTCCGGCGCCTTTGAGGGCGCCGTAGTCATCTTGAGCATGTCGCCGTCGTACTTGGGCTCGTTCCAGGGGTCCTCGAGGTCGAGGCCCTCGTGGCTGATGTGCCACATGTTGTCGTCGCGGCTGTAGGAGTCCGATTTCTTCATCGGCACCGGTATATTCCGCTTCTCGAGGTACTCGATTTCCTGCTCCCGGCTCGAGATGTCCCAGATCCGCCAGGGCGCGATGACCTCCATCTCGGGGGCGAAGGCCTTGATCGCCAGCTCGAAGCGGACCTGGTCGTTGCCCTTGCCGGTGCAGCCGTGGGCGATGGCCGTGCAGCCCTCGGCGAGGGCGGTCTCGGTGAGGCTCTTCGCGATGAGGGGCCTGGCCGCCGAAGTGCCGAGGAGGTAGCGGCCCTCGTAGTACGAACCCGACTTGACCAGGGGCCAGAGGAAATCCTCGACGAACTCCTTCTTGAGATCCTTGACGATGAGCTTGATCGCGCCCGAGGAGATGGCCTTCTTCTCGAGGCTAGCCCAGTCGCAGTCCTGGCCCACGTCGCCGCAGACGGCGACCACGTCGCAATCGTAGTTCTCCTTGAGCCAGGGAACGATGACCGTAGTATCGAGTCCGCCGGAATACGCGAGGGCGATTCTCTTCTTCATGGCATGCTTCTCCTTGTAAAAAAGTCAGGCGGCGGCAAGGGCGGCGCCAAGGCCAAAGGCTCCTTGCCGATCGGAATGCGATGGGAATGTGGTGGGGGAGATTATCAGCGACGACGGAGGCGTCGGGAAGAGAGGCGTGAGCGACACTGAAAATACGAGCAGGATGCGGACACAAGACTACTCCTTCTTGAATATCGAAGCCGAGGATAGCTCGTTTTATGCAATTCGTCAAGCTATTCCTGCATTTTTATGCAAAACGCCCCTTTTTCATTAGACTGCATTCTTGAAATACGGCACTTAATCGCGCAGGGTCGCCACGCTCGCCTCGTCGCGAGGGCGGAGACGATTCCGGAAATAGAATCGGCGCTTTGACTCCCGACAGCGGCTCGTTATATCATGAGCCATGCTCTTCTATGACCGATCCGACGGATCCAGGGTCCGCGGACTTCAAGCCTTCAACGCCATACTTCCCTACGTCATGCGAAAGAGGAACGAGTCCTCGGTCCTCTTTTCGAAGGACATCGACGTCGAGTCGGCCATTGCATACATCCGTCGCAAGAACGCCGAGACGGGTCAAGGCCTTCCGACGCGGGGCGCCCCCGGCGACACCCCGCGAGAGGGAGCCCCGCGCGACGAAGCAGCGCGCGACCCCGTCGCGAATGACCATTACTCCCTGTTCGGCGTCCTCATCGCCGCGGCGGTCCGTACGATCGCCCTCAAGCCCCGTCTCAACCGCTTCGTGCACAGGCGCGGCGTGTATCAGAGAAGGGGAATCTCCGTCTCCTTCATCGTCAAGAAGAGCCTGACCGAAGGAGCCGCCGAGGGCAGCGCCAAGATACGCTTCGAGAGCGGGGACACGATGGGGTCGGCCATGGAGAAGATCTACGACGGCATCGAAGCGGCGAGGAGCGGCGAGCCGCGGCCCGACGACAGGGAGTACGAGCTCGCGCACCGCATACCCTTCGGGAAGGCCGTCCTGACCGGCTTCTTCAAATTCCTGGATCGCTTCAACATCGCGCCCGCGCGGATGATAGAGGCCGACCCCCTGTACACCTCGGTCTATATCGCCAATCTCGGCTCCATCGGCCTCGACACTCCCTACCACGACCTCTACGAATGGGGCACGGCGAGCATCTTCATGGTGGTGGGAAGGATATTCCAGAAGGAGACGCGCCGCTCGGGCGGCGAGCTGCGGCATTTCGTCAACATCAAGTGCACGGTCGACGAGCGGATCGCCGAGGGCATCTATTACGCCCACGCCGTCGCCCTCTTCCAGCGCCTCGTGGACAAGCCCGAGATCCTGGAGCTTCCCCCGGACCTGGCGAAGGTCGAGGAATGAATCTCGGCTTTAGCGCGCGAGGAGGAGGGCGATCAGGGCGGCGAGGATGACGGCCGTGACGAGGAATGCCCACCAAGGCAGGGGCGGCGCGAGCTGGGTGAGCGGCTTGATCGGCTCAGGCGAGGGATTGGCCGCCTCGGCGTAGCCGCAGACGGGGCAGCCCGAGGTGAAATCGTCGCTCTTGCCCACGTAGTCGCACTTGGGGCATTTGACCGACGAGAAGAAGCGGCCGCAGCGGGGACAGACCCGCGCGTCCTTGCCCACTTCGACGCCGCAGAATTCGCAGTAAAAATGCGGGGTCCTCATCATGGCCGAGCTTCGGAGAGCCGACGCTTTTAGTCCCCGTCCTTGCCCGGAGCGCAGCCTGAGGAGGCGGCCGGACAGGAAGCGCAGGCTTCCTTGGCCGGGGCATCGCTCCCCGACGCGGCGGAGTCGCGAGGGGCGGAGGATTTCCTGGAATCGTTCTTGTAGAAGCCCGAGCCCTTGAAGATTATGCCGGTCCCCCCGTTGATCTTGCGCCGTACGGCGTTTCCGCAGGCGGGGCAGACCTTCAACGGGGCGTCGGACATGCTCTGGAATACGTCGAAATCGTTGCCGCAGGTTGAACACTCGTATTCATAGGTCGGCATGAAGGCTACCTCGATGAATCTATGGTTTCCTTCAATATACCTACAAAGGGGGGCAGGGTAAAGAGTCGGGGAGGGGGAGCGCATCCAACCATCCCACCGCCCGCGATACAAGACCCTGCTGTCGTACAGCCAAGCGGCGAAGAGCCTTCAAATAACGGCCGAGGGCGGGTCCTGTCATGCGAATCCGCGGGCCCCGCTCCGTGGATAACCCAGAACTCCGCAGGGTCCGCGGTTCGCATGACACCCGCCGCACGACGGCATATCATTTGTCGGGGCTGCGTCTAGCCGTTCCACGCCGCGGGCGTTTCGCGGGCGGCGGGCATTCCATCACCGTCACAAACTTTTCGCGGCTCCCCCTGGCTTCGAAGTCCTCGGAAGCGCGCGGCTCGACGAGTATCGCGCGCTTCCTCCGGTCTTCTTCGCCACCCCCACACTGGGGTTTCAGCGGATCACGCCGAGGCGCTTGCCTACTTTCGTGAAGGCGGCTATGGCCTCGGCTATTTGGGCCTCGGAGTGGGCGGCGGAGAGCTGGACGCGGATGCGCGCCTTGCCGCGGGGCACGACCGGAAAGGAGAA
>Ga0265316_10002688_pt1 | contig 18302 bp, 18 predicted proteins | sample 4522metaG_FD_202092 | JGI IMG/M metagenome (GOLD analysis project Ga0265316, IMG submission 202092) | Rhizosphere microbial communities from Carex aquatilis grown in University of Washington, Seatle, WA, United States - 4-5-22 metaG | ecosystem: Host-associated > Plants > Roots > Rhizosphere >... | reverse complement strand
CTAATTGCGGAAGTTCGCGTAGACCCCTCCCTGCCGGTCGTGGCTCGGACGCCGTTGCGGAGCCGCGCGCGTAAGCAAGCGGTCCGGCTCTGGGGTCGTACGCCTACTTCTGCAATCTGTACTAGGAGATAATAGGAGATCATGCAGCGGAAGAAGCTATCGACCACGATTGGCGTCGGCAACTGCTCGTATCTGCGCAACATGGTAAAGGCTGGCAGGGCAGCGAGCGTCGGAGAAGTGGAAGTAGCCCGCAGGCCGGACAACCGGGTTACTCGGAACAACAGACTGCCGCCTATTTCAAAGGACTGACTTCCACTGCCGCCGCGGAAGAAACCAGCCTTGAAGACGTCCTGAGCGCCGCAACTCAAGAGGTCGACTTTTACCAGCCATAACGCGCAGCCCAGACGCGGCTGTTCTGACCGTTCCGTTCGGCAGTCAAGGTGCAGACGGTCGATAACTTGTGCCTGACGCCGGTCCAGCCGTTGAAGCCCAGCCAGGTCCGCGCGCTTCGTCTGCGGGAGGGGACCCCCAAGCGGTTCTCGCCCGCCATCAGGGCGGTCGCTGAAGCTCGCTCGCGCCGGCCGCCAGGAATCCCGCCGGCCCCTACTCTTCGCCGCATTGCTTGTCCTTGGCAAACACGAACGCCACGAATCCGGCCAGAATCAAAAACGGCGGCGCGCCCAGAATCAGAATCCCCAGGTTCAGCACGTGCGACCGCGCCTCGTTCTGCGCGTGAGCGGTGCGATAGCACATCACGCACTGCGCGGAGGCGGGCAGCGAAAGCCCGGCGAACAGGATAGCGGCGGGCAGCAGCTTTTTCATACCGGCGGCCTCATGTTCGGGATGCGCACCGCGTCTCCCAGGAAGATCAGCATCAGGATGATGCAGAAAATCAGCATGGGAAACAGCGTCAGGAACAGGCTCAGCTTTTCGAACTTCAGGTGCATGAAGTAGGCGATGATCAGCGCCGCCTTGACGATCGAGAGGCCCAGCAAAGCGGTCAGCATGATCAGCGTGGGCACCTGCTCATAGGCCAGCAGCACCTCAATCCCCGTCATTACCAGGAGCGCGATCCAGACCTTGGCGAACGTCCCGGTCGTCCCCCCAACGTGTTCGGCTACTTCGGCGTGGTTGCTCATAGTTCGCTCCTATCCAACCCTGGCGGACATCAAATAGACCAGCGGGAAGATGAACATCCACACCAGGTCGACGAAGTGCCAGTAGAGGCCGCTGACCTCGACGTCTTCGGCCTTGAACTTGCCGCGCGCGATGCCCTGCGCGACAATCGCCAGGTAGATCAGCCCGCAGATCACGTGGGTCATGTGCAGTCCGGTCAGCGCAAAAAATGTGCCGCCGAACAGCGGAACGCCCCAGGGATTCTTGAAGGGCGTCACGCCCTCCACGTTGATCAGCTTCATCCACTCGGAAAGGTGCAGCACCACGAATGCGGCGCCCCCAACCATGGTGGCCACAATCCAGCGCACCGTCGCCTTGCGGTCGCCGTGGTTCATGGCGTGCACGGCCATCACCATAGTCAAGCTGCTCGATAGCAGGCAGAACGTCATCACGGTGGAGAAGATAACGGCCGGCGAAAAATCGAACGGCTTGGGCCAGTCCGGATTGGTCACGCGGCTGTACGTGTAGGCGAAGAGCATCGCCGAGAACGTCAGCGAATCCGAGATGATGAACAGCCACATCCCGAACTTCTTCGAGTTGGTCGCGTAGGGCGACTGGCCGCCTTCCCAAACCGATCTGGCCGGCTCAACGGCGCTGGCATGCGTCGACATCCATTACCCCCAAACGTAGAATAGAACCATCAGATAGAGCCACAGGCCATCCAGAAAATGCCAGAAGATGGCCGTCACGTCAATGGCCGTGCGCTTGGCCGGGCCCAGCCGCAGCCGCAGCGCCTGCACATCGACATACACCAGCGCGGCCACTCCCCCCAGGATGTGGAAAGCGTGCGCCGCCGTGAAAACGTAGAAGAACGAACTGGCGGGATTGGTGGCGATGAAGATGCCCGCCTGCCGCAACTGGTACCACGCAAACGCCTGGCCCGCCAGGAAGAGAATGCCCAGCCCCGTGGCGGCGCTCCAATACAGGTTGAACCGGCTGCGCGCGCCGGCCTTCAACGCGCGCCGCGAAGCATCCAGCAGAAAGCTCGACAGCAGCAGAACGGCCGTGTTCACGAACAGGATGGGCGGCTTGCCGATGCTCACCCAATCGTTCATGTCGGAAAGACCGCGCCGCACTACGAAGGCGCTGCTGAGCGCCGCGAACGCCATGGTGCAGGCGGCCAGCAGCACGAAAAGACCGGTGAAGGAGGCGCGGCGATCGGCCCCGCGGCCGCTCGAATCGCCTTCCCCGCCCCATCCCGTGTCGATGGGTGGCGGGGGGCCTTGCATTCCTTGATGAGTGAGTGAAGCGGACATGGTACCCATATAGATGCGCTAATCGCCCTGCGCGATGACTTGCGGGGGAACGGTTTGCATAATAAAATCCGTGGGCGCCCCGGGCACACTGTACTCATACGCCCCGCGGTAGACCACAGGGTGCACACCGCCGAAGTTATCGAACGGCGGCGGCGAGGGAACAGTCCATTCGAGCGTAGTGGAATTCCAGGGGTTCACCGGGGCCTTGGCGCCTTTCCTGATGCTCCAGATCAGGTTGAACAGGAAGATCAGTTGCGCCGTAGCGGTGACGAAGGCGGCGTAGGTCATGAACTGGTGCAGCGGCATCGCGTTGGCCAGGTAGCCCACGTTGCTGAAATCGGAATAGCGGCGCGGATTGCCCATGATCCCCACATAGTGCATGGGCGTAAAGATGCAGTAGACGCCGATGAACGTCAGGTAGAAATGGATCTTGCCCAGCGTCTCGTTCATCATGCGGCCGAACATTTTCGGGAACCAGTAGAAGGTGCCCGCGAACATGCCGAAGATGGCCGCCACGCCCATGATCATGTGGAAATGGCCCACCACGAAGTAAGTGTCGTGGAAATACAGGTCGAGCGCCGGTTGGCCCAGGAAGATGCCGCTCACGCCGCCCGTGACGAACAGCGACACGAAGCCCAAGGCGAACAGCATGGCGGTGTCGAAATGAATCTTGCCGCCCCACAAGGTGCCGATCCAATTGAATGTCTTGATGGCAGACGGCACTCCGATACACATAGTCAGCACCGAAAACGCCATGGCCGAATAGGGGTTCATGCCGCTCATGAACATGTGGTGGCCCCAAACCAGGAAGCCCAGGAAGCCGATGCTGAGGATGGCGTACACCATCGCCTTGTAACCGAAAACCGGTTTGCGCGAAAAAGTGGACAGCAGTTGCGAGGTTACGCCCATGCCGGGCAGGATGGCGATGTACACCTCGGGGTGTCCGAAGAACCAGAACAGGTGCTGCCATAGCAGCGGCGAGCCGCCTTTGTGGTTGGCGATGATGTGGTCGTTGATGAACATGCCCGCCGGCAGAAAGAAGCTGGTGCCCGCGATACGGTCGAGCAGCAGCAGCACGCCGGCGGACAGCAGCACGGCGAAACCCAGCAGCCCGAGAATGGCGGTGACCAGCCATGTCCAGCAGGTGAGCGGCATGCGCATCAGGGTCATGCCCTTGCAGCGCAGGTCCACGGTGGTGGCGATGAAATTGATCGCGCCCATCAGCGAGGCGCCGCAGAAAATGGCGATGCTGAGGATCCACAGGTTCTGTCCCATGCCCTCGCCGGGACCGGTAAGCGGGCCGGCGCCGCTGAGCGGCGGATAGGCCGTCCAGCCGGAGAGCGGCGCGCCGCCCTGCACGAAGAAGGCCGCCACCATCACCACCAGCGCGAGAAACGTGGTCCAGAACGACATCATGTTCAGCACCGGGAAAGCCATGTCCTCGGCGCCGATCTGAATCGGCAGGAAGTAATTGCCGAATCCGCTCTGCGGCACCGTGGTCAGCACGAAGAACACCATGATAGTGCCGTGCATGGTCATGAGCGACAGGTAGAGCTCGGGAGTCATGATGCCGCCGGCCGCGGCGGTGGGCCACAACGTGGCGAACCATTTCACCACCACATTGGGGTTGACCATGTGGAAGCGCATCAGCAGCGATAGCGACATCCCCAGAAAAACCGAGAACAGCCCCAGAAAGTAATACTGGATGCCGATCACCTTGTGGTCGAGACTGAAAATGTACTTCCGGATAAATCCTTGCGGCGCGTGGTGGGCCGTGTGCGTGGAAGGAGAAGCCATAGATTTACCTTTGGTTATAGGCGCTAAGTGGCATTACCTGTTGGCTAACTGCTGCTGTTTCCATTGTTCGAAATCACTCTCGCTCATCACCTGCATGGTGGTGTGCATCTGGAAATGACCCAGGCCGCACAGCTCCGAGCAAGGCACCTCATAGACGCCGATCTTGTCCGCCTGGAAGTGCAGCGGGATCTCCATGCCCGGCACGATGTCCTGTTTCATGCGCAGCTCGGGAACGAAGAAATTGTGGATCACGTCGCGCGAGTGCAGGATCAGCTTGATCGATTTGCCGGCGGGCACCTTGAGCGAGGCGCTGAGGATATCGTCCTTGCCGGCCGGGTCTTTGGGATCCATCCCGAAGGGATCGCCGTTGGCGTCGTTGATCAGGCGCAACTCCGTGTGGCCGAACTTTCCGTCCGCCCCCGGGTAGCGGAAATTGAAGGCGAACTGTTTGGCCATCACTTCGATCTGGACAGAGTCCGGCGGCGCTTCATCGAAATGCACGCCCGCCCAGATCTTGGTGCCCATCACCACGAGGCCGAGGAACAGCAGCGCGGTGGCGCTGGTCCACAGGGTTTCGAGCTTGTTGTTGCCGTGCGAGTGGCTGGCGCGCCCGCCATCGTTGCGGAACTTCCAGATGACCCAACCCAGCGCGAACTGCGCCAGGAAGAAAATGATCCCGACCACGATCAGCGTGCGCATGAACTGGGTGTCATAAGCCACCCCGTGCGCGTTGATGGGCGGCGGAAACCACCACGTCTTGGCGATGAAGAAATAGCAAATGACAACCGTCAATACCCAAACAACGGGAGCAAGCAGCATCCAGGCACTCCTCCACGGACAGAACCCTCTTCTCTGTGCTGAGGTTTGGAGAACTCTATCACAGCCGATGCGGGAGGTGCAACTCGTTTTCCGGATTTCTGCTAAACGGGCGCTGGCCGGCCAGCCGAGAGCACCCGGCAGCGCCTACACGAACCCGCGGTGCCTGCTATGCGGCCTTCCTAAGCCTTCAGGTCGAGCAACCAGTCCAACTGGAAGTTGGCGTTCTGGTTCAGCTTGAAGGTCTTCTTCACCGATTCGGGTTTTTCGCCGCGGATGTCGATCTTGGACAAATCGTATTGCCCAATCCCCATCTCGGCCGCATACTGCATATAACCGACGGCGTGCGCCGGGATGCCCATCACTTCAAGGCTCACCCGGTCGACGGCCAGGAAGTCCGGCGAGGCCAGCGCAACCTTCATCGTTATGGGATCGCCCTTGACCGGGCCATTGCCTTCCATCCCCTCGAAGCCGTCGATCACCGCGACACCCCAATTGGGCCGCATGTGCACCGCCGTGATTGCCATGTTGTAGACCATGGCGTGGTGGCACTCGTTGACTCCGATCTGTTCGTGGCCCAGCGGCATGGCATGGTACAAATGCTTGTCGGCGAATACCGGAGTTTCGTTGGCCAGGCTGTGCAGCGGGGCGCCCATCACCATGTTCTTCACGGAGCCTGTGGCCACCACCGAGTTGTGCGTTTTCAACATCGCCGCCGAGATGACGAACGCGTCCGGATCCATCAGTTGGGCCGCCAGCCGCACCGGAATGGGGCGAATGTTGCGGTCCACGATGACAAACGTTTCGAACTTCTTCTCCCGGTTCAAATCCAAAATCTTAATCCTCTGGGCTTTGAATTCGGGAATCACCTGGGCGTACTGGAAGTTCTCGAAGCCCTCCATGGAGTCCCGGCTGCTGGCTTCGGCAATTACCACCGGGCCTTTGAACCGCGGCGCCACATAGTCCAGAATGCCGCGGATCGCATCCACGTGAGTGGCCGCAAGCTGGGTGTCGATGGAAACGTTATTAATCTTGATGAGGACGTACTTCTTCCGTGCCATGGCGGGCCGAACCTCCCGGTCCACCGCCATCAACGCATCGAAAACGTTCTTGCGGCGCACGTCACCCTTGACCAGGCTCACCGGAGACCGGCTGGTATACGGAAAGATCGGGGTTGCGGGAACCGGAGGCGGATACTGCTGCTGAGCGCTCAAACGCAATCCGTTCGACGCGATTGCTCCAACCGTCCCTGCCAGGTGGAAAAACCTTCTGCGCGACAATCCCTTCATGACTGGCTCCTATCTGCTCGTTATCGGAAATCTCACTGCGCCGGACCCGTGGGCTCCAGCTCGCCCGAGTGTGTCGAACGACTTATGCTGCGAAACGCTGCGAAACTACTCTGTCCCGGCTTCCTGTCAGAACCCGGTTGGCCGGACCCAGAAGCTCTCCCGCCATTGGCCATCCGGCGCGACCGTCTGCAAGTCTTTATAGACGCCCCGGTGCGCCAGGTTGAACGCATTGGTGATTGCGGACATGGCCTCCATCACCACATAGTCCCGGCCCGGCCCGGCCACCACTACGGCCACATCGTATTTCGGCCCATAGATCACGGAGACCTTCTCGGCCTTTCCCTGAATCCAGAACTCGCCCAGGCCCTTCGAGTCACGAGTCATATTGGTGAACACGTCGTCGAAGCTGACGCCTTTCAGCGGAAGCGGGTCGGGATACTTGGCTTGTACGGAGGTTCGTTCGCCGGTGGGAATCTTCTCGGGAGATAGAACCAATTGGTCCCGCGCACCCAGGTGTATCTTCCATTGGTCGGACGGCGCATCGTTCACCTTGTAGAACGAGTGGAAGCCGATAGCCACCGGCATCGGCTCGGCCGCCAGATTGTGCAGCACCGTCTCCACCTGAAGCACGCCCTCTTTGAGCCGGTAAGTGAGCTCGATGGTGTGAGCGAAGGGGAACTGTTCCATCAGGTCCGGATACTTCCAGTATTCCAGACGGCTGGTAACTTCGGCCGACTGTCCGTCCGCCTTGCATGACACCAGCTTCCACGCGGACGACGTACTCAAAATGCCATGGATCGGCTTCTTATTCGCATCCTGGTGGACATTGCCCAGCTCCAGGTTGAATGCGTATAGCTTGCCGTTCACGTAATAGGAGGTTTGGTCGATGCGGTTTGCCCAGGGCCACAGAAGCGGGATTCCGGCAATGCCCGGTTTGGCCTTGAACTCAGCCAGGCTCGCGGTAGGCGCCCGCAGCACGTCTTTCCCGTTCACCTTCATCTCATAGGCCATATTGCCGATGGTCGGCAAAACTGTAACCTCGGTGTGTCGGGCCGAATCGGCGAGCACGACGACATCCACTCCCTCCCGCGTGGTTTGCCGGGCGGAATAGTTCGCGGCATTCGCCGCCAGTGCCAAAACAATTTCGAGCAGCAGGATTGGCTTCATCGGAACCGGATTTTAGCACCCGGCGCGATCGAGCATGAGCGACTCGGTCCGGCTTTGGCCGCTAGCGTTGTGTCCAGCGTTCGGCGCTCCTCTTTTTGTGGAGCGGACCTCCGGTCCGCAAAGCCGGCCTCCTGGCCGGCTCCGGAAGTGGTGAGCAGTTGATACTTCGAAAGAGGGGCCGGACCGGGGAGCCCCGTAGACCCGGGGTCCCCCTGGAGCGGCCCCCGGCCGGGCATCGTCACAACCGTGCGAAACCATACCATCAGAGCCGCCTGGGCATGGCCCGCCGGAAGCCTGCCAGTCCAAAATAGAATCTGCATGAAAACTACTGCCGCTTGTCTCACCATTTTGCTGCTTGCCGCAGCCCCCGCAGTCTTTGCCCAGGAAAAAGGGCGCGGCGAAGCACCGCACTTCACGCCCGGTAAACCCCCAAACCGTGGCCCTGCGCCAGCCCGCAACGCTCCGGCGCGGCCGGCTCAGAACGCCGCCCCGGCGGAGCGCCATCTCTCCGACAAGGCCGGACACCCCGAAGCTCCCCACGTGGATGGTAACAGGTGGGTCGGGCACGATACCGGCAAGAACGACGCCAGGTTTCATCTGGATCGTCCGTGGGAGCATGGCCGTTTCACAGCCGGTTTCGGACCCAGCCACGTTTTCCGCCTGGCCGGCGGCGGCCCGTCGCGCTTCTGGTTCGGCGGTTTCTATTTCTCGGTCGCCGATCCCGACCTGGTTTATTGCGGCGACTGGCTGTGGAATTCCGACCAGATCGTGATCTATGAAGACCCCGACCACGCTGGTTACTACATGGCATTCAACGTTCGCCTGGGGACATACATCCACGTGATGTTCTTAGGGAACTCTTAGGGACCTTCGCGCAGTCCCCCGTCGCGCCAGGTGTCTCGGATACGTTACCATTGTCTTCGAAACATGCTGACGCGAACTCCGTTTCCCGCGGCGCTGGTCGCCCTCGTCGCGCTGCTCGGCGCCGCCTGCGCGCGGCGCGCCGAACCCGGCAAGCTCTCCATCGCCGCCGCCTCCGACCTGCAGTTCGCCCTGGCCGAGGCGGCCCGCCAGTTTCACCAGGCCCACCCCCGGACGGAGCTGCGGATTGCCTACGGCTCCTCCGGTAATTTCGCCACCCAGATCCGCAACGGCGCGCCCTTCGATCTGTTCCTCTCTGCCGACGTGCAATATCCGCGCGCCCTGGCCGCCGATGGCTTCGCCCGCGCGGATTCGATCTTCGTTTACGCCGTCGGCCGGCTGGCCGTGTGGGTGCCGGCCTCTTCGCCGCTCGATCCGGCCACCGCGCTCGGCAACACCTCGGTGGGCCACATCGCCATCGCCAACCCCGCGCACGCGCCCTACGGCCGCGCGGCTGAAGCGGCCCTTCGGCACATGGGGATCTATGACCGCGTCGCCGGCAAACTGGTGCTCGGCGAGAACATTTCGCAGACTTTGCAGTTCGTCCAAAGCGGCGCGGCGGATGTGGGGCTGGTGGCGCTTTCCCTGGCCATCGCCCCCACGGTTCGCGGCCAGGGGCGATACTGGGAAGTTCCGCTGGATGCGTATCCGAAAATGGAACAGGGCGGCGTGATTCTGAAAGATTCCGCGCCGGCGCGAGACTTCCGCGCCTGGCTCCTGGCCCCCGCGGGCCGGCGCCTCCTCAAGCAGTACGGCTTCTATTTGCCCGGCGAGTGATGGCGAATGATGGCGGACAAAGGCGAGTGACATGGATTGGCAGGCTATCTGGCTCAGCGTGCGGCTCTCCGCTTCCACCACCGCGATTCTGCTCGCGCTGGGCACGCCTCTGGCCTGGTGGCTGGCATTCTCCGCCCGCCGTTGGAAATTCCTGGTGGAAGCCCTGGTAGCGCTGCCGCTGGTATTGCCGCCCACCGTTCTCGGCTTCTATGTGCTGCTGGCCATCGGACCGCGCAGTCCCGTGGGCGTGCTCTACGGCAAACTCACCGGCGGCATGCTGCCGTTCTCGTTTCAGGGCCTGCTGTTGGCCTCGGTGCTGTACAGTATGCCTTTCACCGTGCAACCCGTGGCCGCCGCCTTCGCCGGGGTGGACCGCGGACTGGTGGAGGCTTCCTGGTGCCTCGGCGTTTCCCGTTTCGCCACGTTTCGCCGCGTAGTGGTGCCGCTCTCGCGGCGCGGCATCGCCGCCGGCGCCATTCTGAGCTTCGCGCACACCATGGGCGAATTCGGCGTGGTCCTCATGGTGGGCGGCAATATCGCCGGCGTCACCCGCACGGTGTCCATTTCCATCTATGACCAGGTGCAGGCGCTCGACTACGCCGCGGCCACCGGGACCTCCCTGTTCCTGCTGGCCTTCTCCTTCGCGGTCCTGGCGCTCACCTACTCTTTCCAGCGGCGGGCTTGGAACGTATGGCCCACAAACTAAGCGACGCGCTGACCTGCGTCTGCCGCACGCGCCTGGCCTCCGGCTTCGAGCTGGATGCCGACCTCCGCCTGCCCCTCGATCGCGCGCCCATCAGTGTGCTCTTCGGCCCATCCGGCGCGGGCAAGACCACGCTCCTGCGGATGCTGGCGGGTCTCGACCGTCCGCGCGAGGGCGCCATCACCTTTCGCGGCCAGCCCTGGTTCGACTCTGCGCGCGGCCTCTCGCTCGCGCCGCAGCAACGCCGCGCCGGCTTCCTGGCGCAGGATTACGCTCTCTTCCCCCACCTCACCGTGGCCCGCAATATCGCCTACGCCGCGCGCCCCGGCAAGGGCGCGGAATACCTCGACGCCTTCGGACTGGCGGACTTGGCCGGCCGTCTGCCGCGCGCCATTTCGAGCGGCCAGCGGCAGCGCGTGGCGCTGGCCCGCGCCCTGGCCGCCGAGCCGGCGCTGTTGCTCCTGGATGAGCCGCTCTCCGCGCTCGATGCCGCCGCGCGCACGCGCACCGGCCAGCAGTTGCGCCAACTGCTCCTCGCAAGCGGCGTCCCCAGCATCATCGTCACGCACGACCGCATGGAGGCCGTGGCGCTGGGCGATTGGATCGCCGTGATCGCAGCCGGCCGGATCCGCCAATACGGCCCCGTCGAGGAGGTCTTCCGCCGCCCCGCCGATGCCCAGGTGGCGGAGTCGGTGGGCGTCGAAAACGTCCTGCCGGCGCGCATAGTCGCGCGCGAACGAGGCCTGCTGACGCTCGAAACCGGCCCGGCGCATCTCCAGGCCATCGATTCCGGCGAGGCCGGCCCGGTGGTGGCCTGCATTCGCGCCGAGGATGTGGCTCTCGCCCGCGATCTCGCGCAGGTGTCGAGCGCGCGCAACCGCCTTGCCGGAGCCGTCACCTCGGTCGCGCTCGAGGGCCCTCTGGCGCGCGTGTCATTGGACTGCGGCTTTCCGCTGGTGGCCGTCATTACGGCGCAGTCGGCCGGCGAGCTGCATTTACAAGCGGGGGACGCGGTCTGCGCCATCGTCAAGACCACGGCGGTGCATGTCGCGGCCCATTCCGCGGGGGCCCATGAGTAAGACCAACGCCGCCCGCCTGCTAGACCGCGCCGGCATCCACTATGAGTTGCGCGAATACGCGGTGGACGAAACCGGTCTCAGTGCGCCCCACGTAGCCGCGGCCATCGGTGTGCCGCCCGAGCAGGTGTTCAAGACGCTGGTAGCGCGCGGCGACCGCACCGGCGTGTTATTGGCCGCCATCCCGGCGTCGAGCGAGCTCGATCTCAAAGCCCTGGCCGCCGCCAGCGGGAACAAGAAGGTGGAGTTAGTGGCCCTGAAGGAAGTGCTCGGCCTCACGGGTTATATTCGCGGCGGTGTGTCTCCGCTAGGTACCAGGAAGCCGTATCCCTTCTATCTCGACGAAACGGCGGATCTATGGGACGTCATTTCCGTCAGCGCCGGCCTGCGCGGCAGCCAACTGCTGCTCGCGCCCGCCGATTTAGCCCGCGTCACCACTGCCCATCTCTGCGCCATCGCCGTCTTCTAAGTGCCCGCCACTATCTGCGTCGTTCCGAAAAATCGTGCCTCGACCTGATGTGGGGCGGACCCCCCGGTCCGCGCGCGACCCCCTGGTCGCGCTCGCCGTGCGCCGGGTTTTCATGTTCTACGGTGGCCCCGTAGCCCGCCGCCCCCGCCCCCCTACGGCAGCGTAAACCGCAACGAGCCGAAAATCATCTGGGTGTGCGCCGTGGACGGAGTTCCCGGCGCCACATACCAGGGCGCCCGAGTCAAATACGCGTACTCCCCAATGATCTGCAGCGCGCCGTATTGCGGGTTCCTCCAGAAAGTGTAGTAATAGCCGAAGTTCGGCTCCTGATACTGCCGGTTGGCGGACGAGGAACCCGGGAAGCCGAATCCCAAGTAACTGCCCGGCGACACCACCGTGTAGTTCTTATCGAAGTATGTGCCGCCATAATACCCGAAGAACTGCGACTTAGCCGTCGGCGCATACTCGAACCCGGCGATTCCCGACATCGAATGCACCGGCGATATGGAGCCGTCGGGGCCAACCACCAGGTCCGGAGCCAGCCCCACTATGAAGCGGCCGCCGCCGCTGCTGTAAAACCCCGTGGCGATCAGGCGGAAGTTCTTCGCCACTTCCAGCACGGTGTCGAACGATCCGCCCACACCTTGCGCGTCGAAGTACTTGCCGGCCGCGGGCGACACCCGGAACTGCCGCGAAAAGCCGGCCAGTTCGAAGTGCAGCGCTTTGCCGGACACCTGCGTGTCGTAGGCCGCCTTGGCGACGAAGTCCGGCCGTACGTTGGGCGTCGAGCTGAGGCTCCCGTTGTCCACCTGTGTGGCGGCAAACGCCGGCAGCGTGGTTGCCGTCGTGACGAACTGTTCGGGGTTCTCAATGGAAGCCGCCAGCGACCATTGCTTGCTGGGATGATACACCACCCGCAGTTGCCCCGGCCGTCCCCATACCAGCCCCGTCAGATAATTGGAATCCTCTCCCAAACCGACAAAGACGTTACTGGAAACCGGAGAGACGGCCACGCGGTTCGGCGTCATCAGTGTCCAGGTCTGGCCGCCCAGCACCTCCCACTTACCTTTCTCCACCATTGCCCAGAAATGGCGCATCCGAAACGTGTTGGCGTTGCTGGTCACAAACAGGTTGGTCGGCTGGTTTCCGTAGAAGTCCCCCTCCAGATAACCCGTAAGTTTCACGCCTTTGATGGGGCTCTCCGTGATAGTCAAAGTGACCCGCGAGTTCGCGGCGCTCGACCGGAACTCGTCTATCCTGCCCGCCGCCGTGTTACTGAACGGGACCCCGGCAAAGGAAGTTGCCACGCCGCTCCCGATGTTAGTGGAACGCCACACGTTGGAGAAATCCATGAAACCGCCCGGCGTGAAATCCGCTCCGCCTATGTGAAAGGCAAGCGGCGAGGCAGCCTGACTTACAGGCACCACCACACCGGTGGGTGTGGGGCTTGCAACTAATGGCGCCGCCGCCGATGGTGCCGCACCAGCAGGTGGTGCGCTTTGTGCCGAGGCCGCCGCCGGCACGCCTTGCGCGCCCGCCAGACGGTCCAACAGCCTCTGCTGCGAATCGAGCGTTTTCTGTGCAGTTTCAAGGGCTTGGCGCGCCCGGTCGAGCGCCTGCCGCTGTTCGTCGAGCTGTTTCTGCTGTGCCGCAATCTGTTCGCGCAGCGTAGTAATGTCGCCCGCTTGGGCGGAACCCTGCGCCCGGCACAACACGGGAAGCAGCAATGCGAATGGCACTAACAGCCCAACCATCCTGGTCAACTTCATTCAATTCTCCTGGGGTTTGAGTAAGCCGGACCCGATTCGGCGAACGGCGGCTGTACCGAGTATAAGAGACAGCGACGACAAACACAACATCTAAAGGTCTCTTTATCTGAAACAAAGTGGAGGGCCGGCCGGTTCCCCGGAACCAATCCCACCCCGCCGCACGCCGGCTCCTTTCCCCGGCCCGTCTGGGGTGCGTACACCCTCTCGGGTTTTCGCGGATCAGTCGCGGCTCAGTTTCGAATGCCGCGTGTTTCGAGAAGCTTACCGAGCCGCGACCGTTAGGGCGGTCGCCCCCGGGACCGGATTCCCGAGTTTGTTTAAGCACCACCCGGTCTGCGCCCCCGCCGCCGCATGCGATAATTCAATTAGCCCGTGAACATTCGGATTACTCGCGCAATAGCCCTGTTCGCCATTGTGGGTGGATCGGCGTTGAACGGCCAACCCGCGGCGGCGGAGCGCTTCGCCGGCGACGAGTTGCGTCCCTACTATGCGCATACGGGCTTTGCCTGGAAGATCGACCGCGCGCCCCATTTCGAGATGAACTTCGAGGCTAATTCCGAAGCCGAGATGCGCCTGGCTCAGTTGAGAGAAGTGGCCGAACGCGCGCGCGCCTCCATCCTGCAAATGCTCGGCGAGAGCGACTACCAGCCGCTGATCCATGTCTTCTTCGTGGGTTCCACCGAGCGCATGCGGGAACTGATCGGCTCGGAAGTCATCGGCCGTTCCAGGCCCACCCAGCATGCCGTGTTTTGCGTGGTGGCGCCGTTCTCGGAATTAAGCCTCAAACACGAACTCACCCACGAGATTGCCACCAACCTATGGGGTCCCGCCGAGCACTGGCTGGAAGAAGGACTGGCTAATTACGCCGTGGATAATAAGTCGTCCCTGATGAAGCGCCAGTCCCTCGGTTTGATGCAGAGCAAACAGTGGATTCCACTCAAAAGACTGGTCAGCCCCGAGTGGGAATCTTCCAGCTACTCTCCCGACGATACTTACCCCGAACTGGGCGGCTTCGTGGAATTCCTGTATGAGACCTATGGCGTGGCGCGCCTGGAGCAAGCCTGGAAGCGCGGCGCCGGGAGTATGAAGAAAGTCTATGGCAAGAGGCTTTCCAGGCTGGAGCGGGAGTACCGCGCCGCCCTGCTCAAATACCGCACGGCGGTGCACGACCAGATCAACCTGCCGGGCCGCGGCGAGTTACTTCTGGAGGAAGAAGTTCCCCACCAGCATGGCATCGATCCCCGATGAATAGAAGCTCCGCACGGCGTCGCGCGGCGTGCATACCAGCGGCTCGCCAAACAGGTTGAACGAAGTGTTGTAAAGCACCGGCAGCCCGGAGGCGTTTCCGGCCGCGTGCAGCAGCTTCCAGTAGAGCGGGTTCTCGTAGCGGTCCACGGCGTGCACGCGCACCAGGTCCTCCGCCAGAATGGCCGCCGCGAACTGCTCCCGATAGGCCGGCCGCACCCGCCCCACCGTCGCCAGATAGCGCGCATTGGCGCCCACCTCGAAGTACTGCGCGCACAGCTCCGCCGGCACCGACGCGGCGAACTTACGGATCGGTTCCCGGTGCTTGATATAGAGGTTGAGGTTCTCGGTCGAATACGGATCGAGCGGCGACGCCAGAATGCTCCGGTTGCCCAGCGCGCGCGGGCCGAATTCCATGCGCCCGTGCATCCAGGCCACAATCTTGTTATCGGTCAACTGTTCCACCGCGGTGTCCACCACTTCCTCCATGGTCAACAGGTAACGGAACCGCAGCTTGCAATTCTCCAGCACCTGCTTGGTGTCCGCCGCGGAATAGGCCGGCCCCAGTGAGAGCGTGTGGAAGGCCACGCGCTGCTCCTGCCGGTAGACCGTGTGCCACGTTTCCAGCACCGCGCCGATGGCCGTCCCCGCGTTGCCCGCCACCGGCTGGACGAACACGTTCTCATTGCCGAACTCTCGCTCGAGCGCGGAAACCAGCAGTGCGTTCCATCCCAACCCGCCCGCCAGGCACAGGTTGCGGCACGGTCCGGCCAGGCGGATGGCCGCGGCTTCCACCGCTTTCTGGATGCCGGCCGCAATGTGCGCCCGCATGTTCGCCGGAATGGCCTGCCCGTCGGTGAGCCCCAGCCGTTCGTAGAAGCGCGCTCCGAAGCCGCCGTTTTGCAGCCGCCCGGTCGAGAAGAACGAGTGGTCCACACGCGGACCGCCATCTGATAAGCAGAGAATCTCCAGGAATAAGTCGCGGTACCGGCTGTCGCCCGCAACCGAAAGCCACTGCACTTTGTGCTCGTCCCCGCGCGCGGAAAAGCCCAGCAGCTCCGTCACGCGGCCATAGAGATCGCCCAGCGAATCCGGCGTGTATTGCTCCTCGTCCAGCGTCATCTGGACGCCTTCGCCCTGCCAGCGCGAGCCGCACCGCAGATCGCCGCCGCGGTCGAGTGTCAGCACCGTGGCCTGCGCGAACGGAGAGGGAAAGTACGCCGACGCGGCATGCGCCCGGTGGTGTTCCACCAGTACGATGCGGGCGTGCGCGAACTGCGCGCGCAGTTTGAGGAGGAAATCCGATTCCGGAATCGGCCGCACAATGGCCACCGCATCCACTTCCTCCGGCCGTGTTCCCGCCAGTTCCAGACAGGTGGCGATAGACTGTTCCGGTAAGCCCTCCGGCCCACCCCAGTAAGTGCGCCGGCGGACCAGCTTAGATTCCTCCACCGCCGCCACCAGGGCGCCGTCTTTGAGAATGGCGCTGGCGGTGTCGCCCAGGATGCCGCCAATTCCGAGAATGACCATTACTTCTTGCCCTTTGCCCGTTGCTCGATCTTAGCCCAGGTGTCTTTCAGCCCGGCCGTGCGGTTGAAAACCAGCGTCCCGCCTTCCGAATCCGGGTCCACCGAGAAGTATCCCAGCCGCTCGAACTGGAAGCGGTCGCCCGCGCGAGCCTTCCCCAGCGATGGCTCGAGCTTTGCGTCGCTCAATACCTCGAGCGAATGCGGGTTCAGGTTGGCCGTGAAATCCTGCCCTTCCTCAGTCTGATTCGGGTCTTCTTTCAGGAACAGGTTATCGTACATCCGCACCTCGGCCTCGATGGCGTGCGCCGCCGACACCCAGTGGATGGTCGATTTCACCTTGCGCCCGTCCGGCGCGTTGCCGCCGTGCGTAGCCGGGTCGTAAGTACAGTGGATCTCCGCCACGTCGCCTTTCTCGTCCTTCACCACACCGGTGCAGGTGATGAAATAGCCGTAGCGCAGCCGGACTTCCTTGCCCGGCGACAACCGAAAGTACTTAGGCGGCGGAACCTCCCGGAAATCGTCCTGCTCGATATAGAGCACTCGCGAAAAGGGAACCAGGCGCGTCCCCGCGGAAGCATCCTCGGGATTGTTGACCGCCTCCATCTCTTCCGCCTGGCCCTCGGGGTAGTTGTCGATCACCACCCGCAGCGGCCGCAGCACCGCCATCGCGCGCGGCGCGCGCCGGTTCAGATCCTCGCGCACGTGGTGTTCCAGCAGGCCCAGTTCGATGGTGCCGTTGGTCTTCGAAACGCCGATGGCCCCGCAGAAATTGCGTAGGGCTTCCGGCGGATAGCCGCGCCTCCGGATGCCCGCGAGCGTCGGCATGCGCGGATCGTCCCAGCCGCGCACGCGGCCCTCCTGCACCAAGGTCAGCAGCTTGCGCTTACTAAGTAGCGTGTAAGTGATGTTCAGCCGGTCGAACTCGATCTGCTGCGGATGATAGATCCCCAGCGCCTCCACATACCAGTCGTACAGCGGCCGGTGATCTTCGAACTCCAGCGTGCAGATCGAGTGCGTGATGCCTTCGATGGAATCCGACTGCCCGTGCGCATAGTCGTACATCGGGTAAATGCACCACTTATCCCCGGTGCGATGATGGTCGGCGTGCAGGATGCGGTACATCACCGGGTCGCGCATATTCAGGTTGGGCGAGGCCATGTCCACCTTGGCGCGCAGCGTGCGCGCTCCGTCGGGAAACTCGCCGGCCTTCATGCGCTCGAATAAGTCCAGGTTTTCTTCTACCGGGCGGTTACGGTAAGGGCTCTCTTTGCCCGGCTCCGTCAGGGTGCCGCGAGTCTGGCGCACTTCCTCGGCGCTCAAATCGCACACATAAGCCTTGCCCTCCCGGATCATCTTCAACGCCCACTCGTATAACTGGCCGAAGTAATCGGAGGCGTAGAAGAGGGCGTCCCACTCGAAGCCCAGCCAATGCACGTTTTCCATGATGGAATCGACATACTCGGTCTCTTCCTTGCACGGGTTGGTGTCGTCGAAGCGCAGGTTGGTCTTGCCGCCGAACTCGTCGGCCAGTCCGAAGTTCAGGCAGATGGACTTGGCGTGGCCTATGTGCAGATAGCCGTTGGGCTCGGGAGGAAAGCGGGTGTGTACCCTCCCTCCGAACTTATTGGTCTTCAGGTCTTCGATAATGATATCGCGGACGAAATTCGAGGGGCCGGCTGTCGTGGGCCCCTCGGGATTAGACGGGTTCATATGTTCTTCAGCTTTCGGGTGGCCTCGTCGATGCGCTCGATCGTTACATCGCGGCCCAGTACTTCCAGTGTCCCAAACAGCGGCGGCGCTGTCTTGCGTCCGCACACCGCCACGCGGATGGGCTCGAACATCTGGCCGGCTTTGACTCCTTCGGCCGCCGCCGCCGCGCGCAGCGCCGCGTCCAGCGCGTCGTGCGAAAACTCCGTCGCCCCGAGCACCGTGCGCGCGCGTTCCAGCACCCCGAGCGCCATCGCCGCGTCTCCCTTCTTGGGGATCAGCTCCGCGCTGTCGTAGGGCGCCAGCTTCTCCGCAAAGAAAAAGTCGGCCACCGTCAGCACGTCGCGCAGCAGCTTGATTCGCTCGCGAATCAGCGGGGTGATCCGCTCCATTCTGCCCGCGTCCACCGCGAACCCGGCGCCGCGCACCACCGGCAGCAGGCGCGCGGACAGTTCGGCCACCGGCAGCGTGCGGATTCGCTCGGCATTGAGCCACACGGCTTTGGGATCGAAGGGGTCGGCGTCCGTGAAATTGACCACCGCGTTGGACCGGTTGACGCCCTCGAACGAGAACGCTTCCACCAGCTCCTGCCGCGTCATCTGCTC